>Ga0335081_10015242_pt1 | contig 12427 bp, 9 predicted proteins | sample Lox_Sample_35_FD_206713 | JGI IMG/M metagenome (GOLD analysis project Ga0335081, IMG submission 206713) | Soil microbial communities from Loxahatchee National Wildlife Refuge, Florida, United States - Lox_Sample_3.5 | ecosystem: Environmental > Terrestrial > Soil > Wetlands | place: USA: Florida...
CGTGGTGCCCGGCCTGCCGGCGGCGCCGTTCGCGGTGCTCGCCGCGATCGCGATCGCGGCCGCGCTGCTCGCCGCGCGCGCCCGGCCCCGGCCCGCGGCCACGCTCGACGAGCCCGGCGCCGACGCGGTGCGCGGGCCGCGGCTCCAGCTCGCGCTCGGCGACAAGCTCGCGCCGCGCGCGAGCGAGCTCCACGCCGCGCTCGCCGAGCTGCGCGCCGAGGTCACGCGCCGCGCCGGCGTGCCGATCCCGCCGCTCGCGATCGCGCGCGACGCCGCGCTCGGCGACACCGAGGCCGCGCTCGCGATCGACGGCACCCAGGTGGCGTGGCTCGCGCTCGGCAACGGCGACCCGATCGGCGCGCTGCGCGACAAGCTGCCGGGCGCGCTCGCGCTGGTCGTGCCCGACCTGCTCGGGATCGATCGGGTCGCGGCGCTGGTGGAGCGCGCCGCCGCGCGCGCGCCGGTGGTCGTGCGCGAGGTCGTGCCGCGCATCGTGCCGCTGCCGGTGCTCGCCGAGCTGCTGCGCGAGCTCGCCCGCGAGCAGGTGCCGCTCGACGATCTGCCCGCGATCCTCGAGGCGCTCGCGCTCGCGCCCACCGCCGCGCCGCTCTCGGCGCGCGACCTTCCGGCCGCGATCGATCACCTGCGCGGCCAGCTGCGCCGCCAGATCAGCGCGCGCTGGGCGCCGCGCGGCCAGCTCGCGGTCTACACGGTCGACGCGATGATCGAGGACGCGGTGCGCGGTGCGATCGATCGCCGCGACGGCGGTGCGGTGCTCGCGCTCGAGCCCGCGATCGCGCAGGACATCATCGCCGCGGTGCGCGGCAAGCTCGGCCGTGGCCCTGCCGTGCTGCTGGTCTCGGGCGACGTGCGCCGCCATCTCCGCGACCTGCTCGAGGCCGAGCTGCCGGACGTCGCGATCCTCGCCGCGCACGAGCTCTCGCCCGGCACCGCGGTCACCACCGCGGGCCGGATCGAGGTGTGAAGCTCGCGCTCGTGCTCGTGGCCGTGGCGCCGGCGCTGGCGCATGCCGACCCCGGCGACCGGCCGTGGCACGGCAGCGTCAGCGCGGGCGGCACGCTGCTGCTCACCGGCGACGACGGCCAGCGCGGCCGGTTCGAGCTCGAGGCCGACCTCGAGCCCGGGAGCCGGTTCGGCGTGCTCGTCGCGTGGCGGCAGGGTTCGACCTCGCACGACGGCCTGCTCGGCGCCGGCCTGGTCTACGAGGCCGCGGCGGCCCGGCCGCGCCTCGTCGTCGACCTCCACGCCGACGCCGGCGCCGATCTCGATCAGCGCGCGCCGATGCTCGGCGGCGGGATCCGCACGTCGATCCTGCTGTTCGGTCCGATCGGCATCGCGCTCGACACCGGCGGCTATCTCACGATCGCCGGGATCTCGGGAACGCGGCTCGCGATCGCGACCGGCGCCGCGATCGTCGCGGCCTTCTAGTGTTCGAGCTGCACGCAGGCGGGCTCGATGCGCGGGCTCTCGGGGTGCGGCTTGGCCGACAGCCCGAACCCCCAGCCGCAGCGCGCGGCGGTCACCGCGCCGCTCGCGGGATCGAGCCGCGCGATGCCCGCGGCGCTGATCACCGCGATCGCGCCGTCGGAGAGCCACAGCGCCTCGGTCGTGCCGGCGAGGGCCTGGACCCACAGCCGCGTCCCGTCGAGCTTGAACAGCGCGACCGAGCGCTGGCCGACCTCGATCACGCGATCGCCGCTCGGCGCCGGCCACAGCGCGACCGGGCCGTCGTTGGGTAGCTTGCCGATCGGCTTGCCCGCGTCGTAGACGCCGAGCTCGAGCTGGCCGGAGGGCGTCGTGCGCCACAGGAACACGTGTCCCGCGGGATCGGCGCCGGCGAACGAGGCACCGTCGACGCTCACCGACGCGGCCGCCTTGCCGGGGTCGCGCGCGTCGTGCACCCACTGGATCGTCGGCTTCTCGCGCATCGTGACCCGCACCAGCTCGGCGCCGCCGGCGCGCGCCGGCGCGAGCGGGACCAGCTCGGCCTGCTCGTAGCCCTTCGGCCGGGCGAGCGACGCGACGCGCTCGAGCTTGTGCGTGCCCGGATCGTAGCGATCGACCTCGGGCGTGTCGCCGAGCGACAGCGTGACCAGCCGGGTCGACGGTTCGTACATCAACACCGGCACGCTCGCCATCTTGCTGCGCAGCTCGTGCTGCGTGCCGTGCGCGAGATCGGCGATCGCCAGCTCGGTCTTGCCCTCGCCGTCGGTCACCTCGACGAGCCAGTCGTCGCCGCCCAGCCAGCGCAGCTCCGCGAGCGCGGCGTCGCCGTGAAACGGCAGGCTGGGCTGACGCGCGGTCGCGAGCGACTTGTCGAGCTCGACCAGCGTCGTGCCGAGCCCGATCAGCAGGTGGCCTTCGCCGGCGACCTGCGCCACGCTCGGCGACTCGAGCGCGTAGCCGAGGTACTGGTTGGCATCGGGGCTCGCGATCACGAGCTCGCCGGCGGACGCCGAGATCACGCGGTTGCCGCCGCTCGCGATCGGCACGCGCGGCGTGGCGGACGCGAACGCCTCGGTCGCGCTCACCTTCGCCGCACCGGTCAGCGGCATCCAGCCGATCGAGCGCGGCAGGCCGTACGCCACGTGGTCGTCGTCGGAGAAGCCGATGCCGCGGGCGTCGCCGATCGCGACGTTTGCGAGCGAGTGGCCGGGCGAGACCTCATACGCGTGGAGGGTCGGCGCCTTGCCCTCGACGTGCTCGATCGTCGCGACCCGCGTGCCGCTCGGCGACAGCGCGAGCTCGTCGCCGGCGTCCACCGCGTCGATCCACCCGCCCCACGCCAGCGCGGGCGCGGTCGCGATCCACCGCGCGCGCCGCTTCGTGCCGCTGTCGACCAGCGCGGCCGCGCGGCCGCCCGACGCCGCGATCGCGACCAGCCGCTCGCCCGGCCCCACCGCGATCCGGCCGTGCACGCGTCCATCGGGCGCGATCAGCGTCAGCGTCTGGTCGGCGCGCCACGCGATCGCGCCGCCACCGGACATCGCGACCGCGACGAACGCCGGATCGGGCTCGAACGAGGTATGCGAGCGCGTGGTGCCGTCGCGATCGAGCTGCGCGACGTACAGCCCGCCGCCTTGATCGAGCACGATCGCCTGGTAACCGTCGCCGGTCACCGCGACCGCCAGCTGCCTGGGCTGGGGCAGATCGACGACGATCGGCTCGCGGCTACCATCGAGCGCCGGCCACAGCCTCGTCCCGGCGAGCTCGTCGCACGACAGCGCGACCCGGCCGTCGGGCGACATCGCGAGCGCGATGATCCCGCCGGCGTGCGGCGCCTCGATCGCGGCGCGCTTGGCGCCGCCGTTCACGACCTGCGGCGGCGGCAGCGGCGCCGGCACGACCTCGGGCGCGGCGTCGGGGATCGGTCCGGTGAGCACCGCGGGCGCCGCCTCGTGCTGACCTCCCGAGGCGTGGCCACACGCGGCAAGCGCGACGACGACCCAGAGCTTCATCGCGGGCTATCTTCGCACAGCGAAGGTTCGTCGAGCTCGTTCTGCACCGGCGGCTCGCCGCCGAGCCCGAAGCCCCAGCCGCACGCGCGCGCGATCACCTGGCCGCTGGCGGGGTCGACCGCGACCAGCGCGCTGCCCGCCAGCACGATGAGCCGGCCGCGGCGATCGAAGCGGAGCGAGGTGGTCGTCCACCAGCCACGCCGCCACAGCTCGCGGCCCGCGGCGTCATACAACACGACGGTGTTCGGCGTCGCGGCCGCGACTCGCCCGTCGTCGCCGATCGCGAGGTCGGTCGCGAGCGCGAGCGGCACGTGGCCGATCACGCGCGGCCCGATCGTCGCGGTCAACGCCAACCCGGGATCCGCCGTGAGCTGCCACGCCGCGCCCCGCGCGTCGAATGCCCGGACCTCGCCGCGCGGCACGTCGGTCACCGCCGGCGCGATCGGCGCGAGCGTGCCCGGCGCCTCGCGGTAGCGCGCGATCAGCTCGCGCCCGTCGACCAGCGCGAGCGCGACCGCGACGTAGCCGCCCGCGCGCGCCGGATCGAGCAGGCGGGGCGGCGGCGCGTCGGGCGGCAGCGTGCGCTCGAGCGGCGCGAGCCGGGTGGCGGTGAGGCGATCGACGTCGATCGCGAACCGATCGATCGCGGAGGGCTCGCCGTCGACCGCGAGCTGCCCGAGCCCCGCGTCCCACACCAGCCTGCCGACCACCGGCTCGGTGCCCAGCTCGTGCGGCGACTCGGGGTGATCGAGGTCGACCAGCTCGATCGCGGCGTGGCCGCCGGGGAACGCGAAGTACGCGACCTGGTGCGGGCCGATCGCGACGCCGTCGCGGAAATCGCGCAGCTTGTCGAACGAGGCGGTGCGCGTCGCGGCGAGCGCGCCGTCGAGCCACACGTGCTCGGTCGCGGTCACCTCGACCACGAGGCCGTCGCGCAGGACCTGCAGGTTGCCGCCGCCGACGTCGTGCCAGCCGAGGTAGCGCACGCCGCCGGGCCCGCTCAACGCGAGCCCGCCGGCCGCGGTCCCGGTGACGATCAGGTCGCCGCCGAGCGCGACCGCGGCGGGGTTCGACACGACGGGCGTGGGATTGGCCACCCACAGATCGACGCCTGCGCCGACTTCGCCCAGCACGAGCATCTCCGCCCGCACGGTCACGAGCTGCTCTCGGTCGAGGAACCCGACCGCGCGCTCGGCCTCCGGGGTCGGCCCCGCGGCCGCGATCCGGCCGGTGCTGCGGTCGTAGACCGCGACCCGGTGGTCGGGCAGCCCCACCGCGAAGCTCTGGTGGTCGGGCGACAGCGCGAGCACGTCGGTCACCGCCGCCTCGCTCACCGCGACCGACGCGCCCCAGCGCAGCGCGCCCTCGAGCTCGATCCGGCGCACGTCCGCCGCCGTGCGGCTCGTGACCAGCGCGATCGCCTCGCCGTTCCGCGCCGCGATCGCCGCGATCCGCTGCGATGGATCCACGCTCAGCCGCGCGCAGTGCGCGGACGGATCGCAGCGCTCGAGCGACTGATCGGCGCGGCGCACGACCACGCGGTCGCCGAGCACCAGCACCTGCTCGACCGCGACGTCGCCGCCGAGCTGGGCGCGGCGCAGCACCGCGCCGCTGGCGGCGAGCACGCTCACCGTCACCGTGCCGGCGTCGTCGAGCACCGCCGCGACCAGATGATCGCCGGCGCGATCGATCGCGAGCGCCCGGGGCCGCGCGCTCGCGAGCACGACCGGCTCGCGCGTGCCATCGAGCGTCGGCCACACTCGCACCGAGCCGAGGTCGTCGGCCGACAGCGCGGCATCGCCGCGATCGCTGACCGCGAGCTCCGCGATCTCCGCGGTGTGTGGCACGCCGGGCGGCGCCGGCGGCGCCGCGAGAACGACGTGCACCGGCCCGCAACCGGCGCACGCGAGCAGCGCGAGCCCGCTACGGCGCATCGCACACCGAGCCGATGTCGGTCCCCTCGTCGATCGCGGCGATCGCGTAGCCGTCGGCGAGCCGGTCGAGCGCGAGCGCACGCGCCTCGTCGAGCTCGACCACGACCGGCTCGCGCGTGCCGTCGAGCGAAGGCCACAGCCGGGTGCCGCCGCTGGCGTCCTGCGTCAGCGCCGCGCTCCCGTCGTCACTCGCAGCGAGCCGAACGATCGGGGTGCTGTGACTGCCGTGCTGGACGTGCACCGGCACGCGAGCCAGCGGCGGCGCACGGCGTGCGGCAACGTGTGGCACCGCGCCGGATCTCGACGAGCACGCGATCAGAGCTGCCAGCGCGACGCGGCGCATGATCTGGCAACGCACCGGGGCTGGCGAACGTTCTGCGTCGTTTCGATCATGGTGAAAGTTTGCATCGCGCGGTCGCTTTCCCGGAGATTCTTGTTGTTCGAGGCGCAGCCAGATGGTTCAACCGTTTGGCGCGGCCGTTGGGGTTGCCGCGATGTTGTCGAGGAGGCAGTAACGATGGCGCTCGGTACCGTGAAGTGGTTCAACGATGCCAAGGGCTACGGGTTCATCAGCCGTGCGGATGACGGGCGGGACGTGTTCGTCCACTACTCGTCGATCACCGGCGAGGGATTCCGTACGCTGAACCAGGGGCAGTCGGTGGAGTATGAAGAGCAGCAAGGGCCGAAAGGGCTGTTCGCTGCGAAGGTCATGAAGGTCCAGACCTAGCGGGCGAGCTGGGTCGCACGGTATTCACCCGACTTCGTACGTGTAAGCACGATCGCAAACGCTTCCTTGGTCGTGCGCACCTGCAGGACGACGTTGCCCTCCGGCAACTGCGTGCCGGCGGCATATTCGTCGGGCGATAGCAGCTTCCAGTCCTTCATCGGACCGTCCTCGACGACCAGCCCGCTGTACATGTCCTTGAGGTCGGCGCTGGTCGACGCCGCCACCTTGCCGCCCGCGTAGAACGGCACGGCCGAGTACTTCACCAGCTTGTCGACGTCGGCGGTCGCGAACGCGCTCACCCAGAGGTTGGCCGCGAACAGCGCCTCCTTGTCGGTCACCGACGACTTCGGCGACGCGTCTTGCTTGGCCGCGCCGTCGTCGGGCGTGACCGTCTTGTCGCCGACCGGCGGATGGTCGAGGTGGCCGTGCGTCTTCTTGCCGGGAAGGTGCGCCGTGTTCGCGACCATCGCGCCGTCGTCGAGCACGCCGACCCCGTTGTCGTCGGGCACCGACGTGAGGATGTACGGCTCGACGTTGAACGTGCCGCACTGCCGCCAGTTGCGATAGAACCCCCAGCGCAGGTAGATCCGGCCGTCGACCGACCGGATCGCCTCGGGCGTCGGCTCGTACGGGCCGGCCGAGATCACGGTGTCGACCGCGGCGACGTCGAACTCGGTCTTGCCCGAGGTCTTCGCGATCGTGACCTTGTGGACCGTGCCGTCCGGGTTCACGGAGATCTCGAGGTTCACCCACAGGTTCGGATCGTTGAGCGGATAGTCCGCGCCCTTGTTGTCGAGATCCTCGAGGAAGCCGAACCCCCACAGCTCGTGGATGCGGCGGTGCATGCGCGCGATGTAGAGCGCGTAGGGATGCGCGCGGGTCTTGAGCGCGGTCTGGTTGCCCGGCCGGACGTCGGGCACGAAGTTCTCGAGCGAGCTCTGGATCGCGGCGAGCTTGCGCTCCCAGCGGCCCTTCTTGCTCGACATCTTGCGCGCCGCGACCTGGCGCTCCTCGTCGACCTTCTCCTTGCCGACGATCCGCTCGTAGTCGTTGAACGCGAGCGCGGTGTTCACGCCGGGCAGGCCCTTCTTGCCGGCCTTCTTGCCGTCGGCCTGATCGGTGACCGAGCCGCGACCCTCGATGCCGCGCATCGCGAGCACGCCGGGGTTGTTGTCACCGGTGCCGTTGTCACCGTTGTCGCCGCCCTCGCCCTTGATCTGGCCGTTCGCGACCTCCTTCTGGCCCGAGTGGTCGGTCTCCTGGAGGTGCTTGTCCGTGGTCGCCTTGGTCTCCTCGAGCTGGCGGATCCGATCGTCGGGACCGCCGACCTCGGCGCTGGTGTGATCGGGGTTCTCGCGCGACGCATCGGCCTTGCCCTCGGACTCCTTGTCGAGGTTGGTCTTGATCGCGCGGGTCTCGACCGCGACGTCGCGGTTCTTGTCGGACAGGTGGGTCGCGTCGTCGGGCGCCTTGTCGACGACGTGATCGTCCTTGACCTCGACCATCGTCATGTTCGGCGGCGGCGGCGGCGGCGGTTGCTTCTTCTTCTGTTGCTGCTGCGGCGGTGGCGGCGGCGGTATGGTGGGCGGCGGGATCTTCGGCGGCGGCGGCTGCTTGAGCGCGATCTCCGGCGGCTTCTGCTCGAGCTTCTCGGCGTCGATCGGCGGCGGCGGCGGCGGCGGCGTGAGCGGCTTGATCAGCTTGTCGAGCTGCGCCGGGTCGGCGAACGCGACCTCGAGCTGCTCGGGCACCTTGCCGAACTCGACCGAGACGTCGGTGTCGGCGACGATCTTGACCTCGCAGTCGCGCACGTCGCGGCCCGAGGTGACGTCGTCCGCGCTGTCGACCATGCACGCGGCGAGCGGATCGCCCAGGATCGGCACGAGCGGCTTGGGCGTCCGGATCGGAAACTGCTTGTAGCCGCCGAACGTGCTGTTCGGGCCGACCAGCGCGGTCAGCTTCAGCGCGCTGCCCGGATCGACCGCGACCGTGCAGCGCGGCTGGGTGCAGCGCACCAGCGGCGCGGCGTCGCCGTCGCGCGTGACCAGCACGGTGCCGCGGCTCGGCGTGTAGTCGACCTCGAGCTGCGTGTCCTGCGCCGCCTTGAGCTCGATCCGCCGGGTCCAGCTCGCGCCGTCTGGCGTGGTGACGGTGACATGCACGGCGTGGTCGGTGTCTGCGAGATCGAAGCGCTGCGTGGTGGTGGCGAGCAGCGTGCCGTGGTCGGTCGCCACCGAGATCTTCGCGTCCCGGGGCGCGTGGACGGTCAGCGAGCTGGCGGTCGCCGGCTTGCCGTCGAGCGAGAAGTCCCAGCTCGCCGCCGCGTCGTCGAGCCGGATCGTCAGGCTCGGCCGGGGTTTCGGCCGCGTCACCTGGTACGTGATCACCGCGGTGCTCTGCGCCGTGGCCGAGATGGCAACCGCGGGAATCCACAGCCATCGGCTGCGATATGCGCGCGTACGTGCCACCGGCATCCAGTTTGACATAGCCGAACCGGATTGCCGTTGCTCGAAATGATGGCGGAAAGTGCCGGCTCAGAGCTTGCGGTAGACGCCCACGACCACCCCGATGATGTCGACCGACTTGAAGTCAGCTCGCCGCACGATGATCGGGGTCATGTTCTGGTTCGCGGGCTGAAAGCGAATTCGATCACCTTCCGGGAAGTAGCGCTTCACCGTCGCCTCGCCCTCGATCATCGCGACGACGATGTCGCCGGAGCGGGCGCTGGGCGTCTTCTTGACGAACACGTAGTCGCCGTCGAAGATCCCGTCCTCGATCATCGATTCCCCGACGATCCTGAGGCCGAATACCTCGCGGTGGCCGCCGATCAGCACGCGGTCGACCTTGACGGTATCGCTCACGTTCTCGACGGCGAGGATCGGCTGGCCCGCCGCGACCCGGCCGATGATCGGGATCTCCGCCATGTCGTCGTGGTCGCTGACCACCTGGACATCGCCGGTGCCCTGAGCCGCGCGCCGCATCGGCACCAGCTCCCCCGACCCGTCCGGCAGGACCGGCCGCATCGCGCGCGACTTCAGATCCTCGCGGCGCAGATGGCCCTTCTTCTCGAGCGCCTTGAGGTGATCGTTCACCCCGTTGGTCGAGCGGATGTTGAAGTGCTCGCCGATCTCTCGTAGCGTCGGCGGGAATCCTCGCTCGACGATCGAAGCTGAAATGAAATCGAGGATTTCACGCTGGCGTTGGGTCAGTGCGTCGGCCATGACACCCCTATTACTGAACGCATTGACGGTACTGAACGCATCATCACCATGTCAATTTTTTCTCTAGGAAATCTCGCGCTCGGCACCGCCGGGATCGCGCAGATGACCGCCGCGCTCGCCCGCGGTGACCTGGACGAGACCGCGCGGCTGGGTGCCCAGGCCGGCCCCGTCGTCGTCGAGCGCGCGCTCGCCGACCCGTCCCGCCAGGTCCGGCTGGCCGCGATCGTGGCCGCGCCGGCGGTCGAGGATCGGGCCGAGCTCCTGCCCGCGCTCGCCCGCGCCGCGGCCGCGCCCGACCTGCGCACCGCGATCCCGGCCGCCGCGGCGGCGCGCACGATCGCGCGCGGGCTGGCCGCGCGCGAGCTCGCCGACGACCTGGCGCCCGACGACGTCGACGCCTGGCGCGCCGACTTCGAGCGCCTCGCCCGCGATCCCGCGCGCGCGATCGAGGTCCGGACGATCGCGCTCGACACCGCGGCCACGCTCGGGCACGCGCTCGATCCCGACGCGCTCGGCTTCGATCTGGCCGCGGCGCTCGCCGATCCGGATCCCGCGATCCGCGCCACCGCGGTCGCGCTCGTGCCCGATCCGGCGCCCGAGGCCGCGCGGGCGCCGCTCGCCGCCGCGGTGATCGGCGAGGCCGACGCGGCGGTCGCGCTCGGCGCCGCGCAGGCGCTGTGCGCGGGCCTGGCGTTCGACGATCCGGCGCCGGTGCGCGCCGCGCTGGGCGCCAAGGGGCTCGAGCGAATCAAGGCGCTGGTCGCGAAGACCAGGTCGCCGGCGGCGCGCGACGCCGCGCGCTGCGTGCGCTGACCCGGGAGGTCACGGCGCCGCGCTCTCCGCGACGAGCTGCGCGGCGAACTGCTCGAGCGGCACCGCGCCGAGCTCGCCCTTCTCGCGCGAGCGCACCGAGACCGCGCCGGCCTCGGCGTCCTTCGGGCCGACGATCAGCATGTACGGGTAGCGGAACGTGCGCGCGTTCTTGATCTTCGCGCCGAGCTTGTCGGACGAGAAGTCGCCGGTCACCCGCAGGCCGCGCGCGCGTAGCTTGGCCATCACGTCCTTGCCGTAGGCCTCGCTCTTCTCGCTGACCGTCAGGACGATCGCCTGGGTCGGCGCGAGCCAGGTCGGGAAGTTGCCCGCGCAGTGCTCGAGGTAGACCGACAGGAAGCGCTCGAACGTGCCGAGCACCGCGCGGTGCAGCATCACCGGGCGATGGTCCTTGCCGTCGGCGCCGGTGTAGGCCAGCTCGAAGCGCTCGGGCAGGTTCGGGTCGTACTGCATCGTCCCGAGCTGCCACGATCGCTTGAGCGCGTCCTGGACGTGGAACTCGAGCTTGGGGCCGTAGAACGCGCCTTCGCCCTTCGAGATCTCGTAGGGCAGGCCGGCCTGCTGCAGCCCGTCCTCGAGCGCGCGCTCGCTGAGGTCCCAGTCCTCGTCCTTGCCGATCCGCTTGTCGGGCCGGGTCGCGAGCCGGATGTCGATCTTGGTCAGGTCGAACGCCTTGTAGACCCGGTAGAACAGCTCGAGGAACTTCGCGATCTCCTGCGCGACCTGATCCCTGGTGCAGAAGATGTGCGCGTCGTCCTGGCTGAACGAGCGCACGCGCGACAGCCCGTGCACCACGCCGCCGCGCTCGTAGCGGTGCAGCCGGCCGAAGTCGGCGACCCGCCACGGCAGCTCGCGGTAGCTGCGCTTGCGCGACGCGAAGATCACGCAGTGGCTCGGGCAGTTCATCGGCTTGAGCCCGAAGCTGTCGTGCTGCAGCGCCTTGGCCGGCGCGGCGCCGGCGTGCTCGAGCAGGTCCTCGGTCCACAGCCGATACATGTTCTCGTTGTAGTTGCCGAGGTGGCCGCTGGTGCGGAACAGCTCGGGATCGAACGCCTGCGGCGTGATCACCTCCTCGTAGCCGTACTCGACGTAGAGCCCGCGCATGTACTCCATCAGCCGGTTGTAGACGTAGGCACCGCGCGGCAAGAAGAACGGCATCGCCGGCGCGACCTCGTCGAACAGGAACAGGTCGAGCTCCTTGCCGAGCTTTCTGTGATCGCGCTGCTTGGCCTCCTCGATCAGCCGCAGGTGCTCGTCGAGCGCGGCCCGGGTCGGGAACGCCGTGCCGTAGATCCGCTGCAGCATCGGGTTGCGCTCGTCGCCGCGCCAGTACGCGCCCGCGACGCTGGTCAGCTTGACCGCGCCGAGCTTTCCGGTGCGCGGCACGTGCGGGCCCTCGCACACGTCGACCCACTCGTCCTTGCCCTCGCCGTGCTTGTACAGGCTGATGTCCTCGCCCTCGGGGATCGCGCGGATGATCTCGACCTTGAACGTCTCGCCCATCCGCTCGAACAGCGCGATCGCGTCGTCGCGCGAGATCAGCTCGCGGCGAAACGGCGAGTCCTTGGCGACCACCTCGGCCATGACGCGCTCGATGCTCGCGAGGTCGTCCTCGCTGAACGTGCCGCCGCCGGCCTTGGCGAAGTCGTAGTAGAAGCCGTCCTCGATCGCGGGGCCGATCGTCACCTTGGTGCCGGGAAACAGCCGCTGCACCGCATCGGCCATGACGTGCGCGGTCGAGTGGCGGATCACCGCGAGGCCGTCCTTGTCGGTCTCGCGCACGACCTCGAACGCCGCGCCCTCGTCGACCGGCGTGTGGAGATCGACCAGCTTGCCGTCGATCTTGATCGCGATGACGTCGTCGGCCAGCTGGCCCTTCTGCTTGACCAGCTCGCGTGCGGGGATGCGGTTCGCCATACCAGGCGTGGCGTACCACGCTCACGGCCGGAGCGCGCGCGGCTCGCCGACGTCTACGATCCACAGCCGGTCGTCGGACCAGGTCCGCTCGCGCCAGTACGCGCGCAGCCGCGCCGGCGGCTCGCCGATCGCCTCGTCGGTGAGCCGGAACGTGCCCCAGTGCATCGCGAGGAGGTTCCTCGCGCCGAGCGCCTCGAAGCCGCGCGCGGCCTCGACCGGGTCGACGTGCTGCGGCTCCATGAACCAGCGCGGCGCGTAGCCGCCGATCGGCAGCATCGCCCAGTCGATGGCGCCGACCCGCGCGCCGATCTCGGCGAA
>Ga0335081_10015244_pt1 | contig 12427 bp, 10 predicted proteins | sample Lox_Sample_35_FD_206713 | JGI IMG/M metagenome (GOLD analysis project Ga0335081, IMG submission 206713) | Soil microbial communities from Loxahatchee National Wildlife Refuge, Florida, United States - Lox_Sample_3.5 | ecosystem: Environmental > Terrestrial > Soil > Wetlands | place: USA...
GAATTTTGCACCTGCCCGCCGGACGAGAATTCAATGGCCAGCCGACAACCGCTCACGTTCTATAACGAACCGCTCCCGGGGGTGGAGACGGTCGAGCTGCAGGGCAAGCTGGTGGTGATCGAAGGCCCCGATGCGGTTGGCCGCAGCACACAGATCTCGCTGTTGCGGCAGTGGCTGGAACAGGAAGGCCACGCCGTCATCGACAGCGGTATGGCGCGTTCCGCTCTGGCGGGAAAAGGCATCAAGATGGCAAAAACCGGCAACACGCTCGGTCCCATCACGATGACCTTGTTTTACACGACCGACTTTGCCGACCGGCTCGAAAACGAGATCATTCCAGCGCTCCGGGCGGGGTTTGTGGTGCTGATCGACCGCTACATCTTCTCCATCATGGCGCGGGCGGTTGCGCGCGGAGAGGACCGGCGCTGGATCGAACGGGTGGCCGGCTTTGCCCTCGTTCCGCATGCCGTTTATTATTTGCGCACCGAAGTCGATAACCTGGTGTCGCGCGTAGTGCTGGGCCGCGGGGCTTTCGACTACTGGGAAAGCGGCATGGACCTACGATTCGGTCCGGATATGTATGAGAGCTTCTGCCGGTACCAGACGCGGCTCATCAAGGCGCTCGATTCGATGGTAGATCCGTACGAATTCACCGTGATTGACGCCGGTCAGCCGGTGGAACGTATCTTCCGCGAGCTTCAGAGCCGCATCTCGCGCCTGCAATTCGGGAGCTCGGCGAAGCGTCCGAAGGGAGTGCGGAAAGCTAAGGGTTGATGGAAATCTACCTGCTTCGCCATGGCATCGCGGAAGACGCGGCTCCGGGCAAACCTGACTCCGATCGTGCGCTGACCGCGGCCGGCCGTGAGAAGCTGCGGCGTGTGCTGGCTCGCGCGCACGCGGCCAAGGTGAAACCCGACCTGATTCTGTCCAGCCCTTATCGCCGCGCGCTACAGACCGCGGAGATCGCAGCGGAGGCGTTAGGATACCGGGATCAGATCGTCCAGACCCCTACGCTGCTGCCGGAGGCGGACCCGCAGGACACCTGGGGCGAGATTCGCGTTCACAAGTCTGGCAATTCCCTTTTACTGGCCAGCCACGAGCCGCTCATGAGTTCCCTGCTCGGTTACCTGTTGAATACGCCCGCGCTGGCGGTGGATTTCAAGAAAGCGGGCTTGGTGCGTCTCGATTGCGACCGGTTCGGCCCGGAGCCGCATTGCACCTTCAAATGGATGTTGACCCCGGCCACCGCGGGGGATTAGTGGAGTTGTCTGTCGGCGTGAGCATTCCGGCGAGTCGCTGCGGGATGCGAGACATGCCGGCCGAGGAGCCGGCAGCCGAAGAAGCTGGCTGCCCCGCAAAACCGCGGCGCCAGACTCCAGCTTGCTGCCTAGAGGTGCAGCAAGAACTCGGGATCATCCGGCAGATTATGGCAGCCGAACGGCAGGGGACGGAAGTCTGAATCAAACTTCAAGATCTTGCGCTCCGTGCGGCTGGCGATATAGAGACGGCCTTTCTTGCTGAAAGCCATCCCGCCGCCATTCTTAACGCGCAGACCTGCTATGGCGGCCAGCCTGAAATTTCCAGGCGGGTTTGAAAGCTTGGCAGTAAACACCCGGTTTCCGCCGCTAACGAACAAGCTGCCGTGGTGGACAGCCAAGTGAACGGGTTGATCGATTTCATTGCTCTCGCCCAGAAACTTCCCGGCGCCACTATACAGCTTCACTCGGCTGGCAGGCTCATCGACGACGTAAAGCGCGCGATTTACCCACACCACACCGCGAACCGAATGCTTCTTGAGACCTGTTCCGGAATATTCCAGTCCGATGGGGGAAGGCACTGCCGTTGTCGGCAGCCTGCACAACCTGCCAACGCTCGATGCGACGAAAGTTCCCGGGGCGAAATCGCCACGGGCCCGAAGCGCCGGCGCAATCGCCGCCGGCGTTCCGGTTTCTCCATCCGCCGACACTCGCAGACGGGTCACGAGGTTGGTGTCCTGGCTCGATAAATAGCAAAATCCCCTGGCATCAAACGTGAAATCAAACGGATGCACAATCGCGCGGCAGATTTCCCGGGAGGCGAACCGGCCGACGAAGCGATACTGGGTGCCCGATCCGCGGTAACAGAGCAGGCTGTTTTGCGTCCGGTTGGCCACCGCGACATAGAGCAGTTTTCCGACCCGGTAAATGCCGCGCAGTTCATCCAGCAACACGCCCCCTGGCTGTTCCAACACAGCCGGGGTGATCAACCGGCCTTCTTTGTCATAGGCATGGACATTATTCCGGTGAGGGTGTTTGCCGGGGTGGCCGCCATGAAAAGTAACGAAGAGCATCGTCAATCCTGAAGGTGGAATTCTGCCGGCAAAGCCGTCCGCGGCGACCGGTCCGGCCTTTCAACCTCGTGCGGTTCGTGCATGAAACGTTTCCTTCCGGACGATCACAAGTAACAAGGGAGCGGCTTTTCAGCCAACGTTGCTGCGTACCGAATCATTTCCAGGCAGCCAGCGCAGGCGCGATCGAAACAAGCCTATCGCACACGAATGTCCGATGCTATACTAGCACGCACAACAAAAAGGAGGATCCAGTGAGACTGAGCTTAACTACTCTTTTTTGGGACCGGACTCCCGGTCTTTTGCTTGCGTCCATCCTGGTTGGCCTTTTGGGTCAAAACATGTTCGCGCAAGACGGGGACGTCAAGCCCGAAGACACAAAAGTCAAAAAGGATTTCTATACCCCGAAAGACCGCCTGAAAGCCATGCACGATGCTGCCCTGTATTCTCCGCGCGCTGTCACCGGGACCGATGTCATGGAGGGGCCGGAGCAGGACAAAGATCTGTTCCGGCTTCATTTCAACGACAAGGTCACATGTACATTCGCGACGCCAGGCTCGAAGATGGGCGGCAAGACGCCCAAATTTGAATGCCTGATCACACGTGTCGAGAGTCCCGATGGCGAGGTTCAGACGACAATTAAGGGGAAGGAAGAGCCGGTCAAGGTCAAATTCGGACCTGACGATAACGAGATCTATGCGGAAGTCGTGGCCACGCGCCTGGCGTGGTCGCTAGGTTATTATGCGGACGCTTGGTTCCCGGTTCGAGTGGTGTGCGAGAATTGTCCCCCCAACCCCGTCTCGGACTCCGGCCCCAGGGCCACTCGCACGTTCGATCCGGCCACCATCGTTCGCAAGTTCGACTGGAAGAAGATGACCGAAGCCGGCAAGGACGATGAAGGCTGGAGCTGGAAGGAACTCGACACCGCCAACGGCCGCCCGACCTATGAGCGCGATGGCCTCAAGCTGCTCGCTTCGTTCATGCAGGACAGCGACAATAAGCCTCCTCAACAGCGCCTGACGTGCCACAAAGTGGATGTGGATTCGAAGACCCAGCCCCCCACCACGACCTGCGATAAATCCGTGATGCTGGCCCAGGACTTGGGCGCCACGTTCGGAAGCGGCGGGTGGTTTACGAGCAACGGCTCGGCGAAGATGAACATCCAGAACTGGTCGAACAAGAAGGTGTGGAACAAGGTCGGGACGGAAAGCGCGCCCAAGCAGTGTCAGGCGTCTCTGACGAAGAGTCTGACCGCACACGATGGCTTGGGAAACCCGGAGATCAGCGAGGAAGGGCGCCGGTTCGATGCGGGCCTGCTGTGCCAGCTCTCCGATCAGCAGATCGAGGCTCTCTTTAAGCTATCTCGCGCCGCTCAGATGCCGAAGTATCACAATCACGATGGTTCTTTCAAGACGGGAGTCGATGAAGCTTCGGTCGTGCGGCAGTGGGTCGAGGCTTTCAAAAAGAAGCGCGAAGAGCTGGCGAGCGGCCGCTGCGAATGGAAGGAAAAGCCGGCGGACCTCACGGTGATCGATAACCCGATGGGTTTGGCGTCAGTACCGAACTACTGCACCGCCAAGCCGCACTAATGGTGAGCCAATCGAACGGCCCTGCTGGGCGAGGGGGTTTGCTATGTTGTTCAGATTTGTTGCGCTCGTTTCTCTTTCGCTACTGGCCTTCGGTGATGGCACGGCGCCGACGCCCGGGTGCTCCGTTCCGGATAACATGACCAAGGCGCAGAAACTGCCTTGTGTTCGGGCCGCCGGTATCATGCTCGATCAGCCGACGCTCACTGCGGCTCAGCTCCAGAATGGTCCCGACTTCGACCCGGCCAATCCCGAAAAAAGCCGCTCCGGGTACTTCACCGCGGACGATACCATTTCCTGCTACTTTCGTCCGCACTACGCGTTCGCGAAGGTTCCGGGGGACAGCATGAAGTTCCAATGCTGGCACATGACAGCCGATGGCGCCTTTTATACCCAGAAGGGCGAAACCACCCGCGTCAACGACGTGAAGGTAGTCATCGAGCGCGATAAGGGCGGCGACAAGAAGGCGTCACTCTATCCGCGAGACGACGATAAGAATGCGCATGAGATCAAGGCCGACCACTTTAAAATCAAATATCTCAAGCCACCCTACCCCCAGCACGATCCGCGCTTCAATGAAGTGTTTACGACGGTCGCTGCCTCACGAATCATGTGGGTCCTGGGATTCCCTACGGACAATGCTTACCCAGCCGGGTCCGCTAGCTGTATTGGTTGCACGGATGATCCCTTCGGGAAGAAACTGGCTGACAACAAGGCGTCCCTGAAGGATCCGCCCGTGATCTTCAAGGTGGTGAGCGCGGAGCGCGAGTTGCCATGGGACGAAATCAATCCGGAGGATGACGAGACATGGTCGTGGACGGACGCAGCCAAGTTTTATTCCGATGCAGAATGGACTCGGCAGCAAAGAGTGGAGTATGATGCCTACCGGCTCGCGCTCGGCCTGATCCACTATCACAACGCCCTTCCGCAGCAGAATCGGATCGACTGCGCGGAATGGGAAAAGGGAGCACCGGGCCAATCCAAGACATGCCTGAAACCGGTAATTTTTGTTCACGATCTCGGCTCCACATTCGGCAAAAAACGGAGCGGACTGGATCTTTTCGGCACCAATCCACGAGGCAACTTTAAAGCCTGGCAGCCGCAGACGGTCTTCGTGAAACCGGAGAGTTGCGAACTCCGCGCGACACTGCTCGGTGACAGCCGCGTCTTGAAGGCGGCCCAGGATCTGATGATCCGGCGAGTCGCGCGTCTGGACCACGATACCGTGAAATCCATCTTCCGCGTAGCGCGCTTCAACATGATGGACCAGGAGCAGGTGCAGCGCCTACGCTCGAGTGGCGCGGCCAATGTCGATGAAGCTGCTCTCGACGAGTGGACCAATGTGTTTCTGAGCCGTGTCCAGGAAATCCGCGCCGCGACAAACTGCAAGGCGAACTGAAGCGCCGCGCATTTCTTAAATCCATCCAAAGCCCCGAAACAAACATTCCTCCTTCATAGAGTGCCCCCGATGCCCGGCCCCCGCCGGATGGGCCCTTTCCACGCGGTCAGTCACAAGCTTTATTGCTAATAGTTTCAACTACTTAGCGGAATGCCGCGAAGTGTAGGCCGCTATAATCAAATCGGCTAGAGAGCCTGGCTGGCCCGGCGGTCACATGGGTCCAGACCACGCGTGAATCCGTCAGCAGGGCTCGGCAAACGCCGATCCGGCACTCTTCTCAGCCGATTCAGAATTGGAAAGAAATGCGATCCATGAACATTGCTCAAGCAACCGCGAGGTACGAGGCCTGGCTCGGCAGGCACTTGCGGATTCTCCCGGACGACCTGGAGCTCAAACATGAACGAATGCAGTCTGCCCCCTTCCCCTTCCTGCGTGGCACCTATTACCGCTGGGCCCAAACCTGGGCTGGAATCTGCGGCGAGGCTGCACACGCACCGAACGCGCTCGCAGTTGGGGACCTTCATATCGAGAACTTTGGAACCTGGCGTGACGTCGAAGGCCGTTTGATTTGGGGGATCAACGACTTTGATGAGGCGTGGCCGCTCCCGTACACCAACGATCTGATCCGTCTTGGGGCGAGCGCACTGCTGGCCAAAATGAGCTGCGGCGGCAAGGAAGCCATTCAGGCTGTTCTCGAGGGGTACAGCCAGGCAGTCGAAGCCGGCGGCCGTCCGTTTGTTCTCGCCGAGCACAACCCCACGCTGCGGCAAATGGCGACGGCGCGACTGCACGCGCCGGATGCCTACTGGGAGAAGCTGCGCGGCCTGCCGGAATGCGCCGCCCCTGCCTCCGCGCGCAAGGCGATCGAACGCATGATGCCGGAGGAGGGTCTCAAATCGCGCATAGGGCACCGCATCGCGGGGCTGGGCAGCCTGGGCCGCGAGCGTTATGTGGCGCTCGCGGATTGGCACGGCGGATCGGTGGCGCGCGAGGCGAAGGCATTGGCGCCGTCCGCATGCGTGTGGGCGGAGAACGGCAAGGGCACGGCCGCCATTCACTATCAACAGATCCTCGACCGCGCCGTGCGCTGCCAGGATCCGTTCGTGCACATGCGCAAACGGTGGATTGTCCGCCGCCTGGCTCCGGATTGCTCGCGCATCGAGCTTTCCGCCTTGCCCGAGCAGCGTGACGAGATGCGTCTCTTGTACGCGATGGGTTTTGAAACCGCCAACATTCACTTGGGGAGTGTGAAACCGCGGGTCTTGCGCCTGGACCTCAAAGCGCGCCCGAAAGATTGGCTGTTCACAGCGGCCCGCCGGATGGAAAAAGCGGTGCTGCGGGATTTCAGGGAATACGCACGTTCCTGACGACCGTCTCCATGCCTTGAAAAGCTCTTGACCGCGCAAGTTGCGCGGTTTGGCGATTGACCCCGCCTTTCCTATCAACAACATGCGATTTTTGCACCGCGCAGATTGCGCGGTGGAGGACTTACTCGACCCGGTAGTTCGGCGCTTCCTTGGTAATGATCACGTCGTGGACGTGGCTTTCGCGCAAGCCAGCCGGCGAGATGCGCAGGAATCGCGAGTTGCACTGCAGCTCGCGAATATTGTGCGCGCCGCAATATCCCATGCCGGAGCGAAGTCCGCCGACTAACTGATACACGAGCTCGGAAAGCGGTCCCTTTGAGGCCACACGGCCTTCGATTCCCTCCGGCACCAGCTTGGAGCCGGTCTCCTGGGCGTAGCGCTCGGAGCTGCCCTGCGACATCGCGCCCAGCGAGCCCATGCCGCGATAGGTCTTGAAGGTGCGTCCCTGGTACAGAATGGTTTCGCCGGGGCTCTCGTCGGTGCCGGCGAGAAGACTGCCGATCATCACGCAATCCGCTCCGGCGGCGATGGCTTTGGTGATATCGCCCGAATATTTGATTCCGCCATCGGCAATGAGCGGCACGCCGGCTTCCCGCGTGGCGCGCGCGCATTCCGAAATCGCCGTAATTTGCGGCACGCCGGCTCCAGAAACCACGCGCGTGGTGCAGATCGAGCCTGGGCCGATTCCGACTTTGATGCCGTCGACTCCCAGGGCGATCAGCTCGCGGGCGCCTTCATACGTTCCGACATTGCCGGTAATCAGTTGCGCGTCCGGAAATTTGCACTTGATCGTCTTGACCGCGTCCATGACCCGGGTGCTGTGGCCGTGGGCGGTATCGATGGCGAGCACGTCCACTTTCCTGGCGACCAGTTCCTGCGCCCGCTCCAGAAAATCGCCGGTGGCGCCGATGGCGGCGCCCACACGCAGCCGGCCCTGCCGGTCCTTGGCCGAATTCGGATATTTCAGTTTTTTCTGGATGTCCTTAACGGTGATAAGACCTTTGAGGGCGTAGTGCTCGTCGACCACCAGCAGCTTCTCCACGCGATGCTGGTGGAGAATGGCCTCGGCCTGTTCGAGCGTCGTCCCGACTGGAACCGTGACCAGGTTTTCCTTGGTCATGACTTCGGAAACCGGAAGGTCGAAACGGCTCTCGAACCGCAGGTCGCGGTTGGTCAGAATGCCGACGAGCTTTCCCTCGAGCGTGACCGGCACACCGGAGATGCGGTACCGCCGCATCAAGTCCTGGGCGTCGGAAATCGATTGGTCCGGCCGGATCGTGATCGGATCGACGATCATTCCACTTTCGCTGCGTTTGACCCGGTCTACTTCTTCAGCCTGGCGCTCGATCGACATGTTGCGGTGCACAATGCCGATGCCGCCTTGCTGGGCAAGGGCGATGGCGAGATGCGATTCGGTGACGGTGTCCATCGCGGACGAGACGATCGGAATGTTCAACCCGATCTGCCGCGTCAAACAGGTTCGCGTTTCCACTTCCGTGGGGATCACGTCGCTGCGTGAAGGTTCAAGCAGAACGTCGTCGAAGGTAAGGCCTTCGGGGAGAACGTCTGGAATCATAGTTGATTCACTTCATCATAACGTACGTCGGAGCCGCGCCGAAAAAGATCCGAAGCGGGATTTTCCGAACCTTTGACTTTTGGCCTTCGAATTTCCAGAATTGAAGTGATGGCGCTCAGCCGACGAGGCTTTCTCGCTGCCGCGGCCGTGGCGAGCCGGCTTGCCGCACAGCCGAAAGTCCGCACCGGCCCGCTCATCTGCCTCTATTCCAATCTGATTCCGGACGTCGAGTACTCCGACCTCCCGCCGATCTTGAGCGGTATGGGGTTCGACGGCTGTGATCTTTCGGTGCAGCCGGGCGGAACCGTGCAGCCGCAGCAGATCGCGGTCGATCTGGTTCGTGCCATTGAAAGCATGCAAGGGCGGAGCCTCGAGGTGCCGCTGATCACCACATCGTTCCTCAGCGCCACCGAGCCCTGGGCGCGCAACGTGCTCTATGTCACCGGCGGGTCCGGCGTGCCGTTCTTCCGGCCTGGATATTGGAAATTCCCCGGACCGCGCATTGCGGATATGAAAGCGCAGTGGGTAGGGCTGGCTGCCGTCGGCCGCGCGTACAAAATGGGTATGGGGGTTCCGAACACGGCCGGCGAGGCGGTTTTGCGCGATCTCGATCCGAACTGGGTCGGCTGGGATTTCGACCCTTCACAAGCCACTCCCGATCTACCTCTGGAAGCCGCCATGCCGCGCGTCAAGATGTTCATCCTTCGGGATGCACGCCGGCAGAACGGGCAACTGATCCCCTGTCCTCTAGGCCAGGGAATCGTCGATTGGAGCAAATTCTTCGACACGCTGGCGCGTGCCAAATTCTCAGGACCGTTGACGCTGCACTCGGATTACCCTGCGACGGATCGCCTCGAGGCTATCCGCGGTGATTTGGATTTCGCGCGCAGGCACCTCAACGAGGCATACCAAAAAGTAATCGAGTCTCCTGCCTCGTCTCGCAAATCAAACGGACCCTCGGCTTAATCGCTACTTGCCCTGTTTCTCTTCGGCGCGGGCGCCGGAGAGAATTCCGCCCAGACCGTAGTTCCCTTCATGGCAGGCATGCTCGAAGATCGGCCCCTGCTCCGCGACCATCGGGATCTCGCCTTTCCAGGGCCGCGTGAACGCGGTGGAATCGTCCACGCTGAATTCGTAGAGGAGAACGTCGGGGCCTTTCCGTGTGAAGCGCTCGGTCAGATGCAGGTTTTCATCGGCGCCCCGGAATTTGCTCTTGCCGGTGAAGTTCGTCGAGTCGACTACGAGCGTGGTGCCTTCCCAGTGGCCGCGCGGATCGCCCATCCATTGACGCACGTTGGGAGGAAGGTGCGGCCGGTTATCCAACGGGATGATGCGCACATCGTGATTCACCTCGACGAGGATGGTGACATATCCGGGCGCTTGGACAAATTGGTAATTGACCGTGAGCGGGCCGTATTGATGGTTGTCGTAAAAGCTGGGGAGCATCGGCGGGCCGGTCATCGGAAACAGCAGACAGCGTTCCATGAGCGGGCGGTCTTCCGGGCCGTCCGCCGGATGTTCGCGGGTGTAGGCACGATCGGCATCCGCGGTTCGCTGAGCCTGCGGAGTCAGCGGCGGGACTCTGCCATCGGGTGGCTCGATGATGAGCGAGGTATGAAAATTGGGCGCGCGTTTGGAATCCGCGTCCCACCAGTAGTTGTTATACGTGCCGACCTGGCCGGTCCGCTGCGGCCCTTCGCGTGACGAGCGCTGAAAGACTCTTGCTTCGTAGGCGTCCATTTCCTCGGGAGTAAAGACTTGCTTGCCTTCCAGTTCCTTCGGCCGTTCCAAAGGAATGATTGACGCGTTGCTCCAGATGCCCTGGATGTCTGGATCGCCAGACGGCGTGCGCGGCAGAGTCCAGGCGGTCTTCGCGGTTTTCGTGGAGGCCGAGCCGTTCTGAGCGACTGTCAGCGGCACTATTGTAATTGCCAAAGCAAGGCCTGAGAGGGCGCGGAGCATAGTTTGCATATGATTACTTCACTCCGCCCATCAACCGGACGGTCGGTTTAATTACCAAAGCCAGAGCGATAGCGGCCGCGACGCTCACAGCGGCGACGACGCCGAACAGTTCCGTGAGCGGCATCGATTCATAGAGGGACGCGGCCTTGCCCGCCGCCCAATCGCCGATACTGACCGAGAGGAACCAGACGCCCATCATGAAGCCAGCCACGCGCTGGGGCGCCAGCTTGGTCATCGCGCTCAGCCCGACCGGGCTCAGGCAGAGCTCTCCGAGGGTCTGCAACAAGTACGTTCCGGTGAGCCACCACGGGGAGACGCGGTGGCCGCCACTCGAGAGCCCGGCAGAGGGGACTAGGAGCGCAAAAGCCAGCCCTCCCAGCAGCAGGCCCCAGAAAAACTTCGCCGGGATCGACGGCTCCCGGCGCCGCAGCGCGATCCACAGCCACGCGAAGACCGGCGCCAGCAGAATGACGAATACCGGCTGCACGAACTGGAACCAGCTTGCCGGAAATTCCCAGCCGAGCACGTGACGATCGGTGTTGCGCTCGCCAAAGAGGTTCAGCGACGAGCCGGCCTGCTCGTATGCCGCCCAAAAGATCGCGGAAGACAGGAAAATGACCAGTGTCGCCACTGCACGTTTGCGTTCGATCGGGGACCAGCCGCGCCCGAAAATCAACCACGAAAAGACTGCCGCGGAAATGACCAGCAGCACCCAGCCGAGGGCGTCCGAAATGAGTTCCGGGGTCAGGTTCAGGGCACCGGAGCGGCCGAGCGCCGCCACTATACCCAGGGCCGCGAAGACGCCGAGGGCCGCCAGAATGGCATTGCGTTTCTGTCCGGCGGTCGCCGCGACACTGGGTTGCCGACCCGCCGATCCCAGATAGCGGCCGCTCAGCGCATATTGGATCAAGCCGGCCAGCATGCCGATGCCTGCCACGCCAAAACCGAGCCGCCAACTGATCCGCTCGCCGACGTAGCCGCAGATCAACGGCGAGATCAATGCGCCGACGTTGATCCCCATATAGAAAATGGAAAATCCGGAATCACGCCGCGCGTCGGTAGGCCCGTAGAGTTGGCCGACAATCGTGCTGACGTTCGGCTTCAGCAACCCGGTTCCGAACATCAGCAGCACCAAGCCGAGATAGAACATGGCGAGTCCCGGCACAGCGAGGCAGAATTCCCCGGCGGAGATCAGGATGCCGCCATAGAGTACCGCGCGCTGCTGCCCGATCAGGCGATCGGCGACCCACCCGCCCGGCAGGTTCATCAGGTACACCATTGCGGTGTAGAACCCGTAAACCGCGCCGCCTTTGGCGACTGAAAAGCCCAGACCGCCGGAATTGGCCGGCGCCACCATGTAGAGGATCAGGATCGCCCGCATGCCGTAGTAGCTGAACCGTTCCCACATTTCCGTGAAGAACAGGGTCGCCAGCCCGCGCGGATGGCCGAAAAAACGCGTGTCCTCCCGCGGCTTCACTTCGGTCTGGGTCGACATGCACCGCCAGTTTAGCACCGCCGGTTTGTTAGCATGTGCAGATGGACTGGAGAGCGCACGGTATCCGGATCGTCCGTGCCGGTGAGTTGGATACGAATACGCCTCAGACTCCGGGTATGACGCGGGCCGCCGCGATAACCCACGCCATCGCCGGCGCCCAGAAGCTTTGGGCGGGCACGGTGGTTGTGCAGCCGGACGCCAAGACCGGGGCGCATCATCACGGCGAGCTCGAAACCGTGCTCTACATCGTGAAGGGCAGGGCGCGATTCCGCTGGGGCGAGAAGCTGGAGTATGTGGACGAGGCCGGCCCCGGCGACTTCATCTATGTCCCGCCGTATGTCCCGCACCAGGAGATCAACGCCCGCCCCGACCAGCCGGTCGAAGCGGTTGTGGTGCGCAGCGGGCAGGATCCGATCGTCGTGAATCTGGATATTGAAAGCCCGGAACCGTCCTCTCAGCCACCCGACTCGTTTCACCCGCGCCGCCCAGTCTAATGTTCTGACGCCAGTTTGCCGATCAGACGGGTGATGTCTCTTCGGTCTGATCGCCTCACCTTTCTTTTTTGCCTTGGCTTGCTGGGTTTGCCCGTCTGGGTTCGGGCACAGGTGGTGCCTGCTACGACCATCACCGCCACCCCCGCGTCGCTCGCATTCGCGTACACGATTGGCCCGACGGCCAAGCTGCCGGCGGCCCAGAGCGTGGCGCTCAAGAGCAAT
>Ga0335081_10015246_pt1 | contig 12426 bp, 11 predicted proteins | sample Lox_Sample_35_FD_206713 | JGI IMG/M metagenome (GOLD analysis project Ga0335081, IMG submission 206713) | Soil microbial communities from Loxahatchee National Wildlife Refuge, Florida, United States - Lox_Sample_3.5 | ecosystem: Environmental > Terrestrial > Soil > Wetlands | place: USA...
CCTCGCTGATGCGGCCAAGCGTGAATTCGCTTCGATCGCTTACCGGAAGCATTTGACCTGTGTCCATCAGATGCAGCGTGATCCAGGTGTTCAGTGCAACAGCAGGAGTGGGCTTCGGAGAAGAAGAAGCCTGTTTTGCTGATTCCTCTATCGAGTCTATAGACATGTTTTGTGTAGTGAGTATATCTGAGCCGGTTAATTGCGCTCCGCACTCACTGCAGAACATCGCGCCATCCATATTGATGTGCTTGCAATTCGTACAAACGATCATTTGGAAACCTCCGCGGCTGACAGGAGCAATGCCCGTGTGCCGTATTTAATTTCTTTGCCGCCATTCTCGCTGAGAGACTGCATGCGTTCCAAGTGGTTCGCCTCGAGCAGAGCAGTCTTGGCCAGATCTTTCTCACCCTGCGCCAGCAAATGTTGTGCAAGGTTCTTCAAGTGACGAGTTGCGCTTTCGTAGTGACCGGCTTGCGCCTCTTCGCGCGCTTTTTCCTGCATTCGATAAAGGGTCAGGCGCGAAAGGGCGCGGACAATGCTTAAAGGCGGCGGTACATCCCCGGGCGTGTCGGACACACTTTGTTCAAATCGGATGCGTAGCGGCGGAGCCGGCGTCGGCCGCGCCGCGATCGCCATTTTGAGCGATCCGTCCAGCAGGTTGACCTGGTTCGATTTAGCTGCAGATGGCTGAACAACGAACTCGAAGATCACGGTAAGAGGCGTATCTTGCAGGATTGGGCCGAGGTGCATCGGGCTTTCCAGAGCCACAGGACCGCCCTCTGGCTGTAAACGAAAGGCATAATTCAGATCAATGCCCTCATTCAATTTGAATTCAAGCAGCATATCCTCCGCCAAAGTATTCGTGATGGAATTAAACTTGTCCATCAATAATTTTTTGATGTCTTGAGGATTCGAAATATAGGCGCTGTTATTGCCGGTGCGGCTGGTCAGGGCATCCAGAAAGATATCGTTCCAATCATTGCCAATGCCCAGTCCGCTAATGCCGATCTTTTGACGCCCGGCTTCCTCAGCCAGTTGAAGGCAGGCTTGTTCATCGCCATAGGTTTGACCGTCGGTTAACAGGATGAGATGACTCACGCGCTGGGAGTGAAGATTGCGGCGGATTTCCTGCATCCCCGCTTCTAATCCCTGATAGATTTCGGTCGCGCCGCCGGTCTGGATCATCTGAATCCGGCCCTGGAGTTTTGTTCGATCGGCCTGAAATGCGGCCGGGATAATCACTTCCGCGCGGTCACTGAAAGACACAACACTGAAGATGTCCTGTGAGCGCATCGTACGCATCAATTGCGAAGCCGCCGCTTTAACAATGTCCATCTTTTCACCCTGCATGGATGTCGAGCGGTCCAGCACGAGGCATAGGTTGAGCGGCGGGGCGGGAATCTTTTCGTCCACATTACGCGGACTCATCTCAAGCAAGACATAGATTAACTGCGGTTCATCCAGATGAACCAGATTCGGGCGGCTATATTCCACTTTATCTTTAATAAATAATAAAGGTGTTTCTTCCTTGGGAAGAGTGGCATCATATTGAGCACGGCGTTTGGGGTTGTATAGAACTTCATATGCTCGCTGAACCTCAAGGAATAATTCAGTTTCCCCGGCGGTCTGATTCTTATCGGGGTGCAGACGTTGAGCCGCCTCATAATAAGCGTGCTTGATGTCCTCCTGAGATGCGTCTCTCAAAACGCCCAGCAGAGCGTAGTAGTCCATACGTTCCGGCGCCATCTTCATCCAACCATTTGAGCAAGAACAACGGTGATATTATCGGGGCCGCCGCCGATATTGGCAGCATCTACCATGTTTTGGCAGGCGCGATGCAGATTGGGAGCATCGCTGATGGAACGCAGGATATCTTGCTCAGCCACCACGCCCCACAATCCATCACTACACAACATCAAATATCCATTATGCGGAAATGGTACCGTAAACACGTCGGTTTCCAAAGCCTCGCCCTGCCCCAGCGCACGGATCAACACGTTACGGTGCGGAAAGTTAGCGGCCTCTTCTTTATTAAGATGCCCCAACTCCTCGAGGCGTTTCACAAGCGAGTGGTCACGCGTTAATTGCTCAATCCGCCCAGCGGGATAAACGGCATATGCACGGCTGTCCCCTACATGGCCAATCGTGACTTGCTGTCCAATCACAAGCGCAGCCGTGAGAGTTGTGCCGCTCCCCGGCGCCTCGCGCTGGACCAGGCGGTGTGCATCCTGAAATGCTGTTTCCATGATTTCTTGCAAGGGTTCATCCGGCTGTTGCGTTGGCATATTGAAAAGGAAGGAATGCAATTTACGCATGATTTGTCCGGCCACCACGTGGATGGCGGCGTTGCTCGCAACTTCACCGAACTGGTGTCCGCCCATGCCATCGGCCACCACATATAAACCAAAAGGCACGCTGGCGGCATTTCCGACCAGCGTGGCGGTAATCGCAACCAGGCTATCTTCGTTGTGTTCGCGTTGTTTGCCCACCGATTGACCGATCGCGGCGATCAATTGCTGTGTTTCATACAACACATTCTGGCTGCTAATAATGGACTCAAGTTGCTGGTCAGATAACGGCGCGGTGGTCACGCTGTCGTGTTGGTTGACGCGAGGCGGTTTCGATTTATCTCCAAACAATTTTCGAAAAAAGTCAGCCATGAAAACTCCTTGTTCAGGCCAGTAAAGCATAAACCTGATGATTGGTTGAGCCAATATAAATAATATCATCGAAGACAACCGGTGTGCCGGTAATTTCGCCGTCGGTTTTGAACCTCCAGCGCTCGCGACCGGAGTGGTATTCCAGACAATACAAGTTTCCATCCACAGAACCACAATAGAGGGAATCTTTATAAATAACGGGCGATCCACTGACTTGATGCTCGGTCCGGAAACGCCATGCCTCTTTCCCGGTGTGGGCATCCACCCCGTAAATGAATCCATCTGCCGCGCCGACGAATACAAAATCGTCCGCAACAGCGGGTGAGGAGACCGAGCCTTTTCCAAGACGGAACCGCCAGACTGCCCATCCATTACGCGCGTCCAGACAATACAAGGTACTATCGAGAGAGGCAAAGAAGATCGCTTGGGCAGTCGCGACCGGCGAGGAAGTGACGGCCCGTTTGGCTTGATAACGCCATTTCATGGTCCCGCGGAAATCCACCGCGTAAAAGTCACCGCTCTCACAGCCGAAATAAACCAGTTCATTCGCAACGAAGGGCGTAGATCGAATTTGATCGGCGGAAGTAAATTGCCATACCCCGCGTCCGGTGTTTACGTTCACCGCGTGAAGCATGTGATCATCGGAGCCGATGAAGATATGTCCCTCTGCGATCCGAGGCGAGGAGCGGACAGGTCCATTGGTATAGTAGGTCCATACCATCTTGCCGGTCCGCGCGCCGATAACGTGCAGGCGTTTATCTTCAGATCCGAAGAAAAGATTATTTTCGTAGGCAGCGGGCCGCGATACCACGCCTCCCTCCGTCGGATATTTCCATTGAAATTTTCCATCGGCCGCATTGAGGGCATACAGGTTGTTGTCGTAACAGCCCACATACAATGAGCCCTGGTAAATCAACGGAGTGCCGCGTACCTCGTCCTCGCATTTGAAGGTCCAAATGGGTTTGATGCCGCTGGTTGGCATGATGGATGTCGTCGTTGTGATCTTGGATAAGGCGCCCGTCTTGCGCGCGGCAGCCATCAGTGCGTCCTTCATTTCGGTTGCACTGGCGAATCTATCCGCAGGGTTATACTGTAAAGCGGTGTTCACGACCGCTTCCACTTCAGGTGAAACACGGGTATTGATGCGGCGGATTGGCCTTTCTCCAAAGGAGAAAGGCGGTTCCAGCCGCGGATCGCGGCGGGTAAGCGCATGATGGATGGTTGCGCCAAGGGCGTAGACATCCGCCAGAGGCGAGGCTTCGCCGCGATATTGCTCCGGCGGCGAATAACCTTCCGTGCCGATCATGGTTCCCTTTTGCCCAGCTTGAAAAGTTTTCGCAATACCGAAGTCTATCAAGATCACATCGCCATTGCTATTGATCATGATGTTCGAGGGTTTCATGTCGCGGAAGATGATGGGATCCGGCTTGTGATCGTGCAGGAAAGCCAGCACATCACACAACTCGATTGCCCACGTTAAAACTTGCTCCTCCGGCAGAAAGCCAGCGGTATCACTGATGATCGCCTCCAGGTCTTTGCCATGGACGAATTCCAAAACCAAATAAGAACGGTCATCCTCGGAAAAATAATCATAAATGCGCGGAATGGACGGATGGTTAAGCGTTGCCAAAATATTGGCCTCACGCTCGAAGTTGTGGATGATGGTTTGCCGCGTGAGGGGATCCGGCGCGCTGTTGATCATTTCCTTGACGGCTACTAATTTGGACACATTGGCGAAATGCAAATCCCGGGCGCGATAAACCGATCCCATGCCTCCAACGCCGATCACCTCTTGAATGTAGTACCGATTTACCAGCGTTATACCCGATTGCAGTTGCCGGCGCGTACGAGCAGACGGGTCACCCAGTGGAGGTGTGATATTTTGTGTATCCAGGTGAAATCTCCTTTTGTTGAATTATAGTGTGCGTCGAGGGTATTGACAACCGCCCAAAACTCTCATTAATGAAAGCCGCCCTTGTCTGTAAACTGGTTCTAAGGCACAATGTGTCTGTTCATGAAGATTCTGGCGCTCAGTGATCAGGTTGAGGAACGGATTTACAACCTTGCCGGACAAGGACATTTCCAGGATGTCAGCTTGATCCTCGGTTGTGGCGATCTTCCGTATACCTATCTGGAGTATCTGGTTTCGATCTTGAACGTGCCGATGTTTTATGTGCCCGGGAATCATGACCCGGCCGAGAATCCAAGATTTGTTTCGACGCGCGCCGAAGGCGGTTCGAATCTCGACTTGAAGTGCGTGCGCGCCAAAGGACTCCTGCTGGCCGGTTTGGGCGGTTCCATCCGTTACCATCCCGATGGAGTCAATCAATACACTCAAGCCGAAGCATTCCGACGCGTGGTTCGTTTAATCCCCGGCTTATTATGGAATCGAATCCGTTACGGACGCGCCCTCGATATTCTCATCACGCATTCGCCGCCCTTCGATATTCACGATGAGAAAACGCAGGCCCATCGCGGATTGAAAGCCATCAACTGGCTGCTGCACTGGGCGCGGCCCCGTTATCATTTCCATGGACACCGGCATTTTTATCGTCAAAACTTGGAACCGGCTGTCACTCAGTTGGGACCGACTACTATTATGAATATATTTCCTTATAAAGTAATCGAGATCGAACATGTCTGATGAAATCACTTCCCGCGCCCGCGCCGACTTCAGCCGGGCGCGCTTCAAAGCGTTTCTGAATCGCGCCTTCGCCGCGATTTCCGGTCAGCCGACTACATTGCTGGATTATGATGAGATCAAACAGAATCTGCATATCGGCGGACCGATCTATCGCGGCGTGCATACCGTCCGCGTGGACCAGATCGTCGGAAGCTTGAACCGCTATCACGAGTTTGATCGAGCGTTCCTTCCAGCGGCGAATCAATTGGCGGCGCGCTGGCAAAACATCGACAGCGCTTTTTATAAAGAAATCAGCCTTCCGCCGGTGGTGCTTTATAAAGTTGGACAGGTTTACTTTGTCGTTGACGGTCATCATCGCGTTTCGGTAGCGCGCCAACAGGGGCAGGAATTCATCGAAGCCGAAGTGCGCGAGTGCGCCACCAAAGTAAATATCACGCCCGATCTAAAAACCGAAGACTTGAAAATCCTCGGCGAAAAAGTTCGCTTTCTCGAACGCACGCGCCTCGACGACTTGCGTCCGAAAGCAAAGATTCGCCTCACCATCCCGGATGGCTTCGATCGCATGTTGGAACATATCGCCGTGCACCGTTATTTTATGGGAATTGATTTGAAGCGCGATATTCCCGAAGAAGAAGCCATCACGCATTGGTACGACACGGTGTATCTTCCGATTGTTAAAGAAATTCGGCAAAGCAAAATCTTAAAGGATTTTCCCGGCAAGACCGAAGGCGATCTATATCTTTGGGTGCTTGATCATCAGCGTTATCTTGCGGATGAAGAAGGTCAATCTCTACAGCCGCCGGAAGATGCTGCACGTGATTTCATCGAAGAACATGAAGACTAACCATGTCATTGCGAAGAGAGCCGAAGGCTCGACGTGGCAATCTCCTCTAACACTCAATTGCTTGTTAGCGAAGATTGCTTCGCCGCACAAAACGCGGCTCGCAATGACAGGAGAATAATATGGCTCGACATCCACTTTCCGGTATATATGCCGCAGCTGTGACTCCGCTGAAATCCGATTTATCACCGGACCTTGAAGCGGTCGCGCCATTCTTGGCTTTTCTCGACTCGCGCGGCTGTCACGGCGCGCTGATCTTCGGCACGACCGGTGAAGGTCCATCGTTTTCGCCATCCGAGCGCGCGGACGTTTGGGGCGCAGCAGTGAAAGTCCGCCAACAATTTCCAGACTTCAAATTATTGGCTGGCACCGGCACGCCAAGTCTGACCGAGACGATTGACTTAACCAAACTCGCATTCGATCTCGGCTTCGACGCGGTTGTGACTCTGCCGCCGTATTATTTCCACAAAGCGACCGATGATGGTTTGTTTAATTGGTTCGAGCAAGTAATTCGCGAAGCCGTTCCTTCGGGTGGATTCTTGTTTGGCTATCATATTCCCAGCGCGGCTGGCATTGGCTTTTCCATTGAATTGCTTTCGCGTTTAAAAGATTCGTTTCCCAATCAATTCGGGGGCATCAAAGATTCGTCGCACGATGAAGCTTTTACGAGTGCGCTCGGCGAAAAATTTGGTGCGGACTTGACCGTCTTCAATGGAACTGATTCGCATTTCACGTTGGCGTTACAAAATCATGCCGCGGGCTGCATCACCGCGCTCGCGAATATCATTTCTCCCGATTTGCGAGAGATTTATGATTTATTCATCAATGGCAAAGACGCATCCTCTTTACAAAGGAAAGTCAGCGAACAGCGACACATTCTTGAAAAATATCAACCCTTCCCGCCATTGCTCAAAGCCTTGTTAGCGCGCTTATATAAGCAACCGCGCTGGCTTGTCCGCCCGCCGCTCGTGGAATTGTCGAAAGAAGATGAAGAGAAAGTAATACAAGAGGTAAATTAAGTTTATGAGCACAAAATTCTTAATCCAATCATCAGATCCAAAGCTTCTAGAGAAAGCGAATAGAATCGCAAGAGAATTCGTTCAAAAATATATTTGTGATGATATTGTCGGCATTGTCTTTTTAGGTGCGATTGTCCGCGGTTATTTCGATCGCTTTGCCGATATTGACATCGCGATCTTTGAAAAAGAGGGATCGAAGTTTCCGCTGGACAAGAAGTTTTATAGAATTGAAGACATCGAAGTTCAGATTTGGTTATCGGACTATGAAAGCGAGGTCATAGACACTTGGGAAATGGCAAAGCGTTGGACATATTCTCAAGCAGAAATTTACTTCGATCCGCAAGGAAAAATAAAGCAGCTGCTAAAGGAAAAGGTATCCCTGAAGCTGGAAGAAAAGAAATGGCTAATGATGTCCGGATTGACTCTTTCTGAATGGTATATCAATCGGTTAACCCAATTATGGGTTGCGCGAGGCAATATTGTAAGTGCTCATCACATGTTCGATCAGGGGCTGATATATTTCTTTGATATGTTATTTGGACTCAATAATGAGTTGGTAGCAGATATGAAGTGGCGATATTATTGCGCGGAGAAACTGGAAAGATTACCCCATAATTTTCAAGAACAAATCAAGGAAACAATGATACTTCATTCATTTTCATTGGAAGAACTCGAACGAAGAAAGAATGCGTTTATGGATTTGTGGGAAGAAATGAAACCGATTATCGAAGAAGAAGTGCAAATGTCCTATAGTGAGATTATCGAACTCATTTAATAAATATAACACAATGCGCATGCGAATAAAACTCCGTTTTATTTCGCCCACTCTTCATAAACCATTTTCGCCAACGTTGCGACGAATGAATGCGCTTCTCCTTCCTTTTCAAATCCCTTCGTCATGATAGCTAATACAAACGCGTTTCCATTTGGCGGATAAACAATTCCCATATCGTGATAATACTTTCCCGTCCATCCGGTCTTATGTGCCACGCGCGCGTCCGCGGGCAATTGCGCCGGAATCATCTCATTGAATTGTTGTTGAAGCAGTATCTCAATCATCTCATCTGAGTCTTCGGATGAGACCACTTTGCGCTTTGCCAGCTCCAATAGAATCTGCATCACTCCGCGCGCGGTGGCGGCGTTGTTCAATCCGAGCCGGAAAGCCCGGTTATCTTCCACGCCGCGCCGGACGATGACATCATTCGTTCCCAGTTCCTGCATAAAGCGAGTTGTCCGTTCGGGCGTGAGGCGCTCGATCAAAAGATTCGTCGCCAAATTACTGCTCTCGGTAATCATGCGAAAGATCAGTTCGCGAATCGAAAACGATTCGCCGATATGCTCATATAAATCTTTCTCCGAATCATCTTCAATGGATAAAGAATACAAACTTCCGTCTGCAATGCTGGTGAATTCATTTTTGACCCGCATCATTTCATCAAGCGAAAACAATCCTTGCCGAGCCTGATGAAACGCTTCCATCATCACGCAGACTTTCATCGTGCTGGCGGGATGAAAAGATTGATCCGGATGAATCAAAATCTCTTCGCCGGTTTCAAGATTGAGCGCGGCAAGGCCAACTTCCATGCCGCTTAGCCGAATCAATTCGGAGTTTGCTTCGCTCACTTCGTTCGCTCGCGATGACATATAAAGTACCATTATGGTTCGATACTACAGAACCATTATAATATCCTCATGACCGACACATGGCGACTCCTCATCACATCTCCGGCGCGCGGCACATGGAACATGGCTGTGGATGAATCGATTCTCGAACACATCGGACGCGGCGAATCACTTCCAACCTTGCGGCTTTATTCGTGGCAGCCGCCTTGTCTTTCGCTCGGTCATGCCCAGCCCTTTGCGGATGTGGATGTTCAGCGTCTCAACGAACGCGGCTGGGATGTGGTTCGCCGTCCCACTGGCGGGCGCGCGATTCTTCATACAGATGAATTAACTTATTCAGTCATCGCACCGAACGATGAGCCGCGCGTTGCGGGCTCCATTCTTGAGAGTTATAACCGTTTGGCTGGCGCGTTATTGCAAGCGGTCAAGTCACTTGGGTTGCCGGTTGAAATCAAAGAAGGTTCGGGCACAATTCATGAAATGCAGAATCCGGTTTGCTTCGAAGTCCCATCGGCTTATGAGATTACTGTTCACGGAAAAAAATTAATTGGATCGGCGCAAGCGCGGCGAAAAGAAGGCGTGCTTCAACACGGCTCGCTTCCATTGACTGGAAATTTGGCGCGCATTACCGAGGCTTTGACTTTCACTGACGAATCTGCGCGCCAAGACGCGGCGGGACGATTGCTCTCGCGCGCTACGACAGTTGAATCAATTTTGGGACACGAAGTATTGTGGAACGACGCCGCGCAGGCTTTCATCTGGGCTTTTGAAGCGACGTTGAATCTAAAATTGGAAGAACAACCTTTATCCGAAAAAGAACGCGGGCGAGTTGATGAACTCGTCCGCGAAAAATATGCTCATCCAAGTTGGACAAGACGCGTTTGATCGCATAGGGGCACGGCGACGTTCCGCCCCTACGTATCCTTTTTCATCTCCGCTTTGAAATTATCCAAAGCTTTGACCGGTGTGGGGTCAACGCCATACGCGATGGCAAGATAATATGCCATGTAATCCCCGAAGAGAATCAACGTCCACATATGAGCGAGCAGTGAATCACCGCGCGCATCCAGGAAATCGGTGTTGATACCTTCAAGCATAAAGGCTTGTTTGGTCAGATCAATCCGCTTGCGATTACGCGGGTGATCGGACGGTGCGCGCAAAAACAATTCCATCATGTGCGGCATTAACACTTCTTCAGGATGAATCGTTCCCGCCAATGTGTTGTGATTGGCTTCCGGTAAAAATTCAAAGTTGGCTCCGGCTTTCGCCACTTCATTAATCTGGGTTTTGAATCGCCGCGCGATGGGTGCAAGCGCGCCCGCGCCGAACACCGTGACCCAGCGTCCCATCAGTTGACCCGCATAACGTTTCGCCGCGTTGTGAACCGCAGGAACATCCGCACGCCAATGCTCTTGCGATCTCTTCATCGTATCAATCGCTTCATTCAAATCTTTGGTCGGATCGGGAATCAAATTCAATCTTGCGAACAATGCCAGCAACAATCCGAATGAGAATCCAACCGCGACGCGCGGCTGACCTTTATGATCGAACGTCCATACCGGAATATTTTTTTCTTTGGCGCGTTTGGATAATTCCCCACCGGTGCTGATGACAACCAGCGTACATCGATTCTTTAACGCATGATCGAACGAATCAAGAGTCTCTTCCGTGTTGCCGGAATGGGATGACAAAACCACCAGCGTCTCTTTGCCTTTTGCAAACGCCGGCAGACCATAATCGCGATGAACAATAATCGGCATGGAACAAGTCGATGAAACGGCAGCCGCTACCAGGTCCGCGCCGATGGCGGAGCCGCCCATGCCTGCGATCACGATGCGTTGAATATTCTTCGCGTCAGGCAAGGGCATTGTCTGTCCCAGCTCCCACGCCGATTCCAATTGATCGGGCAAGCCGTCAATTTCAGCGAGCATGTTTTGCGGATCGAGTTTTTTGAATTCAGAAAAATTATCAAGGTCATTCATTTAATTATTCTCGCCTCACACTCATTCAAACGAAATTTTGTTTTATGCGCTTATTATAGCGGGGATGCCGGCGGATGTATGCGGCTACATATGAACACAAAGGAACCACGTCCAATGATTTCTCTTCCGCATAATCGAGGGCGGCCTGAGTTAATCGTCCGGCGATACCTTGTCCTTCCAGCGGCGCGGGAACGCCGGTGAAATAAAAGAGGATCGCATTTCCCTGCAGGCGATAATCTAGCTCTGAAAGATAACTATCAACCCGAATTTCAAAACGCTTCTGCGCTTCATTATGGATCACTTCAAGTTCTTCAATATTAATTTCCATGGATTGTTATCTCTTTTTCTCAATTTCCAAATATTCTACACCACAAAGTTTGCTAATCCCCTTAAAAGACGGTTGACCATCCCTCCGTTTGCTCTTACAATATTAACGATGGGCTATGTTTGTGTTTATAATGCAGGTTTCTATCGCCCGGATCATGATCCTCCGCGCTTCATTAGTCGTGCCATGATGTCATTTAAAATATAATTATCGGAGGAAAAATCCCATGTTCACCCCTCTCCTTTCCAAACGCGCTTCAGTCTATGCCGATGTTCCCGATGAAAAGTGGAACGATTGGCGCTGGCAATTAAGCCATCGCTTGAATAGCGCGAAAGAGATCGAAAAAATAATTCCGTTGACCGAATCCGAACGCAAGGCTCTCAACACCAGCGGCTTATTCCGCGTGGATATCACACCGTATTTTATTTCCTTGATTGAGTCAGGCGATCTCGACGATCCAATTCGAAAGCAGATCATTCCGACCGATTCGGAATTGGTGCCGTTCACCGCGATGATGGAAGACTCCTTGGCTGAAGACCGTCACTCTCCCGTGCCTGGGCTGGTTCACCGCTATCCTGATAGAGTCCTCATGCTGGTAACCACGCAATGCGCCTCGTATTGCAGATATTGCACGCGTTCGCGCATCGTGGGTGATCCGAGCGCGACGTTCTCCCGTCATGAATTCGAGATGCAGATCGAGTATCTCAAGCACACGCCGCAAGTGCGCGATGTTCTGCTCTCCGGCGGCGATCCGCTCGTTTTGGCGCCGAAAATCCTCGAGGAGATTCTGACGCGTTTGCGCGAGATTCCCCATATCGAGATCGTCCGCATCGGTTCGCGCGTTCCTGTGTTTATGCCCATGCGTATCACGCAGGAATTATGTGATATGCTCAGCAAATTCCATCCGCTGTGGCTGAACATTCACGTTAACCATCCGAATGAGATCACGAAGGAATTGGCGGATGCTTGTGATCGCATGACGCGCGCCGGCATTCCGTTGGGCAATCAATCCGTTCTTTTAGCGGGAGTCAATGATTGTGTTCACATCCAACGCGAATTGGTCCAGAAGCTGACGCGCATTCGCGTCCGACCATATTATCTCTATCAATGCGATCTGGTCGAAGGCGCGGGACATTTCCGAACGCCGGTCGCGAAGGGCATCGAGATCATCGAAGGCCTGCGTGGGCACACCTCCGGTTACGCGGTCCCGCAATTTATTGTGGATGCGCCTGGCGGCGGCGGAAAGATTCCCGTGATGCCGAATTATCAAATCAGTGCCTCAGATCATAAGATTATTCTGCGCAACTACGAAGGTTATGTTACAACTTATGA
>Ga0335081_10015247_pt1 | contig 12425 bp, 16 predicted proteins | sample Lox_Sample_35_FD_206713 | JGI IMG/M metagenome (GOLD analysis project Ga0335081, IMG submission 206713) | Soil microbial communities from Loxahatchee National Wildlife Refuge, Florida, United States - Lox_Sample_3.5 | ecosystem: Environmental > Terrestrial > Soil > Wetlands | place: USA...
TTGCCACCTGAACGGCAACGATAAACTTTTAGAGAATAAGCTATGGACACACCGCCCATAAAACAAATCTTAGAGAAACTGGAGACAAAACGCTGGCTGTTTCCGGTCCTCCTGATCTTCGTCTTTGCACTCTCCCTTGTCATCCAGCAGTTCGAGCTTCTCGATCCCTACATCCAGCTTATCATCATGTACGTCGGCATCAATATCATCCTCACATTGAGCCTCAATCTTATAAACGGCTACATGGGTGAGTTTTCCGTGGGGCATGCGGGATTTATGGCCATAGGTGCGTATGTCGCTTCCTTTCTTACCGTAAAGGTATTTCCCGCATATATGGCAGGATGGCTGTTTCCCGCCGCTGTCATCGCGGGCGGAGCTGCCGCAGGCATTGTTGGCCTGGTTGTCGCATTTCCATCCTTCAAGACACGGGGCGATTATCTTGCTATTGTAACACTCGCCTTTGGCATGATTGTCAAGTCCGTCATTGAAAATATAGATGCCCTGGGCGGGCCGCGGGGCTTTCTCGGCATGGAGAAGCTTTCCACCTTGCCGTGGGTATTCTTCTGGGTTCTTCTGTCCGTCTGGGTGATACGCAATCTCATCTACTCGAATTTCGGCAGGGGTGTCCTTTCAATCCGGGAAGACGAGGTGGCAAGCGACCTCATGAGTGTCAATACAAACCATGTGAAGGTTCTCGCCTTCACAGTCTCTTCTTTCTTCGCCGGCATTGCAGGGGCACTCTTTGCGCACCTCCTCCAGTTCATCAACCCCCGCGCCTTCGATATAATTAAATCAACGGATATCCTGATAATGGTGTACCTCGGAGGTATAGGCTCTATTGCCGGTTCGGTAATCGGGGCCACGGTATATACGGTATTACTGGAAGTCTTGCGTCCGATGGGAATCTGGAGGATGGTCTTCATGCCCCTCGTGCTGGTATTGCTGATGATCTTCCGCCCCAAGGGCATTATGGGTCTCCGGGAATTTCGCTGGTTCGTGCCTGCACGCGACATGCTTGCAAGCAGGCTCTGGCGAGAAAAGAAGGCAGGTACTTGATGGCCGTCTTGAAAGCAGACAATGTTACGCACTACTTTGACGGACTGGCCGCGGTTTCCGGATTTGGACTGAACCTCGAGCCTTATGAGCTCGTGGGCATCATCGGTCCTAACGGCGCAGGTAAAACAACAATCTTCAACCTGATCACCGGCGTCTACAAGGCAACCCAGGGGAGCATATCGTTCGAGGGCAGAGAAATCGTCGGAAGGTCGCCGAGCGTGATCACTGCGCTCGGTATCGCACGCACATTCCAGAACATCCGCCTCTTCAAGGAACTCTCGGTGCTCGATAATGTCCGCATCGCTCATTACGCGAGGGTGAGATACAGCCCCATTGAAGCTCTGCTCCACATGGGCCGCTTCCGGAGGGAAGAGGAAGAGATTATCGGGCACTCCATGGATCTCCTTGCCTGCTTGAAACTTGACGCTTATGCCGATGAGGTATCGAAAAACCTCCCCTACGGTTTGCAGAGAAGACTTGAGATCACCAGGGCATTGGCGACAAGGCCAAAACTCCTTCTGCTCGATGAACCTGCCGCCGGCATGAATCCCAACGAGGTCTCGCAGCTCATGGAATTTATCAAATGGATCAGGAAAGAATTCAACCTGACCATTCTCCTCATCGAGCATCAGATGCGCTTGGTCATGAATATCTGCGAAAGGCTTCTGGTACTTGACTTCGGCGAAACGATTGCCCAGGGGCTCCCGCGAGAGATACAGAATGACCCGCGTGTTCTGGAGGTATATCTAGGCGAGGTGCAATTCTGATGTACATCAATGGAAGGATACTTTCAATTGAGAATCTCACCGTCGCCTACGGGAGTATAATGGCCGTGGATAATATCTCCTTAGAGGTTAACGAGGGCGAGATCGTTACCTTGATAGGCGCTAACGGTGCAGGCAAGTCATCCACCCTCCGCGCCATATCTGGCGTAGTGCCTTACAGCGGCATGATAAGATACAGGCAAGAGGATTTGCGCTGCGTAGCCGCCCACCGGATAGTCGCCATGGGCATCGCGCAGGTGCCAGAAGGACGCGGCATCTTCGGAAACCTGACGGTTATGGAAAACCTAAAGCTTGCAACGTGGCAGAGAAAAGACAAGAGAGAGATTGCAAAGGATTATGAAAGGATCTTCGGCATCTTTCCACAGCTGGAGAAGAGAAGGCATCAGCAGGGCGGCACGCTTTCAGGCGGTGAACAGCAGATGCTGGCCGTAGCACGGGCTCTAATGAGCAGGAGCACCATGATGCTTCTGGACGAACCCTCCATGGGGCTCGCGCCCGTGCTGGTGCGCGACATCTTCCAAGTACTCTGCGATATCAACACAGCGGGCACCACGATCCTCCTTGTGGAACAGAACGCCCACATGGCACTTTCCATTGCGTCCCGCGCCTATGTGCTGGAAACGGGAAGAATAATCCTTTCCGGGCCGGGCAAGCAACTACTTGGCGACCCTCGCGTCCGTGAAGCCTACCTCGGTATTGACACATAACTCGTCAATCTGAATTATTTTTCCCTGAAATGTTGTTTCCCTAATTCTGCCCTTCTATATACGATTTCAAATTGTAATAAGCGAAAAGCAGGCCCCCTGCATAAGATATACTTCTGCTCTTAGAAACATCACAAAACGGCAGAATTCCAACTTCAATGTGATACAAATTCTGGGGAAAGGTCAATTTCGTACAGAATTAAATTTATGCCGTGATTCTCATCGCTGCCTGATACTCGGGAACCGGCATCAATCGCCATGCCTCCTGTCCCTTCAACTCCAGCACACAGTTGTGGTAATCCAGGATACTGCTGCGATGGCCGACGCTGATATAGTGGATATCCAGTTCTTTTAATTTCCGGTAGAGATTCTCCTCGTTTTCCAGATCGAGGGCGCTTGTTGCTTCATCCAGGACAGCAAATCCGGGCTTGTTTATCAATAGCCGTGCAAATGCCAATCTCTGCTGTTCGCCGAGAGAAAGGACATCTGCCCAGTCCAGTTCCACATCGAATCCACCTACCCGCCCAGGCAGATCCTCAAGCCTGACCATGTTAAGAACGCGTCCTAATTCCTCTTCTGAGACCTGCCGCTCTAGCCGGGGATACAGTAACTGATTCCGTAAAGATCCAAGCAGCATGTAAGGTCTTTGCGGGAGGAAGAAGATATCCGCCAGAGGAGGCCGCTCAATCTCTCCTGCACCCTGTGTCCACAAACCGGCGATCGCCCTGAGAAGGGAGCTTTTTCCCACTCCGCTTTGGCCCACAACGACCATGTTCTCCCCGGCCTTTAAATCCACGGTCAAATCATTGAGAAGGGTGCGATTCCTGTTTGGCGTGAGGAGGGTAAGGTTATGCAGGGCGAATCGGTCGGCTTCATGAGATTTGATGCCGGGGACTGGTGCTAACTCCGGTGTTATTATGTCGGCAAAGGCAGACAAACGCTGCACACCAGCAGCAAAATTAGTAATCTGTTCAATTTGGGAAACAATAAGCGAAAGAGCTGCGTATACCTGGGTGAAGGCGAAATTGGCCTGCACCATATCGCCGTATTCGATTTCGCCTCTGAAGTACTGGGGAAACAGCACGAGAAACGGCAGGACCACCGGGAGGTAGCTATATGCCGTTGTGAAAAATGACAGATTTCGCTGCCAGCCGATGAGGAGGTTGAAGTTTCTCAATACATTTCGGAAACGTTCTCCGATGTGGGCAACCTCTGGTTTCTCGCCCTGATAAAAAGCAATCGACTCAGCATTGTCCCGCACATGCACAAGGGAGTAACGGAAATCCGCCTCATACCGCAGTTGACTGAAGTTAAGACGGACAAGACGCCGTCCTATCAGGACAGTAAGGAGAGTGCCCACTAATGAGTAGCCAAGGACCACACCGACTAGAAGGACTGACTTCGACCAGAGAATCCCGCTAAAAGAAGCAAGATCCATTAGGGAGCCAAGCAGAATCAGGAGAAATGAGAGAGAAACCCTGGTGAACGAACGAATGTCTTCCATGATACGCTGATCAGGGTTGTCTATTTTTGAGCCTATCTCTATCTCATAATAGTTGCGGTTTTTAAAATAGTTACTGAGAAACCCTCCAGTCATCCATTCCCGCCAGCGCATTCCCAGATAATTCTGTACGTAGCTGTAGAACGCGACAATTGGAATTCCCAAGAGGAAACCACAGAAATACACGGCAACGTATAGATACGCCATATCCTGATTTTTCTTCACGAGCGCATTGGTGAAGTAGTTGGCGATATAGCTGAAGGCAACATTGATTCCTGTTACTGAAAAAGAAAGGAGTAAAACAATGGCGAGGAGGGTCCAGGCCCGCTTGCGTGAGTGCAGATGCGGGGCAAAGAGCATGAAGCAGGCGGCAGGAATGATCAGAGTTCCGGCTACGATCATCCATGCGTTGGTATGGAAGATATTCTGAATCAGAGATAACAGTCCGGAAGCTACGCTGGCCGTCACGGAAGGTACAAAGAGGTTGCATACCAGGGTAATTCCCGTAACAGTTATGAAGAGTACACCGAAGAGAAAAATAAGCAGCATCACCAAAAGCAGGAGCGTTGACCAGCTTCCACCGCGGATCGTGGGGAAAAAATAAGGCTGGGCAATCGTGACAAACTGATTCCACAGGGAACGCTTAATCTCGTTCATTACAGGGTTTTCCTTTCCGATGGTTGATTTTGACTGAATAAAGTCGAGTCCGCATCCCATCGTCTTGAACGACGATTAAGAGCGAAATGACTTATAAGAAATTACCACACATTTTGTCAGCAAGGAAAAATGATGTCAAGGGAAGTCAGCTCACGGCGAAAATTCGCAATCGAAAACTATAAGCGTCAAAACCAGGGCCATAAAATAGGACAGGGGATGTCTGACAAGAAAAAACCTCGTTTTTTACTTTGCTACTTATACACAGCTTCTCGAAACATTCACACCATCAAATTCAAAAAGCCCAGTTTGATATTTAAAGCCAGGGAAGATGTAACATAGCAATAATGAAAATTGAAATTCTTCAACTGATAGGAGGAGCGAGGTGGGCGCGAGGTTTAACCGTTGTAATAGACAGTTTCAGGGCATTTACCGTGACCTGTTATTTAGCCGACCAGTGCGCTAAAGAAATTATTCTCGGTGGAAATATTTAAATAGCCTATAAGCTAAAATAAGAGCATCCTGAAATCATCCTGGTCGGCGAGCGTGAAGAACACATGCCGGGCGGATTTAATTATGGAAATAGCCCAACTTATAAGTAAAACAAACCAATTTAAATCAAATACAGTTCAGGATAAGTCGTTAATTTTTTCAAAGCACCCGATAAATAAAAAGACCCGTATGCAAGAGCGGGTCTTTGATAGCAATAGGTCGCTTTTTTATTGCCCATGTTTTTCATTGTAGATTTGTTTGCTGATGGCATTTTCCTGCTGATTTAATGTCTTCTGTTCCTGTTTGGTAATATGCCCACCATTTTGCGAGGCCATATCCCGCTCTTCCTGCCGGACTTGACGGTCTTCCTTGTGTAATTTGGTCGCTTGTTGCTTCGTTAGTTCCCCCTGTTTTACGCCTTGGTTAATTCGGCGATTTTGATTTTTCAATCGCTTATTGGCTTGGGCACGGCGCGGATGATCTTTTTGCCACTGAGTCTCAGCCTGAGCAGCAGGAAAGCTTGCCATGGAAAAGAGAGCAACGAGTATAGTGACACCTATGATTTTCATATAACGTTTCATAAATCATTTCTCCTTTTTATTTTTTATTTTAATTGTATATCTCAAAATAACCCACGGCTCAGAACTCTTTCGGTTACCTCCTTTTGTCCCTGATGTAGTGGTAAAAGCAACTAATATGCCATATGATATGTTACCGAAATAGCTTTCTAAAACGATAGCTTAGATTATTAAGAAATCACATCTCAGTCTTGTGTGGGGAATTATTAACCACCCGGGTGAGGATTTGGGACTCATTAAAATGAAAAGCTTCTAAACTTCATGACACAGTTATTATGGAACAAAAGTCTGTCCATTAATTAACATGCTAATCGTCATGGCAGCTTTCAAAATAAGCTTTTGACCGTCAGCTTCGCTTATCCTTTTCTTCTCTATGTCTTCCCGTACCCTCTTGGTGAAGGTGTTCAACTTTCTCACTATTGGCATTGTCTCATTTTCTTGAAGTTCTCCAGGCTTTTTATCCGGCACAGTTTCCCTCCTCATCAGAATATATATTTACTTGGAATGAAAGTGACAACAAACTTATACATAATAACATGAACCACAGTAAGTATCTTATATACTTGCCTTTAGAATACTACAATGTGCCTCTAAAATGTGTGAGCAGAAACACTTATATGCCACAATAGTCCTGGTCAAAAAAAGGTCGCACCTGAACTGAAGGTAATCACCATGTCCACATTTTATCAGAAGATCGACTTTGTTAATCATCAGTGCATTGCCTTTGCGGCTGAGAGGGAACACAATCTTCCCACCATGCCAATCGCGCGCCTACATATCGAAGTCGATCGGCAAGACTCCAAACCGATATCTATTGTCACTATCAGTGTATCTTCTTTTATCCTTCTTATTTTTCCTGTCCCTGCTTTTTTCATAAATACATTCCTCCTTATCGTCTCGACGGAATAATCAACCCTGCATAAGGAAGGTATATACATCTTTAAGCTGATTCAATCTCAAACTACAATATAGCAAGCTGTAGTCTAGTGTTTTCAATTTTGACTTTCCATGCTACATTACGACCGGAAATGATCAAAAAACAGGGTGCTTCAAGTTAACATATAATACATGTTCTGTGGACAGGTCATTTACTTGTTATATATTAATTCGAAAGGAAAAAAAGAAATGAAAACGTTGACGCATGTGCGCCATGGGACATTGGAGGAAAGGGGTTATGATCGAAGAGTTCCGGGACAATGCAACATACATGAAGCAGATTGGAATGGGCCAAAAGAGTGCCGGGAGGATAAGGAATGACTAAAAAGATTGCTGTTTTTGTAGGTAGCCTTCGCAAAGAATCCTTCAATCGGAAAATGGCAAAGGTGCTCATCGCACTTGCACCTGAATCACTGAAGATTGAAATTATAGAGATCGGCGGACTTCCACTCTACGACCAAGACTATGATGATGAGGGTAAACCGCCTGCAGCGTGGACCGAGTTCAGAAAGCGTGTGAAATCATTTGATGGCGTCCTGTTCGTGACACCTGAGTACAACCGCTCAGTTCCCGGTGTGCTGAAGAACGCTATCGACGTTGGATCGCGGCCATACGGTCAGAGCGTCTGGGCAGGAAAGCCCGGTGGAGTGATGAGCGTTTCACCTGGCACAATCGGTGGATTTGGTGCAAATCATCATCTTAGGCAATCACTGGTGTTCTTAGATGTCCCAGCAATGCAGCAGCCTGAGGCATACATTGGTGGTGCTGCGCAACTATTCGATGCTGATGGGCATGTTACAAATGAGACGACTCGCGAATTCCTTGTGAAGTTCCTAGACGCTTTTGCAGCTTGGGTTATAAAACAAACGACGAAGAACCTTTGAAAGAAGTGCTGAAATACTGGCCTCGCACGATATATCTTGTGGAAACGAATATATGATTTCGAAGACCACACACGGCTTTTGGGTTTTTTCGTTGATATTCTCTATACGTATTCTTTTTCTTTGGAATGATCTCGGCGTGAAGACTAGTAGATGTAGCCCTCATCTGTATCTTCCTTGTAATGTTGAATTTTGAATTTCCTCCGGCTGTACAACATTTGAATCAATAATCAATAAAATTATATAAAGAGGCAGAGCCGAATTTAACTCTGCCCTCATAGCGGATTTGTCTTGACTTCTGGCCGCAACCCTCATAGGTTACGTCTATCGAAATCGTCGCCGTGCTTTTCGGAATTCCGACGGACTCCTTACGTCTGCGTTGAGAGGGTATATCATTGTTGAAACAATATCGATATTTGCTGACTGGCAAGATTCAAGGCTCTCTTTATCACATCGTCCGGGCCTACAGCTGGACATTCCGCCTTCGCGTCCAAAACGAGAAACCCTGGCTGGAGTACCTGCAGAGTGGTGGCCGGGTTCTCTTGTGCGTCTGGCACCAGATGTTCTTCTCGGCCATCCGCTACTTCAAGACCTACTCTAACTATCACCCCGCACTGATGATCAGCCAGAGCAAAGATGGTGACATCATCGCCGGCATTGCCGAGAAATCAGGCTGGCATGCAGTAAGGGGATCATCCTCACGAGATGGGGGCCGAGCCCTGAAGGAGATGATCGGCCACCTGAACCAATCGGGTCTTGCTGCTCACGTCGTGGACGGGCCGAGGGGGCCGGTCGGTATTGTCAAGGCCGGGGTAGTCAGCCTGGCCCGAGCCACCGGGGCTGTCGTCGTTCCAGTCTACACAACGTCCAACCGTGCCTGGTATTTTAACAGCTGGGACCACTTCATGCTGCCGAAGCCTTTTGCGAATGTAAACCTGCGATTTGGTGAGATGCTGGATTTGACATCTGGAGTGACCGACAAGGATTTTGAACTTCATCGTATGCGGCTCCAGGAGATCATGCTGCCTAGCCTACTCACTTGACTTGTGTAGATAGCTATAACTTTCTTGTCTCGAATCTTAGGATTTCTATAAATATACAATAGTTCGATTGGCAACCGATGGAAAACCTCTTCGCTATTCGCCTAATGGGACATCGACTAATGGGATATCTTGACAGGTAGTGGAAAAGGGTTAGACTTCTAAAATTCTGGAACGCTTCCGAATGAAATATTAAAAGATGTAAGTAATGCAAAAACAGGGGAAAATCACTTTTTGTATCATGTGGGTTTCGCTAGTATTATTTATTGGGTGTGCTGGTTCGCTGTTCAAGAATTATGGTGAGATATCACCCGACATGAGAGTGACAAAAGCTTTTGAGACATATCAGATCAATCCAGAATATAATTATTATATTAGTGGCTCAGATGTCTATCCTAATGCAATCATAGGATTGGATAAGCGCTATACGCTTGAGTCTGACCTATGGAAGGAAGTCGAAATGACTCCGGAGAAACTCCGTGAGCTTGTTACAGACATGAAGGATAAGGCGACCACTGTGAACTGGGGATCGCGTCCGTATGGATTTGTCATGTTCGATGACAAAGGAAATCAGATCGGGGTATGGTATTCCCTCCTCGAGGCTAAAACGATCCTTAGAATGAAAGAAAACCGAGAGGTAATAATCTATACACCAGACATCGACACATATGATAAATATGATTATAACAGGTTTGTGCCAAGAACCCCTTGATTACTCCCTTTTAACGATATTGTATTGAAAAAAGAAGCCAATATTCCCCTGCTGATTCCGGACGGATGAAATAAGGATTAATGAAGGGCACGATCGTCAATGTGCGTCGTGGTGTGTGACCTCTTCCAAAATTGAATTTGTCAATCTTGAAATGATTATTTCTCTATGCTTCTAATCAGTTCATTGGTGATATTATTACTTTCGAGTCGCATTCTACTTTCTTCCCAACGACCAAAACTCAAGAGGTTTATACTTCCGCACCAAACAATCATTCGATCCAGGACAGAAAATTTTTGATGGATTCATTTCATGGAAAGGAACCTTGAAGCAGTATGCGGGCAGACTCCATCGGTTGTGCGCAAGCAAACGTGAAGTCCAAATTTATGATTATTTCGATTTATGCAATGCCATAAAGCGGTTAAGGGGTTGAGGTTGTAACCGACGTCCTTCGACAGGCCGTTACAGAAGGCGAATTGAATGATGTCTTTTCCGAGCTTCCGGATGAAAACAGAAAGATTTTTCAGGCCGCTCCTGCCGTATGTTAATACCTGACTCTGCACAGACTATGCGCACTATTGAATTGTACCTAACCGATCGAAATGCCAAATGAGGTTTAGACAAGCCTTCGCTTTACAGGTCGCCAGCCACGAAATCAGTTAGATCTTTTTCTCTCAGTATCCGGCGTTTCCATTTTTGGGTTATGGGAATTATGAAAGGGAGCAACCTGAGGGCATAATAGGGCGGCAGCGTCGGCAGACCCACCAGATCGCCGCAGACCATGAGCAAGAAAAGATCTTCCAAATGACCCCTTTCTTTTTTCATTTCAAGGTCCAACTCATGGCATGTGAAACCGTAGAAAACTTCCCGAGCCATCTTTTCCCAGTGCCTAAGGGCCAATGTAAGATGGTCTAGTTTCATGTTATTATTCCTGATATTTAATACTTTGTTAATATGCCAACTTAGTTCAAACAATATTTTTCTTTATTTCGATAGCATTATGCGCGCCAGGAACTGTAGAGACTTATGATATAGAAATCCAAAATGCTGTCAATAATTTTCAGCACGTAATTTCATAAATTGCCTCGTTGATTTCAATTAGTGGTGTGATATTGTAAATATGACTGAAGATTGAAAATTACAAGCACTTAAAAACGAAACCTATCTTTATTAGTGTAATTTGATGATTGAAATTAAAGGATTGACGAAAACCTATAGGGGCGTGAAGGCGGTCGACAACATAACCTTCTCCGTCAGTAAAGGAGAGGTATTCGGCCTCCTGGGCCCTAACGGCGCGGGTAAGACAACAACCATCAAGCTCCTCACTGCTTTAATCAGGCCGGATTCGGGAAAATGCACAGTCAACGGTCCCGATGTCGCAGTGAACCCTTATCAAATAAAAAAGCACATCGGCGCCGTACCCCAGGAAAACAACCTCGACCGGGAGCTTACGGCCTACGAAAATCTGCTCATCTACGGGATGCTGCACCGCGTGAAGGACAAAGAAAGGAAGATCCGCGAACACTTGAAGATGGTTGATTTGTCGGAGAGAAGGGATTCGCTTTTTCAGCGGAACTTTTTCTCCCGTAGATAAATTGCCTGTTTACTTTAAAGCGATCATCTATGTGCTGCCCCTTACCCACGCGAGCATCCTGATAAGAAAGACAATCCTAGATACGGACGGGCTAATGTCACTTTGTGCGATGATTGTTTATGCGTCTGTTTTCTTTCTTTACGGCTCCAAGCTGATTAAGGATTACAGTGAGTGACGGTAACGGCAGAGCATGCTATTTATCAGTCGTTGTAGTCTTAAAGACAGCATCTGTCGCAATTGGTTTAGTATTCGTCTTCTTAGGCATATTATCGTCGATAGTCCTGTATAACAATTCAGCGTATTGCTTATCTCCGAACAGTTCTATGGTGATGACGACCTTGGTCAGATTCTCCTCGACAAGTGAAGCGTTAATCTCCATAGGATATTTCCCTCTTGTCTCCAAAGAACAGCCCTTCCCTGAAGCCGGCTCTTGAATCACCGTTTCAAGTTTCAGCTGTTCACAGGATTGCTTTATTGCCTGACAGACTGTTTTAAAATCATATGTATAATATCTCGACGACTCCCGACCCTTCCAGACAACATAACCCTCATAGGATGCGCCTATCACCGGGATTACCTGAGATTCCGTCACGGCTGGGATCAACGGGGCGACAGCGCATCCCCATAATAGGCCTGTAACAAGCAGCAGGGAAACAACAATTCCTGTTTTTTTCATTGTCCCTCCCGGGAAGAGTCAGCCTGTTAAGAAACGAAGGTCCCCTGTGACGGTTTTATCAGAGTTTACTGTATATCCGGAATGCCTCTGCCTTGCGGAAGCAGCGATAAAATTCTACTTTTGCAGCTTAGTAAATTTTGCACCTTCAATTGAGGCACCGGCCATGAGGCCCTTCTGCCCGAAGACAAACCCGACGATAGGTTCTTTGATTTTTGTCGTATCTATGGAGCCTTCGGCGCCGATTTTACCCAATGCCACTGTGCCATCCACACCGGCCTGCCAGTTATCGCTGTTGCGGAATTTATTCAGGGATGCTTCATCCATGAAGACCAGGATGATGTCTTTTTCCTGGGCTCCGATCTGATAGCCAAAAGATGCGGCCGCGATATTATAGTAACCGACCGTCTTTCCCCCGATTCTCAGGGCGCCCTCGCCATATTCACCACCGATGATTAAACCCGCCTGCATGACTCTCGGTATTATGAGAACACCCTTGGCAGCGTGAAGAAAGTCTTTTGCACCCTTCACATCCTTGGTAAAGCGGGAAAGGGCTACATCAACGCTTACATCTATCTCCTTGGCCGTAGCGGCATGAGAAAAGGCGCAAGGTATGAGCTCTATGATAATTGTCATGCACAAAATAAGAATAACTCTCACAGTCGTCTGTATCTTCATCCGCATTCCTCCTGATTCTAGTAAATGTACAGGGCTGGCACGATAAACCTCCCTCTTGTTTCATGCTATTATTCTCGTGTTTATTGTGCAATTCATAGAAATTCTGATTTCTGTATTCTAAATGCACTAGTTGTTCATTGGGGA
>Ga0335081_10015248_pt1 | contig 12425 bp, 10 predicted proteins | sample Lox_Sample_35_FD_206713 | JGI IMG/M metagenome (GOLD analysis project Ga0335081, IMG submission 206713) | Soil microbial communities from Loxahatchee National Wildlife Refuge, Florida, United States - Lox_Sample_3.5 | ecosystem: Environmental > Terrestrial > Soil > Wetlands | place: USA...
TGGGACGCGGTCTATCCGCAATACGGGCTGGCGCGGCACAAAGGCTACGCCACGCCGGATCATCTGGAAGCGTTGCGCGTGCACGGGCCAACGCCGCTGCATCGCTATTCGTTCGCGCCAGTGCGCGATGCGTCATGCTGGGCTGCGGGAGCGACGCAAACGTCGCTGCCGATCTTTGATTTGTCGGAAGTCAACTAGCTTGCCGGAAGGAAATGCATGCGCTTAGCGGCCGCGTTTGTGAGTTTTTTGTTTGCGGCTGCTGCCATTTTGATAAGCAAGCCCGCAGCTCCGGAGTCTGCGCCACTCGCAGCGACGCCACCCATGGGGTGGAACAGTTGGGACGCTTACGGGGAGACCGTCAGCGAGGCGGACATTCGCGCGAATGCGCAGTGGATGGCGGAGCATCTCAAGAAGTTCGGCTGGCAGTATGTCGTTGTGGATTCCGGCTGGTACGTGACCAACCACGCCGCAGGCACGAACGCGGAAAACGCGCAATTCAGCCTCGATGCTTACGGGCGCTACACGCCCGCAATCAACACCATTCCTTCTGCGGCGGACGGCGCCGGTTTTAAGCCGCTCGCGGATTTCGTGCATTCGCTGGGGTTGAAATTCGGCTTGCACATTTTGCGCGGCATTCCGAAGGAAGCCGTCCGGAGAAATCTACCAATCGCGGGAACTTCGTTTCATGCTGCGGACGCGGCGAACACTTCCGATACGTGCCCGTGGAATCCATTCAATTTTGGACTTGATGCGGCGAAGCCCGCGGCGCGGGCGTACTACGATTCGCTCGCGAAGCAATTCGCAGAGTGGGGCGTGGATTTTCTGAAGGTGGATTGCATCGCGGACCATCCGTACAAAGGCGACGAAATTCGGCTGATCAGCGAGGCGTTGCGCAAAGTGGGGCGGCCGATCGTGCTTAGTCTTTCGCCGGGCCCGACGGCACTGGATAAGGCGGAGGAAGTCAGCAAGTACGCGCAGATGTGGCGCATCTCGGACGACATGTGGGATCTGTGGTACAGCGTGACCGAGTTCCCGTCAGGCGTGAAAAACCAATTCGCGCGCGCGGCGAAGTGGGCGCCGTTTTCCGGACCAGGTCACTGGCCGGATGCGGACATGCTTCCCATTGGTCGGCTCGAACCTGCGGCGGGATGGGGACAGCCGCGCGCCACGCGACTGACACGCGATGAGCAACGAACTTTGCTGACGCTCTGGGCCATCGCGCGCTCCCCGCTTATCATGGGCGGCAATTTGACAAAGTGCGATGAATGGACCGAATCCCTTTTGACCAACCCCGAAGTGATCGACGTCGATCAGAATTCCCGCGGCAATCGCGAAGTCTTACGCACGGACAAAATGGCTGTCTGGTATGCCAACACGATCGACGATGAACAAGCAATCACCGCGTTCTTCAATCTCACCGACTATGCTTTACCTCTGGAAATGACTTGGACGGATGTGGGGCTTCCCGCTGGAAAACATTCTGTGCGCGACCTCTGGCAGCGGAAAGACCTCGGACTGGAGGAGCGAGTCGCGATTAAGCTCGAGCCGCACGCCTCCGTGCTCTACAAAGTCTCAAAACATTGATTTTTTCTTCCGACGAAGCAGAGCTAGGCTTTCGACCCGACCACCACTTCTTGCTTGGAATCGTCGAACGTGACGCGCCGGCCCGTTTGAATCGCCGCAATCGTCATGCACAGCGCAATGGAATGGCTGTAGCCCGCCTCTATGCTGGCGTTAGGAGTTTTGCGGCCGCGGACGCATTCCATCCAGTTGCGCATGTTGGAAGACGTCGCTTCATCGACGCCTGCGTCGGCGCTTTTATCGATGGCGCTTGCCGCGCTGACTAAAGAACGCTTGGCAAGCAGATTTGGCTTCATGCCCATTTCTTTGGCGTATTTCTCTTCGAGGCCTCCTTCGGAGGAAATCACGTTCTTGTCGAGGTCGAGCGAACCGCCATTCGAATAGTAAATTTCCTTCACGTCCCCGGCCGAATTGGTTTGGCGCGACGAGTAAACGACCTGGAATCCTTTCGAGGGATCATTGAGCGGGCCGTAGTCAAAAACAGCGGTCATGGTGTCCCAGTTTTTGCGCCCATCGCGCCAAAGATAAATCCCGCCGTTGGCGACGACACTGCGCGGATGAGGCAGGCCCGTGAACCAGTGCACCGTGTCGATTTGGTGGACCATCCATTGATCGGGAATGCCTGACGAATACGGCCAGAAGAGGCGATATTCGACGTATTTGCGCGCGTCGAAAGGCTCCGCGGGGCGGTTAACTAGAAAGCGCTGCCAGTCAGTGTCTTCTTCGAGAAGAGCGGCGACAAGCTTGGGACGGCGCCAGCGGCCGGGCTGATTAACGTTCCAAGTCATTTCGACGCTGACGATGTCGCCAAACTGGCCGGAGCGAATGAGTTCGTAAGCGCGCTGGTAATTCGCGGCGCTGCGGCGTTGCGTGCCAATCTGAACGATCTTTCCGGTGCTGCGAACGGCGTCGCGGATGGCGCGCGCGTCAGCCATGGTGTTGGCAAGAGGCTTTTCGATGTACGCGTCGCGGCCAGCCGTGACGGCTTGCACGCCGTGCTGCGCGTGCTGAAAATCGGCGGTGGCGATGATGACGGCGTCCACGTCTTTGCGGTCGTAGAGCTCTTCATTGTTCCGTGCCGCGGCGATGGGGCGGCCCGCCACCTGTTGAACGTGGGAGACGCCTTCTTCGCGGCGAAGTTTCCAGATGTCGGAAAGGGCCACGATTTCGAAGTTCAATTCCTTCGCGTGAGTTTGAAAAGCAGGAAGAAGCGCGTAGCGAAAACGTTCGGAGAAACCGACAACGCCGACGCGCACGCGGTCGTTCGCACCGACGATGCTGGCGTAGCTCGAAGCTCGGGTGGCAAGCGCGGCGCCGGCAACACCCGCGCCTGTCAGTTTTATGAAATTGCGACGCGAGTTGGTTGTGGTTGCCATATTTCCTCCACGCGCTTGCTGCTCACAACGCGCCAGCTTTTCTGAGAAGCGCTTTCATTCCCGCCATACTCTGGCGAGAGGATTCTTCCGCGGAGCCAGCGCCGCGCCAGTGCGTTTCGAGGCTCATCGTGCCGGAATAACCGAGTTTCAGCAGCGCGCCGAACTGGCCTTCGTAATCGATGAGGCCGCGTCCCATGGCCGCCCATTCAAAACTGCCGTCGGGTTTTCGCGCCACGTCTTTGCAGTGCATGTGCCCGATGCGTTCCTTGGGGAGTTTTTCAAAGCCGTCTGGAAAGGCGATCTCGCCGCGATACGCGGCATTGCCAGGGTCCCAGTTGAGCTTGAAGTTTGGAGATGCAACCGCGCGAAGCGTGCGCGCCGCTTCCGCGCCCGTGGCGGTGTTACAAGCAAATTCATTTTCGAGAAGCAGTGTGATGTTCTTAGGAGCAACAGCCTCCGCGGTTTCGCGCAGTTTTTCGTCCATCGCATCTCGAAATGGTTTTGGGTCCTCTATGCGCCAGAAGTCAAAGCACCGGATGCGCTCGGTTCCCAAAGCCTTGGCCGTGGCGATAGAGCGTTCAAGCACTTCCTCTTGTTGCGCGAAGGTGTAATCGGCGCCGAACTGCGGCTTTTCCGGGCTGTATTTGGATTTCGGCGCCCCGGGCCAGTCCGCCTTGAAGAGTGGGCTGGCGATATCCGTCACGCGAAGCTCGAATTTCTCCAAAAGCCGCCGCGCTTCAGCGAGTTCCTTCTCATCGAGGTTGATGATGTTTTTGTTCCAAAGCGTGCGCAGCTCAACATAGCCCAGGCCGAATTCGCGGGAGGCAATCTCCAAGGCATGACCAAGATCCTGGGTGATTTCATCGGTGATGACGGAGAGCTTGAACCGTGCACCAGCGGCGGGGACGGAATGGGCGAGGGCCCGCAGACGCATAAGGATTGCGCAGGCTCCCGTTCCGCCTAGCGCCAAAAGAAAATTCCGGCGCGAAGGGCCGAAATGCATCGATCAATCCCCCCTCGAATCGCTGGGGCAACTCCTGGATGGTAGCACCGACCAGCGAGGACTGAGCCCATTAGACCTATTGAAGACGCAAATCAACCAGGGAAAGCCCCCGTTTTCCGTTCGCCTGCCCTTCGCTACTCTCGTTCCTAAATCGAAAGGGGATAACTGCCTGCTCACAAAGGACTCTAGCTTCGTTGACTTGGCTTTTTGCCGCCTGATAGCGTAACCAAGTAGCTCCAAAGGTCGTTCCACGACCGCAGCAAATTGAGGAGAACGTCGGGGGCAAACCTCCAGGGGAAGGTTTGTCCGTGCACGCGCATGGCTTATAACAAGAGCAAAAACGTCGAAGCCGCACAAAAGCTGCTGAACCAGGGCAAAGTGGCCCAAGCCATCGCTGAATACCAGAATATTCTGAAGTACGAGCCGCGCGATCAGGTCACCTTGATGACTATCGGCGAGCTGTACATCCGCCAGGGCGAGACGTTTCAAGCCATCGATTATTTTGAGCGCCTGGCCCAGATTTTTGTCGGCGACGGTTTTCTAACCAAGGCGATTGCGGTTTACAAACGCATCGCCAAGCTCGCTCCCGAAGAAATACGCCCACTCGAAAAACTCGCCGACCTGTACGTGCAGCAAGGGGTGATGAGCGAGGCCCGCCCGCTGTTCCTCCAGTTGGCCGAAATTCACCTGAAAAATAACCGGCAGCCGGAAGCCGTGGGCTTGCTCAAAAAGCTTTTGCAAGCGGAACCGGACAATCTGCGCATCCAAGTCCGGCTTGCCGATCTGTACCAGGCCATGGGGCAGACCCGCGAAGCCATCGAGGCCTACGTCTCCGCTTCGCAGCGGGCGCTGGCACGCGGCGATCAGGCGGAAAGCGAAAAGCTGGCTGACAAGGCGCTGAAGCTCGAGCCGAACAACATGGCCGCGGTTATTGTCCGGGCCCGCTCGCTTTCCACGCAGGGCGAATTCAAGAAGGCGGCGCAACTGCTGGAACAAGTTCCTGACCTCGAAAAGGGCGGCGAGCAAACCGAACTGCTTCTCGACTTGTATGTGAAGAGTTCCAGTTGGGATCCAGCCGTCACGCTGGCGATGAAGGTCTTTGAAGCGGACCAGAAGAACTACGGACCGCTGCAAAAAGTCGTGGAATTGCTGATCGAGGCAGGGCAGGCCGAAAAAGCGCTCGGCATTTTGGAGCAGTCCCGCCTGGCGATGATTGACGCCGGCGAACATGAAGTCGTCGCGAAAATGCTCAACGAACTTGCCGCGGGATTGCCCGGGCGGCTTGAGCCGCTCGAATGGCTGGTGGAACTGTACGGGCGCACCAGCGATTCGTTTCATTTGCCGGATGCCCTGGCGCATCTGGGAGACGCGTTGGTTGGCGAAGGGCGCCACGAAGAAGCCAAGAAGATATTTGAGCAGCTCGTTGATCGCCAGCCGGAAAGCGATTCCGCCAAACGCAAACTGAACGGCGTGCTTCGAAAGCTGGGACTTCTGGAACCGGAAGCGATCCCGGAGATGCCCGAAGAGGATTTGCAGGCACAAATTCCGAAGGCTCCAGCTCCGAAGCTGCGCGCGGACACAAAAGAATTTGCGCCTGCGGTGGAAGACAAGCAGGTCGCAGCGTCCTTCGAACCGCAACTCGACGAGGAAACGCAGAAGTTCATCGCGCAATCGCTGACCGATGTCGATTTGTTTGCCAGCTACGGCCTCACGCAGAAGGCCATTGGCCTGCTCGAAGCGATCCTCCGCCGCGCGCCGCGCCATACGCCCACGCTTGAGAAGCTTCTCGACTTCGTTCTTGGCGCGGGCGATGACCGGCGCACTGCTGAGTTGGCCGCGCAACTCGAGCAAATCCATACCGAAGCAGGGGACAAGCGAAGCGCCGAGCGCTTCGGAGAGCTGCGCAGACGCTTCCAGCGCGCGGCTGGGCTGAGCGACGCGGAGCTTGCCAGCGCAGCGGCACCCGCAGCTCAATCCAAAGCGGCCCAAGTCGCGGAACCGGCCGAAGCCGAAATTCCGGAAATTGCGGCCATTCCTGCGCCCGAAGAAATTGCCGCGCCCGCGGAACCTGAACCACCAGCGCCGGCTCCGGTGGCGGAATCAAAACCCGAGCCTGCCGAAGTGACTGTGGTTCCCGCGGCTGCCGAGGAAGCGGAAGTTCAGGAAGTCGATCTCTCTGAAGAGTGGGATACGCTTCTGGAGGAAGCGAAACCCGCCGAGGAAAGGGTTGAGGCCCCAGCGCCGCCTCCTCCGTCTCCCGCTAAACCAGTCGCGCCGCCTGCGAAAGCTGCGCCGCCACCCGCGAAGCCCGCTGCGCGGCCCGCTAAGCCTGCTCCGCCGCCCTCGCGGCCTGCGGAGCCAGCGCACGTCGAAGAATTCCAGATCGGCGAAGAACCGGCCACGGTTCCGCCAGAGGATGTTCCCGCGGTCGCGGCTCTCGATCTAAGCGAACCCGCCGCAACAATTGAGGCAAAGCCTGAACCCGTCCCCGAAGCGAAGCCAACGGCTCCGGCGCCTCCTAAAGCGAAAGAGAAGGCGCCGCCTGCTCCTCCACCGAAGCCGCCTGCGCCAAAGGAGAAAGAACCGGAATTCGAGCTCGAGCAGGAATACGAGCTGGTCATCGAACCGGAGCCTCTGGTCCCTGCGTATGACCAGAAGCCGCCGGAAACTCCAGCCGCGCCTCCGGAGCCGCAGCCCGTAGGCCAGAATAAGGCGGCGCCGCCTGCGGGAAGCAACTTCGATGCGGATCAGTTTTTGGCTGATCTTGCGCAGGAAATCGATCAGCTCGGAATGGATTCGCTGGCTCCGACCTACTCTGGGTCGGCTCCCGCCGCCCCGCCTCCGCAAAACGCGGCAAAGCAGCCCGCGGCCCCTGCGCCTCCAACCGAAACAGGCCCGCTGAAAGAAGTCTTCGACGAATTTCGTGCGGAACTCGGCGAAATGGGGGCCGAGGACGAAGACTTGGAGACACACTACAACCTCGGCATCGCCTTCCGCGAGATGGGCCTGCTCGAAGAAGCCATCAGCGAATTTCAGAAAGTAGCCAAGGCGAACGACCGCGGCCGTGCGTTCCGCTACACCATGCAGTGCTGCACGCTGCTCGGATTGGCATTCATGGAAAAAGGGCAACCGGGCATCGCCGCGATCTGGTACGAGCGCGCCCTGCAGACTCCCGGAATAGACCCGGAAAGCACCCTCGCATTGCGGTATGATTTGGGCGTAGCCCAGGAATCGGCGGGGGAACCCGAAGCGGCGCTCAAGAGCTTCTCCCAGGTCTATGCGATGAATATCGACTACCGCGACGTAGCCGAACGCATCGCCGCTCTTCAGAAGCCCATCCGCTGATCCAAATCCTATCCGGGCTGGACGGATTTCCGCGAATCGATGAATCGCATTTATCGCGCACTACTGGTGGTGCTGGCGTTCGAGATGGGCGCGCTGCTCCTCTACCTGCCCTGGTCCGTCTATTGGGAGCAGAACTATTTTTTGAGCCACTACCCTTCGCTGATGCACATTGTGCTGCATCCTTCGTTTCGCGGCCTGGTCAGCGGACTTGGCCTGTTGGATATTTTGCTGGCTATCGGCTGGGTCGGTTCCCGCACGGACGCAAACCGTGTCCCTCCTCAATAAATCGGACTTCCGAAGTTGGACGTTGTCCCCAGCGCAAAACTTGCGTCATCCGTCATGTCGACCCTCGGGCTGCGGTCTTCCGCAGTTGGTCCTAGACATGGCCTGGGTCGAAGAGACTATCTACCGACTGCTTAATGAATTTGCGTACGGAGGCCCGACTTCGCCGAGTGTTGGATTTTGTCCCGGCCTGGTCACTCATCCACACTGTCATCCCGATCCCGTAGCCCAAGAAACTGTCATCGAAACTGTCATCCCGACCCTCGGGCTGCGCTCTTGCGCAGCCCGAGGCGGAGGGATCTGCTTTTGACTTTCGTTTCAGGGTAAACCCATGCGAATTCCCCTTCTCTGTTACGTCACAGACAGACGGAGCTTCCTAGAAAAGGATCCTGCCAAGTGGCGCGAAATGCTCCTGGACAAAATTCGTAAGGCCGCCGAAGCGGGCGTCGATTGGATTCAGATTCGCGAGAAAGATTCGTCGGGCCGGGAGTGCAGCCATCTGACGAGCGAGGCGCTACAACGCGTTGAAAAGGCCGCCGCCGAAAAATCGCAGCGCGCCCGCGTGTTGGTAAACGATCGCTTGGACGTCGCGCTTGCCGTGCATGCCGATGGCGTGCACCTCGGCGAACAAAGTTTGCCGCCGCAGGAAGCGAGACGTCTTCGTGAAGCGCTTCACCGCGAAAGGGATTTCTTGATTGGCTCCTCCTGCCATTCGCTGGACGCAGCGAAATCCGCCGAGCAAGCTGGCGCCGACTACATTTTCTTCGGCCCGGTATTCGCCACTCCGTCCAAGGCCGCGTACGGCGCGCCGCAGGGACTGGAACGTCTCAAGGAAGTCTGCCGCGCCGTCTCCATTCCTGTGCTCGCCATCGGCGGCATCACCCTCGACAATTTCGCGTCTTGCGTCTCTGCCGGCGCCTCCGGCATCGCCGCCATCCGCCTGTTTCAAGACGCGGCGGACTTACCTGCAGTCGTCCGCGCCTTGCGAAAAACCGCAAATTGATCGGATAAATCAGTTCGTTTGTACGTACTGTTCTGGCGCGCAAGGCCTGAAACAACTTCCAGGGCTCGTACGTGTTTGAGAGATTGAACCATGCGCTCCTTAGCCCTACTTCTCTGCCTTCTTCCCATCAGCTGTATCTGTGCTCAAAGCGGACCAAGACACGCCGCGATCAAACAGACGAGGCCACCTGATCGGAAGCCGCAATATTTCCCGGTAGGCTTGTTTAGCCAATATCCGGAACTGAGCGAATGGATCACTAGATGGTACGCGAGTGAACTCCGAGCCCTGGAAGAACCTTCTCTGCATCGTTGGGAGACCAGGCGAGGCGCTGCCGTTTATCGGTTCTTGTTAATACCCTCTTTCTCGCCTAGCTTAGCAGTTCGGTTGATGGTGAATCCTGACGGCACAGGAATACTGGTAGCAAAGTCGACGGCGAATAGCTCAAAGGAAGGCAAAGCCATCTTAAGACAAGAGACCGTGGCCGTCTCCGTAGAGCAAGTCGACCAGTTCTTGAGCTTACTCCGTGAAGCCGATTTCTGGTCTTTACCCAGTGCAAAGACCCAGCTCGGTTTCGACGGGGAAGAATGGCTCATGGAGGCCAAACGGAGCGGCAAATACCACGTTGTCGATAGGTGGAGTGGGGCGATGGACGCTGACTATTCTCGCGCCTGCAGATACTTACAGGAACTGTCCCCGGTCAAGGCAGAGAAAAGAAGGCGATTGGCGCATCAAGAATGGACCCCAAGTCCAAAATGATGTTTGAAAGGCTCTTAGTGGATTTCCGTTACCGCTCTTGCAGGCGGCGGAGCACACGGATCTGCCCCGCGTGATAGACGTCGTGGAACGCCACGCCATATAGCTGGCGCAGGAACTTTGCGTCGCGGGGCTTGCGTAACACTTTTGCGATGGCCACGCACATCGCGCGGTGCTCCCGCTCGAGCAGCTTTTTGTCTTCGTTCCAAGCCGCTTCCGTGGCTTTGCCTCTTTCCGGCCGCGGGAAGAAATTGTGGCCCTTCAGGATGAAAGAACCACGCTTGCCACCTTCAATCCTTCTTCGCACCGCATATTTCCAATACGCGGCGTGCAAAGCAACTTCCCAGATGTTGTGGCGACCGGGCCCGGGACGCCATGCGGCTTGCTTCGCGCTGACCCCTCTCAGCGATTGCTTGAGATTCGGCCCGTGCCAGGTTTTCTTCTCGTACCCTTCGTCCAACAAAGTCAGGATCAATTGTGCGCCGTTCATGGTGACCCCTGCGAGAAACGGTGAAACAGTTTCCGCCAAGAATCCCGCTGGGGGGGACTGCTGTCAACCTATTAAGCCCGCAATCACGATTACGCAAAGTGGAGTCAACGAGCGGCACGGACTTTGACTTCCAAGCTCTTCTTTTTACTAAGAACTCACAACTAAGAGTTAAGATTTCTTCACGGGGCGGAAACCGTTCGAGTCGTGGACGATTTCTTGCGTTTATAGAGCCGCTGATCCGCAGCTTCGATCAATTCCGCAGCAGTTCTTCCGTCGTCCGGATAGACGCCGACACCGATGCTCACGCCCAGCACGGGTTTTTCCGAGCCGGCGCGAAGGCGGCGCTCGATGCGGGAAGCAACATTTTCGGCCATGCCGCGGTCCGAGTCGATCAAGAGAACCGCGAATTCGTCGCCCCCGTAACGCGCGGCCAGATCCGTGGCACGGCAGTGCTCCTTCATGACCGTGGCTAGCTGCTTGAGAGCCCGGTTCCCTGCCAGGTGCCCTTGCAGGTCGTTGATGCGCTTGAGTTCGTCGAGATCGAGAAGCAAAAGAGTAAAGGAATGGTGGCTGCGTTCCGCGCGGCGGACTTCCCGTTCGAGCCGATCCATGAACTCACGGTAATTGGCCAAACCGGTAAGCGCATCGTGCCGCGCCTGGAAGAGAGCCTGCTCTTCCGTCTTCTTCCGGTCGGTAATGTCCAAGGCCATGGCCAGGCAGCCGATAATCTCGCCCGAGTGGGCTCGGAAAGGGCCGAGACGAATCTCCAACACGCGGTTCTTCCATGTGTACTCGAACTGGCTGGAAATACCGCGCAACGCCTCCTGATGAGCTGCAATCGGCGGCTCGTGGAGGTCCGCGCACAACAGAAATTCGCCGACGTGGCAGCCCTTGAGCGAACCTGGACGTGGCTCGTCCTCCGCGACGCCCGCCCCCCAATTTGACGTGATTCGAAGATTCCGGTCCGTCGTCCAGAGCAGTCCCGGCAACTGCTGCATCAAGCTGTGCAGGGGCATCCCTGTAGGGTCGGACGCTTGGCCGAGGGAATCCTCACCAGCCAGTCTATCGCCCATTACACGTCAACCGTCTTCCCGAAGGGGCATTACCGCAATCGAAGGGGGTGCTTCCGTAGGAGAGAGGGTAGGCCCAGCGTGGCGCGACACGAGTTGCGCCGGAAGCTTGCTGAAAGCTTATCACTGCATGCCTGTAGGGCAAGAAGAGAAGACTCCCATTGCTAACAAGAAGTAACCGGGCAAAGACGGGGCAAATTTTAACGCTTGCGCTAAAAATCGGACTAGATTAGTCTTATATCCAGTTGCAATTTACTTGCAAGGAGAAACCGTTCGGTGTTCACTCGAAAGCTGCTCTTTTCCATTGTTGTCTTCGTTCTCTCGGCCTGCTTTTTAACACCGCTTTCGCGAGCTCAGGAAAGCCCCTACATCGTCACCTATGACCACTACCTGGAAGAACCGGGCAATCTCGAGATCGAGTATTTCTCGACCTTCGGCACGCAGCGCGGCGGAAACGACTTCCACGCGTATTGGGCCGAACTCGAATACGGAGTGAATGCCTGGTGGACGACGGAGTTCTATCTCGACGGACAGTCAACGTTCGGCGACAGCACCGTGTTTACCGGCTTCCGCTGGGAGAACCGCATTCGCCCGCTCAAGCGCGAGCACTTCATCAACCCCGTGCTCTACCTTGAATATGAACAGATCAGCGAGGCGGACAAAATCATAAAAGAAGTCGAAGGTCACGACGTGGAATCCGATCACGCCGTTCCGAATGCGCTTGCTCGCAAAGGCCACAACCACGAACTGGAATTTAAGCTGCTCCTCTCGAAACAGATCAAGGGCTGGAACATCGCAGTGAATCCGCTCGCCACTAAGAACCTGTCTCCCAGCGATGCCTGGGAATTCGGCTACGCTATCGGCGCCAGCCGCCCCTTGGCCCTGAAAGCTTCTGCGAAACGATGCTCGTTCTGCCCGCAAAATTTCATTGCTGGAGTGGAAATGTACGGCGGCCTCGGGGACCGCCAGAGCTTCGGCTTGCACGACACCTCGCACTATTTGGCGCCGGTTGTTGCCTGGAACATGCCTTCCGGCTGGACCTTGCGGCTGTCATCGGGATTTGGTTTGAACGACAGCAGCCATCGCCTCCTGTTGCGTTGGGGCGCTTCGCGCGAAATCAGCGGCTTCGGAGAAATGATTGGCCGCCTGTTTGGAGGACGCAAGTGAAGCCCGTCATCGTAGCATGCGCTGTTTCGGCTTTTCTCTTGGCATTCTCCCTCGCCTTGGCGCAGAGCCCCGAGTCCGGTAAGCCGCCCGGAACAGGGCTGAAATATGATCCCGAAGTCTATGCGGAACTGCAAAAGGCTCCCGAGAAAGCGAGCGCCAAAAAGAACCCCCTCGAGAAGGACCCTGACGCCGTAGCGGCTGGCGCGATTTTGTTCGAGCAGCATTGCGCGGAATGCCACGGCGACAGCGCGGGAGGCGGGAAAAAAGGGCCGAGTTTGCGCGTCGCGGAAGTGCAAAGTGCCGAACCGGGAGCGGTTTTTTGGATTTTGACGAACGGCGTGGTCCGCAAAGGCAT
>Ga0335081_10015250_pt1 | contig 12425 bp, 9 predicted proteins | sample Lox_Sample_35_FD_206713 | JGI IMG/M metagenome (GOLD analysis project Ga0335081, IMG submission 206713) | Soil microbial communities from Loxahatchee National Wildlife Refuge, Florida, United States - Lox_Sample_3.5 | ecosystem: Environmental > Terrestrial > Soil > Wetlands | place: USA: Florida...
GAAATCGATTACCCGAAACTCATTACCCTCGATGGAGCAGTCGCCTACATCACGGCCCATCTCGGGTCGAGCAAGAGCTGAAGTTTTCACGCCAGCGAAGAAATGACAGCGTTGTCAAGTATTTAGTAAGCGCTCGGTCCTGTCGTATTGTACGACTCATCGCACTCAAGCCAATGAAAGTTGAGGCGTTCGCCCAATAAGCGCCCTCGTCGGACAACTTATTGCTTATGCGCTGAGCCGCTCTTGTGCCGGCAGCGCACGCTCATCGTCAGCGCGATCGCTGCGCGTCGAAACACACGGCTCGCGCAGATTGCGCCGCAGAATCTTGCCGATCGCCGTCTTTGGCAGGCTGTCGCGAAACTCGATGTGTCGGGGCACTTTATAGCCAGTCAGGTTCTTGCGGCAGAACGCCAACACATCCTCGCTGGTGAGGGCGGGATCCTTTTTGACCACCACAAGTTTCACGGCCTCGCCCGACCGCGCGTCTGGCACGCCGACCGCGCCGGACTCAAGCACGCCCGGATGCAGATCCGCCACCTCTTCGAGTTCGTTGGGAAATACCTTGAAACCTGAAACCGAGATGAGGTCCTTTTTGCGATCGATGATGCGCACGTATCCTAATTCGTCGACCATTGCTATGTCGCCGGTGCGAAGGAATCCATCTGGCATCATCACCTCGGCGGTCTCGTGGGGACGCCGCCAATAGCCCTTCATTACCTGAGGGCCGCGCACACAGAGTTCGCCAGCCTCACCGACCGGAAGGTCATTCCCAGCGTCGTCGCGAATCGCAATCTCGGTCGACGGCAAGGGAAGGCCAATGGAACCGTTGTATTCTGGCAGGTTCAGTGGATTGACCGTCACGGCCGGCGAAGTTTCCGTCAACCCGTAGGCTTCGATCAGGGGCCGCCCGGTGACCTGCTTCCACTTTTTTGCCACCGACTTGTGAATGGCCATGCCGCCGCCGAGACAAAGCTTGAGCCGCGAAAAATCCAGCTTGGCGAAGTCGGGGTGGTGGAGCAGCGCGTTGTACAGCGTGTTGACGCCGGTGATCACGGTGAACGGATGAGACGCCAACTCCTTCACCAACCCGGGAATATCGCGCGGATTAGTGATGAGAACGTTAGTGGCGCCAATCTTGAGAAATACCAGACAGTTCGCGGTCAGCGCAAAAATATGATAGAGCGGCAGCGGCGTGATGATCGTCTCGCGGCCTTCCTCTAGGAAGGATTTAAGCCACGCGTGCGCCTGTTGCAGGTTGGCGACGAGGTTGGCGTGGCTGAGCATCGCGCCTTTCGGAATGCCGGTGGTGCCGCCGGTATATTGCAAGAAAGCGATCTCGTCCGGCCGCACGTCGACCGGCTTCCATTCGCTGCGGGCGCCCTGCCGCAACGCCGATCTGAATGCCGCTGCGCCTGGGATAGACCACGCCGGCACCACCCGCTTAATGTAACGGACAATGAAATTGACAGCCGTCCGCTTGGGCAGGCCGAAGAGGTCGCCGAGTTGCGTGACGATCACGTGTTTGACTGAGGTGCTCCCGACGACCTGGGCGAGGGTCGAGGCGAAATTCTCCAAAATGACGATCGCCTCGGCGCCGGAATCGTTCAACTGATGTTCCAGCTCGCGTGGAGTGTAGAGCGGATTGCAGTTCACCACCGTGTAGCCCGCGCGCAGCGCGCCGAACAGTGCGACTGGATACTGCAGGAGGTTGGGCATCATCAGCGCGACGCGCGCGCCCCGCGGCAGCTTCAGCGTTCCTTGCAAGTAGCCGGCAAAACAGCGGGTCAGCCGATCAAGCTCGCGGTAAGTGATCGCCGTGCCCATATTCACGTAGGCGGCGCGCGACGCGTAGGCAGCCACGCTAGCGTCGAACAGTTCACCGATCGAGCGATACGCGCCGACATCGACTGTGGCGGGCACACCCGGCGGATAGCTCTTGAGCCAAACTAGCTCCATCGCCCGCCCTCCACTTTGCGGTTAATGTATAGTGAATTTCTCGGCGCGGTTATTGATCTATGTCAGCCGCGTGACAGCCGATCGCAATTAATTTTACGATCGCGCGCAATGCAGCCCGAGGGAGCAAGCATGCTGGCGCGGTGGCTGCAGCTTTGTCTGGGCATCGAGGCGGTGGTCCTGCTTATCGCATCGGTGTGGTTGGTGCAGGCGATGGGCCAAAGTCCGGGGCTGGCCGCAGCCCTTGCCCTTACGGCCTTTTTCGCCGTGAATTCCGTCCCCCTCGTGATCGCGAATTCAATTGCGCTGTATTATCGCCGGCGGGTGATCGCAGTTCCGCGGATTGGGCTGTTGCGCGTCGCGCGCGGTATTATTGTGGAATGGCTCGCGTTTCTTGCGGCTTTCTTGCTGTTTCAGCCGTTTGAGCGCTGGTGGATGGGCAGGGACGCCGGCGAGCGCGTTGACGGCCGCCGACCTCCGGTATTGCTGGTACCTGGTTTTGCCTGCAATCGAGGGCAGTGGTGGTGGCTGCGCCGCTGCCTGCGCGGGCGCGGTTTCGCTGTGGCGACAATCAATCTGGAACCGCCACTCGCGGACATTGATGGCTTCGCTGGGCAGCTACACAGCCGCATCGAGGCGCTGCTCGCGGAAGCCGGCGTCGACCGCGTGGCGCTGGTTGCGCATAGTATGGGCGGGCTGGTGTCGCGTGCCTATCTGCGGCGGTATGGTTGCGGGCGCGTGAGCACGCTTATCACGCTCGGGTCGCCGCACCGCGGCACGATCATTGCCCATTTTGGTCCGGGGCGCGGCGCCCGCCAGATGGAGCCCGACAGCGAATGGCTTCGGCAGCTGGGCGACCAGGAAACATTCGCCATGCCGGTGTTGAGCCTGTGGGGCGGCATCGACGAAATCGTGGTGCCGCAGGACAGCAGCCGATTGGTCGGCGCCCGCGATACGGCATTCGCGGCCCTCGGGCATCTTTCCCTGCTGTTCTCGCCTGCGGTGCTGCAATGCCTGCAAATCGCACTGGAGCGGTCTGAACAGGGTCAATAGTGCAGGCCACGCAACATCTGCGTGAATGCGATCTGGTCGGCTGTCGGTGTTTCGCTGCCGGTCTTTTCGCCTGCGGCTGCCGCCGAGTCCGGGAACATGCGAAAGCTGGTGTTCAGAATGGTCCGGCCAAACCGCGGCGCCAGCGCTTGCACGAGCTGGCTGAAGACTCCCAGTCGTGTGGTGAGGCGCACTGGCCGGCGGATGATCGCATCGGCGACGAATCCGGCAGCTTCCTCCGGTGTCATGGCGGGGACATGGTCATAGAATTTGGTTGGCGCGATCATCGGGGTGCGCACCAGTCCAAAATTAATGATCGTGAAATCGACGCCACGGTCAAAGAACTCGCTGGCGGCGCATTGCGTCCACGCTTCCAGCGCGGCCTTTGAAGCCACATAAGCCGAGAAACGCGGCGAACCTGCGAGTACGCCGATCGATGAAATGTTGATGACGTGGCCGTTCCGCTTCTTCAACATCTCGGGCAGCAAGCCCATAGTCAGTTGTACGCATGCAAAATAGTTGATGCGCATCGTACGTTCGAAATCGTGCATGCGGCTGTACGAATGCTCGATCCCGCGGCGGATCGAACGTCCGGCATTGTTGACCAGGATGTCGACGCCGCCGTGCTCGGCCATGATCGTCCTGATTAGCGTGTCGCACTGGGCCGCGTCGGCGATATCTGCCGTATAGGTGATGAGCGAGAATCCGCGCGCGGCGGCTTCCCGCTGCGTCGCCGCGAGCTTCTCCGCGTCGCGGGCGACGATGATGGTGACGGCGCCGGCGCCGGCCACCTTGAAGGCGGCGGCCTTGCCAATGCCGGAGGAGCCGCCGGTGATCAGCACGACGCGGTCGGCGACGCGAGCACGCAATGAGCGTTCGACGTGGAGGTCCGGATCGAGATGGCGTTCCCAGTAATCCCACAGCCGCCAAGCGTAGTCCTCGAGCCGTGGTACGCGAATGCCGGCCGGCTCCAGCAGTTGCTGCGCGTCGCGGCTGTCGAACCGTGTGGGGTAGTTCAAGAATTGCAGGATGCCGTCGGGCAGCCCTAAATCCTTCATGACGGCTTCACGGATGCGTCGCGCCGGCGTCAGCGCTGCCAAGCCATCGAGGATGGCGCGTGGGATGAAGCTGAATAACGCCGTATTGATGCGAATGCCCATGTCCGGCGCGTGCGCCGCCTGGGAGAGTATTGCAAGGATGTCGCCGACACGATGCGGATCGGGATCCGTCAGGTGGAAGCAATGCCCGTCCTGTCCATTGAGATGGGCGAGATAATCAAGCGCGGCAACGACGAAGTCGACCGGAACCAGATTGATGCGTCCACCCTCGATCCCGACGCTCGGCAGCCAGGGCGGCAGCAGTCTGCGCAGCTTTTGGATCGGTTTGAAGAAATAGTAGGGACCGTCGATCTTATCCATTTCGCCGGTCTTGGAGTCGCCGACGACGATGCCCGGCCGATAGATACGCCACGGCAGCCGGCATTCGGCGCGGATGACTTTCTCCGCCCGGAATTTGCTGGCGAAATAAGGATGATCGAGATTCTCCGCCTCCTCGAACATGTCCTCGCGGAACACGCCCGGATAAAGGCCGGCCGCCGCAATTGAGCTCATGTGGTGGAAACGCCGGGCGGCAATGTCCTCAGCAAAGCGCACGATGTTGCGCGTGCCCTCAACATTGGTTGCCATCTCAACCGCAGGATCGGCTTCGAGCGCATAGACCGCGCCCAGGTGAAATACGTGGTCGATCTTGTTCTTCAACATCGCCAGATCATCGGCGGCGACGTCTAATCCCTGCTTGGTGAGGTCGCCGGCGACCGGAATCGCTCGGTTCGCGTCGACGCCCCAGCCGTCGCGCAGCTTCGCCACTCGCTCGGGAGAGGGATTGCGTAGCAAGAAATAGACAGTCGAGCCGGTATGCGAGAGCAACGCGCGCACAAGCCGCTTGCCAATAAATCCGCTGGCACCGGTCACGAAATAAATCATGTCGTGCATCCCGAACCGGGTATTGCCCGGCTGCTAATGCATGATCCGCCATGGGAATCCACCATGGGCCCGCGCGCGCGGGACCAGAATAGGGTCCACCTGCGCAAGTGCTGCAGCTTTGATATTTCTCAAAGCCAAGTTGTGAAAAATCGCCATAGTGCCGCTCGATAGCAGGCAAGGGACCCACAGACGGCAGGAGAGTAGAATGGCGAAGAAAATGAAGAAAGCCGCCGCCGCAACTGGCGAGCAGCTGGTGGCGAAGATCCGTGACTCGGCAAGTCAGATCTGGCTTGCGGGACTTGGCGCGTTCTCAAAGGCACAGCAGGAAGGCACGGGCTTGTTCAATGCCTTGGTCAAGGAAGGCGAGGCGGTTCAGAAGCGGACCAAGCAGGCAGCTGGCGAGACCGTTGCTGATCTTCGCGGCCGCGTTGCGGAAATCCGCGAAAATGCGACTGGAGCATGGGACAAGCTCGAACACGTGTTCGAACAGCGCGTTGCCCGTGCGCTGCACAGCCTCAACGTTCCGACCAAGAAGGATATCGACCATCTTTCGCGGCGCGTTGCAGAGCTGACATCGGTCGCCAACAAGCTTTCGACCACGATGAGCCACGAGAAGCATCACTAAGCGCGCGTTTATTGCGTCGGTAGAGAAGAGCGGCCCATCACGGCTAAGCCGGAAAAGCGAACCGGGAAAAGACACTCCGCCTGAAACAAGTGGGAAGCAGCGTGACGCATCGAGCAAGAGGCGTCGCCTTGGCTGGCGGCGGCCCTTTAGGCGCAATCTATGAAATCGGTGCGCTGGTGGCGCTTGACGAAGTCTTGCGCGACTTCGATCTCGTCGACTGCGGCGTCTACGTAGGCGTCAGTTCCGGGAGTTTCCTCGCCGCCGGGCTCGCCAACGGTTTGACGCCGCGGGCGATGCACCAAATGTTCATCGAAAGCGAGGCCGCCGACGATCCGTTCGAGCCTGAGCTCCTGATGCGTCCGGCGCTGATGGAATACGCGCGCCGGCTGGCCTTGCTGCCGCAGCTCCTCAAATCGTCCGCGCAGGATTATCTGATGTCGCCGCGGGCGCGCAGCCTGGTCGAATCGTATTGGCAGCTCGCGCATGCTCTGCCGACCGGCATCTTCGACAATTCCGGAATTGCCGAATATCTCACCGACCTGTTCTCGGCTCGTGGCCGGACCAATGACTTCCGCAAGTTGCGCCACAAGCTGTTCCTGGTCGCTACCGATCTCGACTCCGCAGAAGCGGTGCCGTTCGGCGCGCCCGGCTGGGACGATGTTCCGATCGCGCAGGCCGTCCTAGCGAGCGCCGCCCTGCCAGGCCTGTTTCCTCCAGTCGAGATTGGCGGGCGCCACTATGTCGACGGCGCACTAGTGAAGACGCTGCATGCCTCGGTCGCCTTGCGCGAGGGCGCGAAGCTCCTGCTGTGCATCAATCCGTTGGTGCCGTTCAACGCCGACGCGGCTGCCCAGCATAAGCACGGCCGACGCGTCTCTCTGGTCGAAGGGGGACTGCCGACAGTGCTGTCACAGACATTCCGCGCCATCATTCACTCCCGCATGCAGACCGGTATGGCCCGCTACGGGCACGAGTTTCCCGATGCCGACGTGGTGCTGTTCGAGCCAAGGCCCGACGATGCCGAGATGTTCTTTGCCAATGTGTTTAACTATTCGGAGCGTAAACGTCTCGCCGAGCACGCCTATCAGCGCACGCGTGCCGAGCTGCGCCGTCGATACGCAGAACTGCAGCCCATATTCTCCCGTCACGGCGTAACGATCGACGAGGTAGCGCTCGCCGACCAGACGCGAACACTTGCGACCCGTGACGGCGCCACGCGCCGGGCCGCTTCCACGGGGCGACTCGATCACACCCTCGATCGGCTGGAGGCGTTGTTGCGGCCGCGCGCTGAGCCTGCCTCCGGTTGAAGCGTTCTCGGCCGATCAACAAGTCCGGAGCCGAGATGTCGAACTCGCAGTGGAAAGCCTTTCCCTACCCCGATGCCGAATATGACTACGCCGGCGTCAGGCTCGCGAAGTCATGGGCCCGGCTGCATCGCGGCGACTGTGAACCGTTCCCGGATCCAGAGTCGCTACGCAAGCTCGCCGCGGCTCATCCGCAATTAAAACCTTCGATCTCCTGGGATGAGGCTGCGGGGACGCTCGCTGATGCGTGGCGCGCCCACCACCGTGGCGACTTTGGCAAAGCGGTGAAGCTCGGTCTCGGCCTCGGCCTTATCGGCTACAATGTCGCCAACAAAGCCACGAACATCTACGCCACCTACCTGGAAACCAGTGCGAAGAGCAAGCTGGCTCTGTTCTCAGAAGCGGCGCGCCGCGCCGAGGAACTGCTCGGTTGTGCCGAAAGCCTTCCCAATGCCTGGTATCTCCATGCCCAGGCGCTCGGTCGTTATGCTCAGGGACTTTCGGTGCTTGAAGCGCTAGCGGAAGGCCTCGGCGGCAAGATCAAAGCAAGCCTGGAGCAGGCGATCGCGCTGGAGCGTCATCATGCCGATGCCCATATCGCGCTCGGCGCCTACCATGGCGAAGTGATCGATAAGATTGGCGCCTTCGTCGGCGGCCTGACCTATGGGGCCAGCGCCGACGCCGGCGTCAAACACTTCCAAACCGCGCTCAAGCTCAATCCGCATTCCGCGATCGCGCGCATCGAATATGCCAACGGCCTGGTCATGATGTACGGCAACGCGAAGCGGCCGCAGGCGATCGCGCTCTATGAGGAAGCAGCCGCATGCGATCCAGCCGACGCGACGGAGCGGTTGGATGTCGGGCGGGCGAAAGCCGGATTGAAATAAGTATTGAGCGTATCCCTTGGCGCCGGCGCTAAGGCGCGGCGCCGCCGTGCTTCGAGGTCGGCTTTGCACCGCGGTGCTTTCTTGCTCGCGTCATGCGGATCGTGCCTGGGACTTTACGCGCGACCAGTTCGCCCGACTCAGCAGTCAAGTTGTCCCACGGCTCCAGCAACGCGTAATAGAGCAGCTGCTCGAATTCCGGCTTGAAGCGGGCGACGATCGAGTGCGGATCGGGCACCAAGGCGGCATCGGTGATCAGCCCGAACTGGACCTGGCCATTGAACGAGAGGATCGACACGCCCATACCGATGTCGTGGGGCCGCGGCACCCAGAACATGAACTGCTTCAATTCGGAGCCGGCGAGATAAAGCGGCATTTGCGGGCCGGGTACGTTCGTTATCACCGCGCTGGCGCGGCTCAACAGCAGGTCGAAGACCCTGTCCTGCACGGCCTGTGGCGCATTGCCGAGCGCTGCGAGCAACCCCAGCGTTACCGCGGGCTCCTTGGATTGCTTGAGCGCCTCCATCCGCCGATGCACCTCGCGCAGCCGGGCCAGCGGAGAACCAAGGCCGACCGGCAGCTCGAGCGCGAGCACGCCGAAGCGGTTGCCCAGTTCGGCTTCGCATCCCGGTTTACGCAGATCGATGGGCACGAGGGCGCGCACCTCAACTCCGTCGATGGGATCGCCATGGTCGCGCAGATAGCCATTGAGCGCGCCGGCGACGGCAGCGACGAGCATATCGTTCACCGAGCAGCCGAGTGCATGACTGACCGCCTTGACCTCGGGGAAAGGAATCGGATCGGTCCAGGCCACCCGCTTGTCGCCCGACGGTTTTCCTTTGAACCGCGTGGGGCTGTCATTCGGCATCAACAGGAGATAGGCGAGTTCGGCCGCGACGCCGGTCCCCTCGCGTAGGGTTTCGGCCGCCTGAGCCGGATGCGTCGCCAGCCCCAGCGCCGTTTGCAGAGCTTCCGCGGAAATATTAAGCCCGGTGCCGACCATCTCGGCGACCCCGCTCGCAAGGCCGACGATCGTCTGCAGCGGAAAGCCAAGGCTGGGATCGTGGATCTTTGCCGGACGCTCACGCTTGGGTGGCGTCGGCGCCGCGTCCGGCCGTTCGTCCGTCAGCGATAGCGCGACGCCAATAAGCGCAATACCGTCCGCAATTGCGTGATGGATGCGGGCGACCACAGCCGCGCCGCCTACATAGTCCTCGACGATATGGAACTGCCAGAGCGGATGCGCCGGGTCGAGGGGTTGCGAAGCAAGGTCGGCGACGAAGCGCTCGAGATCGGCCTTAACCCCGCGCCCCGGCAGCCGGGCCCGCTTGATATGGTGCGCGATGTTGAAATGTGGGTCATCGCACCACCAGGTGGCGCCGCCGCTGGTTTCGACGCGTTGGCGAAATCGGCGGAACGCGAGCATCCGCTTCGCTAGCGTGCGTTCGAGACGCGCAATGTCGACCGGGCCGGCGAGCATCAGCACCCCGACGATGACCATCAGGTTGGCCGGCCGGTCCATGCGCCACCAGGTGACGTCGACCGGGTCCATTCGTTCGCTTGGGGATATCATCGATTCCCTCGCAAGCTGACAGGACTTGACACTATTGCAATGATAGATGGTGACGCGCTACGCCACAGCCGCGGGGCTAGCGCGACCCACCCAACCAAGATGAGTGCTGCGACTTGAGCGATTCGGAAGATGTGGTGGAGCGGCTGCACCATCAACTCGACCTTGCGGCCGAGTTGCACGGCTCCGCCAAGGCCGATCCGAATGTTGAGGCGGCACGCGAACGCTTGCGCGCCTGGCAGGCGGTGCGTCTGGCACGTAGCCACGCGGATCTGTTGGCGAGTCCGGACATGGGCCCGGCCGCGGCCTTCTTCTTGACCGACATTTACGGCGCCAACGACCTCAGCAAGCTTACGGGCGACGTAAAGCGCATCGTCCCGGTCATGGCGAAAGTGCTGCCAACCGCGGCGCTGGAAACGGTCGCCGACGCCATCGAGTTGCATGCACTCTCGGAAGATCTCGATCTCGCGATGGTGAAGTCGCTGGGCGGCAAAATCCGAAAGCTCGATGGGACCGCTTATGGAAACGCCTATCGCAAGGTCGGCCGGCGCGAAGATCGCGAGCGGCAGATCGCGCTCATCGAGGACCTCGGACAAGCGCTTGGCCGGCTCATCGATCAGCCCTTCGTGAGCAGCGGCCTCGCGCTCATGCGGATGCCGGCGAAACTTGCCGGAGTGAGCGAGTTGCACGCTTTCCTCGAGCGCGGCCATAACGCGTTCCGTAAGATTGGTGACACGAATAAGTTTCTCGACCTGATCGTCAGCCGTGAGCGAAAGCTGCTAAAGGCGCTATTCGCAGGAGATGACAGCCTGCTCGACCAATGAACCGGGGCGTCTGTTTCCCACCTGGATATTGGCGGAAATAAGCACATCACGCTTGATCTAGATCATTGCCTTGGCACGGCGCCGCAACAGACTGACGCGCCTTGCGAAGTTGGCGCGGGCACGAGCCGTGCGACACCGATCTCCATGGCACAGCCCCGACAGCCGAGGAGACACGGAGCGATGGACTGGCCGGCCGACACCGAACCCGACGCCGTCCAGCGCATGGAAACGTCGTTTCATGCGCTGCGGGCGGCGTCCCGCCAGGACATCGACGTCCCGCTCGCGCTACGCCGGGATCGCCTCAAGCGACTGTGCACTTTGCTCAATCGGCATTGCAGCGATTTCGAGGCTGCCATCTCGGACGATTTCGGCCATCGTTCCGCTCACGAGACGCGCTTCGCCGAGACGGTGACCGTCGAAGCCGCCATCAAGCATGCGCTCCGGCATGTTGCACGGTGGATGAAGGACCGACGGGTTCCGACCGATCTGCATTTCCGGCCCGGATCGAATCGACTCTTGCCGCAGCCGCTCGGTGTCGTGGGAGTCATCGCGCCGTGGAATTATCCGCTGATGCTGAGCCTTAGTCCCGTCGTCTCGGCGTTGGCTGCGGGCAATCTGGTCATGATCAAGCCGAGCGAGCGGGTGCCACGCTTCTCGGCATGCCTGAACAAGGCGATCAGCGAATATTTCGACGCGACCGAGGTTGTCGTGGTGGAGGGCGGGCCGGAGATCTCCGAGCGCTTCGCGGCGCTGCCGTTCGATCATCTGCTGTTTACTGGATCTACGCGTGTTGGGCGTCTGGTTGCGGCAAGTGCGGCGAAGAACCTGACGCCGGTTACGCTCGAGCTGGGCGGCAAGTCCCCGGTCATTATCGACCATTCCGCCGAGCTTGCCGCCGCCGCCCGACGGATCGCTTTCGGCAAATTGCTCAATGCCGGGCAGACCTGCATTGCGCCGGACTACGTTCTCTGCCCTGCCAATATGCAGGAGCAGTTCGTAGAGCTATTTTTTGGAGCAGTCTCGACGCTATATGGCTCCGATCCGGGCAACCCCGACTACACGACGATCATTGATGCCGCCGACTACGAACGTCTACAACGGCTTATCGATGATGGTGCCGCCAAGGGCGCGCGCATCGAACACCGGGTCGATAAGCCTGAGGAGTGGAAATTAACGCGTAAGCTCCCGCCATGCCTGGTCCTCGCGACCAGTGATGACATGCTGGTCCGCCGCGAGGAGATCTTCGGACCGATCTTGCCGGTCATTCCCTACGAACGCGCCGAGCAGGCAATTGCCTTCGTCAACGATCGCGACCGTCCGCTGGCGCTTTATTGGTTCGGGACCGATCGCGACGCGCGTGACCGCGTCATTCGCGAAACCGTGTCGGGCGGCGTCACCGTAAATGATTGTCTTACGCACATCGCACAGGAACACCAGCCATTTGGCGGCGTGGGAGCGTCGGGCTCAGGTAGCTACCACGGCGAATGGGGCTTCCGGAGCTTCAGCAAGGAGAAGCCGATCTTCTACCAATCTCGGCTGAGCTGGCTCGAACTCTTGTTGCCTCCCTATGGCCGGGTCTTCGACTGGACTATTCGGCTGCTGCGCCTGATTATATGAACGCGTACGATGGATGAGCTCGACTATCTCGTGTTAGGCGCCGGCTCCGCCGGTTGCGTGGTCGCTAGCCGGCTGAGCGAGGATGCAGCCGTCAGTGTCGGCCTGCTGGAAGCCGGCGGCATGGGCGACAACTGGATCGTCAACACACCGCTCGCCGGCGTCTTTATGGTCCCGACGCGCGTCAACAATTGGGCGTTCGAGACGCTGCCGCAGCGGGGCCTGAACGGGCGGCGCGGATACCAACCGCGCGGCCGCGCGCTCGGCGGCTCATCGGCGATCAACGCCATGGTCTACACGCGCGGGCATCCTGCGGACTACGACCATTGGGCTTCGCTCGGCAACGCAGGCTGGTCGTTCGCCGATCTTCTTGCCTATTTCAAGAAGTCGGAATGTAACGAGGATTTTGACGGCGAATGGCACGGTCTGGCCGGCCCGCTGAACGTGGCAAAACTGCGCACCGATAACAGTTTCCACCGAATTTTCCTTCAGGCGGCGCGCGAGGCCGACTTCCCGATCCGCGAGGATTTCAATGGGTCCGAGCAGGAGGGCCTCGGTCTCTACCAAGTGACGCAGAAGAATGGCGAACGTTGTAGCGCCGCGCGCGCCTATATCCATC
>Ga0335081_10015251_pt1 | contig 12425 bp, 12 predicted proteins | sample Lox_Sample_35_FD_206713 | JGI IMG/M metagenome (GOLD analysis project Ga0335081, IMG submission 206713) | Soil microbial communities from Loxahatchee National Wildlife Refuge, Florida, United States - Lox_Sample_3.5 | ecosystem: Environmental > Terrestrial > Soil > Wetlands | place: USA...
GAGTGGCCTAAAGGGTTCGGTAGGGGCGGGATGAATTGGGCAGAACGTCAGATTATCACGGGTCGTCTTGTTTGTGATCTTTCCAATGATATGGGTCGAGTATAACCCGGATTTTGATTTTCTAACAGACCTTTTAGAGTTTGGTTCGTGCACAGTCATGGACACTGACGGAATTGGCTCAATTACAACTAGGCGTTAAGCGGTTCGATATTGGGGATGAAAAGGCTCTGAAGGATTGGACATCGAATGCCAGCGGACTTAGGGACTTCGTTAGTCATGCCGAGGCGGATACCTTCTTCATCGCAGCTATTGCACTGAAACTGATGATGCTGCCATTAACGCGACAACTAACCAATATCGCGGGCAATTCATGGTAACCTGTTCCTCCTAAGGCTGTCTAACTCGTGTTCCAGGGCACGCACCTTGACCGGTACCCGTGCAGAACGCAATGAATTCATCTTGTTACATGAATTCACCAAAAACGATTACATCTGTCCAGACAAGCAATATGGCAAAGCGAAGGTAGCCGCTGCGGAACCCGAGGAAGACGAGAATGGTGAAGTCGTTCTTGGAAGCAAAAAGAAGGACAAGTACAAGGGTGGTTTGGTCCTTGAGCCTCAGAAGGGCCTGTATGACAAATTCGTTCTTGTCATGGACTTTAACAGTTTGTACCCGAGTATCATCCAGGAGTACAACATTTGCTTTACAACCGTTGAAAGATCGAATTTCGTATATTCCCTATTGTCTTCATAGCCTAACATTTTAGACGGAGAAAGATGAAAATAGTATCCCTGAGGTTCCTGATAAGGCTGTGGCTCCTGGCATCCTTCCTCGTCTCATTGCCCATCTTGTAGAGAGGCGTCGAGAAGTCAAGAAACTAATGAAAGACAAATGGGCAACAGAAACCCAAAAAGCTCAGGTATCCCACGTTATCCTTCTAGTCTGATCGCAGTGGGATACAAAACAACAAGCCCTGAAGTTGACGGCGAACTCCATGTACGGCTGTCTCGGCTACGTCAGATCTCGCTTCTACGCTCGACCCCTCGCTATGTTAACCACATACAAAGGCCGAGAGGTCCTGACCAACGCCAAAGACCTTGCCGAGGGCATGGACCTGCGCGTCATCTACGGCGATACCGATTCCGTCATGATCAACACAAATGTTGATTCCTACACTGAAGCCCTAAAAATTGGCAACGATTTTAAAAAGACTGTGAACGAACGCTATCGTCTCCTCGAAATTGATATCGACAATGTCTACCAAAGACTCTTGTTGCATGCGAAAAAGAAGTATGCGGCTTTGCAACTCGTAGAGGTGGATGGAGTGTTGGAACCGAAGGTGGATGTTAAGGGATTGGACATGCGGCGACGAGAGTATTGCGCTTTGAGCAAAGACGCGAGTCAGTATTGTCTTAACCAGATCCTGAGTGGCGAGGCACCTGAACTTGCTGTGGAAAAGATCCATGACTATTTGCGGGAGCTGGGAACGAAAGTGCGCAGTGGCGAATTCCCCGTTCAAAAGTTCATCATTTACACTGTATTCATTCCTGAGGTGCGGGTGCTGACTGTAGAAACTCGGGAAGAATCCCGAGGATTATCCGAATGCAAAGTCGGAGCCTCAGGTTCAAGTTGCTTTGCGTCTGAAGAAACGTGGGGAACCAGTTCGTGTGAACGACGTCATTGCATATGTCATCACTGGTGATGGGCAAGACTACAACAAGAACGCCGCCGAACGAGCTTATTCACCTCAGGAAGTCAGCACACCTGAGTCTGGCCTGACCATTGGTATTCATTTTCATCTTGCGGTACTGATGTTAGACTACAATTATTATCTCGCAAAACAGATTCTTCCTCCTATCGAACGGTTGTGTGCACCGATTGATTGCACCGATTCCGCAAGGATTGCAGAATGTCTTGGATTCGATCCTCGTCTTTTCCGAGCTTCTGGGCCTATTTCTCCCTCTGAGAGGAGGATCGAACCTCTTGAATCTCAGATCTCAGATGAGGAGCGATTTCGTGATACCGACCCATTCGTCATCAAATGTATCTCATGTTCTGAGGAGCATCCATTTTCAGGGATATCCTCTTCAAAAGTAGAAGTCTTTATAAAACCTTCTAATTTCAGGACCGTGTTAACGCCATCGGGTTGGTCTGCCCAAATGCATCTTGCAGAGCTGCGATCTCAGCGTTTATCGTCAATGCTCAAATGGAACAGCAGATCCGTCAGCATCTGACCCGCTATTACGACAACTGGCTTGTTTGCGATGAACCCGCTTGTGCAACAAGGACTCGGCAAATGAATGTTTACGGGAAGCGTTGTCCCATGCCTGGATGTCGGGGACAGATGACGCAGGAGTACAATGATAAGATGCTGTACAATCAACTTTTATATTACGATATGGTATTCGATATCGAAAAGGCAAAGAAGAAAACTTCAAATGAAGATAAAGGCATGGTTCTTCAGATTACCTTCCTAACGTATAGACATTGTCTTTGCTCTTGCCGAGCAAAATCGTGAAGGATTTGATTTCACGAGAGGTGTGGTGGGTAAATACCTCGACAAAAGCGGAAGGAGGTATGTGAACTTGTCTGCATTATTCGGTTTCATGTCATGATAAGCGCTGTCGCTGTGCTTTTTTGTATCTAAACAACTATGGTCGTCTTAATTCATGTATATCCTGGACGCAAGCCTTCGCTTGTTCCTGCGCAGTAGGCGGCGTCATTGGCGCGGGTCATCGGCCCGTCGCATGCACGTAAAATTAGTTAATAAGCCGTGATTCATAAGCGGCCCCAGCTTAGTGGACCAACGCTAAGGTTCAACGAACGCGCCTCAACGCGACCACAAACTTCCGCAGACCAGTGCAACGGTCATGGATCTTCAGCCTCCGCCTGGAAAATGGCTTTCAAAGCGCGAACGACGGCCGTTGCAGCAATTACAGTTGGCCCCTTCAAACTACGTAAGTCCCCGTGACGGGGAGAGCTATGTTTCTTTCCTTTATGTTCTATGCTTATCAAATTCACTTGTCAACCTTATTTTTCGCATGCCCGAATTCGATTCGTTGGGGGAACGTTTTACCGCACGTTTTGCTGACAACATGACTTTTTAGCTACAGAACCGGGTCCGTCCCCTCCCAAAATGGATGGCTGGGCCTTGTACGCAAACCCCGACCAAGCAGGTCACCTTGGACCACTTCTTCGGCGCTTCGTCGATGCCTCCGAAATCCACGCAGCCTTCATCGAAAAGGAGGAAACGAATGACTCAAAATGAAAAACATGCGCCTATAGAGACCGACCAGTTTATTTCGACGCCGAAAAAAGAAGTTGAAGATAGTCAAGAACAAAGCAGTCGTGGAAAGAGCATTAGCATTAAGAAGAGGCAGGCAAAGAATCAGCTAGAGCTATCGCCTACCCCTCGATCTCCCGCGATCAAGCCCGGCACTCGCGGCCGCGTTCCAAAATACTGTCTTTCCGTCGCTGAATCCCCGCCGCTCCCCGCTCGCGCCATGCGAGAATCCTCCTTATCCATAGAATCGCTCTCCCGTCCAAACTCGATTCCAGCCCTGTCGATCGCGCCGCCCCTGAGCGAGGATCGGTCACAAAAGGGATCGCCAAGCCCATCGTACTGTACCGCCCTGTCGTCACCCTACCATTCGACTCAGACACCATCTGCACACGGAGGGCCAGTCATGGGTGGCGATGACGATAATATCATCGGAAACGACGGCATCAATGAAGTACCCAGCAGCATCCCCGGGGAGAACATTCCGCCCGACTATTGGGGAGATGCCTGGCCTGCGACACAACCCACATCTCCAACTGAACGCCCAGAATCCAATGTCAGTCAATCTAGCAGCGGTCAATTCAGCGACGGTTTTCGGGTCCCCGGTCCTCCCCCTCCTCATATAACATCCGCCAATTCCCAGAACGAATCTCAGAAGAGCCGAACTCATTCTCAGAGGTCACTACTTCGCCACCGTGTTCGAAATGCTCTCGCACCATTTGGGCCTCAACACGCTGAAGAACGTTCCGTTCCAGATTCGCAAGATACGACTCAGTCCCAAGACTCCCATGTCCCCGCTCACCACGACCGGATGCAGTCTCAGGAGTCAGACATGGCGCAACCCCCTACTGTGCAAAAGCGGAAAAGAGAGCCGGTCATCGGTTATCTCACCGACCTTCAAGATGTGGTCGATCCGATGGCCGGCAACGTCGAGACTCCGAAGAAACCAAAGATGTACTTGGACACTTCCAGCGACTCTTTGCAAGAACTTACTGAATCGCAAATCCCACTATCTATGCGCAAGGCGCCTGTAACCGTCGTCAATATCCATTCGACGGAAAGTCAAACTCAAGATTGGATCGCTCCGTCTCGACCGGGCCCTACATCCCAAGACCTCACAAAGCCACTCAGACGCGATTCCCAGGCGTCATTCACATCATCTGACGACGGAGTACCCTTGCACAATTGGAATTCAACTCAGGTCACGGCGTCCCCCCTCTCAACGCAAATGAATTTGAGTCAGCTGATCGGCCCTCCTCCTCAGACTCTGACCAGTAAGAAGGACTCTTCGAGTACGAAAGAGCCGTTGGATTTGACATTGGGAACAATGTACCCCCTCAAAAGCGAGGCCGATAGTTTGCAAGACATCGAGGCATTGGAGCAGGAGGCATGGAAGAAGTTTTTTGAGGAAGAGGAGGGCATTGTGAAGAGACCGCGAACATAGGAATGGCGTCTTTTCACCTTCATTCATGAGATACCGAGCCGCAAGCATAAGCCGCATTAGCATTAACATTAGTATTAGTTAGATCTTCCTTCGTACCTTAGCTCTTTTCTGGACGATATAAACATAGCTTGGAGAATGAATCATTATATTTTTGAACAAAAGAAAATAAGACCTGAAATACAATCTAGAGCCCAACACATACTTCGACGATGCTATATGCTACCTACCAACAAACAAAAGGGAAGCACACTACAACTGACCATAATAAACCCGTTCTCTTAAAGCAAACATTGACTTCATCCCTTTTCGAATCCATGCATCACACCCCTTCAGCAAAAGGATACAAGAACGAGAGGAAACCAGTTAATGCAAAACATTATTCGTCAATCCTCTCCCCCTATGATAAGTGGAAGGACTGTGAGCCCTCAGTCATCGCGGTGAAAATCTTTTGACGCATGACCTCTTTCGAGGAGTAATCGGGTAATTTGAGATAATTCGCGCAGGTCATCACACTCGGAAGATAATCGTCAGCAGTCAATGGCGGTTCGTTAGGTCGGCAGACGACCGTGAAGGGAGGTAGCAACTTCTTGAAGCCTGGAAAATTAGATCTCGGAGATAGAACAGAAACGTACCGCCAATAGGCAATTTGGGTGATCCAGTCAGAAATTGCAAGAAGGTACGCCGGTCGTTGAGTGATAGGGAGTTGAGGACTTCCAGCAAATTGCGGATACTTCTGCTGTCGATATTAAAACCGTGATCGGCTTTGACACAATCCACAAGAGCTAAAAAAAGGTCAACATCTGCGAGACAAGTTAGGGGAAATACTTTCATACGACCAGTCTTCCTCCGACTTTCCAAACACCATGACCAACTCATCTGCGGTAAATGCACGAAGAGCCTCGTAAGGGAAGACACATGAGAATCCCTGCTTAAAAGCATCAATTTGTCGTTTAATCCCCTTTCCGATCGTGAAATCGACCACGAGATCTACATATTCACGGACATTATCGATCGTGACGTCAATATCCTTTCCGCCGGGCTAGCCCGTTAGATTTTGGTGCGTAAGAGGGACACTACCTTCAATTCGATGTGACTGTAACCGGGAAGAGTAAAGTCTAGAGCAAGATCTTCGACGCTTGTTTCTTTAATGCGAATCCTCCTGATGCGTCTTGACTTCTCCAATGACGAAAGAGTCTTGTCTCCTTGTATGCGACCTCGCTCATCCGAAAACCGTTGAAGAAGTTTCAATGATTCGAAGAGACGTTTGTCTATTGCGCGAAGGGACAATATGGACGGTGGATCGAGATCCTCCTTCTCGGCAAGTCGGAAGAACAACGGATTAAAATGGATATCAATAATCCTTGAATCAAGCATACTCCTCGCGACGAACCGCCCTAGCCCGCCAAAGAGATAGAGAATCCTATCTTCCTCAACGCTGTTTCCATCAGGCAAAGGAGCAGGGAAAAATCCGTTAAGAATGTGAATGAATTCCTCGTCGCCGCTCAACGCGTCGTTCTCCCGCCACATATGTATTCTCCTCCTGGCGAATTCCTTGGATGTATTTGCATAAAACTCCAACGTCGGTCCAAGACCTGTCCCCACTTCATCTTGATACTCCATTTCCAGTATCGAAGGGTTACCAGCATGTTTATACATGGCATTCAACGCGAGTCGTAGGAAATTCTCCCGCGATTGAAGACGTAATTTGGACCGTTGTTGACGTCCCATGGGCATATCCCGTCGATCAGCACGGGAATGATTCGTTCGTTGCGGGATCCAACGGTTCATACAACGAGAATAGCCGAATGACGTGCTTTGCACAAAGAGATATCGTGTTTCAAAGGGAAATAGGAAGGGGTAGTGACGCGCGAGGTCTTGGGACCAGGTTGGGAGACAATTCGAGGCGATGAGGAGGGGTTCTTCGAGTTGACGGTTGAGTTTTGCGGTGAGTTTAGTGTTGACGAACTGGGAGGTGAGATTGGGTTTCTTCAGACTTTGAGAGTCGAGGAGGATTTCATCCCATCGAACAGAGAGGGAGTGGAGAAGTTTGAAAAGTTTGAGAACGGACGCGGATGTGTCCGCTCCGTTCGTCAAAGTATTCTCGATGAGAAAGGAGTCTTCGATTTCGGAGGTTTGGAATTCCTGAGGCGGTGGTGGCGGTCCAGGAACTTTCCGATACTTGACGGTGTGCGTATCCAAGAAGATGCGATGGTATCCCTCGTCCGCACTCTGAAGTCCAGAATAACGATGGAAGGGTTCAAACACCGTCGAATCCAAGGGAATTGTGTGTCCGGCATAGTCCAACTCCAAATGCCAGTCTTGAGGAGGTTGTCGTAAAACCGTAGCGTAAGACATGCCTGATGAAGACTGTCTTGACTCTGAGCCCCGGGACCCAGACGGCGTGGCAGTAGGCGTAGGAACTTCAACACTGACCTCATTGTCCTGTTCATCATCTTCCATCTCATCGAGCAATTCCTCATCATTCTCCATGTCCTCCAGTTCCGGATCCGAGCCCGTAGTCCTCGTCCTAGAATCCTCAGATCGATCCTTCCGCAATCGTCCGCTCGACCGTCGCGACGGAGGCTGTGAAGCAGGAGCTTTGGGATTGGTCGTTGGCGTAGCAGCTGCCGCAGCCGCTGCATTCATCGCAGCAACTCTTCTCGCCAAACTCTGTGGAACAGCAAACCCCATCTCCTGCGCCAATTGGGCAAATTCCACCGCCCCACGTCGATCCGCCAAGTTCCTCAAAAGTTCCGGTTCCCGTAAACCACCTGGGAAGCTTGCTGGACGATTCGAATACGTTACAATCTTGTTGCGGAGGAATTGGGCAACGAGATGGAATTTGGAAATGGCGTGGATGGTGACCAGGAGGGATTGGCACTCCTTGGGCACAGAGGATTTATCATCTGCAACGACATTGAGACGGATTTGTTTTGCGAGCATGGTGGCCGGATTGCGATTATTGCCATCCGTCGAGACGGAAACCACGTCGAAGCGTTCTGATCGCGAGAGTAATTCTTGCAATTTCATGACGAGGATTTCGAGTGGGGAAACCGAGTCGGTGCATTCTTTATGACGTTCTGCAAAGGCACGGAGAAAGTCGCGTTGTGTGTGAACCGGATTATCACTTGCTGATAATGTCGATAAAAGAACTTCCAGGATCTTCGATTCAATGAGTTCGTAGGTCGTAATGCAACTGAGATCCCCCTCAAAATACCGGGCAAGGTCCTTAAAGAGCGCCGTTTTTGTGGCATCATCACGAGCTGAAGTTATTTTTTGTCCGAGCAGTTTCAGTTTCCGAAGCATCGAACTTTCCTCCTTTTGTTCTTTATCCCCGGATTTGGAGTAGTGTTGCAAGAAGCCCTTTGCCAATTTCTTAATGACTTCGGGGGGGACTTGTAATGGCGATCCATAGGGAAGGGTAGGCGAACCATACGGGGATTCAAGTTCGTCGTCCGATTCCGGTTCACGATCGTCGTCTGAATCATCTTCCGAGGTATCAAGATGCTGAGCCTCCATAGCAGCAGGGATACCAGACAGACCATTGGGCGCGACTCCCAAACTTGGATCTTTAGCGATTTTCTCGACTTCTGCAATAATCCCTTCGCGATGAAAGCGCAGTCTATACACCTCAGGCAACTTTTTCGAAAGTAATTCCGCTAAATGTAACGCTGACAAGACAAGAAAAGCATGATCCCGCTGCGACAACATCCCCGCCAAAAATGAAGAAAGCGAAACATCCGTCAGGACCGCCTTGAGAGTCTCCCGATCCAAACAAAGCGAAATCTTGAGCAGAGCAACCACCACCCGCTGCCTCACCGCAAAAATAATGGTGCTGCTGTAAATATCGAGCAGTGTCGGAACAAGGATCTTACTGAATCGCACGACGTCGGAATGACATTCTTCAAGCACGCGTTTCCTTCCATCGCGCGAGACCCGCGAACGTTCGCCTGATAACATGAATGCGTACTCTTCCGGAGGATCGGGGAACAAATCGCAAATGATATTTAGCGTTTCGAGGATTTGTGTATGTGGACGATGAATCAAAGCCTGCAGCACGAAAATGGACGTCTTCTTCTTCGATTCCATATCCATATCATCCGGTGGCGACAAGCCCGTTAAAATTTGATACACCGTATCCACAAGATTCATTCTCAACATTTCCGCCCCCAATTTCGCGGAATTCTTCACCAAAAGTCCCAACAGCTTGAGGAGTTGCGTGAAGGTAGTTGACCCGGCAACAAAAGTACTCCCAGGAAGTAAGATGGCAAGGACTGCTTGTAGGACATCCGTGGAGATGAGCCGTTCGAGTTTTTCTGGGTGATTTTTGAAGCCCTCGGCAAGACGGGCGAGGCAGATGCATCCTTGCTCGACGACTTTTTGGTCTGTGCCGGAAATGATGAATTTAAGATTTGGCATGATTTGGGAGACTGTGGCGAAGCAGTCGAGGGGAATGTTGCGGCAGCAGTTTGCAGCGGTGGTGACGGCTGTACGTTGCACGTTTGTGGAAAAAAAGTCGAGGTACATTAGACAGGCTGTTAATCCGCCTTCACGAACAATCGACGTAGGGTACTCAACCGAGATTTTCTCCAATGTCTAAAGAGCAAATCAGCATCTGTAGGGGCGAGAGACTAGGGAAGGGAATGTACGCTTAGAGCCTGCTCGGCGAGATCGATGTATTGAATCTCGAGGAGTTTGGAACAGAGAACCGGGACAGCACCACTATACACCACCGTCCCTGTCGTCTGCGGCAATGCCTCCATTAAATTTGCCAAACACCGACACGCAAGCAACATCGTATCGGGATTTTCTCCAAAAGGCGAAAATTCCTCTCCACCCTTCAAAATCTTGATCAATTCCACCACATATGGTTCCGGCGAAAGGTACCCCGCCAGCGTCTCCTCCGTCGAAATCGCCAAGAGTTCCGCGAATTCTTGTAGGGCGATATTTTGCATCGTCGGGTCCTGATAATTGCGCAAATTGGGAAGGATAGTTTTCAGCGTGCCATGGACGTTGGACATGAGACCCTGGAGACCCCGCATGGAAGCAAGATTGCGCATGATTTGTGCGGATATACCGGATGGGGCTGTGGCGGTAGGGGGCATGGGCGGCGGACCACGAGAGGAAGAGGATTCAGTGGATTCTAGTGCGTGAAGCGGCGGCGGTGGGAATGGATGGGGCGGGGCGAGGGGGTCGAAACCCATTGCTTGATTCATGAGGATTGTTGCTGGGTGGTGTTCATCAATGGGACTATCCATGTCTTCTTCTTGACCGTAGTCCATGTCCATTAGGTCTGGACGTTGTCCTAGTTCGGGATCGGGAAGGTGTTTTTTACGGGATCGTCTGAATTTGGGAGCCGAGGATGAGGGAGCGGAGGACGTTGTTGCGGGCGTACGTTCCTGGATATCTTACCAAATGTCAGCGTCCACTTCTAAATGGAACCTGCGGGCCAGGGGGGGACCTTTATTCTGTTTGTTTGTAGAAGCGGAAGTCAATCGACTGGACGGTTTCTTTTCCTTTTTATTCGCAATGTTATTAGACGAAGACGACAATGACAATTCTCCACCAGTACCCTTTTTATCCCGTCCTCTGCAGCAGATTAACACTAATGCCCACAAAAGAGCAAGGGAGAATTCGGGGGGGAGGGGGAGGGTGGGGGGTGGGTACCTAGACTTTGGCATGCCGGAGTAACGAGAGGTCCTTGTGTTCGGGGTTGGGGGAGAAGGTAGTTGCGTCGGACTCGTTCTCTGACGGAAATGATACCTCGATGAGCCGGAGGTGTTATCAGACAACGTTTCCTCGGTCGAATGGCGTGAACGCTTTACCTGCGGAACACGCGGGGGTGGAGAGGAAGAAAGGAGATGGTCGGCAGCAAAAGTCGAGTCAGTAGGGGATGTAGCGGCGTCTGATGGAGCGCGATACTTGCGTTTCGTAGACGTAATAGGACGGGACGGAATCGTGTCAGCAGGGTGAAAAACGGAAGTCAACTTTTGTCTGAACCCGGTTGTTAGCATTTGCGTCCTTTGCTGGCAGAATTTTTTATTTTTTTGCTCGTTGAGCGGGAATTTGGAGGTGAACCGGAATAAATTGTGAAACTGGGGAGAGGGAGGGGTGTTTCTACCCGTTGGCAGCTTCTGAAGCGGAAGCGTCTTGGTTTTTTTGTTTCTTGCGAGGTCGCAAGTCCATAAGCTCAGGGGCGGTTGGGAGGGAGCCAAGGGGAGGATGTAGAGACGGATGATGGCCAGGTCGGAGTGCTGCTCAGGAGGGCGGAGCAGACGCAGTTGCCATCCGTCGGAATAAACGAGGGAAGAGAGAGGGAGCCGGAAGAGAGTGCTGACGGTGATGGCGTATGGAGATGTTCGTGTGGCAGGGCGGGCGGACGGGCGGGCTGCGGAAATCTCGCCCGGGTGAGGTCAGGCTTGTGTTTGGGTTGGTGATAACGATGCGGACTGAGAGGGGAGAGAACAAGAGACCGGCGCCGGAGGGGGGGATGGGAAGAGCAGGCAAGGGATGAGCTGAGGGGATTCAGCAGGCAGACAGTTGAGTTGGTGCTATGGGATGGCGAGTCTGTGTCTGTGTCTGCAGGTGTTGCGTGCAAGGAGCGTGGGAGAGGGAGCGGGCGAGGGAGAAAGGGACGAGCTGGTGATCGTAGGAGGAGGGGACTGGCGCTCACAAAATTCCAAAACCTGCTCCGGCCGGAATTGCGATACCACACCCTCCGCCTGCGGGAAAAGGTATAACGGAACCACAACGAAAGAGTCAGACTGCCTTCAGAAAATCTCAATTGACTAGAAGCGGCATCCCTACATCGGTTCGTCCTGCATCTGTAAATTGGGTTGTCCCCGCAACGCGCAAAGGTTGACATCCCATCCCATCACCGGCAGATTTCGCCGCTTGCGCCCGACCTTCCACATTCCCTGTTCCAGTCAGGAGCGGTCGTCTATGTGCAAGACGATACGGCCGCTGTGGTTGGTCGGGGGCCGGCATCCGGCAGAGCGAGTGACCCGTGCGTGTCGCTGGGCGTGGCTCTTTTTCGCTCTGCCAATCAATCGAAAGTTGGGATGTGCGCCGCCGCTCAGCTCCACCCCGGCTCCCGGCCTAAACCCAGCCGTCCCATCCTGTCCTATCCTATCCGCGCCTCACCAATCAAGAAGAAAACCTAAATGAAAGTTGGTGCGACCTTGTAAGTAATATATACTTGTCGACTGCAAGCGCAGGGCGCACATCAGCTGCCGCCTCTTCTTTTCGCTTCGTCCGGGACCCCGTTGATCGTGGTCGCAGTGTTTGTGGGGCTGTCCCACGTTCCCTGATTTGGCTCGCCGGTCGGTTGTTGCTGCTCTTCTGGAAGGTTGAATCTTGTGCGTTCCGCATGGAAGTGCTGAGTGCGGGTGTGGCCACAACAAGGTACGTAGCATAGTGGGGCCACGCCGATAGAATTCACAGACGACGCACTCGGCGCATTGACACAAAACGTCGTCACCGTCATGGACAGAAAGGTCACAGACCATGAATGGACTCCCTCGCAACAGCAAACAGCACAGCAGCTTCAGCAGCAACATATGCTTCAACTTCACCAACAACATTCCTCGTCGCCGCGGCGACTGCCCGCAACCCCGCCATCCGCAACCCTCTTCGGCTCATCGACGACACCATCCTCCGGTTATCCACGACCATCGTACTCTTTACAACAACAGCAGCAAC
>Ga0335081_10015252_pt1 | contig 12424 bp, 9 predicted proteins | sample Lox_Sample_35_FD_206713 | JGI IMG/M metagenome (GOLD analysis project Ga0335081, IMG submission 206713) | Soil microbial communities from Loxahatchee National Wildlife Refuge, Florida, United States - Lox_Sample_3.5 | ecosystem: Environmental > Terrestrial > Soil > Wetlands | place: USA: Florida...
GCCGCGCTGGATCAGCAGCTTGATGGCTGCCGCATGGCCTTCATCGGCGGCCCACATCAGTACAGTCGTTCCGCGCAGGGTTTCCTTGGCATTCACGTCCGCGCCATGGTCGAGCAGCGCTTTGATGGCATCGACATTACCGGTGCGCGCCGCCGCCATCAGGGGAGTCCGGCCCAAAGGGAGATGCTCATTGGGATCGGCGCCGGCATTGAGCAACGCGGTCAGGATGCCGGCATCGCCATTGATGCCCGCCAGCCAAAGCGGCGTGGCGCCCTCGCGGTTGGCGGCTCTGGCATTCGCCCCGGCGCGAATCAGCAGGTCGACGGTTTCCTTGTCCGAACGATACACGGCCCAGTGCAGCGCCGTTGCGCCATCGGCTTGGGGCACGTTCACATCGGCATGCTGTTCCAACAGCTTGTCCAGGGCTACACGGTCTCCGCGCATGACCGCGTCGGCGACGTCGGCGGGCCCGGCAGTGAAGCCGGCTATCGGCAGCAACAGGAACAGTACGCCACTTGCGGCAATGCGCATCATAGACTCCGCTTATAGGTCCGTCAACCGGCCCGTGCTATCGCCGATGCTTTCCTGGTGAATGCCATACCGGTCGAGGATGCTCAACAGCAGATTGCCGGTAGGGATGGTTTTGGTGGGATACGCCAAGTGGCGTCCGCCTTTCATCTTCCCGTTAATTCCGCCCACCAGAACATGCGGCACATCGTAGTGGACATGTTGATTCGAGTTACCCATGTTGGAGCCGTAGAGCACCAGAGAGCGGTCGAGCAAATTGCCGTCGCCATCGGGCGTTTTCTGGAGCTTGTCGATGAGGTGGGCCAGCATCTTGACGTGATACTGGTTGATCTTCGAGAGCTCGGCGATTCGCTTGGGGTCCTCGCCGTGATGCGACACGCCGTGGAAGCCCGATGTGGGCGATTCGCTTTCCGGGTAAGTGCGGCCGGTAAGGTCGCGCGCAAACAGCAGCGTGCCGACGCGCGTAATATCGGCCTGAAAGGCCAGGGCCATCAGATCGAATTGCAGTTTGATGTGTTCGTCGAAGGTCTGCGGCACACCAATCGGCACGGCCATGTCCGTTGGCGCCACCGTCGATGCCCGCATCGCGATATCGAGGCGGCGTTCGATCTCTCGCACGTTTTCGGTGTAGTTGTCAATCCGCGCGCGGTCGGGGGCGCTCGATTCCGTGCGCAGCCGCGTGAGGCTGCCGGTGAGGGAATCGAGAATGCTGCTGTCGCGTTTTCTCCGTTTGGCGCGCAGCTCCGCGGTAGTGCCGTCGCCGAACATGCGCTCAAACACGACCTGCGGATTCAGCTCCATCGGCAGGGGGTCCGTCGGGGTCGCCCAGGAGATCGTATTGGTGTAGGCGCAGCTATAGCCCTCGCCGCAGTTACTGGAATTCGCGCCCGGATCTTCGACCGCAAGCTGCATGGACGGCATCAGGTTTTCCTGGCCGATTTTCCGGGCAATGATCTGATCGATCGTGGTTCCGACGTAGACGTCCGATCCGGCGGTTTTTTTCGGTTTATTCGCGCACAGGAACGCGGCCGCAACCCAATGGTCGGCGCCAGTCGCGCCCGGCGGCGGCTCGGCCGAACGGGAGTGCAGACCGCTCATGATCACGGTGTAATCGCGGAAGGGTTCGAGCGGCTTCCAGTTGAAGGGAAAGACCGCATCGAGCGGACCCACCTTGTCCGGGACCCAGTAGCCGGGCGCCATCCCATGGGGCACGAAGCAGCCGACGAATCGAGACTTAGGAACAGCCGCTGTTTGCGCCCACGCAGTGGATGCTGGAATCATCGCATCCAAAAGCGGCAGAGCCAGCATGGAGCCGGCGCCGCGCAGAACGGTGCGGCGGGATAGGTGCTTTTTGGTGATAAAGTTCATGGGGTCCTTCTCTTCGGATCAGCAGCCGCCACCTGCTCGCTACCGGCGGCTTTCAGGTTCATCTGGAACGCGGGACTCTTCACGATACCCAGCACGATGGATGTGAACTTATAGTCGTTCGCGGCCGACTCGTGCACGATCGACCGCAACATGGGCATATCCTGATACTCCACGCCCCGGCCCAGGGCGTAGGTGAGCAGCTTCTCCGTGACTACGCGCGCGAACTGATCGGAGTGGCGCATCAGCCAGTCGCGCAGGCTCGCCACGCCATCCACCTTCGTCCCGTCCACTAAAACGCCACTTGCGTCGATGGGGCTGTTCCCATCCAGCGTGCGCCAGGTTCCGACGGCGTCGAAGTTTTCGAGCGCCAGTCCCATTGGCTCAAAGAGCTTGTGGCAGGACGCGCAGACTGGATTGGTGTGGTGCAGTTCCAAGGTCTCGCGCATGGTCGGTATCTTGGTGTTGCCAGTCACATCCACGGGCGGTTCTTTGGGCTTCGGCACATTTGGCGGCGGATCGGGCGGGCTGACCCCGACGAACGTTTGCAAGAACCATTTGCCGCGCGTGACGGGCGAAGTGCGAGCGGCGTTCGAAGTGACGGCCATTAAGCCGCCTTTACCCAGCAGCCCGCGCCGCATGTCGAGATCGGCCGGCAGCGTCACGCGCCGGAACTGCGGGCCGTAGATATTCGGGATTCCGTATTCCTTCGCGAGGCGCTCGTTGACGAACGTGTAATCGGCGTTTAGCAGATCGAGGATGCTGCGATCTTCATGCGCGATGCTGCCGAAGAATAGCTCGATCTCGCGCTGGTAGGCCAGCCGCAGGTTGTCATCGTAATCGGGAAACAGGTTCACTACCGGCTCGAAGGTCTTGAGCGCGCGGGTGCTCAGCCACTGCCCGGTGAAATTGTTAACCAGGGCTTCGGACTTTGGATCGGCGAGCATGCGCCGCACCTGCTGCTCGAGCACAGCCGGATCTTTGAGTTTATTTTGGGCGGCGAGGTCGATCAGCTCGCTATCGGGAACGCTCGACCACAAGAAAAAGGAGATACGCGAAGCCAGAGCCAGATCGCTGATGCGGTAGCTCTTGCCGGCGGGCAACCCGGCCGGTTCCAATTCATCGCGGTAGACGAATTCCGGATCGGCGAGCACGCGCTGGATCACCGCCTCGATCCCGTCATCGAAACTTCCCCCATCGCCGCGGCCGGCTTGATAGAAATCCAGCAGCGGCGCCAGATCCGCAGCGGTGGCGGGACGGCGATACGCACGCTTGACTAGCGCCGTGGTGAGGGTGCGTGCGCACGCGGCATCCAGCTTCTTCTGCTCCGCGGGGTCGTGGCCTGTGCCTGGGCGGCAGACGAAGATCTTCCGGCGGGCGGCCGTATCGGTAGCGCCGGAGGCCTTGTAAGGCCCCTCGATCCAAACCTGGCCGACGTGCGGATAGAACAGAAATCCTGGTATCGAACCCGGCGTGTTCATGGTCCGCTCAAACGGGCGATTCAGTTCGCTGCCCGGAATGTCGTTCGTGGCCAGGAACGTGACACCCACCGTGTGCAGGCCTGCCTTGATGGGAATACGCTGCGTGGCGCGGCCATTGCCCGTGGTGTTCGAGATTTCCTTATCCCAGTCGAACAGCTTCACTCGCTCGCCATCGACTGTCACCTCGAGCTGCTCGCCCTTGATGCCGCCGAGAACAGCCTGGAAATAGCCGGTAACGCCTTTCACCTTAAAGGTGTATTCGCCGTCGGCCGGGAATTGATACTTGATGAGGATGCCGCCGCGGGTCCCGAACGGCAATCCTTCGATGTGATAGTTCTGTGCCGTATCGGCCGGCACCTCGAATACGGCCTGGGTGGGCGCCGATATATCGCCAATCGCCAGGCGGCTGATTTTACCTGCCGCAGACAAATACGCTTCCATCAGTGCCGGAGACAGCGTCAGCGCGCCCGCAATGTTGTCGAATCCGTGGGTGGAATCGTCGGCCGGCAGAAATTTTGTGGCGTCCACTTCGAGCCCGAGCACGTCGCGAATCGCATTGGTGTACTCGGCGCGGTTGAGGCGGTGCATTCCGGGCGGGGTAAAATTGGGCGCGGCGCCGCGGTCGAGCTCGTTCTCCAGGTAGGTGATCATGGATTCGAGCACCGGGGCATCCGGCCGCTTCATCCCTGCCGGCGGCATCATGCCTGCGCGCAGCTTGCGCACCACTTTTTCCCATTGCTCCGCGTGATCGTGGACGCGCGCGGTGTCGAGCGTGTCGATCAGCAGTCCGGCGGTTTTCAAGCGCTGGTTGTGGCAGGTAACGCAATATTGGTCGAGAAGGGCCCTCTCCGTAGCCGCTGAAGTTGCCAGCGCTGGCAGGGCCGGCTGCTGTGACCGAGCCGTTGGCAGGGTGCCCGGCAACGCAAGGATTGCCAGCAAAGCGAACCGGCGGCGAACTAAGAAGATACCTGTACGCATCGGCACTCCCAAAGACGGTGGCCTATCCGCGAGACCCAGCGAGTGACCTTTTAGCAATGTATTCAATACGTTCGCCGGGCGCAAGCCCCCTGGCATGACGCGTTCGAGCTATACAAAGGGTAGGAGCCCCCGGTAGAGCCTGAGATGAGCCGGGGCGCTCGTTCCTGGCAAGAATGAAAAACGAACCCAATTCGGATTGCAATCCTATGAAAGGAAAGCGGATCTTAGCCGGGAACGGACCCGAAAGGAGAGACCCGTGGGATGGCCGAAGAGGGTTCTAGCTGAGTTATAGCATGGAGGCGAGGCGCAGTCGGAAACGGGGAGGCCATTTGGCGAAAGCAGACGGGTCGTTTGGGAAGGGGCGGAGTGATGCGGCCCGCGTACAAGAGCTCGTGGCTCACCAACGGATTGTGGGGGGCGACTCATCCGTCACCTAGTTCGTTAGCGTCACCACCGCTCCCTTTGGTCGCGGCTCGGAAAAACGCGCACCCACGCGAGGCGTTGCTCCTACTTGATATGGCCCTCGGTGAAATCGCGGTTGTTTTCTTCGCAGGAGTATTCGATCAGCTCCTGGCCGGGCTTCATCCGGGTGAAGAGGCGCGTGTTCTTCCAAGGTCTGGTGTAGGTTTTCGGATCATCGATGGTCATCTCGTAGGCCATGTGCTGCGGGTCGGTCAGCGTGTATCGCTCGATGAGATGAAGCTGGTCGGAGTGCGGATGCCCGAGAGTGTCGAGCCGGGTTCGCCCGTTGAAACCGGTCGTGTCCACCACCAGGGTATCTCCATCCCAGTGCGCCACAGAGTTGCCGAACCACGTTTTATCCAACTCCTTGGGATGGTCACGATTCATGTAGATCACGTGAAACCAGGTGTTCTGTTCAAACAGGAGTGCGATGTACTGGTCATCCTGCATGATCTGGATCGGGTAGCCGCCCACGTTGATGGAGCGCATCAGACCAAACGGCAGACAGTGGCCGGTGTAATCGAACTTGGAGACGTCGTAATTCTTGAAGTTGTCCGCTCCCCAAGCGGTGTATGGCAGTTCGCCCGCGCCCTTTTGATCCTTCCCATCCTTGGTCATGTCGGGAACGTAAGGGTGGTCCCAGATGCCGCGCAGATTGGGGTGGCCATCGGGGGTACGCGGGATGGCGGCAGTTTGCGCGAAAGCCGCGGAAGTGAGAACGGCTCCGGCGCCCAGCAAACTCAGTAGAAACGTTCGCATGCTTCGCAATCTATCCTTTGTATCCGTCGTAGTCAACACTTCCACTTGGGACAGACTTCCACTGGGACAGACGAATCGGTCTGTGTCGTCGGTCGGGACGGCAGGTCACTAAAGGCGATGACCTGCCCTACATCTACGCTTGACGGCATGTCGGGTGGGGGCCCTGGCACTCGAAGCCGCAGGAAGAGTAAGCTGCAAGTTATGACTGCAGCCGAAGCGCGTTTACACCTGGCTTACTCCGCGTGGGCTTCCCGCAAACTGTTAGAGGCAGTTCGCGCGGTTCCCGACGCGGATTTGGAAAAGCCAGTTGGCGTATCGCACACCAGCATGCGGGGCACGCTCGCGCACATTCTTTTCGCCGACTGGATTTGGTTTACACGAGTTGTGGAGCCGATGGACAAGCCTGGTGAAACGCGCGAGGCGCTGGAGACGGCCTGGCCCGAGCTGCATCGCAAGTGGGAAGCTTGGGCTGAGCATGCCAGTGATGCGGATATGAACCGCGTGGTGGAGTATAAATCGATGCTCTACGGTGAATTGGCGCGGACCCCGGTATGGCAGATCATCTTGCACGCAGTCAATCACGGGACATTGCATCGCGGTCAGGTGATGGGAATGCTGCGGCAGATGGGGATCGCGCCCCCGCACACCGACATGATGAATTTCTTCCTGGAGCACCCGGTCGGCTGAATACGCCCCGGCTTGACGCCTCTCGAACGGGCATGATAGCCTCGGCTCGTCGCAGCTTTTCGCCCTTAGGAGGAAGAAATGCGCATCAACGCCATCGTTTTTGGGACTGGCCTCACTCTTCTTGCCGGAGCGATTCCGGTCGTGGCGCACCACTCGTTCGCCGCCGAGTACGACGTCAACAAGCCGATCAAAGTCGAAGGTGTGGTTACCAAGATGGAATGGCTGAATCCGCACGCCCGTTTCTACGTGGCGGCGAAGGACGCCGATGGCAAGGTGACCAACTGGAATTTCGAGCTGGGGGCGATCCCGGTTCTGCTCAAACAAGGCTGGCGGAAGGATTCGCTCAAAGAGGGCGACCACGTCACGGTCGAGGGCGTGATGGCGAAGGATAACAGTAACAGCGCGAGTGCCCGGCGGGTCACGCTGCCGGACGGCCGAAGAGTATTTGGCGGATCAGCGGTCGACAATCCCCCCAACCAGTAACTGCAAAAGGAGAACGAGCATGCGCCTGAGGGCAGCGTGGTTCCTGGTTGCGGCAGTCGCTTTGGGAACTGCCTTCGCGCAAGAACCCGACCTCGCATCGCCGGTAGACGCAGTGAGGACCGGCCGCGGGCGCGGCGCTCCGCGCAAAGGCCCTCCCGGTCCGCTACCCCGCCTCTCTGACGGGCATCCTGATATCACCGGCATCTGGAACGGCTTTGGCGGCAGTGGTCAGCCCGGCCCGAGCATGCTGCCGTGGGCGGCCAAAGTCGTGGAAGAGCGCCGTGCCAAGAATGGCGCCGAGGATTACGAAGCGCGCTGCCTTCCGGGTGGGCCGCCGCGAGCGGCTCCTTATCACACTGCGTTCTTTGCGACTCCCAAGCTGGTGCTGATGCTCTTCGAGGGCAACACCCACATGTACCGGCAGTTCTTCGTCGACGGCAGCAGCCATCCGAGCGATCTGAAGCCGACCTTCTATGGCGATTCGCGCGCCCACTGGGAGGACGACACGCTGGTTGTGGATACCGTCAGCTTCTTTGACAAATCGTGGTTCGATTTTCCTGGCACGCCACACACCAAGGCCATGCACCTGGTCGAAACGTTCCACCGCATCGATTACGGCAACATGGAAATGGACGTCACCATCGAGGACTCGGGTGTGTTTACGAAGCCTTGGACTTTCCACCGCACCACCACGCTGGAGCCGAGTTTCGAAATGACCGAGTATGTGTGCAACGAGAACAACCAGGATCCCGCTCACCTGGACGCCGGCAACAAGCTCGATCCTGGCGCGGCGAAGCGCCTGGCGGAAGGCGTATCGCCGCCTCCGGCGCGCAGACCGCCCACGCCCCCGAACGGTCCCACACCCCGCGCAGAGGACGGGAAGGTGGATCTATCGGGCGTCTGGGTTCCAAAGAGCACGCTGCTGCCGAGCGATCCTTCCTACCAGCCCGCTTATCAGAAGATCTACGCAGAGACAAAAGCCAAAAAAGGAAAAGACGATCCGGAGCGCTTCTGCCTGCCGAACGGCGCCGTCCGAATCGATCCCACGCCCTACAAGATTGTGCAGCGTCCGAACCAGATCGCTCTGTTGTGGGAAGGCAACACCCATAGCTACCGCCGCTTCTTCCTGGATGGCCGCGCGCACAACCTCGAGATTGAACCGGAGAGTTGGACCGGTCAATCCATCGGCAAGTGGGAGGGTGACACTCTGGTGGTGGATACCGTCGGATTTAACGACAAGACCTGGTTAGATTCCACCGGCAAGCCGCATAGCGATGCGATGCATCTAGTCGAGCGTTACACGCGGCCCGATCTGGGTCACATGAATATCGCGCTCAGCATCGAAGACCCCAAAGCGTTGACCAAGCCGTACACCTTCAATCGCACCTATACGCTCGCGCCCACTTGGGAGCTACAGGAATACGTGTGCCAGGCGATCCTGGACGGGATTGAGTAGACGATTACGGGATCACGCGCTGGCCTTCCAACGTTGCCGCCACCGGCGCTTTGAGTTGCCGTCCCTCCGCGTCGAAGAAAACGGCGCTCGCGGTGCCGCTGAAGGTCTGGCCGTTCACTCTGATCGAAAACGAGATCTCACCCCGGCTCACGAACTGCCGCGTACTGCGATCCGCCATCACCTCGACGAACTTACCCTTAATCCCGCCGGCATCCGGTGTCCACACGCCCATGCCATTGCTGTCGCTGGTGTTCGGGTCTCCGGCGTCGGGATTGGATTGCAGCATGGTTCCGTCCGAATGAAACACGAACATATGGTACGGAAACGGCGCCTCGGGGCTTTTGACCAGCCACGTGCCAACAATCGAAGGTGCATCCGTGTTGCGGCCGGGCGTCGATTGGCAAGCCGCGGAACCAAGACAGAGGGCGGCAACGCTGAGAACTGCCAGACAGACGCGCATACCAACTGAGGATAGACCATAGGCACGCCGCCAACGCCGGCACCGCAACTTCTGGCCTATCCCCGTCAGGTTGCGAATTACGCAGCACAGATCACTTTCGGCCTATGTAAGCGCCGCCGAATCGAAGCAGGAACGCGCGCGCGTTGTCAGAGAGAATCGGCCTGGCATGCGGCGCACTTTCGCGAGATTCGGCGCCCGTGGTTACCAGATCGCGCGGGGAAAACCCTACTCCGATAGGTACCGCCAAGAAAGCGTGAAGGTCTCCCTTCCCGGTGACGCCGAAGCCCGTGATCTCCTCGTGATCATTGATGGCACTGGCGATCAATAGATACAGCGAAGAGTTGACCGCAAGGTCATTGAGGTTACTCATGGCGCCGTCGTGCCACAAGAAGGGCGTCGGGTTTTGCATCGGATCGAGCGACGTGCCCACCACATCGCCTGCATCGTTGAGCATCGCCCCCACACTGGCGACGTCGCCTGGGAGCGTGCCGAGATCCCGCATCCCTGTGGTGCTGGTCCACAGGAAGGCATGATGCCCCTGGGCCGGAGTGGCATCGCCGGTAACCGAAGAAACGCCGGACACCTGACCTTGATTGTTGATGGAGAGCGCCATATTGATAGCCGTGGAACCGAGGTTGCCGAGGTCGTGGGGCGTGCCGTCTGCATCCCAAAGCACGGCGTGCGATCCAAATGCGAGCGGAGGGAGTTCCGTATTTGCACACGTACCCGAAGCGCCGACGGCCTGGCTCTTATCGTTGATCCAAAGCGCCATCCCCACGGTGTCACCGGTCAGCGGATGGAGTTCCCGGATGTCGCCTGGTTTGGGTCCCCAAACCACGGCCTCATAGTCCAGCAATTGGGGTCCGGTGCCAGAGAACGTTACCGCGGTGGGGCAAGCCGGGTCCTGCGTAGTGTTCTCGGCAGCGCCCGCGATCTCGCCTTTGCTATTGATGTTCCCAACCGTGCTGTTATTGCCGCCCAGCGTAGGGAGTTGAATCATGGCGCCGCGGTTATATAGAAACGTCTGACATTCCACGCCAGTGCCGTACGCGCAAAAGTTTTCGTTATTCGGATCTTTGGTCGCGATCTCCGCGGAAATCGATGCCTGGCCATTGCTATTAAATCCAAGTAGCACGCTGTTAAGGCCGGGAGTACCGATATCGATCATAAATGGCCCCCACCAGAACACGGCTTGCTGGGTGCCATTCGCGTCGGCCGCATTGCCGGCAACCAGGCGATTGTCGTTCAAGTAGTTCCCCATGCTCGAAGTCCCGCCCGGTAAGGTGCCGAGGTCGATGACGAAATAACGAGGCTGCGCGATCGCGGGCCCGGCGAGCAGACTGGCCGCGGCGAGCGAAATCAGAATCCTTTTCATGGTGTTCCTCCAACCAGTTAGGCGCAGAATGCCTCGCAGGCGGATCACTTCGCGCGCCGGAAATCGGAATCGGTATAATGCAGCAAATATGAATCCGGATGGGGGCGACGGGGCGTTGGGTGATATCAGCGCGCTCCTGCGTGCCTGGAGCGGCGGTGACCCGAAAGCCCTGGAAGAGCTGGCGCCCATCGTGTACGGCGAGCTCCACCGCCTGGCCCACCGCTATATGAGGCGGGAGCGCCCCGGCCACAGTCTGCAGACGACGGCCCTGGTCAACGAAGCCTACACACGCCTGGTGGACTATAAGCACATGCAGTGGCAGGACCGCGCCCACTTCTTCGCCGTTTCCGCGCAATTGATGCGGCGTATCCTGGTGGAGCGGGCGCGCCGGCACAACTTGAAACGGGGAGGTGGTGTGCCGCACGTCTCGCTCGATGAAGCGGCCGTGGTGGGGGGTGACGAGGATTCGAACCTGGTGGCGCTGGATGACGCCATGAATGCCCTGGCGCGGATCGACCCGCGAAAGGTCCAGGTGGTGGAAATGCGCTTCTTCGGAGGGCTGAGCGTGGAGGAGATCGCCGAGGTGCTGCACGTCTCCTCCGTCACCGTGAAGCGCGATTGGAGGGCTGCCCGCGCCTGGCTGTACCGTGCCTTGAGCAGAGGGAGCGCCGATGGACCCGCAACGGTGGAAACTGGTCGATAGCGTCCTCCACGCGGCGCTGGAGCGTCCGCCTGATGAGCGGCCAGCGTTCGTTCGGGGCGCGTGCTCGGGTGATGCCGAGTTGGAGCGGGAGGTCTGGTCGCTGATCCGATCGGATGGCCAGGCCGGAAGCTTTCTGGAGCATCCTCCGGCTGACGCCCGCGCCGGGTCTGAGGCGAAACCAGGCGCCGAAGACCTGAGCGGACGGACCGTTTCTCATTACCGCATTACCCGGAAATTAGGCGGTGGCGGTATGGGCGTTGTCTACCAAGCGGAGGACGCGCGGCTTCAGCGGTACGTCGCCCTCAAGTTTCTGTCCGCTGATTTCGCCGGAGATCCCGAGGCATGGAACCGCTTCCGGCGCGAAGCGCGCGCGGCTTCGGCCTTGAACCATCCCAACATCTGCACGATCTACGACATTGGAGAACAGGACGGTGAGCCTTTCCTGGTGATGGAGCACCTGGAAGGCGCAACGTTGCGAGAGCGGATTGACGGGCGGCCGTTGCCGATGGAGGAGCTGATTCCGTTGGCAATGGAGATTGTTGACGCTCTGGAAGCAGCCCATAACGGCGGAATCGTGCACCGCGACATCAAGCCGGCGAATATCTTCGTCACCAGCCGGGGCAGCGCGAAGATTCTGGATTTCGGCCTGGCGCAGCGAAGCCGGGCCCAAAGCGAAACGGCGACTCTGATCACGGCTCCGGGCGCGGTGATGGGGACCTTCGCCTACATGGCCCCGGAGCAGGCACGCGGATTATCCCTCGATGCCCGGGCGGACTTGTTCTCCTTCGGCTTGGTGCTGCGCGAAATGGCGACCGGGCTTCCTCCCTCGGCCGCAATGCGGCTCGATGGCCTTTCTCCAGAGTTGGAGCGGATTATCAGCAGGTGCCTGGAGACGGACCCGGAACTGCGGTATCAGCACGCCGCGGAGATTCGCGCCGATCTGGCTCGGCTGCAACAGACCCGGGAGGCTCGAGGGACAGCTCCGCTCGCGAAGAAACGGCAATGGTGGATCGCGGCCGTGCTGGCCGGTATCGCTGCGGTGGCTGGCGGTTACTTTCTATCCCGATCCTCGCGACCGAAACTGACGGACAGAGCCACTCTGCTGATCGCCGATTTCGACAACAAGACGGGCGATACGGCCTTCGACGACACACTGCGGCAAGGCATGACCGTGCAGCTTCAGCAATCGCCATTCCTGAGTCTGATCTCGGACAACCGAATCCGGCAAACGCTCAAGCTGATGGGCAAATCTGGTGATGAGAGGCTGACTCCCGAACTCGGCCGGGAGGTCTGCGAACGAACCGGTGGCGCCGCGGTCCTGCGCGGTTCGATTGCCAGGCTGGGAAGCCGTTATGTTCTGGGGTTCCGCGCCACCAGTTGCGGAAGTGGCGAGGTTCTGGACGAGCAGCAAGCGCAGTCGAATACCAAGGAAGACGTCTTGCAGACATTGGACCAGATCGCGGACAAGTTCCGTTCCCGGGCCGGGGAATCTCTCGCGGCCATCGGACAGCACAACGTGCCGCTAGCTGAGGCTACGACCTCGTCGCTGGAGGCATTAAGAGCGTTCACAACGGGATTTAAACTGCGGATGACGCGGGGCAGCGCTTTTTCGATACCGCAATTTCAGAGGGCTACTGAGATTGATCCGCAGTTCGGGCTGGCGTGGGATCAGTTGGCTATGGCGTAT
>Ga0335081_10015253_pt1 | contig 12424 bp, 8 predicted proteins | sample Lox_Sample_35_FD_206713 | JGI IMG/M metagenome (GOLD analysis project Ga0335081, IMG submission 206713) | Soil microbial communities from Loxahatchee National Wildlife Refuge, Florida, United States - Lox_Sample_3.5 | ecosystem: Environmental > Terrestrial > Soil > Wetlands | place: USA: Florida...
ACTTGGTGGCGCATTGATTCACGCCCATGAAAGCAGATCAAGAATCCGACAGCATTAAAAATTCATCTTTCCCGCAGATTAATTTTTCATGCGACCGGCGGCTTAATCGCGGCCAATCCCATGTTTGCGGCAGAGATAATGCATCTTTTGCTTGTCCATGTGCAGCAGTCGAGCCGCACCCACCTTGCTCCCGCCCGAGCGCCGCAATGCGGCCCCAACGTATGCAGCCTCAATCCTCGCCATCTCTTCGTCGAAGTTGACGCCTTCTTCCGGGATAAGCATGGCTTCCTGGCTGCTTGTCGTCGTTACCAGGATTTGTTGCGGCAAATGCTTGGGCAGGATCACTGGCCCATCCACCATTAGAACGAGCCGCTGGGTGAGATTCTCCAGCTCGCGAATGTTGCCGGGCCAGGAATATTCTTCAAGGATCTCGATGACCTCCGGATCCATTTGTTTGACCGGCACTCGATTCATATCGGAGTACAGCCGCGAGAAATGATTCAGCAGCAGGGGAATATCGCCGGCCCGCTCGCGCAGAGGAGGCAAATCAATTGGAACTACATTGATGCGGTAATAGAGGTCCTCGCGGAAACGTCCCGCCCGCACCATTTCTTCGAGATCTTCATTGGTAGCCGTAATCAACCGAAAATCGATCTTCTTGGGCGTCTTGCCGCCAATCCGGGTAACTACACGGTCTTCCAAGACACGCAGGAGCTTGGATTGCAATGCCAACCCGAGCGTGGCGATCTCGTCCATAAACAATGTGCCCGCATGCGCCAGCTCGATGTGGCCTGGACGGGCCATCTGGGCATCTGTGAACGCGCCTTTTTCGTGGCCGAACAGTTCAGTTTCGATGAGATTTTCAGGCAGCGCTGCACAATTGATACTGATGAACGGCTTCTCTGATCGAGCCCCTGCCGCAACAATGGCACGCGCCACTAGCTCCTTGCCACTGCCACTCTCGCCGCGAATTAAGACTGTGCTGTTACTGTTAGCCAGGCGCGTGATGGCCTCGTACACCCGCTGCATGACTTCGCTGGCCCCGATCAGCCCTTGAAACGATTGCCGCTCAGCCTCGTTCCTCTGTTCTTTTCGGTATTCAATCTCTGCCGCACGCTTCTCGAGAGCGCGGCTGAGCACGATATTTACTTCCTGGAAAGAAATAGGCGCGACGAAGTATTCGTCCACTGAGGCGGCTATGGCCTTGTGCCGCATGCGCCGACTGTTCGAGCGGGTCAACGCGACAAGAACGGAATCAGGGGCGCTGGCACGTAGTTCGGAAATGGCAGCCAACCCATCATCGCTGCGCTCGCCGACTGTATCTATGTCAATGAGGATGGCGTCGGCGGAGTCTTTCTTGTATCCGGCGAGGAAGTCGTTCCAGGTCTGAAATAGCTCGACCTCGTAGTCCGGAGTGAGACATGCCTCGGCTTCCGGAGGAACCTTTTCGTCGTTCGTAACTATAAAAACTCTGTAACGAGAAAGCTGACTGCGAGCAGTGGCGCTATGCATGCACGCTCCCGGGCGGTCGAGCATTATACAAAATTTTGACTCCTGGGTATGAATTTTTCTTACTTGGTCGTCGTGGCAGGCGCGAATTCTTTGCACCTCGAGCCAGTGCGGGATTCGTAGATTCAATAACTTCCGGCGATCGCTGGCTTGCAAAATCTCCCGCCCTTACGTAACCTAACTCGCGGCCTCAGTTTCCCCCGCAACCGTACAGAACGGAGAAAAAGCGTGGATATCAATGTCACTAAGCGCGGTCCTGTGCAACTGATTCGTCTTCGTGGAGCGCTACGAATGGGGCCGGCAGTGGACGATCTGAGAAAAACCCTGGAGGAACTTCTCGCCAATGGAGAGGCACGGATGGCTTTGAATCTCGCCGAAGTGCCGATGATTGATTCCAGCGGAATCGGCCTGATTGTCCGGTTTCTAGCCTCCACCAAACAGCGAGGCGGAACTATCAAGCTGGTGCAGCCTTCGAAGTTTGCCGTGCAAACGTTGCGACTTGTCGGAGTTCTGAATTTGTTTCAAAGCTTTGATGATGACGAGGCAGCGGTCAAGTCTTTTGCCTGAAATGTCGCCTTCTCAACTTTCACCGGGAAATTCCTGACCTGGTGCGATGCTGGTACTAAAGGGCGAACTGGAACCTTACCAGAGGAATTACAGGACGGCGCACGTAGTCGGTTTAGCACACCACGTCCTGCATCCCGCATAGCCCGATATGCCGTGCTGACAAGCTATACCTTACCGCGATGCCCTTTCACTACAGAACGCCAAATCGCGCCACCACCAAGGCTTTAAATGCCTTTGCTTTGCTCTATCGGAATCGAGACGACCAGCAAATTGGATAAGTACAAGGCTGTGAATTGACCTTCATCTCGCGGTCAACTGAACCGACGGGTAACGCTTCCCTGAATAAGTTGTGCTATGGTCAGATTTCATGCAATTTGCGCGAGTAAGGCACCTCCAGATCCAGCTCGACTCAAGAATCAAGAGGCAGTTATGGTAGAAACCTTGGTAACACATTTCATGCAGATGCTTTGTCGTCATAGTTTTTCATGGCCGCATAGCAGTATTGACGGACGGGATTACCAAGTGTGTGTTATCTGTGGAAGTGCTTATGAGTATGACTGGCGCACAATGCGCCGTACCCGACGATTGGCCTCGGTCCTGAACGACCGCCCGGAATTTGATAGTCACCCTGCTGCTCAAGAGTAAGTAGCGATTCTTCTCTACCTGTACTTACCGTTCCAAAGAACAGCCCGCACATTAAAATCCACTACGACTTTCCTGATTGTTAACCTACTTCTTCCGCCGACTGTAACTCCTCTCCAATGCTTTTCATCGCGGCATTCAAGGCACGGGTCAGATTATGCCGGCAGTGCTCAACCGAGACCTTTGCCACCTCATCTGCCGCACGTTCGAATACCTGCAAGGCATCGGCTGCCTGAGTTCTGAGCGACTCGGAAACAGATGCCAGAATTCCCTTCTGGACGGTCTTCATGTTGCCGCTTGCTTCGTCCAGCTGCGCGGCAAGTACCTTCACGCTCTTGGCCGTCAATTCTTCGCGGATACTGTTTGCGATTGCCTCAAGTTCGCTGCGGACATCTTTGACGGTGTTGCTGGCCATCTGGCTCAGACGGAGATCCAGGCCCGACTCCAACGAGCGTATGGAATTATCTAATTCCGTGAAACGACCATTCAGGGTTGTAATACCTTCTTGCAGACGTGCAGACTGCGACTCAAAGGAGGAACGTAGTTGTTCCAGGTCCACACGCCGAGCATTGTGTTCTTCATCGAGATTGTCCCTCAAGTACTGAATAAGTTCTTCACTTAGCCGCTTAAGGGAGTCACCACCCTCCAGTAACTTCGATTGATAGTCCTCTACACCTCGGCGTAGTTGTTCCTGGGCACTCTCAGATATGTATGCCGAGGTCTCGCGCGCTCGCTTTTCTACAACTTTCAATTCCTCGGCCACACGGCGGACGAAGTTGTCATATCCTTCAGACGTTTTCTGGGTGATTGCTGCGTTTGCGGCTGCAAGCAAATGCGCAGACTGCTGGCGGGCTTCTTCCAGCACGCGAGGCCCCAAATTGCTTTCAAGGCGTGATCCAAGCTGCTGTTCGAGTTCGGGCGGAATGCTTGAGAGCGACACTTCAAAGCGGCTCGAGTTCCCTTCCCGGCGGGCAAGCTTTTCTTTGATGCCTGTCAGCTCTTCTTGCAGCGGGCGAACGGAATCGGCAATCGTTCTTTTTACCTGTGCTTCTAATTGCCGAACCAGGCGATCGACCACGGCTTTGGGCGGCTGGCTCATGTCGGCTTGAAAGCCCGAACCGGGCATGTTTTTCGCCACTTGGGTCGAAATTGGCCAGTCATTTGGATATTCGCTCAAGCCCCAGAAATTTTCTGGGCGGTCGAGTTTCGTTCCCAATCTCCATGTCCGATTGTCCGATCCGACCGGCTGACACGAAACCACGTGAGCGGTTGCCTCACGACCGTCTTTGCTATGAAAATGAAGGGGCATGCCGGCGTCGAGCTTTATCGGCGATAACATGGCGCAGCCATGTGCATTGACAACTAAGGTTTCACACACTTCGGAAAAGTGCTTCCCGTTCAAGCTGGTGACAAGAATTGGCACCGCAGTGGGGATTCTCGAGCTTCGCCTCGGAGTTGTGGGGATCGTTGCAGTTTGCATGTATTTTGCCTTTGCTGCCAGGAGTAGGTGATGTTCGGCTGTGCTGCCCAGCACCACGTAATGCCAAACATAACTCTAAGTGGGTGGCTCGGAAACAAGTCGGAAGTATCGCCGCGACCATGTCCTAAAGTACAGCCATAGAGGTGGATTGCTATGCCGGAGCAGGTTGTACTAACTCGTTTGTTGACAATGCTGCTATATTCCTAACTGAGAGGAACTCATGACGACCTTAACTGGTGTGTTACGTCAACTTAGGAACGAGCGGCAGCGGGCTCAACAAGAGGTTCAACGTATCGACGCGGCGCTTTCTGCCTTATCTGGGACCAACCACAAACGGCAAGGCAACACTGGACCGCGGAGACTGTCAATAGCGGCCCGAAGGAAGATTGCCGCCGCGCAGCGAGCCAGATGGGCAAAGATTAAGAAAGCCGCATAACAAGCGGCTGGATCACAACGATCAGGATTGATCGCGTCCATTGCTACAGCTTCACAATTCAATGGCTTAACTGAGCAATCAGATTGGTTTGTATTGCCTCGTCTACTGGCCATTCATAGGGCAGATACAATGAGATGCGATCCAGAAGGCCGGCATAGCGATCCCGTAACTTTCTTCCGATCTCAGAAGATGTTCCCGTGACAGCGATGTCGGCCAGCATCTCGTCCGTAATAAGGCGTGCCATCCCACGCCAATCGCCCTCTAGTGATCTCTGGTGTAGTTCAGCGCTAATTCCATCCCATCCATGCGCCTCAAGAACCGGTGCATACGTTCTCGTGGACGCATAAAACGCCACTTGCTGCCTCACAGCCTCGCGGTTTTTCGCACGTTCAGCTTCGTCTTCTCCAATAACTGCGAAAGCCGCGGTAACATAGGTGAAATCCCCCCGTGAGCGGCCCGGTTGCCGCAGTCCTTCCGCGACGGCCGGTTGCACATAGTCGCGCAGGTACTTTGCAGTATGGAAGGGATGCACGTGCAAACCATCGCAAACCTCTCCCGCCATGCGGCACATATACTGGTTCACCCCAGCAATAAAGATTGGAATTTCCGGATGACTGATTGGGCCAGGGTTGAAGAATGGAGTCATCAGATCAAAATGGTAAAACTCCCCCTTGAACCGGAGGGCAGTTCCCTTCTGCCAACAATCCCAAATGGCACGCAATGCCAGAACTACTTCGCGCAGCTTCGGCCCGGGCGACTCAAACTTCACTGAAAAACGGCGCTCGTTGTGTGCCCTCACCTGGGAGCCCAGGCCGAGAATAAATCTGCCGTTCGAAGCTTTTTGTATGTCCCACGCCGTATAAGCAAGAATCATCGGACTGCGTGGAAACGTGACTGCGATCGAGGTACCAAGCTTAATAGAAGTGGTGGCTGTCGCTGCCACAGCTAGAGGCAGGAACGGGTCGTGCTGGGTTTCAGAGGTCCACAAACACCCGTATCCAGTTTTCTCGGCGATGCGTGCGTAGCCGGGCAGACTTGGAAGATCGTAATTGCGCAGACCTAAGTCAAGAATCATTTTTAATTAACCTGGAGGAGAACAAGCTGTTGGTACTGCTTCAGCCTATGGCGCACGAACACCCACGCGGCCGCGGTTTTTGAACCAGCACTAATTGGGAACCTATTCAAACCCATCACACTGACGTGAGTCCGTGGGAGCGAGCGTGGGCATGGCGTGCGAGATGGTGCTCGTGCGCAATCGCAGCCAGTTTGTTGCCTGTAAGTTCCTCGTAAACTTTGGCGACCTGCGAAGGAAATCCGTCCTCCGATCCTGCAGTAGAGTTGCTGACAAACCGGGCGATCTGCTGGTTGGATTTCAGCGTCGATCGAATTGATTCGATCCTGACCTTAGTATCTCCCGGCGAGGCTTGGACCACGACCGCCTCGACCTGTTCGCGAAGTGCCTTAAAGAATGCTTGTTGATCGTCCAAAACCGCCCCAATGGATCGTGGGCCGTGACCCGTGCATACTATCCTCGCGTCCAGTTTCCTGGCCTCGTCTAGCGTTGTGATCCACTTGCCTGTATCTCCATCTCCGACGAAATTGTAGGGTCCGTTCACACACATGTCGCCGGTGAAAAGAATTCGCTCTTTCGGCAGCCAAGCCACAGCGTCCCCACGCGTATGCGCTACTCCCAGGTGCAGCAGCTCGACCCGATGTTTGCCGTCGTCGAAAACTAAATCCTTCGAAAAGAGAACCGAAGGCGGCTTAAGTTTGGTCGTCTTTAGGTCGGGGCGCTCCTTCAGTGCCCCCTCCCATCTGCCCGGTGTATTTCCGTAGTAGCCGGTTTCATACTTCTTCATCTCCTCTACGACCCCGGTATGTGCAACGGGTACACCACCGTTGTCCACAAAGATCTGATTCCCGTAAGCATGGTCGCCGTGGTGGTGAGTATCGAATGCGAACCGAATAGGTTTGTCGGTCAAAGCGCGAATTTTGCTGATGATCAGCTTTGCCCCTGCGGGAAAATTTGCATCGATCACAAGAACGTAGTCTTCGAAGATGATCCAGCCGTTGTTGCACACCGCATCGGCACTATCGGACACGTTCCCCTCGTGGAAGTAAGTATCGGTAGCGAGGGCGTCCTCCTTGGCAGCTTCAGCGATCGGTGCTGCCGGCAGGGGTTTCGCCAAAAGCTCTGCTTCCGCTGCCAGGCTTAGAAAAGCACCTCCTGCTGCTAAAAACTGGCGCCTATTGACATCGCACATGTGACCTCCAGTTGTGCCACGTTGAAGGTTGATTTTGTGTGTTGGTGATGGTTGGCAAAATGCTCGGGCGGGATTATACGCCAGCTCTGGCTGGCGTCCCAAACCAACGCCCGGCGCATAACCAACATTTCTGTGACTAGCTGTGTACTCTGGGAAAGGGACTAAGAGGCGAGCGGCGTATAGCGGAAGCTCGTGATGTGCATGTAGCGGGTGGTTCCGGGTGTGGCCCAGCCTCCCCAGGCTGAGTTGTTTGTGCCCCACATATTAAAGAGGAAGGGCGCTGGTGCCGAAGGAACTGAGTCCGTGTGGGCAACCACGAGTTGGCCGTCCACATACCAATCTACTTCATTGGGTTGCCAAACGATTTTGAAATCATGCGGCAGCAACTGATCAAAACCTGTAACTTCCGTATCCTGGTAATTAGACAATCCTGACCAGTTGGTGCAATCAACGGCGTAAGGCCGATCGCCTGTTTGTTCCATGTCGATCTCGGTTTGAGAGTTGTTGGTGAACAAAAACCCCGACGCCGTGGTGCCTGACACTGCCGCAGATACCCAGGAAGTGAACTCGAAGGTTCCATAACTGAAAGGCTGCTTCGTGTGGACCTCTGCTCCTGCTGACACAATCCCGCTTCCTTGCTGCTTTTGACTAAGCGTCAAGATCAGCTCAGAACCAACACTCACGTTAGATGGAGAGAATGTCCCGCCATTGCCGTTCACGTTGCCTACCGGTGGAGCGGTGCCGCTGTCCTTCTCCCATGTGTAGCCGGCGAAGCTAAATTCGTTGGGCCCAGAGCCAGGAGGGATAGGACTCGGATTGGAGTTGGAAGGCGAACTGTCAGGTGATGACGAGTTACTCGGTGAAATACCACCGCCGCCGCAACCTACTAAAAAAAGGCTGGCGAGGAGCGCAAAAAATAGCGATAGTGTGAACCGGTAATGGAAATTCCGGCTGCTGCAGCGTGTGTGCACGGTCGTGTCCTGATTTCAGCAGGTAAGTTGAAGTTATCAACATGCTTAGTGGATCGCGAGTTACGGAAGGACACGAACAGCTAGGAAACGATGAAGAAGTGTCTAGCTTCAGGCTTGGCGAGTCTCGGACAGCAACTGGATCAGTGTTCGCAGTTAGCTGTTTAGGAGCTTAAGCTCCGGTGCAGTCCTGTTTCAATCAGGAAATACAAAGGCCTGGGTCTGGCCGTTCAGATTTTCTATCACCAACCCCTCAGAGTTGGTAACTACATTGACATTATTCTGCACAATATGGTCAACCATGCCCTGAAGTATGGTCGAACTGATACTGATGGAGACATCGTCGGGTGAGTTATCGTCCACACGGTGAAACAGTAGAATCAGCCATAGCTTATTGGCAACGGCGTAGTCAATATAGCCCGTCAAGTTCGCAAGCGTAGTATTCAGATCCGTTTCTCCGGCTTCCGACCACAAGTAATACGGCATAATTTGACCGTGGCCGGAATGGCGTCCGTTGTAACCCGAGTCTGAATCCCGCGCGCCAAGAAATCCGGCGTTTTGCACCGCTAATCCGATCGTGCTATTCGGGTATCCATAATCTCCGTAGGGATACGCAAAGGTTAGCGGATTGATTCCTTGCGCAATCAGATCGGCCTTGGATCCATTAATCTCGTTGGTCAGGGTGTCAGCTACTGCGCAATCTGGCACCTGGCATAGCGTCGACAAAGATTGATGTGTCCGAGTATGCGCACCAATTTCATGCCCATTTGCCGCCATGGTCTGTACTTCATCCCATGTGACAAAGCCGACATTTCCGACGCCAACCGGTCCAAGGCTAGGATTCACGATCGTACCATCGAGTGTGTTGCCCGTGATGATGTACTGGGTAGTCCTTATTCCCGCGGCGTCAAAAATAGGCAGTCCGTTGTCATACATCGATTGGTAACCATCATCGAAATCAATCGAGACAAATCCGCTACTCGTAATAAGAAACGGCAGGGTTGTCGAGGTTGCTGCCTGCGGGGCTGGATTGGAAACTGAAACCGCCACTGTCGCAGCCGATTTCAACTCTGCGGCCGGGATGGTGACCGTTATCGTGGTCGCGGTGATGGAAGCGGGGATCAGAATGTTAGATCCAAAATTCACGGTTGCCCCAGTCGCGAAATTGCTACCCATGATGGTCAGATAAGTCATTTCGGCACTGCCCGTCAGAGCCAATGGGGGCGATAAACGAGTGATCACAGGAGGCATTGGCGGAGGTGGCGGCGGCGTTGTCACGGTCAGAAACACTTGACCTGTCACTGATCCCGACGTCGCGGTGATTTGCGCAGTGCCAGCGGCAATGCCTGTGGCAACGTTGCCATTCACGGATGCGATATCCTGATTCTCGCTGCTGAATTGCACCGTCGAAAGGGGAAAGGGTGCGCCAAACTGATCCGTGCCGGACGCAGTAAATGCTTGCGTGTCGCCAACGTTGATGGAAGCATTTGTCGGCGAGATGCTGATGGTCGTGAGCGCAGGAGGAGCAGGAGTCACGGTGAGGTGCACCGGCGCTGAGGTAATTCCCTGGTTGCTGGCGGTGAGAGTTACCGAGCCGCCACCCTGGGCAACACCAGTTGCGATCGCACCATTCTGACCCTCGCTGTTAATCGCATTTACGGTTGCAACGGTTGGATCTGAACTCAACCAGGTAAATGTTAGTCCCGGCATTGGCAGCCCAAACTGGTCTAAGCCAGTCACGGAAAATGACGTCGAACTGCCCGCCTGCACCGTCGCCGTCGATGGCGTCACCCCGATCGTTGTCAAGATGGCTGTTGGTCGGGTCGTGATCAGCGTCGTACTGGCGGAAACTCCTTGCGACGCAGCTGTGATCAGGGTGCTTCCGCCATTTGGCCCTCCAGCACCGCTTGCCAAACCATTGGAGCTGATCGCCGCCACATTCGGGCTGCTACTCGAATATGTGAACATAATCCCGCTCATGGGGTTGCCGTACTGATCTATGCCGGTTGCAGCAAATTGTTGCGAGCCGGTGGTGAGGATCGAAGGATTCGTCGGCGTCAAAACTATGGTCGTAAGTGCAGGTGGTGGCGGGAGTACGGTCAATAGCGCCGGCGCGCTACTCACCCCCTGAGCGGATGCGAAGACCGATCCTGTCCCCTGACAGAGACCTGTTGCCGATCCGGCATTCAGGCTAATGCAGTTGCTATTCGTTGACCAGCCGAAGCTGATGCCGGACATCGGCTTGTTGTACTGATCAAGACCTACGGCAGTAAAAACTTCCTGGGCCCCAACTTGAATAGACGCCGAGGCGGGTGAAACACTGATCTTTGTCAAAACCGATGGAGCAGGCGCAACAACAACGCTCAGGCCCGTCTGGGCTGTTAAGCTTCCTGAGCTTGCCGTAATAACAACCGTCGCCGTGCCCACCGCTGCCGAACCGTTTGCTGACAAGGTAAGCGTAACTTCAGTTGTCGATATCGGACTGAATGAGGCGCTGATTCCGCTGGGCAGACCTGAGGCCAAGAGACTTACTTGGCCTGCAAAGCCGTTCGCGGGATCTATCACGAGTGTGCTTTGAACGCTTTGCCCCTGCGCTACGGTAACCGCTGCCGGCTCTGCAAACAGTGTGAAACTGGGTCTTGGTGTAACGGTAACCGGCGCGGAGGTACTGATGCCTTCCGCACTAACCGTGATTTCCGAAGTCCCGGGCGCAATTCCTGTCGCCATCCCGTGAACATCGATCGTAGCGATCTCGGGATGGCTGCTGGCGAATGTCAGCGCACTCCCCGTGATTGTGTTTCCATGCTGATCCTTTGCTGCAGCCGTGAATTTTTGCGTTGCCCCAACTGTCACCGATGCCGCTTGCGGAGACAGCGCGATCGACGCAATCGCAGGTGATCCGGACTGCGATGATGTGGAAGGTGAGAGATTTCCACCTCCGCACCCCGTCCAGGCCAGAGCGACTAAAGCGAGAAGAAATCCCAGAAACTTGGGAACACTCTGCTGAGGCAAAGTGTTCCCGTTATTTCTCCGAACCGCGAGTCGTTCGTGCATTGGAGCAATTCGCATATCACCTGCCAGAATCCTTCAACTCAGTGAATGTGCATCTCCTTGCGCAAGGGCAAAGGAGACTCGGTCACGTGCTTCCGCTGGAAAATGTAAGACGGAGTGGGCACGCGCTCTGGATGCAACTCAACTTTGGCAATCGGAGCAGCCGCACCCGAAACCTGTACCCACGAAGCCAGGGATGGTGTCCCCGCTTTGTTGACCAGGAAGAGCATGTAGTAGCCGGGGGGTGCAATATTCGAATTTGGAGGAGCGGTTACTTTGAGGCTTCCCTCTCCCGTCGTGAACGAGAGACCCACATAGCGTTGGTCCATATCGAACGAGTGGGTCACCGAGCCGGCTTTGATCAGCGCAATTGAGCCAATCGTCGCCGCGTCCGGCGTTGACAACGTGAATGCCTGTCCGAAGGTGATCGAAGCAGGCGCGTTGCTTGGCGCAGTTGGTCTTTTAGCTGGGCTGCCATCGGAATTGAAAAGGTAGCTCGGCTGATAAATTTCAATATGGTTTTCGAAGACGCCCTGAGCGGGGTTCCCTCCGCTTAGAAAGACGGTACCATCGGGCAACAACAACTGCGTGTTGTGATACAGCCTGGCGAACGCGTTGCTGCCGGCAGAAGAGAATTTATTCGTAGCGGGATCATAAATCTCAGCTTTTAAACTCGCTGTTTTGGCGTCTTCGTCTTCGGCAGATCCTCCATCCACCAACAACTTCCCGTTGGGAAGAATCGTTGCTTCCATTTCGACGCGCGCCTCAGCCATCGCCGGCCCCTGTACCCAGCATGGCGCATAATTTGGGCATGACGCCGAAATGTTCATCCCCGCTGGGCTCAAGTCGATCAGCTCAGTTGTGTTAGTAGCGGGGTTGTCTCCACCCATGATCATCACTTTGGGGCTGTAATTGTTCTGGGGCGTCAGCGGCAAAAGTACCGACGTTCCATAGGTTCGCTCACCGTTCGGATCATGCAATCCGGGATAGATCGTCCACGCCACCAACTTCCAGGTCTGGGTGCTTGGATCGAAATCGAGCGCTGCCGATGATGGGGCCGAATAGAAGATGTGCCCCGTGGGAAGCAGGTGCATCCGGGGGTAGAGCGGAAATTGAAATCCTGGAAAATCCGGGATGTTCGGGTTGCCTGCAATTTCCGCACTCCATTCTTGTCCATTCCAAATTTCGCTGGTGTTGTTGTTATTGCCATCACTGTCGTTCAACCCGGCAGTGGTCATCATGCGCCCATCATTGAGTTCGGTCAGGGTTGGATACCAGCGACCATGGGCCGTGGCGGCTATATCGCCGAAAGACTCGCTGGATGGATCGAAAATCGTGGCATTGGGGAAGCCAAGAAAAGGAATATCGCCCGTTGCACCAACAACCGCCAACGCTCCATACCTCTTTGTACCACCCTGGATCAGCACTCGCCCGTCTTGCATGATGGACATGCCGTTACAAAACATGTCCCAGTTTGTCGGGAAGATGTGAATGTTGTTATTGGACA
>Ga0335081_10015254_pt1 | contig 12424 bp, 13 predicted proteins | sample Lox_Sample_35_FD_206713 | JGI IMG/M metagenome (GOLD analysis project Ga0335081, IMG submission 206713) | Soil microbial communities from Loxahatchee National Wildlife Refuge, Florida, United States - Lox_Sample_3.5 | ecosystem: Environmental > Terrestrial > Soil > Wetlands | place: USA...
AGGCCGAACGTCATCGGCCAGATCGAGTTCTTGCGCATCCAGTTGACCGCGTTGTCCATGGTGGTGAGCACCACTCCCTCCGGCGTGGGATTGCCGTAGGTAAGTTCTTTCACCACGCGTTTGCCGTTCTCAACCGTGACGTACGGACCGAAGCTGACCCCTTTTGCCATTGTTAATATTTTAAACCACAGAGGACAGCTAGAGCAGAGAGATCACTGAGAGCTTTCCGCTGTGTTCTTTGTGCTCTCTGTGGTTGATCTATGGTATAAGCACGACTTTCCCGAACATCTGGCTGGCTTCCATGTATTCGTGGGCGGCACGCGCTTCTTTGAGAGGAAAGGTTCGATCCACGACCGGCTTCACTCTCCCGGCAAACACATGGCCGAGAACTTCGTACAGTTCGCCCATGGTTCCCATGTAAGAGCCCAAAAGCGAGAGCTGGCGCGAGAAGAGGAACCGCAAATCGAAACCGGCATTAGATCCAGTCGTCGCGCCGCAGGTCACAATTGTACCCGTGGGTTTGAGCGACTTCATACTCTCTTCCCAAGTCGCAGTGCCCACGTGTTCCACCACGATGTCCGCGCCGGCATTGTTTGTAATCCGCCGCACTTCCTCCGAAATTTTCTGCTTGTAATGATTGATTCCATGATCGGCACCCAGCGCCCGAGCTTTCTCTAATTTCGTTTCGTCGCCGGCAGTAGTGATCACATAAGCATGGAACAGCTTGGCAATCTGAATGGCAGCAATTCCAACTCCCGATCCGCCGCCCAGCACCAGCACGGTCTGTCCTTGCCGGATTCCCGCCCGTCCCACCAGCATGTGCCACGCAGTGAGAAACACCAGCGATACGCTCGCTGCCTGAATGAAATCGAGCTTGTCAGGAAACGGAATCACATTCACGGCGGGTACAGCAACTAGCTCGCAATCGCCCCCGTCAACCATGTGCCCGAGCACCGTGAATTCTGGGCATTGATTCTGTAGTCCCGCCACGCATTTCGCGCAATGATTGCAAAAATGCATCGGCGCGATGAGCACGCGCTGCCCTGCTTTGAAACCAGTAACGTATTCGCCAACCTCGACGATCTCGCCTGCAATGTCGCTTCCAAGGATATGTGGCAGCTTTACTCCGGGCAGGCCTTTGCGCACCCAAAGATCAAGATGATTCATGGCACATGCCTTCACTCGCACCAGAACCTGATCTTTGCGCGGCTTCGGATCAGGAATACCTTCGTAACGCAAAACCTCAGGACCACCGAATTCATGAATGCGAATGGCTTTCATGCAATGTCTCCAACAGCGATGTGCTGGGCTCTATCCTTTCACATACGCCAGCTTTGCCGCTATTTTTCCATCTCGCACGGTGAAAATATCAACCCCGCGCAGATGCCACGGCTGACCATTGCGCATCTTGCGATATACCCACGGAACGGTCGCCCGGGTGCCGCTCACAATCATTTCTTCTGCCTCAAATTGTGCGTCGGGATTGCGTGCGAACCATGTGCGCCAGAATTCAGCCACCGCAGCTTTGCCTTCAATACGGCGTCCATCCGGAGCGGGTGAAGTGTCCTCGAAGATTGTGTCTTCGGTTAGAAGAGCTGCAACCTCATCAGCATCATGACGATTGAATGCCTGGTTGAAGCTTTCAACCGCCGCACGAGTCGCCTGTTCCTCCGGATGGATATTTCGTCCTTTCTCATGGAAGTGCTTTGGTTCAACTCCGCTGCCGACAGGCCGCCAAGCCGAACACTGCACAAAGTACCACTACCGCAGCACGATTTACAGAGCCGGCGCGCATAATCATCCTCCGCTGGAATTCGCCGCACATAATCACAGGCGCGCCGAAGTATATAGGGCTGAGCCGGCTAGACGAAAGTAACGGGTATGGATTTCTACTTTGACTTGCTCGGCCGAACATCGAATAATTTACCCAGATGGATATTTACGAGGAGATCGTGAAGCTGCGCCAGGAAGGCCGCCGGGGCGCGGTTGCTACCATCGTTAACGTGCGCGGCTCAATCCCATCGTTTGAGACCGCCAAGATGTTGGTCCGCGACGATGGCTCCATCGCCGGCACGATCGGCGGCGGCTGCGTCGAGGCCGAAGTGTGGCAAGCCGCCCGCGAGGTCATGGAAACAGAAAAGCCTCGCAGCCTGACCTTCAATCTGAACCAAGATCCTAAGTATGACACCGGCCTGGTGTGCGGCGGCACATTGGACATTTTCATCGAGCCGGTTCTCCCTCCAGCTTTGCTTTATACTTTCGGTGCAGGCCACGTCTCCATCAACCTTTATAAGACAGCTAAGCATGCTGGATTCGATGTGACCGTAGTCGACGACCGCGACGCTTACGCAAATCGCGAACGCTTTCCCGAGGCAAAAGAGGTGATTGCTGAGGACTTCGAAACCGCGATGTCCAAGCTCACCCCCAGCGAATCTTCCTACATCGTGATCGTCACTCGTGGCCATCGCGACGACATGCGTGTCCTGCGCTGGGCAGTACAAACCCGCGCTCGTTACGTAGGCATGATTGGCTCCAAGCGGAAAACCATCACCATCTTCCGCGAACTGGTAAAGGAAGGACTTGCACCGGAACTGTTCGATCGCGTCCACGCCCCGGTCGGACTGGATATTGGCGCCATCACGCCAGAGGAGATCGCAGTTGCCATTACGGCCGAGATGATCGCGGTCCGTCGACATGCCGAACGCGCATTGCCCCACATGAGCTGGTTCAAATCACGGGTTAATGCGGAAACTCTTTCCGAAAACCTCACACCTTCTGAGCACACCGAAGAGAAGCCTCAATCCTGAAGCTTGGCTTTGTCCAATAATTCGCAGCATGAGAGAAATGTCATCCCATGCGCCAAGCGCGAGGGATCTTACGAGAAATAGGAACCATTGCAGGCGCACGCGGGAGTGCCGCTCCTGTTCGCGCCATCATCCTCGCGACCGACGTACGATCCCACCCGCTGGCACGGGTCTCGGGATGACATGAAGATGGCCTGACTTTCAGTTCTTGTTGGGCAAAGTTCCTGAATCTTTCTACAACACGCAGCCACCCGCCGCACACTGACTTCGCGGTCCGTTTCTGCTATCTTCCCTTCATGGCGGGCGCGCCCAGCTTTTGCGGAGTCATTCTTGCTGCCGGAGAATCCTCGCGCATGGGACGAGACAAGGCACTTCTGCCTTGGCCTCCCGCCGCTCGAGGTCAGACTTTCCTTTCAGCAGCTATCGAATCGCTCAACGATTTCTCCGACATGGTGATTGTTGTCGCCGGCAAGAACGCCTCCGATCTGGCTCCCGTGGCTTACGTAAACGCCGCATTTCTGGTGAAAAATCCCGCACCCGAGCGCGGCCAATTCAGCTCGCTACAAATCGGTTTGCAGGAAGTCCTCAACCGCGGCCGGGACGCAGCCATAATCACTCTGGTGGATCGGCCACCCGTTCGTCCTTCTACTTTGCAAATGCTGTGCGAGGCATTTTCTGCCAGAGCGCACGACAAATGGTCGATCGTGCCGGAATACCGGGGAAAACACGGCCATCCGGTCTTAGTGAGCAGGGAGATGATTCATGCCTTCTGCGCGGCGCCCGCAACCGCCATTGCTCGCGCAATCGAGCATCAGCATCAGCGCCACATCGAGTATGTCGCAGTGGACGACCCTGCTGTTACCCTCAATGTCGACACGCCCGAGGACTACGCGGCCCTATCTTCACCGGCTTCGACCGTATCGAACAATTCATGATCTCGATCGCAACTTCTCCCAAAGCCACTGCGTTCATCGAATCTGTCCTAGCTCATCGACCAGCACTGGCGGTCTTTGACTGCGATGGAACGTTATGGGCGGGAGACGCCGGAGAAGGCTTCTATCACTGGGAACTGAATCGCGGCCTTCTGTCAGAGGAAACTGTACGCTGGGCGCGTCAGCGTTATGCCGATTACAAATCGGGCAAAGTCGACGAAGAAACCATGTGCGGCGATATGGTCGCCATCCATCGCGGGCTCCGCGAAGTCGAGGTTCAGAATGCGGCAACGGAGTATTTTGCGCAGAATTTTGTCGCCCGAATCTTTCCCGAGATGCGCTCGTTAGTGAATCGATTGCAACAGGCGGGCACCGACGTCTGGGCCGTCTCATCCAGCAACCTCTGGCTCATTCGCGCCGGCATGAAGCACTGCGGAATTCGAGACGACAGAATTCTGGCCACAGCCGCACAGGTGGAAAACGGAGTCGTTACCGATCGCCTGATTCGCATTCCCACCGGCGTCGGCAAGATCAAGGCGATTCAGGATGTAATCCGGAAAGTGCCAGACGTCGCTTTTGGCAACTCGCGTTGGGATGTGGAGATGTTGAAACTTTCGCGGCATGCTTTTGCCGTCAATCCGAATCCTGATCTGGAAAAAACCGCCGACGACCGAGGCTGGACTGTCTACTGGCCGGATGGAAAGGCCAAGCGGAGGGGCATTAAATCTTGATCTGCTTTAACGCGGTCCTAAGCGCCTCCATGGCAAGGTGGCTTGCGTGTGAGGAGGCTTCCGGCAAACCTCCCACGGCATCCACTATATTGCCGGGTTGTAAGTTTCCAGCCTCAACCACGGATTTTCCCTTCACCAATTCTGTCAACGCCGAACCACAAGCCATCGCGGGAACGCAGCCTTTGGCACGGAATTTAACATCGGCTATGTGATCGCGCGCAATTTTAAAAGTCAGCTTAAGAACATCCCCACATGCTGGATTCTCGACCTGGGCCGCGGCATCAGGATCGCTAATTTCACCCGCATTGCGGGGGTGTTCGAAATGATCCAGTAGCTGTGGAGAATACATTGCATGAATTGTATCGCCGCATAACTAGCTCATGTCACGTCTCGCAAATCCCGAGTTAGAGTGCACGCTGTCATTCTGAGCGACCGCAGGGAACGAAGAATCTATGTATTTCAAAGAGATTCATAAATCCTTCGCTGAGAATGACAACCTGCACGAACCGATGCGTCTTATAACATAGATGCGATGCCGCTCGACCACACTCCCCGGCGCGTCGTGTCCCTTCAGCCAAGCGCGACAGTCATTCTCGACGCCATCGGCAAACTCGATTGCCTCGTCGCCTGCACTAAGTATTGTGCGGATGTGGTTCCGGCTATCTCGCAGCAAAAAATAACTATCGTTTCTGACTCGTGGACGGCGAGCGCCGACCAGATCAGGAGGATGACCCCCGATTTGGTCATCGCCGCGGTACCTTATCAAGAAAAATCTGTTGCAGAAATTCTGAAATCCGGCGCGCGCTTTCTGGGATTGGCCCCAAAATCACTGGCGGATATCTACACAGATATTACAGTCATCTCCGGCATATTCGACGCTTTGGATCGTGGGCATCAACTCGTCGCCGAAATGCAACAGGAAATCGAAGCCGTTCGTAAAAAGACCGAAGGCAAGCCACGCCCCCGTGTCTTCTGTGAGGAATGGGGCAAGCCGATCATCGCCTCTCAGCATTGGGTAGCCGAACTGGTCGAGGCTGCTGGCGGCGAGATCGTGGGTAGTCCCGGGACCCAGATTTCGGCGGAAGAGGTTCTGGCACAGAACCCGGACGTGCTCGTGATGGCCTGGTGTGGCGCAGGGGATCGCGTTCCGCTCGACAAGCTCATTCGTAATCGGAAATGGTCGCAGATGAATGCCGCTCAGCAGGGGCGCGTCTACTGCATTCAGGATGAATTTCTCAACACCCCGGCCCCCACACTCCTCGATGGTCTGCGCGCATTAGCGGCTGCTATTCATCCGCAGGACTTTCCACAACCTGCGGGTCTAAGATGCATTACTGATCCGGTTGCCGTTGATAGTGAGCGCTAATTGGAGAAAGCACTTGCCTACTGAGTCCAGGACAGAGGATGTAAAAGCCGAAATAGCGACCTTGGCTTCCAAAATCAAATCACCCCACGAACTGATGACCCGAATGGTGAAGCTTCTGCATGATCGCATGCTGAAGTTTAATTGGGTTGGCTTCTACATGCTTGAGGACGGATCTGCTTCCAAGCCGCCGATGCTAGTGCTCGGTCCATTCGAAGGCGCGATGACCCCACACACGCAAATCCCGCTTCATCAGGGTATCTGTGGTGCAGCAGCATCCACCGGGAAAACCGTTGTCGTCGACGACGTCAGCAAGGATTCCAGATACCTGGCCTGTTCCATTGAAACCAAATCCGAAATCGTAGTGCCAATCTTTGTGGGTGGCAAGGTGCGAGGCGAATTCGACATTGACAGCCATTTCCTGGCGGCATTTGGAAGGGAAGAGCGTGAACTGGTCGAGTACTGCGCGAAGGTTGTAAGCCAGAGTCTAGAGGAGTCCTCGGCAACATCGTAGACGCACATGCATTCGCACAAGCAATTCAGCTCAACTATGAAACGGGTCGTGGCAGCGCTCATCATGAAAGACGGCAAGGTCCTGGTCTGCCAGCGCACCCGTCACCAGACCATGCCGCTGAAATGGGAGTTCCCGGGCGGCAAGATCGAGGAAGGAGAACAGCCTCGTGATGCGCTGCGGCGCGAGCTGGATGAAGAACTCGGCATCGATGCGAAAATCGGCGAAGAGGTAGCGCGTATTCGCCATGAATATAAAAGCGGCAATTCCGTGGAGCTCCGCTTCTATGTCGTCCATCATTACAAAGGAGAAATTGAGAACAGGATTTTTCGAGATGTGCGCTGGTCCCCCCGCTCAGAACTGCCGTCCTACGATTTCCTTGAAGCTGACTTGACCCTGGTCCGCGACTTGGCAGACGGAAAAATCCTCTAATCCCCTTCGCACAGCCAGCGGGTCCTCTGGTTTGTCATCCTGAGCAAGCTGCTTTTGCGAGCTTGCGCCTGGTAACTCTGTGCTTCTCTGTGACCTCTGTGGTGAAGAACCAAAACCACAGAGGAGCACAGAGCATTGCTTCCATTTTACGGGGGACCTGACACCGTATGTTTCTTATTGGGAATCGCTGCCGCGGCGCTTCAGGGTTGGACGATCATCATTGTCGCTGGTACCGCCGCTATCACTGTTGGTGTGAGAAGCTCGTCGCAAGGTCGGGCGATCCGAGTTCTCCGGTCCGTTGAGCTTATGCCGATTTTCCAGCTCTGAAAGACGGGTTTTCACGTCCTCGAACTCGGAAGTGTCGACCTTATACTCGGCCAGGGGTGGCAACAGGGTATTGATCTCATGCTGGGTTTTCTCGATTCGGTCCGGCGTCTGCGGATGCGTATCGAAGGCCTTCGCCAGGCTCCCCGGCTTGTGCTTTTCTAAAACCTTTACTTTCTCGAAAAAGGCTGTGAGAGCCTGGGGATCATATCCAGCCTTGTACATGTATTGCACGCCCAGGAAGTCTGCCTCGGATTCGAAACTCCTGGTGAACTTCAAAAATCCCATGGGCATCGCCAGTCCAGCCACATTCTGGATAGCGTAGCCAATCCCGCCGCCCACAAATATCAGGGGAATCGAGGCGAGGTTCATCAATTGTCCCCGCGACATTTCCCGGGCCGCATGGCAGGCTGCTACGTGAGCAATCTCGTGCGCCATTACCCCAACCAGCTCGGCTTCGCTATCTGCCGCCAGTATCAGGCCCGAATCGACGTAAAAATACCCACCCGGAAGCGCAAACGCATTGATATCGTCGGTGTCGATGACCTTGATCGTGAACGGAACCTCTGCGTCGGAGTTCCTGACTATGTTCTGTCCGATCCGGTTTACGTATTCCGTGACCACCGGATCCGCGATCATCTTGGAGCTGGACTCCACCTGTTGGGAGTACGACCGGCCCATCGCAATCTGCTTGTCCAAGCTATACCAATTGCCAATGCCGCGTCCGCAGCCGACGTTGCGGTTTCCAATGGCCTCGACATCGCGAATGCCGCCGTTGTGGTAGACCTTTGCCGCACGCTGCGGGTTGTCAGAACTGGGTGGGCTTGAAGGATTAGGGGTATTCTGCGCCGGGGCGAGGCTGACCAGCACAAGGAAGGTTATGCAAAGCATCGGGATACGACTCATGGCCCCAGCTCCCGTCAGCTGCCTCATTATAGTAGAAGCTGCCGCGAAAAAAAGAGTTATCTAGGTTTCGCTTTTTGCCCTCGAATCTTGGGACTTTCTTCTCCCCAACCTCCCACTTTCTGGAATGTCCGCTCGAAACGTGGTTTTTAGCCGACGCCGGCAGGTAAACCCCTTTTTGCATCTTCCACCATTTTCAGCCTGTTCAGATTCTCTGGTCCCATTTATTCTGTCTCGTCGCTGTCCACTTGCAATTCCCCATGTCTGTGATCTGTGCCCATGAAATTCCTGAGACGCTGGAAGACCCGGATTCTGCTGTTCTTCGCGGTCGTAGGCCCGGGCTTCATTACGGCAAACGTCGACAACGATGCCAACGGCATTTACACCTATTCGGCTGCCGGGGCGCAGTTCGGGCACATGCTCCTCTGGACGCTCGTTCCGATCACCCTCGCCCTGATCGTGGTTCAGGAAATCTGCGCCCGCATGGGCGCGGTGACCGGCAAAGGCCTGAGCGATCTGATCCGCGAAGAATTCGGCCTGCGCGTCACTTTCTTCATGATGCTCGGCATCCTGCTGGTCAACTTCGGCAACGTAGTCGGCGAGTTTGCAGGAATTGCCGGTAGCCTCGAGCTCTTCGGTGTATCCCGCTACATCAGTGTTCCTATTTGCGCCGTCATCGTCTGGCTGATCGTAGTCAAAGGCCAATACAAGGGAGTCGAGAAGGTTTTTCTCGCCGCATCGTTTTTTTACGTGACCTACATTTTTGCCGGTTTTTTTGCAAAACCCGCCTGGATCGACGCTCTCATCGCCACCATAAAACCGCCGTCGGCGCAGGCGTTTCGACAACCCGGCTACCTCTACATGGCTATTGGCGTGGTCGGGACCACCATCGCGCCTTGGATGCAGTTTTACCTGCAATCTTCCATCGTGGAGAAGGGTGTTACTCGCCGCCAATACAAAGCTTCGCAGATCGATGTGATTTCCGGCTGCATCTTCACCGATGTTGTCGCGTGGTTCATCATTGTGGCTTGCGCTGCGACCTTGTACGTTCACGGTTTCCACAACATTTCTGACGCAAAGGATGCCGCCCAGGCGCTTCATCCGCTCGCCGGTGACTACGCTTACATCCTTTTTGCATTAGGCCTATTCAATGCCTCGCTGTTCGCTGCTTCGATTCTGCCGCTTTCCACCGCTTACACGGTTTGCGAAGGTCTGGGATTCGAATCCGGCGTGGGCATGAGGTTCAGTGAGGCGCCCGTTTTTTATTGGCTCTATACCATCCTGATCGTGGCGGGCGCAGGCTGTATCTTGTTTCCGAATCTGCCACTAGTGAAGATTTCCATTCTCTCTCAAGTTATCAACGGAATTGCCATTCCTCCAGTGCTGATTTTTATGCTGCTTCTGGTGAACAAGAAAGAATTGATGGGCGAGTACGTGAACTCCCGTGTGTATAACCTCATCGCTTGGGCCACGACGGTGATCATGATCGGGTTGACGGTTGTATATTTGTGGACGCTGCGCGCGGGAAGCTAATTCGCCTCGATATCGTGCTCACTGCCTGGTAACCATCATCAAAGACGAAGAAGGCATTGATCTTGCTTTATGATCTACTGGCTGAAGTCTAAGGACCTGGACATATCCCGGAATAGTATCTGTATGAGGTCCTTCGAATCGTCACTACTTCGCCGATAGACATAGGCATCCGAGTTATATGTGGTACCGCGCTTCACCCACTTACCCTCAGCAGTAGTAACCACGGAATGGTTTCGCACAAATTTGACACTGGCTTCGCTGACATAGGACTCCCAACTAATTGTGTACTCTCCACTGGGCAGCTCCGCCCCGTTCAGCATCAAATTCGACAGTAAAGTTAAGCTTCGCGAGCCCTTTTCGAACGCTTTTGGCTGCAAGCCACGCTGTGCCAAACCTTTTCGTGCGGCTTTGAACTGCTGGGCACTGCTATACGGTCCAACAAGCACGTGGTAAGCACTTGTCCAAAGACCGCCCTTTTGAACTGTGGTAGCGGGAAATCCCCATCGCGTCAGCTGGGCGAGTGTATCAACAGCCTGCTGGCGATCTTTGAATTTGCCTACTTCCAAATACCTTTCCGAAATTGAGGCCGCGTTTCGTTGTTCAGAAGTCTCGGTTCGCAAGGTCGCGCGATCGACTGGCGCAATACCGGCATTGATTCCGGAGCTGGGAATTGATGTACGGAAGGGAGGCAGCAACGGAGGCACAGCCATGACAGCCGGTGCCAGCGGCGCTTTAGGCGGAGGGGAAACAGAGCTCACATGACTGGAACGCACACCGCCCTTAACAATAATCGCCTCGATGCCGGTCTGTTCCCCTCGTTCCAAGGACAATGTTTGACTTCGCAGTTTTGGCTTAGTGCTTTCTGCTTTCAAACTATGCTTGTTCCCGCTGGGTTGTGGAGGTGCTGCTGTTTCAGAAGGTCTTGGCAACGTCGACGGAATCGGACCTGGATTGGCTTGTGTCTGCCCCATGAAGTGTTGTCCCCAGCGAACAAGTAACTCGCCGAATTGCCTGCGGTAATGGTTAAACCACAACACGCAGGCCAGTAGACCCGAAACCAGAAATCCAGTAATTAAACCGCTGGAAAAGCCACGCGATGGCAGCGGCAATCGTAACTGAGGTAAACGGCTCGGAACCCGGAACCAAGGCGTCCGAGTAATTTCCGATTGCGGCTGAGCGGAATTTTCGCGAGCAAGTGCACCAGAAGAAGCCAAACGCGGCAATATCTTGGTCAGCGTACCGGGTGTCTTAGGCGGACGTATCCAGTTGTCAATAAGTTCGCGACTCCCTGCTTTCGGCAACCCAGTGAAGCGTAACCCGCCAGTCTTCTGCGTCTCGTCCGTCCAAACTAACTCACCGCTTGCATCGACTCGGTGGCTGCCCTCGAAAATCGAGAAGGTAAAGCTCTCCCTCTCCGCGATCGGCCGAACCGTGCGGAAACATAATCCTCCCTCTGAGATATTCAGGACACTACCGTAGTAAGTCTCGCCGAGATTCAAGTAAACAAAACTGTGCAATGTTGTTCGGGGATGTTGGCGGCGGTTAGGGCCTGGCAAAGGGGGAGAGTGCATGGCGCTGAGGTTAGTGTAGGTGGCATACGCGCCACACATTACGAAAGTGTCATTTGCAGTTGGAAATAGGACAGTGCCCCTTAAAAGAGATCGAAAAAAGAAACTCTTCCGGGTTGGTTTTTTCGAAATTATTAATTCCGTCCTCAGGAAACCGACGATCGGCTGCGCTATATACGTCCAGCTCTAACTACGTTTGAAAGAGAGGCCCGGCCAAGCATATGATCCGGCAGAACAAGCGAGCTGTAACTTCTATGGGTTTTCAAGTCACGACAAGAGAACTGAATCGCATCATTGTGGTGGACGTTGTGGGCAGGCTCACACTGAGCGATGGTCGCACTCAGCTTCGTGACTTGGTTCACGTGTTCACCGGCAACGGGCGCAAGAGGTTCCTAATCAATCTTGCTGGCGTGGATTTCGTCGACAGCGATGGTTTGGGCGAACTGACCCGCTGCTACAGCATCGTCCGACAGGTGGGCGGCGAGATGAAACTGGTTCATGTGCATCCGAGAATGCAAGCTCTTCTTGAACTGACCCGGCTCATCAATCTCTTCGAGATCCATACCGACGAGCATGCTGCTCTCCAAGCATTCTGAAGCAGCCTTCATGCACTGATCTGCAACACCCTCGCAGCATTCTCGTTATAAACTTTCTTGAGAATGGATTGAGGCAAGCCTAAGCCATAGATCCGCCAACGGCCCTGCGGCGGCACTTTCGCAGGAGCGTAATCGAAATATTCGTCTTCGGTCTCCAAAAAGCGGTAATAAATTTCATACAACTTGTCATTGAAGACCTGCTGCGGGAACTGATCGCCATGTGGTGTGGCATCAGTTCCAAAGAGAATGCGGTCCTGGTAACGGTCAAAGAATCGCCGCGACCGTCGCGGCTGGCGGCCCAGTTCACCGATGCGTGCGGCAATGTCCACCGTCATATTGGGGAAGCGGTCGAGGTTTTCGGAAACGTTATCCAGGTTTTCGGAAAAATTACCGCCATGCAGAACCGTAAACTGTGTACGCGGATGGCGGGCGAATACACGGTTCCGCGCCTCCAGTAGCCCGGCATTCGACGGAAAGTCGCGATCGTGAAACGACCAGTCTGGATGATTGCTGAGTTCCTCGTAACGCTCGTTGAAGCGATCCGTCGGGGTGAAGAACGCAATCGGATCAGAAACGTGAATGGCTACCGGCATATTCAACTGCCCGCATGTGTCCCACATGGGATCAAACCGTGCGTCATCAATCTTTACCAATTTGCCTGAGGTAATGTTTTCGCGCAGATAGAGTCCGAGTGTTTTGAGGATTTTCAGCCCTTTCGCGCCGGGCG
>Ga0335081_10015255_pt1 | contig 12423 bp, 11 predicted proteins | sample Lox_Sample_35_FD_206713 | JGI IMG/M metagenome (GOLD analysis project Ga0335081, IMG submission 206713) | Soil microbial communities from Loxahatchee National Wildlife Refuge, Florida, United States - Lox_Sample_3.5 | ecosystem: Environmental > Terrestrial > Soil > Wetlands | place: USA...
CCGGGCAGCCCGCAAATCGTGCTGCTGACGGGCAGCGGGTTCGTACAGACGCAGGACTTCTCGATCGGGTCGATAACGCCGAGCGGGACGATCGTCGCGGGAGGCACGGCGACTTACACCGTCGTGCTGAGCTCGATCGCCGGATTCGACCAGCCGGTCAGCTTGAGCTGCACCGGGCTTCCGAAGGAAACCAGTTGCAGCTTCCCGGTCAATCCCGTGACTCCAACGCCAGCCGGAGCCGCGGCGACGGTGAACATCTCCACGGCCGAGCGCACCATGGTGCCGCCGAGCGGGCACATTCGCATCGCTCCGCCGGCACGCTTGATCCGCAATATCAATGTGCTGTGGGCGACGTGCCTGCTGATCCTGCTACTGGTCGGAGTGTTGACGGCAGGGACGCAGCGCGGGCGGCGCGCGGCGGCAACGCTGGTGTTCGCGGCAGGCCTGATCCTGTTCTCAGTGGCCTGCAACGGCGGCGGCTCCACGGGAGCTCAGGCGGGAACGCCCGCGGGCACATACACGATCAACGTGGTGGCGAGTTCAGCGAACGGCACCATCACCCATTCGACACCAGTGACGCTGCAGGTGAAGTAAGCGGCAACTGGATTCGGTATGCTGGATGAAATAGTAGTCGGCCTCTCGCGGTCGCGGGTCAAGAAGCTACGCGACGCGCAGGCGGAAGAAATTCAAGGAGAGAAATAGATGAAGCGCGTCCTTTGGCTTGTCCCGGCAATTCTACTGTTTAGTTTTACCGCGAAGGCGCAGGACACGGCGCAGTGGGAGTTTTCAGGAGGCTATTCATTCCTGGACGCGAACCTGACTGGTCCAGGCTCGAGCTTTCACCTGAACGGCGGCTACGGTTCGGCGGATGAGAACCTGAACAGCTGGCTCGGTGGACGGTTCGAATTCAACGCCTGGGGCGGCTCGGTCGGCGGCACGAACGTCTCGGCCCAGACATTTACCTACGGGCCGGTGATTTCGTTCCGCAGGTTCGACAAGCTGACGCCCTACGTGCACGCGCAATTCGGGGCGGTCCATGCGAACGCGGGCTATCTGGGAATATCGAATTCGGCTTTCAAGCTGGCCATCGCGCCGGGCGGCGGCGTGACGTTCCGGATTAACAATAATGTGGGCGTCCGCGGGCAGGCGGATTATCTGATGACGCGATTTTTGGGCCAGCGGCAGGACAACCTGCAATTTTCGGCGGGAGTGGTTTTGTACCTCGGGCATAAGTAGGCAGTTAGAGAAGTCGTTCTGTGTACCTCCTGACGGGCGCGGCCCAGCTCCGCGCCCGTTTTATTTTTGATGCGCCATCACGCAGTGAATTCGGCCCGTTCGCGCAAGATTCCTCGTAGCTGCGACCCGCGTCACGATTCGGCTGCGATGATTTACAGGCAGAGAACTGCAAACTCCGGTGTGCGCTTCAGTGAGTGACGAGACCCAGACTGTGAATGCGGAAGCTATCCGGAAATATGACCACCATCATTACCAGCACGAAGACCAGAACCGGGATGAGGGTCAGGAAAAGGCTGCGCTTTTCGTAACGCAGATGCATGAAGTACGCGATGATCAGCGCGGCTTTTACGATCGAAATCCCCATCAGAAGAGTGAGCATCAGTTCCAGCCGCAGTTGCTCGTAAGTCAGAAAGACTTCTCCGGCCGTCAGGATGAGCAAGCAGCCCCAGACCTTCATGAACCAGCTCATCCCCGAACTGCCGTGCGCGTGCGCCGCGACTGAGCTCATCGGCTCTCCTCCGCGAACATTAGTGAATGCGCGCCGAAATCAAATAAACCAACGGGAAAATAAACATCCACACGAGATCGACGAAATGCCAATAGAGGCCGCTGACCTCCACGTCAATCGCGCTGAATTTCTTGCGGCCAAATCCGGTCGCGACAATTCCCAAGTAGATAACCCCGAGCGTGACGTGCGTCATGTGCAGGCCGGTGAGGCTGAAGAAAGAGGCGCCAAAGAGAGGCGAGCCCCACGGATTCTGGAATAGCCGGACACCTTCGTGAATCAGGCCGAGCCATTCGCGGATATGCAGGATGTCGAACAAAATGCCGCCAAACATCGTAGCCGCCATCCAACGAACGCACGCCGCGATGCGGCCGGCCTGCGCCGCTTGCACCGCCGCGACCATGGTGATGCTGCTGGAAAGCAGCACGAAGGTCATGATCGTGGCGTTGACGATGCTGGGCGTGAACTTGAAGGGAATCGGCCAATCCGGGCTGGCGACTCTCAAGTAGGCGTAGGCGACCAACATCGCGCCGAAGGTGATGGAGTCCGCGACAATGAACAGCCACATGCCCAGCTTTTTTGAGGAGATGGCGTAAGGGAGTCCGCCTCCTGACCAAGTGGATTCAGTCATCGTCACATCTGATTCGCTCACTGGCCCTCCCTCACCGGTTTTTTTCCATAGCTATCGCTGCGGCATCAAGAGCCGTTTGAATTTCCTACGATCGGATCACCTGTGCCGGCGCATCTTGCGGCAGGAACTCGGCCGGTGCGCCCTCGATGTTGTATTGATAGGGCTCACGGTAAACGACGGGGTGCTTCCCGCCAAAATTGTCCCAAGGCGGCGGCGACGGAATCGACCATTCGAGCTCCGTCGCTTCCCAGGGATTCGCCGAGGCGAGTTTCCCCTTGAACATGCTCCAGAACAGATTGAAGAGGAAGATCAATTGGGCCGCGCCGGTCGCCAGAGCCGCGATGGTAATGAACTTGTGGACGGGGATTAGCGGCAGCATGTAATCGTCGGTGAATGCTGAATAGCGGCGGATGTTCGCGGCGAGGCCGAGATAGTGCATCGGCATGAAAATGCAATAGACGCCGATGAAGGTCAGCCAGAAGTGCAGCTTGCCAAGCGTCTCGTTCATCATGCGGCCGAACATTTTCGGGAACCAGAAGTAGGTTCCGGTGAACATTCCAAAAATGGCGGCTACGCCCATCACAAAATGGAAGTGCCCGACCACGAAATAGCCGGCATGCAAGTAGGTGTCAATCGCCGGCTGGGCGAGGAAGAAGCCGCTCAGGCCTCCGGTAACGAAGACGGAGATGAACCCGATGGCGAACAGGCCGAAAGAGTTCAGCCGCAGCTTAGCCCCATAGACGCTGCCGAGCCAAATCAGGCAAACGATCGCCGCCGGAATCGTAATAAAAAGTGTCGGGACCGAAAAAGTCAGACCGGAGACCGGGCTCATCCCGCTCAAAAACATGTGATGGCCCCAGACCGTGAAGCTGAGGAAGGCGATGGTAATCATGCACCCGACGAGCACGCGATAGCTCAAGAGCGGTTTGCGGCAGGTGCAGGCGAGGACATTCGAAATGATGCCCAGGCCCGGCACGATGGCGATGTAAACCTCGGGATGGCCGAAGAACCAGAATAGGTGCTGCCAGAGCAGCGGAGATCCGCCGGAGTGCGGCTGCAAGGTGTCGCTTACCACCAATCCCATGGGAATAAAAAAACTCGTGCCGCCGATGTGATCCAGAATCAGCAGCACGCAGGCGGGAAGCAACACGGCGAACGCCAGGAGGCTCAGGACGGCAGTAATGAACCACGCCCAACACGTCAGGGGCAACCGCGCGAGAGACATCCCGCGGGCGCGCAAATCGAGCGTGGTGGCGATAAAATTCAGGGCCCCGAGCAGCGAGCCGATGCAGAACGTTCCGATGGACGCGGCCCACAGGATTTGTCCCGTTCCCAGGCCGGGCCCACCGGCAGAACCCATCGCGCTCAGCGGCGCATACGCGGTCCAGCCGGAAATCGGCGGCCCATCGCTGACGAACAATGACGATACCAGGATGATAAAACTGACGAACGTCACCCAGAATGAAAGCATGTTCAGGCGCGGGAAGGCCATGTCTTCGGCGCCGATCTGAATCGGAAGCACATAGTTTCCGAAGCCGGCTTGCGGAGCCGTGGTCAGCACGAAGAACACCATGATCGTGCCGTGCAGCGTCATCAGCGAGAGGTAATACTCGGGCGTCATGACGCCGCCGGGCGCGCCATTCGGCGACAACTTGCTCAGAAGCGGGATTGCCGCCGCACCCCAGCCGAGGTGGATGCGCATCAACCAGGAAAGAATCATCCCCGTAACCACCGCGAGCAGGGACAGGAAGTAGTACTGCTTCCCGATGACTTTGTGGTCCAGGCTAAAGATGTACTTCCAGATGAAACCCTGCGGCGGAGAATGATGATGGGCCGCGGGTTGCGCAGAATCGTGATCCATTAGGCCTGCCCTCACAGTCCCAAGCCGACGCTCGTTCGCCTTTGCTCGCGGGCGCGCCCGGGAGAAAACACTATTGCGATTGGCTCTTCAACCACTGATCGAACTGGTCTTGCGGCAAGACTTCGAGAAACGCCCTCATGGTGTAATGACCCAAGCCGCAGAGCTGCGTGCAGACGATCTCGTATTTTCCGGTCTTGGTGGCCGTGAAATGAATCGGGATATCCAGCCCGGGAACGATGTCTTGTTGAATCCGCAGCTCGGGAACAAAAAATGAATGAATCATGTCCTTGGAGTGCATGGTCAGCAGGATGGGCTTATCCACTGGAATCGTCAGTGAGCCGACAACGATGTCATCTCGCGCCGCGACATCGTTCGCGGGATCGAGACCGTAATAGTTGCCGTTGCCATCGCTGATCTTGTCCGGATGGATGGTCCCGAATTGGCCGTCGGGTCCCGGGTAACGGAAATAAAACGCGAATTGTTCCGCCTGCAAATCTACTCGCAGCGAATCGGGGGCCGGCGGAGTGAAGTAAATCGCGGCCCATACCTTGGAACCAACCAGCGAGAGACCCAGAATCTCAATTCCGACGAGCACGATCGCGGAGACGACAAGGGGCACCGGACCGCCTGGAAATCGCTTCACTTTTCGCGGACTCTTGCTGTCTCCAAAAAACACGAAAGCAGCGAGCACGAACTGCGCAAGTATGAAGAGGATGCCTGAGCCGAGCATCGTTTCTTCCAACTGATGATCCACGCCCGGCCCGTGAACCGAAATGTCCACGGGCATCCACCAAGTGTGGGCGATGACGAAGTAGGCGGAAACGACGGTGATGATGACCATCACGACAGCAAATAATTTGCCCATAATCGCTCGCCTCGAAGAATTGACTCCGGAACTGGAGCCGAAAACGGGGAAGGCCTGAAGACCCTCCCCCACATTGCTTCGGCGTGAATTGCCAACCCCGCTTCGATTAGTACGGCAGGGCCTTGAATGTAAAGGTGATGTTCTTCGTCTCGCCTGCGCCGACGGTTACTTCCTGCGATTGCGCGTCATATTGTTCCTGCCATGCGGTGACCGTGTACTTACCCGCCGGCAAATCAGCCAACTTGAAACTGCCGTCATTGCCTGTCACCGCGTAGTGCGACGTGTTGACAATCACAAAATAACCGTGCATCCACGGATGGATGTTGCACTTCACAGGGATTCGCTCCGGCTTGTCGTATTTCGTTTCGATCGGCGCGGTTCCCGGCGGCTGCGATTTATTCCACTCCTGGTTGACCTTCGCGAGCGGGTGGATGTTGTGCGCCGTCTGGTCGTCGTTCTTGATCTCCAACGGTTGGCCCGGCTGCATCACCGCCACGTGCGGGATGTACTCGCAGCCTTTTTGATCGTACTCGACGGTCTTAGTGCCAGGTGTCGAGCCTTGATCTCCGGCAGAGATATAGACCACCACGTATTCGAGCGCGTTCCCGGGTCCTGTGACCACGTTTTGCGTCATCACCGGAGTCGCGTGCTGCTTCGCGCAAGACGGCTCCTTCGACATGTCAATCGGCTTCATTTTCGGCGGAGTTCCGGTGTAAGTAACTTTGCCGGAGATGGTGGCGTTGCCTGCGGGCGGAGCCGCCGCGACGACCATCGCTGAGCTAACCGCTACAATGACTGCGAGCAGCAGAAAATATTTAGTTTTCATACTACAACCCCCTTTTTACAAAACAAAAAACGGTTACTTCGAGCCGCCGGCTCCGCTATCCGGCCCGATCGGCTTGATTTCGGACGAATGTGCGGCCGCGTACGCCTTCCACAGCGAAGCCTCCTGCGTATTCAACGGCTGCAGTGTGCGCAAGAAGTGCACCAGATCCCAGCCCTCTTCCGGCTTCAGGACATCGGCGAAAGAAGGCATCGGCGTGCCGTCCAAGCCGGTCATGAAGATCTTGTAAAGATCCTGGTTGGTCTCGCCGCACTTGAAGCGCGTGCCGGTGGAGAAGTTATACGGCCGGATCGGATTGTCCTTGCTGTCGGTCAGCGTGGAGGCCGAAGGTCCGTCCCCATGTCCGGCGGGTCCGTGGCATTTCCAGCATTCCATCTTCTGGAAAAGCGCGCGGCCGCGGAGAACGCTTTCGATATTGATGGGCGTCTCCGCCGGAATCGTGATGGGCGTCCCGGGTTTTTCGCTTTGCCAGCGCGGCGAGAACGATTTCACCGCGGCAACAAGGTTTGCACGCTGCTGCTCCGTCAGCGGCCGCCACGACGGCATATTGGTGGTATCGAAACCACGGGTGACTGCATTGAACAAGTCTTCATCCGTGGGAAGCGTGCCCGTGGGCGTCGAGCGGCACTTGAACACCGCCAACGTGAAATCGCGCGGCTTCGGATCGATCCACTGCGCGTTCTCGCCGACTCCGTCGCCCGCCGGACCGTGACACCCGACACAGAACCGGCGGTAAAGCACCAACCCGCCCTGGGCTTCGCCGGAAGCTTCTCCGGTCAATCCTCCGACATGGCTGTCCGCCTTCGCATTCACCGGCTTGATATTGTGGTCAATCTGCGCGAAACAAGGACTCCCAGTCGTGAACAGCAGGAGGACCACAGCGGCAAACATCAACACCAATGTACTTGCTATCCTTCTCATCAGAGTCCTCCCTCCTAGAAGTCGAAGTCAAAACCGATCATCAAGCTGCTGCTCCAAACTGCCGGGTCGTTCGGATTTGCCGAAGCGCTCCCGGTGCCGCTCAACGGCGCGATGCCGATCGATTTGGAAATGGCATATTCAGTGTGCAGAGCGAGTCCCGCACGGCTGAACATGATCGGATACCAGCGGAACCCGACTGCGTACGCGTCAATGTTTCCAAAGTTGCTCGGAGTTGCAGGATCGGCCTGCGTTTGCATGCGCACCGCTTCGTAGCGGCCGATGATCACCAGTTGCGGGCTCTGGTAGTAACCGAATTCGACGAATCCAGCATTCCATGACGGGCCCCGTGCGCCCACCGGGAGACTGGTAGAAGGAGTGCTGGACGGCACGCCCAGCCCTAGAAACTCGTTGTCATGGCCGTGCATGTAGAACGGCTGGATATTGAGCTTGCCGAAATAGAGATCGCCCGTAAATCCGACGCGATAAAACGGCTTGTTTTCGATTCCGTAGAGCTGCGCGCCACCCGAGGTCTGGTAGTTCGTCGGCCGCTCGCCGATATAAGCGTACGCGCCGATTCTCTGCACTCCGAGGCTGCCGACCTCGAATGCCTGGTCAAACGTGAGGTAGGTGTCGTAAGTGCGGCCCGTAGGGGTGCCGAAGGCCGACAGGAAATCGGGATTGCCGTCGTTGGCGCTGAGCACCGCAACCGAATAACGCGTGTAGTCGTTCTTCGAATGGCCCATCAATTCGACGCCAAGTTGATTGTCACCCAAACCGAAATCGTTCGTGTCACCGGGAGGAACGAAGTGGTAGCTCTGGTAGAAGCCGCCATTCCCCGAGAGGAACAGGAAGCGCTTTTCGGAAATGAGGTTATTCAGCTCAAATTTCCCGAACTTAAAGTTGAACCACGAGCTGCCCTTCAGATTATCGAAGCGCACGAACGCGTTCTCGAAGTGGAACGCGCCGGTTTCATCCGACGAAGGAAGCAACGAGAACGAAATATTGTTGAACAACGTTCCCGCGGTCCAAAGGTCCATGCCGGAGAGATCGAATCCGTGCGTGGTGACCGTCGAAATGCCGGACGCTGCCTGATCGACCTCCTGATTGGTGGCATGCTCGAGATGCCAGTTCGGCGTCATTCGAAAAGTAACCGGGAAATACGAGGGATTTTGGTAGATGGGAGAGTCGCGATCGTTCCCCAGCTGGTACCCGTTGTCGCGGAACGTCATTCCGAAGTTGTTGAGCTTCGGCCACGCCGTGTGGCACGCCGAACAGGGCAAGCCATACTTTCTGGCGAACGCTGGAATCGCCGTCACCTTGTGAAGCGGCAAAGTGTAGGCCGCCTGGCTGTCTCCGAGCACAATCCCAACGACGAGACACACAAACATCAGCACAGAACTCAGCACTGAAAGATGACTGCTCTTCAAATTCCTCGCAGACCCTGTAATCATGCAACCTCCTTATGCGAGCTTATACGGGCGTTGGGAAACCGTTCCGAATTTTTTGAAGTTCACGCGTCAGGCGAGAGAGAAAGGCCCATCTGCGAAGGACGGTTGCTGAGTCACCGGCAATTCTAATATAGGCAATCATTCGTGGGCTCGAATGCCTGTGCCGTAATGAGACTTTGGCCAAACCATGTCGAAAAACTCGACGAACGTACTCCCCTAAAATTCTGATTGCAACTATAAAAATTAATAATCCTTAACTTTTCTTAAGCTACCGAGGAGGGCGGGGGTTTTGCTGAGTTGTTCCTAATTATCGCATAAGTTTTTTATAATCAGTAACTTATATTAAGCCCAGGGTCATAATGCGCGTGAATATACGGGATCGCCCGCAAACGGCGCCCCGGCCGCACCCTCGGTTCGGACGCTCTTTCACAGTTTCGATTCCCGTGCGAGCGATGTATAAACTAGCTCGATGCTGCCGCCCAAGACTGAAAATCCGGGCGAATGGCCTGCGACGCGCATTCTCATCGTCGACGATGACGTGGAACTTTGCGAACTGGTCGAGCAATATCTGAATTCTCAGGGATTTCATCTTGAAGCCGTGCACGACGGCTCCACCGGCGTTGACCGCGCTCTTTCCGGCAACTATTCGCTGGTGATTCTGGATGTGATGTTGCCCGGAATCCGCGGCTTTGAAGTGCTGCGGCAAATTCGAGCCAAATCCGCCGTGCCCGTTATCATGCTGACGGCGCATGGCGAGGACGTGGACCGGATCGTGGGGCTCGAACTCGGCGCCGATGATTATTTGCCCAAGCCATACAATCCACGCGAACTCGCCGCGCGCATCCATGCGGTGCTGCGGCGGACGGCAGCCGCGCCGGCCAGGGAGCTTGTGAGTCCCGTCACAATTCTCCTCGACGACATCCGCCTGGATACACGCACGCGCTCCGCGCGCCACAACACCCGTGATGTGGAATTGACCGCAGCGGAATTCGAGCTTCTGGCTTTGTTCTTCAAGTCGCCCGGCCGCGTACTCTCCCGCGACGACTTGGTCAAGAGTGCTTTGGGCCGCGAGCTGGAACCTTCGGATCGCAGCCTGGACGTGCACATCAGCAACCTTCGCAAGAAGCTCGGGACGTGTCCTGACGGCACGGAGCGAATTCGTGCGATTCGCAATGTAGGGTACGTGTACGTGGTCTCAGATGCGCCGCAGTAAGCGCTAGCAGGTGAAGCGGAATTGCGCAGTCTGTTTCTAAAGATATTTCTGTCGTTCTGGCTGGCGATGGTGCTCGTCAGCGCCACCCTGATCGCCTCTGTCATCACCACGCAATCCCAATTCAAAGCCATGCGCGCCGAGGAATTTGACCGCACGCTCATGCCCCTGATGGCCGCGCGCGCCGCGGACATTCTGGACGATCACGGGATGGGCGCTTTGGCCGGCTTTCTCAACTCGCTGCAGACCACCCTCGGCTGGCAGGCCTATCTCTACGACGACGAGGGCAAGGAGATTCTCGCGCAGTCGCCTCCTACGGTAGTGGACGACATGGCGCAATTTGCCCTGCAAACCAACGAAACGACCATCAAGATGGTGCACGGCACGGAATTCGCTGCCACCCGCACCACCGGATCTACGGGAACTCACTATGTGTTGGTGATCGGCAGGAGCGTCGAGTCCGTGGCAGACGTCTTGCGCGCTCCCATCCAGGTGCAGATCGTCCGCGCCGCCGCGGTCTTTTTTATTGCCGGGTTTGTTTGTTTCTGGCTTACGCGTTACATCACCTCGCCCATCCTGCACCTTCGCGAGGCTACGCACCGCCTGGCCACCGGCAATCTCAGCGCGCGCGTGGGCGCCGCCGCCGGCAATCGCTCCGACGAATTGGCGGAGCTCAGCCGCGATTTCGATCACATGGCGGAGCAAATCGAATCGCTGATTTCATCTCAACGGCGGCTGCTTGCGGACATCTCTCACGAATTGCGATCGCCGCTGGCCCGCCTGACGGTCGCGCTCGGTCTCACTCGCCTTTATGCCAATCCAGAATGTGCGAGCGGACTGGACCGCATCGAACTCGAAGCCGGGCGCTTAAACACGCTAATCGGCAGCCTGCTCAGACTCGCGCGCCTGGAGAGTGGCAGCGAAACGCTCGAGGGAGACCCGGTGGCGCTCGATCGCGTGGTCCACGACGTAGCCGCCGACGCCGATTTTGAAGCCAAGGCTCGCAATCGCCACGTCCGCGTGACCCACGCCGATGGCTGCACCATTCTCGGAAACCGTCAACTCTTGCGCAGCGCCATCGAAAACGTGATTCGCAACGCCGTGGCCTACACCGCCGAAGGCACCGAAGTGCAGATCGCGCTCAAGATTCTCTCCGCCAACGGAAACGGAACGGCCCAAATCACCGTTCGCGACCATGGCAGTGGCGTGCCGGAAGCCTCGCTTCAGGATATTTTTCTGCCGTTTTACCGCGTCGGTGACGCCCGCGATCGCTTCTCCGGCGGCTCCGGCCTGGGCCTTTCCATCACCGAACGCGCCGTCCGCCTGCATGGCGGCACAGTAAGAGCGGAAAACTGCAAAGACGGCGGCCTGCTAATCGAAATGCACCTGCCGTTCGCCACAAAATAGAGGTCTTCAGTCATCCAGGGCTGGCAGAATTTGACCCATTCCCGAATCAAGCCCCCCAAAACCGAATGCGACGGGTATTGCGCAACCTCGCGCGGTGTGCGACGCTGCGTTCCCCATGAATCACGGGGTTCGAAAGAAAACTGGGAAATGATGGCACCGGGACAGAACGTCAAGAAATCACCGAGGCCAGGAGCCGCAATTCGCAACCTGGCGAGTCGCCGAAACACCAACAGCCTCGCCGCGGCACTCGCTATCTTCCTGATCACCCTGCCTGCCGCGCCTTCACAGGACGACAAGAAATCCGGCTACGAAAGCTTCGTCATCGAACTACCCGCGCCCGAAGCCGACGTGCTCAAAGCCGTTCGGGAAGCCGTCAGCGACGACACCGTTCACGGCACCCTCGAATACGAAAAGGAACCGGTCCTCAACGGCGCCGAGTCCGCGAAGTCTTCCGATTACTATGGCCCCTGGAAAGGACCCGGTCAGGCATTTTACAAAGTACGGATCAAAACGGTTGCGCCGCGCCACTTCAAGGACAGCAACGACGTAGGCACGATCACGGTTCGCTATGTCGTTCAAGGAATCAACGAGAAGAGCACGCGCCTGCAAATCGATGCCATTTTCGTCGAGGACGGACGCCGCAAGGCTCACCCCTCCGACGGCAGCGTAGAAACCAGCGAGTTCAAGGAAATTCAGGAGCAACTCGCCGCCATTCAGCTCGAGCAGCAAAAAATCGCCGAAGCCGCTCGCCTGCGCGAAGCCCAAGCGCGCGTGAAGGCCAGCCAGCCGGAAACTCGCGAAGCGGCCGTCGCGCGGCTGGAGTCCGCCCAGGCGGAAATCCGCACGCTCCAGCAACGCATTCGCGAGATGCAGCACGATATCGAAGTCCGCGTGAAGGAGCCGGGCGCGGATCTCAAGTCCGCGCCCTTTCAGAAAGCCGCAAAGCTCGAAACTTTAAACGCAAAATCCGATGTTCTCGTCCTGATCATCACCGAGCACTGGTACGGCATCGAAACGGCCGACGGCAAGCGCGGCTGGCTCTCTCAGGATGATGTGGAGCCGCTGCCGTGAGCGCCGGAAACCGCGTCCGATCATTTGCCCGGATTGTCATCGCTCTCGCGCCGTTTCTCGGATTCATCGCCACTGTTTTTGCGCCGTCACGCGTGGCCGCTCAGAGCGCCCCGGTCGAGCGCACGTTCAAGAAGCCTAAGGACGCGGTGGAAGCGGCGGTGAAAGATCTTCGCGCTTCAGCTTCAGGACGGCTGCCCGTGCTCGACGGCTTTGTCGAACCGCCCGATGAATCCCTGGATCGTTTCGAGCGCGGCTTTTTTCAATGCGAAATCCAAGTGACGCCTGCGACGGGAGGCGCAACGCTAGTTCGCGTCACAGCGAAAATCACCGCCTGGTACGCGGATCCGAATTCCGCGAAAGCCGGTTATCGCCAGCTTCCTTCGAACGGCCGCATCGAAGCCGACTACCTCGATCGCCTCGAAGC
>Ga0335081_10015256_pt1 | contig 12422 bp, 13 predicted proteins | sample Lox_Sample_35_FD_206713 | JGI IMG/M metagenome (GOLD analysis project Ga0335081, IMG submission 206713) | Soil microbial communities from Loxahatchee National Wildlife Refuge, Florida, United States - Lox_Sample_3.5 | ecosystem: Environmental > Terrestrial > Soil > Wetlands | place: USA...
AGTTTGCCTGGCGGCCATAGCGAGTGGGAACCACCCGATCCCATTCCGAACTCGGAAGTGAAAACGCTCTGCGCCGATGGTAGTGTGCCTTTCAGGCATGCCAGAGTAGGTCACCGCCAGGCTTCAAACAGAAAGCCCCTGAGGTCGAGAGATCTCAGGGGCTTTTTCTATTTGAGCTCCATCCCCCGATACCAGCCGCTCTGCCTCATGCCCTCTGCAAGCGCTCGCGCGGAAAATCCCGCAGCGTTTCGATCACCAGCGCCGCGCCCCTGGACTTCAGCAGGCTCGCGTGGCCCGCCGCGGCGCCGATGCCGACGATGTAGCCGATTCCCGCGGCCTGCGCCGCCATCACACCCGAGGCCGCATCCTCCACCACGACAGCGCTGCCTGGATCGACTCCAATATTGCGTGCCGCCGCGAGGTACATGTCGGGCGCGGGCTTTCCCGGGCGCACGCCGTCGTCGTAGATGATCTTTTCGACCTCGAACCAGCGCTCGAGGTGCAGCCGTTCGATGTAGAACTCCACGTTCCTGATTCCCGACGAGGTGGCGATGGTGCGCGGAATGCGCGCGAGCTCGAGCCACGCGAGGAGCTCCTGCGCGCCCGCCGCGAGCTTCATCCGGTCGGGGGTCTCGAGGCACAGCCTCCGGAACAGCGACTCCTTGGCTTCGATCAGCTCCGCGAGCTCCTCCCCCGTGATCTCCCGGCCGGCCAGATAGCTCAGCACGTAAGCGTTCGACCGCCCGTGCATGTGCAGGTCGAACTCTTCACCCGTCATCTCCCGGCTGCGCAGCTTGCGTGCCATGACCTGCCAGGACTTCTCCTGCAGGTCGCCGTCCGAGAACAGCACGCCGTTGAAGTCGAAGATGATGCCCCGGCAGCTCACGGCGGCCCGTACTTCTGCGCCATGCGCTCGACGATGCGCGCGGTGTCGACGACCATCCGCTCATGGATGCCGACGCCGATCACCTCCCCGCCGTCCATCGCCCACACGCGGAAGAAAATCTGGCGTCCGTCGGTGCGCGTAACCTCCGCATGGCCAGCCACTTCGCGCCCGACCGGGGTCGCCACCAGGTGGCGCACATCGACGCGCGTGCCGACCGCGCTCTCGCCCTGCTCGAGGTACTGCTTGATGGCATTCAGCGCCGCGTTCTCCATGATGAGAATCAGATAGGGCGTCGAGAACACCGGCGGCAGGATGCTGTCCTTGAAGCGGTTCGCGAGATGCGCGGTCTCGACGCGATGCGCATGGTGGCCGCGCGCGCCGTTCGGGATCGGTTTCATGGGCGATCGACATTGGACCAGCGATATATGTTCGTCAATCCATCCACCGGCTGTCACCGGCCACCGATTGGAATGTCTTTCTGCTCAGGGAGCGCGCGTCAGCGCGCGAATGAGATCGACCTCGGCCTGACGGCAGGGCGTGCCGTCGGCGTGGAACACTTCGTGATGCCAGACGATTGGCTCGCGGCCATTGACGTACGGAATCGTCCAGCTGTCCCAAGGCAGGCGCGTCTGCGTTTTCCCATCCACGAGCCCCCAGTTGATCATCGTGACATGTAAGCGCTTGCCGATCGGGAGCGACTGATCGAACGTCGAGCCTGCGCCGCGCGCGAGATATTCCGTGCACCAGACGGGCCGGCCGAGCGCCAGCAGCCGGGTGGCGCGCCGCTCGAAGACTTCCGGCCAGTGATAGTCGTGGAAGGAAATCACGTCCGACTCGGCGAGCTGCACTTCCTCCGCCGGCGTCGGCCGGCCTGCGTCCCAGGTCCCTTCCTGAAACACGCCGCTCGTCAGCGGCTGGACCGGATTGGCGCTGCGCGCCCAGGCAAAGACCTTCGGTAGGAGCTCGTGCACACTCTCGAGGCTGTCCTTGGAGTTCGAAGGCTCGTTCCAGACGTCCCAGCCGATGATCCGCGGATCCTTCGCAAAGGCACCTACGGCTCCCTCGACGTAGGCCTCGAGCCGCACTTCCTGCGCGCGGTCCTTGAGCGCCGTGACCCCCGGGGCTCTGAACCCATCCGGAGTTGTGGACCCCGGGGATCGGCGGATGCTGGGGCCCGAGTCTCGGCTCCGGCTCCCAGCAGCTGTCGAAGAGGACGAGCACCACCCGCATGTGGTGTCTCGAGGTCAGCTTCAGGAACTCATCGATCCGGAGCTTGAAGCCGGCGGGGTCCTGCTGCCAGAGGAGGTCGTGCAGGAAAACCCGCATCGTGTTCATACCGATCGCCTCGGCCCAACCGGCGATTGCGCTCACTGTCGTCGAGCGAATCCAGGGCCGCATGCACCCTCCCTGCGGCCCTCAGATAGCAATTCCGTGGCTCCTGCGCAACGGACTGGACACTGTCCAGACCCCGGCCGGCCTCCCCGGGCCGAATCGGGCCCTCCGGCAATCTCCCGGACATTGCATTGCCACAAAAAAAGCGGACACTTGAGATGGGGGAAATAACTACAGCAGCCCAAGCAGCTGCACCGGTACGTGCCGGCAAGGACACACGTGCTCGCTCGGGCCTACAAGCATGCGCGACTCATGGAGGAATCCGAGTCGCGCGTTGAGATGACGGCGAATTCGCTGGCGCCGGCGGATATCCTCGTGGCGCAGCGGATACTCGTGCGTCCGGACGAATTCACCCGCTGGGAAGCTCACCACGACTTTCTCATGCGTGCCGTGTCCTCCCGCAGCCAGCTGCCGCAGCAGATGGTGGCGCTGCGCGCGACCGCTCTCTCATTGGTGCATCGCAAGGCGCTGTTCGAGTACCTGCGCCAACGGCAGATCGCCGGAGCGCAGCGCAGGAAGCTGCTCGCGGTCTTCTACGGCTGCGCCGACTACACCAACGCCGTGCTGGTCGAGCACGGCAACTACGTGCGCAGCAGCTCGAGCTACCTGTGCACACGGCACCTCGCCGAGCAGCTGATGCACGACCCGGCGCTCGATGAGCCGCTCGCGCTCTATGAGGAATGGTACGCGGAGTATTTCCACGCCTTCTGCGACGTCGAGCTTGCCGAAACCGAGGAGGAGAGGCAGGCGTGCCTCGCGCAGGAGTCCCTGAAGCCACTCCTCAAGCACCGCGTGACCGAGGCGCGCAAGGCGATCCTCGCCATGCCGCAGACTCAGCGCGAGTGGCGCGAGGTGCGGATCCGCCGGTGTACCGGCGACACTCAGCGCCTCCGGGCGCTCGCGCTGATCCCGAAGCAGTAGTCGGCGGATCAGCGTTTCTTGACGGGAGGCTTGGGCGGCGGCGGCCGCTTCGATCCAACCCGGGTGCCGTAGGGATCGTATCCGCCGCCTGCATCGACATCGTCCTCGAGGCGTAGCTCGTCGTCTTTGTGATCCTCGACCTTGAGCTCGGGCACCTCGAGCTTCTTGAGCAGTGCCGAAGTGCTCTCGATCGCGTGACGGCCCGTGTCCTTGACCCACTGCCAGATGGCGTTGCCGCGCGAGTCGTGCACCACGCGTCCGCTGGCGCCATCGGCGGCGTCGGCCTTGTCCTTGGTTGCGGAGGAAGCAGGAGCGGACGGCGATGACGCCGGCTTTTCGGGCCCACCACCGCCTGGGCGCAGCCCGGGTTTCGTGTGGTCAGGGTTGGTCATGATGCTCAGTCCCTTATAATTGGATGTTAGCACTTTACCGCTCATCCCTATAACGGCCACGGCCCGTGCAGCGCGGGCCGAAGCCGGCGGAACTGTGCGCAACGTCACATGGGGCCCGGCCCGGTCTGCGTGGCGAGCGGCCGCTGCAGCGTTTCCGGGCCATCGCGTGGCAAAGCGGTGTTCCTGAACACCCGTTCAATGCGAGAATTGACGGCGCAGCACTTCACGATCATGGGCCGGGCGCCCTGAAGCAGAGCTCTTCGTCAGCTACGAGCCTCGTCGAGCGAGGCGCTACCACCCGACGCCGTAATCCTGGCCGTAGTTGCTCGCGGCTCCCCACAGCGTTCCGTGGGCGCGATCCACGAAGATCGCCGTGAGGGGACCTGAGGTGCGCTCCTCGTACTCGGGCTTGTAGCCCATGCGCTCGAGCTCGGTCCTCACCCACGCCGGGGTCTCGCTGTTGAGCGTGATGCGGCCAGGGAACGACTCGTGCTGGCCGAAGGAGTCGCGCATCTGATAGCTGGTGATGTTGGCGGCCTCGGTGGCTTCCTGAATCGACATGCCGAACTCGACGACGTTCAAGAAGAACTGCAGCAGGTTCTGATCCTGGGTGTCGCCCCCCTGCACCGAAAAGACGAGGTAGGGCTTGCCGTCCTTCAGGGCCATCGACGGGGTGAGCGTCGCGCGCGGTCGCTTGCCAGGCTCGAGCACGTTGTAAGGGTTGTCGCGTGGATCGAGCACGAAGCTCTGCATGCGCTGGGACAGCCCGATGCCGGTGTGGCCGGCGATCACCGCGGGCGTCCAGCCGCCGCTCGGCGTCACCGACACCGCCCAGCCCTTGTCATCGGCCGCTTGTACGCTGGTGGTCCCCAAGCGGAACGTACGGTCGAACTCCTCCATCGACACCGGAGCCTGCGCCGGCATCTTCGAGTGCCAGGCGTCGAGATACCTGCGAAACGGGTTCTTGCCGCCCTGATAGGGATAGGGATCGCCCGGGCGGATGTCGGGATCGTTCCGGTCGGGAAGCACCAGCCTGGCGCGCTCGCGCGCGTAATCCTTGGAGAGGAGTCCGGCGATCGGCGGCGCGGGCGAGTAGCTCGGGTCGCCGTAGTAGAAGTCACGGTCGGCGTAAGCGAGATTCATCGCCTGATAGAGGGTGTGGATGTAGCGGGCGCTGTCGTAGCCCATCGACTTGAGATCAAAGTTCTCGAGGATGTTGAGAGCCTGCAGCATCACCGGGCCCTGCACCCAGGGCTGGAGCTTGTAGACCTCGATGCCTTTGTAAGTAGTGTGGACCGGCTCCTCGATCTTCACCTTCCAGTTCGCCAGATCCTCCGCGGTGAAGAGACCCCCGAGCTCACGCACCGCGTGCACCAGGTCCCTGGCAATGTCGCCTCGGTAGAAGCGGTCATAGGCGGCATAGATCGCGGCCTTGCGGTCCTTGCCCGATTTGAGCGCCTCGCGCTCGGCCTCGACCAGCTTGCGCAAGCTGACGGCGAGATCGGGCTGGCGGAACATCTCACCCGGCGCGGGGCCCTCGTGCGCGGATCCCAGGTGCGGCAGCATCACACGGCGGGAGTCCGGCCACTGCCTGAGCTGCTCCTTGTAGTGCTCGATGGTGTTGGAGAGGGCCAGATCCATCGGAAAGCCGTCGGCCATCTCGATGGCAGGCGCGAGCACCTCGGCGAGACTCCGGGTCCCGTACTCGGCCAGCATGGTCATGAGGCCCCCTGGGGTGCCGGGGGTCACGGCGGCGAGCGGGCCGTATTCGGGCGGGTACTTGAGCCCCATCTTGTGAAAAAACTCGGGCGTCGCGCCGCTGGGCGCAACGCCGAGCCCATTGATGGCGATCACTTTGCCGGTGTTGGGATTGAAGATGAGTGCCTGCGTCTCGCCGCCCCAGGAGAGCGTGGTCCACGCGGTCGCGGTCGCCGCGAGCATGGCGCACGCGGCATCCACGGCATTGCCGCCGCGCGCGAAGATCTGCGCGCCGGCGCTCGCCGCGATCGGCTTGCCCGTCACCGCCATCCAGTGCTGGCCGTAGAGCGGAGGCTTCTGGGTGCGGCCGAGCGCCTGAGGTCCGCCGAATATGACGCTGGCGCTCACCGCCGCGGTGATCACCGTGCGGCTGATCCCGCCCGCGCGGGCCGGGGACTTCTTGTGCGGCTTCCTGGGCCTCGCCATGCGCGCCTCCTTCACGGGCAGGGCAGGCAGCATATGGCAGACTTAGCTCCGGCGCACGCCCCGAGGCCGAAGTGCACGCGATGCAGGGCTCCATCACAGGTCTGTTCGTCTACCCGGTGAAGTCGGCACGCGGCGTCGCGCGCGCGCGCGTTCTCCTCACCGCGACCGGGCTCGAGTGGGACCGGCAGTGGATGATCGTCAACAGCCGGGGCGTGTTCCTCAGCCAGCGCAGCCACCCGCGGCTGGCGCGCATCGTGCCGGAGGTGCGGCCGGGCGCGCTGGCGCTGAATGCTCCGGGGTTGCCCGCGCTCTCCGTGCCGCTCGATGCGGGCGGCGCGCGCGCGGCCGTCAAGGTCTGGGACGATGCCTGCGTCGGCATCGACCAGGGGAGCGAGGCGCATGAATGGGTGAGCCGCGCGCTCGGGGAGTCCGCGCGCCTGATGCGTGTGGCAGCCGACATGGGGCGCGTCGCGAACCCGAAGTTCGCCGGCGCCACACCCGCGCCGATCGGCTTTCCCGACGGCTATCCGGTGCTCGTCTGCAACGAGGCTTCGCTCGAGGACCTGAATGGGCGGTTACCTGAGCGCATTCCCATGGAGCGGTTCCGTCCCAACATCGTGCTCGGCGGCTTTCCCGCCTGGGCCGAGGACTCGATCGACACGCTGACCTTCGGCCCCGTGACGCTGCGGCTCGTGAAGCCCTGCATCCGCTGCACGATTCCCTCGATCGACCAGAGCAGCGGCGAGCCATCCACCGATCCCGCCCCGACGCTCAGGCAATTCCGCTTCAGCAGGGAGCTCCGCGGCGTTATGTTTGGTGAGAATGCCGTGATCGTGGAAGGCTCAGGCGCGGCGATCGAGCGCGGCGCGTCCGTCACGGCCTCCTGCGAAGCCGCAAGCCGCACGTCCGCTTGACGTAAGTCAGAATTCCCTTGTAAGTCAAATGGTTTTGAGCACACGGCCCGGGCGCGACCCAGCTCTCGGGAACACGCTTTCGTCGCCGTTCCGCGACGCAAACTGTGCGCAGCGCACGGCCGCGCCCAAGCCGCTTCCGCCAAACTTTCCAGGCTCGACGTAGGGAAGCAGCGTGAATCATTTGGCATTCGGCCTCGGCGCCCTAGCCGGACTTTGGTGTGCCGCACTCGGCTTCGGCGTGTGGTACTTCATGCGCTGGCGCCGGCTCGCTCCCGGTACCGACGCGGCCCGCCAGGCCGTGTTCGAGCAGTGGCCCACGACCGCGCTCGTCCTCGACCCCGCCAGGCTGCAGATCGTCGCGGCCAACCCGGCGGCGCTGCGCAATACCGGCTATTCACACGACGAAGTCCGCGAGCTGCGCTTCGCCCAGCTCTTCAGCGCCGAGGGTGCCGCTGACGAGCGCGTGCTGCTCGCGCGGCTCCAGGATGCCACCGCCCGCGCGCCGGTCGAGATGCGCCAGCGCTGCAAAGACGGCTCGCTTCGCAACGTCGAGGCCACGGCTCACCGGCTCGATCTGGACGGGCGGCCGGTGCTGGCGGTCACCGTGCACGACGTGACCGTGCGCCGCGTGGTCGAGAGCCAGATGCTCGAGCGGCATCAGCGCCTCGATCACCTTGCGCACCATGATCAGCTCACCGGCCTCCCCAACCGGCTCTATCTCGCCGCCCATCTCCCCGACGCCATCGCGGAGGCGAAGGAGAAGGGGACGCTGCTCGCGGTGCTGTTCCTCGATCTCGACCGCTTCAAGCATGTCAACGACTCGCGCGGACACGAGACGGGCGACAAGCTCCTGAAGACCGTCGCGCAACGTATCCGCTCGACCATGCGCTCCCAGGACGTGGTGGTGCGCATGGGGGGCGATGAGTTCGTGGTGGTGATGAAGGACGTCAAGAACACCGACAAGGTGAACGAGGCGGCCGAGCGCATCAACCAGGCGCTCAGCGCCCCGATGGTGGTCGACGGGCGCACGCTGGTCACCACGGTGAGCATCGGCGTGGCGCTCTATCCGCGCGACGGCCTCGACATGGGCGAGCTGCTGCGCCACTCCGACACCGCCATGTACCAGGCGAAGGACCGCGGCCGCAACAACTTCCAGCTCTTCAGTCCCGCGATGGATCGGCGCCTCAAGGAGCGCATCGCGGTCGAGGGATCGCTGCGCACCGCGCTGCAGACCCGCCAGCTCGAGGTGCACTACCAGCCGATCGTCGACATCGAGTCGCATCGCGTGGTGGCGCTCGAGGCACTGATGCGCTGGCGGCATCCGAGCCAGGGATTCGTGCGGCCCGAGCGCTTCGTGCGCATCGCCGAGGATGCGGGCCTGATCGTCCCTATCGGGGATTTCGTACTGCAGCGCGCGATCGAGGACATGGTGGGCTGGCGGCGGGCGGGCGCGACTCCGGTGCCGGTCGCGCTCAACGTGTCCGCGGTGCAGCTGCAGCGCTCGAACCTCGCCGACTCGATCACCAGGCTCACCAAGGAGCACGGGCTCGAGCCCTCGATGCTGCAGGTCGAGCTGACCGAGAGCGCCGTGTTCGAGCGCCGTGAGCAGCGCGCCCGCGAAGCGGCGCAGGACGCGGTCGCCAAGCTGCGCGAGCTCGGCGTCCACATCGCCATCGACGATTTCGGCACCGGCTACTCGAGCCTGTCGTACCTCAAACGCTGGCGCGTCGACACACTCAAGATCGACCGCAGCTTCGTGCGCGACCTGGTGACGGACATGTCGGATCTCGCGATCGTGAGCGCCATCATCGCCATGGCGCGGCACCTGCACATCGAGGTGGTCGCCGAGGGCATCGAGGGATGGCCGCAGCTCGAGAAGCTGCGCCACCTGGGCTGCGCGTACGCGCAGGGTTATCTGTTCGCCCGCCCGGCTACGGCCGAGGATTGCGCCCGCTATCTGACCGGCGATCCGCTGGATCTCACCCAGCGCTTACCGGCGCTCGACATGCTGGAGGCAACCGGGACCCAGGACGCCCGGCCGCTGCGCCTCATCAAGTAGCAGGGCGAAGTCAGCCGCGGCACGGGACGTGCGAGAATGGGCCATGGGACGGGCCCAACAGTGCGCCGACGCCGTGCTCATGATCGAGCCGCAGGCGTTCGGCTATAACCCTGACACCGCCCGTACCAACACCTTCCAGCGTCCCGAGAAAGACGGCGGCGGCTCGGCCGGTGCTGCGGCCGCGCGGGCCCAGGCACTCGCGGAGTTCGGCAGGCTCCGCCAGGCGCTCGAGAGCGAGGGGGTCGAGGTGTGTGCCGTCGCGGACACGGCGGACCCGGTGAAACCCGACGCGGTATTTCCCAACAACTGGCTCTCGTTCCACGAGGACGGCACGCTCGTGCTCTACCCCATGGCGAGCGCGACCCGCCGCCCGGAGCGGCGCCAGGACGTGATCGATGCGGTGCTCGCGCGGCTGCATTTCAAGGTGGCGCACCTCCTCGACCTCACTCACTTCGAGGGCGAGGGGATGTTCCTCGAGGGCACGGGGAGCCTGGTGCTCGATCACGCCGAGCGGGTGGCCTACGCCTGCGCCTCCCCGCGCACACACCCCGCGCTGGTCGCCGAATGGGCGCGGGAGCTGCGCTACGAGCCGCTGGTCTTTCAGGCCGCCGACCGCGCCGGCGTGCCGCTCTATCACACCAACGTCCTCATGTGGATCGGCGAGCGCGTCGCGGTCGTCGGCAGCGAGGCGATCGCGGCCGGCGATCGGCAGCGGATCCTCGAGCGCCTGCGCGCCAGCGGACGCGAGACGCTCGAGATCGGCCAGCGGGAGATCGCGCAGTTCGCCGGCAACATGCTCGAGCTCGGCACCTGGGACGAGGCGCTCGGAGACTCGCGGGTGCTCGTGATGTCGGAGGCCGCCCGCCGCTCGCTGAGTGATGAGCAGTACGCGCGGCTCTCGGGCTGCACGGATGCGGTGCTGGCGGTGCCCATTCCCACCATCGAGAGGCTGGGCGGCGGCAGCGTGCGCTGCATGCTCGCCGAGGTGTTCAGACAACCGTGATCGAGCTCATCGTCAAGGCGCTGCTCGCCTATCTCATCGGCTCACTCGTCGGCAGCCTCCTCATCGGCAAGCTCCGCGGCGTCGACATCCGCACCATGGGCAGCGGCAACGCCGGCGCCACCAACATGCTCCGCACCCAGGGCAAGGTCGCGGCCATCGCCGTGCTCCTCATCGATCTCGGCAAGGGCTGGGTCGCGACCGGGGTGCTCGCTCCACTCGCGCTCCCCGGGATCCCGCCGGCGGAGCTCGAGATGCGCGCCCTGATACTCATGGTGTGCGGGCTCGCAGTGATCGTCGGACACGTCTACCCGCTCTGGTACGGCTTCCGGGGCGGCAAGGGGGTCGCGACGTTCCTGGGCGCCGTGCTCGGCATCAACGCGGCACTCGTGCTCGTGATGGTGCTCACCTGGCTCGTGGTCGTCGTTCTCATCGGCTTCGTGGGGCTGGCTTCCATGGTGGCGGCGGGCGCGGTGGCGGTGGCCATCGCCGCGCGCTACTCGAGCGAGCGGCTGCCGCTGCTGGTGTTCGGAATCCTCGCGGCGCTCCTCATTCTCTATACGCACCGCGCCAACATCGGCCGCATGCTCGCTGGAACCGAGTCGCGCGCGAAGCGCCTGTGGCTCTTCGGTCTCAAGCGGGGACAGAGCTGATATGCCGAAGGCGCCGCGGTCGGGCCGCCCGGCGGAAGCCGCGCCGCTCGTCGCCAAGGTCTTCGCGCGGCTCGCCGACGGCCGGTTTCACTCGGGAGAGGAGCTCGCCCGACACCTGCGCGTCAGCCGCAGCGCCGTGTGGAAAGCGGCTGGGACCTTGCGGGCGCTCGACACGCAGCTGCACGCCGTGCGCAACCGTGGCTATCGCCTGAGCACCGCGACCGAGCCGCTGGCAGCCGCTGCGGTCCGTGGGCACCTGCCGCGTGACGTGCGCGTGCGGGTCGCGAAGCTCGAGGCGGTCTGGTCGATCGCCTCGACCAACACCACCCTGCTCGAGCGCTCAGGTCCCGAGAGCGGCGCGAGCGAGGTGCTGCTCGCGGAGTACCAGACCGCCGGCCGCGGGCGCCGCGGGCGCGCGTGGCTCGCGCCCCCCGGAGGGGCGATCTGTCTTTCCATGAGCTGGATGTTCCGCGAGGTGCCGCCGGACCTCGGCGCGCTCGGCCTCGTGATCGGTGTGTGCGCGTTGCGCGCGCTCACGGCTTTCAACGTGAGGAATCTGGGGCTCAAGTGGCCGAACGATCTCCTGATCGGGGAGCGCAAGCTCGGAGGGGTGTTGATCGACCTGCGCGCCGAGTCCGCGGGGCCCGCCTACGTCGTCATCGGTACGGGAGTGAACGTGGCGCTCGGTGAGGCGGTCCTGAGGAAGATCGCGGCAGCGGGGCTTCCCGCGGCTGATCTCACCAGCGCAGGCTCCGTCGCTCCCTCCCGCAACCGCCTGGCGGCGGTCCTCATCTGTGAGTGCTTGCGCGGACTCACCGAGTTCGAGCGTGAGGGCTTGAAGCCCTTCATGGATGAATGGCGCGCCGCCGATGCCCTGCGGGGGCGGCCCGTCGAGGTTCGGGCGGCGGAAGGTACGACGACCCGCGGCTTCGCGCGCGGCATCGATGCGCACGGGGCACTGATGCTCGACACGCCGGCGGGAGTGAAGCGCTTCATCTCGGGCGATGTCACCGTGAGGCCCATGGAATGACGACTCTGCTCGTCGACATCGGCAATACCCGCATCAAGTGGGCGCGCCTCGAAGGGGATCGCCCCGGCACGGGCAAGGCCGCGGCGCATTCCGGCTGGCGGACCGCCGACTACGCGCGGCATCTGTTGGCTCGCGCGCGCGGCATCGAGCGGCTCGTCGTTGCCAGCGTCGCAGGATCAGAGGTCAACCAGGCACTGGATGCGGCGGCGCGGCGCGCCGGTGCCGTAGCAGAGTTTGTTACGGTGGCGCGCCGCGCAGGCGGCGTGACCGTCGGCTACCGCGAGCCGTGGCGCCTGGGCGTGGACCGCTTCGCGGCCATCGTGGGCGCGCACGGGATCTTCAGCGCCGTGCCGGTGTGCGTGGTCGGGGTCGGCACGGCGATGACGATCGATCTCGTGGACGCGGACGGCCGCCACCTGGGCGGCGTGATCGTCCCGGCCCCGAAGCTCATGGTGGAGACGCTGCTCGCCAACACGCACGGCATCCGCCGCCGCGCGCGCGGCGGCACCGTTGCCCGTCATGGCTTCTTCGGTCGCTCGACCCGCGACGGGATCGAGCGGGGCGCGCGCTACGCGGCCGGTGCCCTGGTCGAGCGGGCGGTGGAAGAGGCCTCAGGTCCCCTCGGGCGCGAGCCGCTCGTGGTTCTCACCGGGGGCGACGCGCAGCTCGTGCGCGCCCTGGTGAGAAGCCGCTGCGTTACCGTTCCGGACCTGGTGCTCAGGGGACTCGCGGTGCTCTCGAGGGACGCAGCACGCACGCCCTGCCGATGATCTAGAATCCGCTTCGTGCGCAACGCCTTCATCGCGCTGCTCGTCGTCAACCTCGTGTACTTCGCCTGGGCGAAGTGGGTCGACGAGCCCAGGCCGCCACCGGTGAACGAGGCGCTGGCGAAGCTGCCGCGCCTCAAGCTCATCTCGGAGCTGCCTCCGGAGCAGCGGCCCGCGGCCAATACCAGGACGGTTCTCAACGAGACGCCCGCGTGCATGTCGCT
>Ga0335081_10015257_pt1 | contig 12422 bp, 15 predicted proteins | sample Lox_Sample_35_FD_206713 | JGI IMG/M metagenome (GOLD analysis project Ga0335081, IMG submission 206713) | Soil microbial communities from Loxahatchee National Wildlife Refuge, Florida, United States - Lox_Sample_3.5 | ecosystem: Environmental > Terrestrial > Soil > Wetlands | place: USA...
TCAAAGCCCATGGCGCGGATGGTCTCATGCAGACGATTGCGGATGGTTGGATACGATAAATTCAATTCCCCTTCCATCCGATTGATCTTGCCTTCGCACCGAACAAAGGTTTTGACAAATTCGATTTGTTCAGCAGTCAGACCGGGAAAAGCGCTGTTTTCAAAGCGGCCCTCGATGACTGTATCGCAAGTATCGCAATGATAACGAGCAACCAACAGATTATCTCCGCATACAGGACATTTATTCAACGATGGTTTCATTTCTTTGCCTCGTTAATGGAGATAAAGTAGTGGATGTTGCATTGTCATCGCGTTCCTTCAACGAATTGCCTATGGAGATCAAGCCATCTCCGATGCATGCCATAGCGCCTTTGTGCCAACTTTGTCTCTTCACCTTTGCATCAGCCACCAGAAAATCCAGCTTATCCTTTAGATAGCTATAGTTCCGTTGATGGATTTCATAATCTTCGTTGATTCGGTCGTGATAAAACATAACAACCTCCTTTGCTATGGGTTATTACAATTTTTACGAGTATTATATTCAATATATTTATTTTGTCAAGTGTTATTTTTAATAAAATTAATACTATGTTTAATTTTATATGATATTTTTTGTTGTTATTGATTACCTTAGCTTCAAATTCGCCAAATCAATAAAATTCAGTCTAGCAAGCCTACAAACGGGAATCCATCAAAGTCTTGACATCGAACGCATGTTCAGGTATCATTCATAGCACAAATGAGCGGTTTATGATTCCAAATACAGAACCGCTTTGATTCTCAACATGGAATCACCTGAGCTCCGGAGGCATATATGATGATGGTTCGAAAAAGCAAAGGATTGGGAGAACGTCACCAAAAAATCCTGGATTTTATCCAGGAATATCAGCACGAATATAAACACCCACCGTCTATCCGCGAGATCGGTGAGAATTGTGATATTTCTTCCACATCGGTGGTCAATTATTATCTTGATCAGCTTGAGAAGAATGGTTATATCGAACGGGATCGGAAAATTTCGCGTGGCTTACGCGTGACCGGTGCGAATGCTTTAGTCGACACCTTACGAATCCCCATTCTCGGACCCATCGCCGCAGGCCTTCCTTTGCCCGAACTTCAACCCGGAGTTAATTATCTGACTGATAATGAAGCCAATGCCGTTGATGTAGCCCGCAATCTCCTGCCTCTCAAAGAGAAAGGCGCCGATCTTTATGCCCTGGAAGTTAAAGGGGAATCTATGATTGACGCCATGATCAATAATGGCGATATTGTTGTAATGAAACGTGCCGATGAGGCCCGCAATGGCGAAATGGTAGCTGTATGGTTGCCGCGCGACAACGAAGCAACTTTGAAATATTTCTTCAGGGAAAAAGATCGTTATCGCCTTCAGCCTGCCAACCCAACCATGAAACCTATTTATATCAATAAGGATGAACCGTTAGAAATCAAAGGCAAGGTAATCATGGTGATAAGAAAAGTTGAGATGGTTTCTTAACTTCAAAAGCAGAATAAAAAATCGGACTCCAAATGGAGTCCGATTTTTTATTCATTTAAGTTTCACATGTCCTTTTTGAGGTGAAGAGCTTGGCTGACCAGCAAATCGGACGCGCCCCTTTCTGTTCCTACGATTTACAGCGCGCAATCCCAAATTGACAAGCATCGGCACTGCCAACAAAACCAGCAAAACGATCAGGATACCACTAAACAACATCCAATTCTGGCTTGCCACTTCAGGCAAAACACCGCCAGGGTTATATTGCGACTGTGTGGTGACTGTGCTGCCATTGAGACTCACAGACAAATTGCGATTCACTCCATCTCGCAGAGTCGAAGGCGATAGGTAGGTCAAAGCGTATTCGTTCTGCAACGCATTTCCATATTGCTGAAATATGGATGCTAGTTGGGATGGATCCGGCTCGTACGTGTAGATTCCTCCAGCTTGTTGAGCGAGGGACTTTAAACTAGTTTCATCGATGCCTTGGAGACTCTTAACGTCTTGAGGATTGCCTAAACCAATTGTGGAAATTGTCAAGCCTCCGGAGCCAATTGCCTTGACCACAGCATCTTCATTATTTTTGCTACGATTGTCCATGCCATCTGTCAAGAGGACAATTGCTTTACGGCCGCTAACATTTGCCAGCAGTTGTTCGGCGCTGATAAGCGCGTCGAACATTGCAGTATCGCTACCCGGTTGAAGCGCGTCAATTGCGTTGGTCAAAGCCTGATGATCGGTTGTGATCGGCTGTACGACGCTGGCATGTGTGTCAAAGGCAACCACTCCGGCCTGATCGCCGGGACGCATTTGATTTACATACGCATCAGCCGCGGCCTTCGCTTGAGTCAGTTTATTCGCCGTTGCCATGCTGCCTGAAACATCGATGACCAACAGCGTAGTCAATTGACCAGGTCCCTTTGTGGTTTGACCATTGACGGTAGCCGCGCTGGAAGTCGTTTTCATCACCTGGCCGTTTTCAGAAATCTGAATGGCGCTGGGATCAACACCTACTGGCTGACCACTGGCATCCGTCACGGAAACGTAAACCGTCACTTGAGGAAACTTGGAGTTATCAACTTGGGTGATACGAATTTGCGGCGAAGCAGGCGTCGGCGTTTGGGCAGAAACTCCGGGAGTGACCCAAACCATCAGCACAAGGAACAGGCTAAGGGTCAGGATGAAGCGGGAATTTTTTCGCATGGTTACCTCTTTTCGTGATAGACCATCTCGGTATTGCCCATGCGAATCTTTTGTCCATTGACCAGCCGGGCAAGTTCGATCTTTTTGTTATTGATAAAAGTTCCCGAGAGGCTTATATCTTTAACGCTGAACTGTTTTCCATCTCCTGTCAGCATAGCATGTTGCGGAGCGATATCTGGATCGGGCAAGACAATCTCGGACTTCAATGCCGAACTGCCAATCGCGATTGCCGGCCCGCCAGCGTGCAAGAATTTGTCGAGAATGAACTCAGTGCCTTTGAGTTTGCCGGAAATAACTTCCAGCCAGGCGCGTGACAACAGCACAACGATCAGAGAGATGAACGCTCCAACGGATGCACCCAGCAACACTAATCCGGAAGCTTTACCGATCAGGGGGTCTTTGAGCAAATTATGAACCGCTTCGAGCAAGACTCCGCCGAGTGCACCGCCGATCAATCCACCCAGCATTCCTTTCCAAACCTGAGTCTTGCCGACCACACCTTCAGCCAAACCGATCAACAGGCCGAATATACCCCAGCCCAGCGCTCGTCCAAAGTAACCGGCGCCCGCAGACTGAAACAGGAATTCGCTGAGTGGAAGACCAATGGCGCCAGCCACCAAACCCAGCAAGCCACTAATCGTTCCAGCCTTTATCGCCTGGACGATATTACGCGTCATCAAACCTTCGGTGATTCCGATAAAGAGGCCAATGCATAAGCCAACCAACGCACCAACCACGGCTTCGCTCATATACAAGTTGGATGTGAATGAAAGTCCAAGCATATCACTCACTTGCCAGCCAATGAGTCCGCCCATCGCGCCAAGCACCGCATAGAAATACGTTCGCATTCGTCTACTCATTTTTAGCTTCTCCTTTCTCTTCCTCAAGCTGATTCAAATTCTTCCAATAAACCATACTGCGGCCATAATTGCCGTCCAATTCATAAAAGCCAAAATAACGGGTTGGATCCAAAATCCCACCTGTTTGGCGAATGAAAAAACCACCGATTGCTGAAACCGGTTCCACTACCAGAGCAACTTGCCAAGGTTCTGGAAAGAAGTTAGTGTGCAACCACGTATCATAATGAGAAAGAAAAACGCCCATGCTGGGATGCGTATGGTACCATCCCACGATTTTTTGACCTTTGTAATTGGCGTCAATCTGATCATGGATGTCCACCAGACTTTCCTGCGTGAAGGTCAGATATACACTACCCTGACGTGTGTGACGCGCAGGCAAGGCATATTCAACCTCCACAAACTGCTCATGGCTCTCACTTAAGCACCACTGCCCTATCAGGAAACCGCCCACCTCATTCTTCATGTCGCTTATGGAGTGCACGCAAATACGGCTATAAGCCTGCTGCGTCATAAACACTGACACGAGCGGCTGCAAATTATTTCCATCATAGAGCGAGTTCCAGCGGCTGGCTCTTTTTATGGGGAGCGGTGTGGTGATCGGCTGAGTCATATCGGAGTCCAAAACACGGATTCGAGGGAAGGATGCCATAAAATTTATGTCTGACCCTCAACCCGCCTCGCTCATAACAAGGCGGGCGAGGGACGACTAAATTTATCCAGCTGTTACGTCGGCAGTCATCATCAGCCGGTCGTTCTGCGGGATGCCGGCCGCCGAAAGCGTTTCTTCCTCTTTCAATTCGCGGCCGAGCGCTTTGCTATCCAAACGATAAGACATAGCGCGTCCATCCGGACCCGTAACGGGCAGTTCCAACGAAGTAGTAAGCTCCGGGATCAATTCCTTTACCGGCACATCATTCGGAACCTCAGCATTGCGGGTGCCTCCCGATGGGAGAACGATAGTAACTGGAACATCTGACATAGTTAATCTCCTTTCTAAATTTGGACGAACTTTCCTGCAAAACCGGTTTGCTTGCTTCTCTGTGCACAACGCGGAAGAATAGCTATTTGATTCGGATTTTCGATTTTGGCTTCACAACCTTTGGTGAAGTTGCCGTTTTATTCGCAGACACCGGATTCGATAACTTTATGCTTAGCTTCTTGTGATCCTGATTAATGCCTTGTTTGCCTGCTCCCAGCTTGACGCGTTCGGGGCGCATCAATTCGCGTGTATCAACCGGGAACGCATTGGGATGAGTTTTGCGATACTCACGGCACCAGCGCGCCGCTTCCGGGTCCCACGGGAACGGAGGTTTGGTCGGGTCATCGTGAAAATTCTTATATTGAAGCATCTCGCCCAGCATAATGACCAAACGATCCAACGAACGACTGGCTGTCCACCACGCCGCATCAATACATACGGTTCCATTGAGGTGATTGATGTTGGGATGCCAAATCGGCGTCAGCCATTTCATACCCGGCCAGCGCTGCGGATACTGATTATGCAGGTAAATTTCAACTTGGTGGTGATCGCTGAACTGCGGATTGCCCTGTCGGTCAACGGTTGCAATGCTCTTGCACTTGAACGTCACAATATAACGCTCAGGCGGCAGGTTGGGACGCGGCGATTGAGCTACAAAAGAAATCAAGTCGGTACGAGAAGCGAGTTCTTGCATCAATTCGTAATCGCCGTGCAGACGCCGCATGCGCGGACTTTCTGCAACCACGTTGGATCCGGCACCAGCAGTGATATCGGCCGTCAGCATCAAACGATCGTTCTCAGGAATTCCGGCAACAGCCAGTGTCTCGTCTTCCTTAAGCTCGCGGCCTAAAGCCTTGCTGTCGAGGCGATAAGCCATGGGCCGTCCGTCCGGTCCAACAGTCGGGAGTTGTAATAGCGACGTAAATTCAGTCATCAACTCTTGAACAGGAACATCATCAGGGACTTCGGCGGCGCGGGCGCCTCCGCTTGGCAAAACGATCGTTACATTCAAATCAGGCATGGCGTTCCCTCCAAATCAAGTATTGAGATGCGGCACCTGACAGGCGCCGGTGATATCCCAGCAGTCTTTATGGTGAAGTGTATGGCAAACTTCGCATTCCACCACACCGCGTGGGTCATTTCGTTTCACTTCTTCAAGGCAGTACGGACAGCGATGTTCTTCGTAAACCGCTAATTGAATCTGCGGTTTCCTTTGTAAAGGATTCCAGCGCTTTGACCGCGTTGCAATGATTGAGCCAGAAGCGACCGATGTGGAAACCCGTGGACGTTCGGCTCTTTTCTTACGGACATTGGGGTTTGCATTCGAACCCCGAACTCGAATCTTCGGGAAGGTTAAGTGCGGCAAAACACCAGCGCGCGAAGAGCGCGCCGGTCTGCGGGCGCGCGCAAATGGAACCGCAGAGATTTCGTTCACTCGAGGCGCAGGATGTTTCCACGCGCGCAACGCGATCCACGATGTATCCATCGCAATCACTAGGTACGCTAAAGCAATCCAGTTCATTTGACTGCTCTTGATCTGCAAAGGCAATCTCAAGAAAACATGCCATTGGCTTAGCAAATTTACGGAAACGAAGCCGAAAGGGGGAAATTCGATTCCACTTTTCCCATCGGTGAAATATCCCAATACCAACAAGCCGATTATCACAAGCGCGGCGGAGGCAATGCCTCGAATAAACCAGTTTCTCCGATTCAACACCACGCGCGTTGCGAGTCCTGCCACCAACCCAACACTGGCCACTGCAAAGATATTGAATATTAGCAATGGAAAATTGGTTTTTTGGCGAAACAGAATTACCAAGCCCAAAGCCAGCGCGATGACCAGCAGGATGAGCAAAGCCATTTTTCGGCCTAGATGCCATCGTTCGGGATTTGAGTCAGAGTCGAAACTCATTGTTCGCGCTACCATTCTTATGCCTGAATTCATCCGCGCAATTTAACGCGCCCGCGGGCAGAAGGGATAGAGGAATTCTTTATTTTCACAATACTTCTTGCGCTCGAACCTTCTGCTGTTTCTTTGAGCCGAACACGGCTCTGCGATTGAGGGCTCACCGTGATATGCGTCTGTTCAAAGTGGCGGAAGTGAAGCGCTTCCGGTAAGTCGCCGGTCAATTCATAAAAGCGGTATTGCACGCCGTTATGAGCACGCACAATGTGCAAAGGAGGCACACCGACACTGGATAGTGTGCGATGCAGGAAGTTTTCCTCGCCTGAGATGATGTGTGTCAAAGTCGATTCGCGCAACACTCCACAAGTCGGACAATGACCGGCTTCGAAAGTGACTTCGCTCAACGGCCTCAAAACATTTTCAATCGTATGGCAGTTCGGGCATTCGAGCGAAGTGATCAGTTCCTGGTCAAGTTCAATCATGGCATCGGGCCCAAGGTCGGCCCGCGCGATGCGCAGTAGATCCGTGAGAGTCGTCCGTTCGGCGCGTGCTGGAAGTTCGGTAATCTCGCCATAGGTCCAATGGCTTTCGCAATCCTCACGCGGTGAATAAGCCGTCGTATGCATTTCGTTGACTATGCCGTTGTAGTGAATAACTTTGCCAGCCTCAACCGGCATTCCATTGATGAGTTTGAGGGCTTCCTGTGATTGCATTCCGCCGATGATCGAAGCGATGGTCGGTGTGGTTGGAACTTTGCCAAGCAAAATATTTTGTCGCGCCAGCAATGGACAGGAATAGCGCATGGATAAATCACGCAAAGCCTGTTCTGTCAAAGTGCACTCATAACACGCGCCCTGGCCAGGCACAAAGACACGTACAAGCCCGAGCAATTCTTGAATGGCTCCATCGACCCAAGGCTTGTTCACCCAATAACAATAACGATTGACCGCCAAGCGGGCTTCGCGGTTATCGAGACAGCCAATCACTACATCCATACGACGGATGATTCCCAATCCTATTTGCGTGGTCACATCGCCATTCAGGTATTGGACATGAATATCGGGATTGATGGATTTGGCGCGCGCCGCGGCGATCTCGGCTTTACTGCGATTATTGTCCGTTTCACGGAACAATACCGAACGGCTCAAATTAGCGGCTTCGACTTTATCGAAATCCACGATAAACAAATTGCCGATACCCATCAGCGCTAGATTCTTAATAACTTCATTACCTAACGCGCCTGCACCAATCACCATGACTTTGGCATTCTGAACTTTCTCACGTTCCCACCACGAGATAAACTCAAAAGTTCCGAGGCGATCCTTCTTCAAATTTGGAATATGAATCGGTTTGTCAGGAGCGATTGGGATGCGCAACGGGCCGGTAGGCGGTTCGTTCGCTGCCGAACGTGAAGCGGTTTGTGCGGCTCCGGCCATCTCCCTCGCCTGAGCCATATTCGACTCGCTCACAGCTTTTGCGAACCAGCCCACATGCGGTCGCGACTCGATCAAGTTATTCTTTTCGAGGGTTTTGAGCGCTTCACGCAAAGTTGAACGGCTGATCTTCAATTGAATCATCAATTCGCGTTCAGGTGGAAGTTGAGTTCCGGGTGGCAAGCTACCCTCCAGAATTGAAGAAGCGAGCTTGCCAGCGGCCGTTTCAGAAAGCGTTTGGTGTGTGATTGGTTGAATTTTCATTATGTACTTTTGGTATGCTGGTCAGACCAAATATACCAACAGTATACAGATTTCGTGTTTAGTCGTCAAGAGGTGGAAATAGGAAAAAAGTACTATTTTGTCTGCTTTTCCCCTACGATTACATTAAAAATGCTGGCTGAATAGAGAATCAAAAAAGGACGATTTTGAAATCGTCCTTTTTTTGTTGGTTTTCGAAATAAACTACTTTACTTCGATGGAAGCGCCGGCTTCTTCCAACTTCTTCTTGGCGTCCGTCGCGGCATCCTTACCGACTGCGGAGAGCACCTTGCCGCCGGCCGTTTCAGCCAATGTCTTGGCTTCGCCGAGACCAAGGCTGGTCAATTGGCGAATGACTTTGATCACATCGATCTTCTTTGCGCCGGCATCCTTGATGATCACATCGAATTCAGTTTTCTCTTCGACGGGCTCAGCGGACGCGGCAGTTCCACCGGCGACAGCAGCCATCGCGACCGGAGCGGCGGCGGAAACGCCCCACTTCGATTCGAGAGCCTTGACCAATTCAGCGGCTTCGAGAACCGAGAGTTTGCTCAATTCCTCAACCAAATTTTCGAGATTTGCAGCCATTGTATAAAAACTCCTTGCTTTCTTTTAGAAAGATATTTTTTGAATGATATTGTTGCGAGTTTGACAAGTAATCTCTTATCACAAATACGAGATTGCCACGCCGCCTGCGGCGGCTCGCAATGACAGTTAGATTACGGAGCGGCTTGAGCCTTTTCCGAATATGCACGGAAGACGGAAGCCAGCGAGCGTGCGGGTTCAGCAATCGTGCGGACCAACTTTCCAGCTGGAGCCTGCAACACGCCGAGCAATTGTGCGCGGACAATAGGTAGGGGCGGAAGCTCAGATAGGGATTTGACTTGAGCAGGATTTAAGGCTTGGCCAGCCATGAAGCCGCCTTTAACCTTAACAAATTCCATGCCTTTGGTCGCGTCGGAAAGAGCCTTGGCAGTTGCGGCCGGATCTGTGAATGCAAATGAAACAGCCGTGGATTGAGCAAAATAACCTTCGGGCAGATTCCAGCCACTATCCGAAAAGACGCGGCGGACCAATGTGTTCTTAACTACGTGGAATTCTCCGCCTGTCTCGCGTATCTTGGATCGGATCGCATCCATGTTCTTCATCTTTGCGCCTGTGTACTCCACAAGGATCACAGCCTGACTGCGCTTCAACCAGTCTCGATAGGTTTCGAGAACTTCTTCTTTGCGCTGTTTAGTAATAGCCAACGAATATCACCTCCTTTCAATCAAAAAGTCTTTGCCACTTTCGGTAGGAAAATCACCTACACACGCAGGCAAAGACTTTTCGCAACATCCATGAAAGGACGCAACCCAATTGGGTTGAGGTTTGCTGTGAGTCTCCGCCTAAGCGGGATATTAAGTTCATCGAACGATGAACACCCGCTGTCACTGGCAGTGGCTTATTTAGGGAACAAGTACTCGCCCTGAGTTATCGAAGGGCTTCTACTCGGTAACCTCTACAGAGAGAGCTAGGTTTGGATCAACCTTAATTCCGGGACCCATCGTAGCATTGACAACGACGCGCTTGATGTACAAGCCTTTGGCTCCGGATGGACGCGCTTTATTGATCGCGTTCATCAGCGCCGCAAAGTTTTCATATAACTGATTAGCGTTAAAAGATGCTTTGCCAATTATAACGTGAATGTTGGCGGTCTTATCGAGACGGAACTCGACGCGTCCGGCTTTGGCTTCTTTGATGGCGCGTGCCATATCTTGCGGCGGGACAACGGTCCCAGCTTTCGGATTCGGCATCAAACCGCGCGGACCTAACACGCGTCCGAGACGACCGACTTTACCCATCATATCAGGCGTGGCAATCGCGACATCGAAATCGGTCATGCCGCCTTCGATTTTCTTTAACGTTTCATCGTCATCCGCGACGAGGTCGGCGCCAGAAGCACGCGCGGCTACCGCACCTTCACCCGAGGCAAAGACTAGCACACGCACTGATTTACCCAAGCCATTTGGCAGGACTACTACATCGCGCACTTGCTGATCAGCTTGGCGCGGATCGAGCGCGGTGCGCATGTGAACTTCCACGCTCGCATCGAACTTTGTGTAAGCAGTATTTTTCGCAAGCGCCATAGCCTCTTGAGGCGTATATTGCTTGTTCAGATCAACTTTAGCCAATGCGGCTCTATATTTCTTTCCTTGTTTCGGCATTTTATCCTCCGTGGTTTTATCGGATATCGATACGTGCTTCGAAAGTCAGCACTACTCGACCCTCCCACAAATTAATCTACAACATTGATTCCCATCGAGCGCGCCGTGCCTTCGACTTGCAGCATGGCGCCTTCGATATTGATCGCGTTCAAGTCTTTCATCTTCAGTTCGGCGATTTCGCGGACTTGCTTGCGCGTCACTTTGCCGACCTTATCCTTGTTCGGCACGCCTGAACCTTTCGGCACGCCCGCGGCTTTTCGCAGAAGCACCGCGGCCGGCGGAGTCTTTAATACAAACGTGAACGAACCGTCTGTATAAACAGTGATCTCTGCAGGAAGCGTCTCACCCGGACGATTTGCCGTGCGGGCATTATATTCCTTGCAGAAGGCCATGATGTTGATTCCATGACCGGCTAATGCGGGACCAACGGGCGGCGCTGGGTTGGCTTTGCCAGCTTCAAGCTGGAGACGAACGATTGCTTTTAGTTTCTTTGCCATTCTTTATATACTCCTAGTGGTTTTGGCGTGACGTTTTTGCGTCACTCCCACTCATCATTGAATTTTACAATTCAATGTGAATTCCAAATTATATTACGACTTCTCAACTTGCAAGAAATCCAACTCAACTGGTGTCTCACGTCCAAAGAACGACACCATCACGCGCACCTTCGTGCGCTCCATATCGATTTCCGAAACCGTGCCGCGGAAATCGTTAAACGGCCCATCAATAATGCGGACACGTTCGCCAACCTTAAATGACACTTTGACAGTTGGCGCCTCGGCTTCCATGCGCTTGACGATCTGCGAAACTTCCTCAGGGCGCAGAGGCGTGGGCTGATTGCCCATGCCAACAAAACCTGTGACGCCCGGAGTATTCCGCACCACATACCAAGATTCTTCCGAGAGAATTAAATTCACAAGAACATAACCTGGAAAAATGTGGCGTTCCACCGTGCGGCGTTTGCCATCCCGAACTTCAATTTCGTCTTGGGTGGGAATGACAACATCGAAAATCCTGTCCTTCATTCCCATCGTCTCGATGCGCTGTTCGAGGTTATGACGAACCTTATTTTCGTATCCGGAATAGCAATGGATAACATACCACGCCGGTTCGGTGGATGTTTGGGCAGGTGCTTCACCGCGAGATGCCGAATCCACTTCAAGTCGAGGGGTTGAGGCGACTTCAACTTCGGATTCATTAATTGATAAATCCATCGCCGCTTCTTCCTCGACCAATTGAGGGGATTCCGTTTCCGGAGCAGTCTCTTCCTGCCGCGTCGAATCAACCGGAGAAACTTGCGGCTCTTCAACTGATTGAGAAGTCACCGGTTCCTGCGGTTCCGATTCAAACTGCTCTAGAGGTTCCTGCACATCCATCACTACCTCGATTTCGGATTCCTAGATACCCAACGCCAGATTTAATACATGACCCGCGATGAGATCTACTAACCCGAGGAAAATGCCCATGAAAACCATGACAACCAATACGATGATCGTCAATTGAATCGCTTCCTGCCGCGTTGGCCAGGAGACTTTGCGTAATTCGCCTGTAGTCTCGCTGAAATAACGCTGGATGGCATTTTGTTTTTTTGCTTTATCAGCCAAGTGAAAGCTCCTTTATTACAACCAAAACGCGCCACTTGATTCAATGAGGCGTTTATACAGGCCAGGAAGGACTCGAACCCTCAACCGCTCGTTTTGGAGACGAGTGCTCTACCAATTGAGCTACTGGCCTAAGCATATATCAAGTATTATTCGAGATCATAATACTTAAAATTAATTATTTCGTTTCGCGGTGAAGCGTGTGCTTCCTGCAACGCGGACAGTATTTCTTGAATTCCAATCTGTTCGGATCGTTGCGGCGATTTTTCTCGGTTGTATAATTTCGTTCCTTGCAATCACTGCATTGAAGCGTAATTACCGGACGGACATCTTTCTTTTTAGAAGGCATATCGTACTACCTAACTTCCTTTAATTAATAGTTATTCCAGAATTTTAGTAACGACGCCGGAGCCGACGGTCAAGCCGCCTTCGCGAATAGCGAACTTCGATCCCTGCTCGAGAGCCACGGGAACGATGAGTT
>Ga0335081_10015258_pt1 | contig 12422 bp, 14 predicted proteins | sample Lox_Sample_35_FD_206713 | JGI IMG/M metagenome (GOLD analysis project Ga0335081, IMG submission 206713) | Soil microbial communities from Loxahatchee National Wildlife Refuge, Florida, United States - Lox_Sample_3.5 | ecosystem: Environmental > Terrestrial > Soil > Wetlands | place: USA...
AAACTGATGCAACCGGTCGCCGGGTCCATTGCCGCCGATAAGATAATTGTCACACAGCCAGTTGAGGTAGCCCGCGTGCACATAGGTGGGATGCACGACGATGTTCATGTCTTTTTCGATGGTCATGGGCTCGTCGTTGCGGATCAACGGCCGCTCGACGAGATCGTAGCCCTGGCCGTGGCAATAAAGCCGCGCTTCCTGCGGGCGCCCGTTCTTTTTCATGAACTCATTGAAGCCGTCCCAGATGTCCTTGCACGGCGTTCCCGGCTTCAGCAGGTCGAGCGTGAATTTGCGCGACTCCTTGCAGAAAGCGAGTTCGTCCTTCATCGCCTGTGGAACTTTGGCGCCGACAACGCAGGAGCGGCCAAGTTCCGTGTACATGCCGCCCGGCCCGTTGTCCTCGACCAACAGCGCGATCTGATCGCCCTTCTGGATGACGCGGTTCTGCAAATGCTTGTTGGAGAACTTCGACGGTTTTCCGAGCGGCATTGAGGCACAGAGATAGATGCCGTTCTCCGAGCCGTGCGAGACGCTGTACTGCTGCGCGATGGCGGCGACCTCGGTGTCGCGCATGCCGGGCTTCACCGCGGCGAACGCGGCGCGCATGGCGCCGTCCTGCATGGCCGCGGCGCGTTTCACCAGCTCCATCTCTTCCGCGCTCTTGATCACTTTGATGCGGTCAACAAGCTCGGAGGCGTCGACAAAACGTGCCTTGGGAAACGCGCGCTTGATGTAGTCAAGCATCGCGTAGGACATCTGATAGGTGCCGACGTAGCCGATAGTGCCGTCAGAGTAGGGCGCGAGCGCCTTGGCCGCGAGTTCGGGGTCGTAATCCTTGGTGTAGTGCGCCGAGGCGTAGCTCGGCGTCGTGTAGATCGTCTTCACGCCGCGCCAAGTGACGTCGCCCTGCGCCGTGGTCTCGCCGCCGCCGAACGGGCCCTGGCACACGACCGACATCTCGTCGTCGCGCGGGAATACCACCGTGTTCGGATAGCCGTTGGTCGCCGGCATGTCGGTGAACCAGCGCACATAGCCGCCCATGTGGTCGTTGTTGTTCTGCATCAGCAGCACGTCGACCTTCTCGCGCGCCATGCCTAAGCGCGCCGCTTTCCAGCGGCGCTCAAGCTCGGCGGTCGATATCGGCGTGTTCAGGCGTTCCGACAACATGTCATCCTCCCCAGGACGCGGGCTTGCGCACGATGTTGATCATGGATTTGAGATCGCCGGCAAGAAACTTCGCCATGTTGCCGGCGATGGTCGGCATCGCGCGGTCCTCATAGCCGAGCGAATAGCCGCCGAGATGCGAGAAGATCGTGACGTTCTTGGTCTTCCAGAGCGGATTGTCCGGCGGCAACGGTTCTTGGGAGAACACGTCGAGCCCGGCGCCGGCGATCTGGCCGGCTTCCAGCGCCTTGATCAAAGCCGGCTCGTCGACCACGCCGCCACGCGCCACGTTGACGAGAAAGGCGGAGTTCTTCATCGCCGCGAACAGCTTTTCGCCGACGATGCCTTTCGTTTCCGCCGACAATGGCGTCAGAGCAATCAGGAAATCGAATTCCGGCGCGACCTTGAGCAGGTCATCCCGGTGCACCATGCGGTCGAAGCCTTTGGTCGCGCGCGGCGCCGAGCTGATCCCGATCACGGTCATGCCGAGCAGCTTCAGGATCGGCGCCAGATATTCAGCGATCAGGCCGACGCCGAGGATGCCCGCGGTCTTGCCTGAGAGCAGCGCCGAGGGCCAGCGTTCCCATTTGTACTGCTCCTGCGCGCGCACCGAGCGCGGCATGTCGCGGGCGAGCGACAGCATGAAGGCGAGCGTCGCTTCCGACACCGGCGCGCCATGGATCCCGCGCACATTGGTGACCACCACCTCTTTACCGAGCGAGGGCAGGTCGACAATGTTGTCGACGCCGGTTCCCAGCGCCTGGATCCATTTCAGCTTCGGCGCTTCCGCGACCACGTGGTCGGCCATCGGCGGCGAAAAGCAAAGGAGGATTTCGGTGTCGGCGATGTAGGGCCCGACCTCGGTGTGATGGCCGACGGTATTGATGGTGAGCTGCGGAAAACGCTCCAGCAGCATGGCCTTGTAACGGGCCTTCATCGATTCCTGGACTTCGGTAAGGATGAGAACTTGCGGCATGGGCCCGCTTGTATAGGGGCAAATGACATAGCAGGGAAAGTCCGCGGGTGCGGGATGACCGGCATCGTGGGCTTGGCTAGTATCGCCGCGGCGACGTCAGGAGACCAAAGGCAATGGATGCGCTGAATTCAATCCCCATCGACTGGGCGAATGTAAACTGGGTCTATGTCGGAGTGCTGGCGGTTTTCGCCTTTATTGCCACCCTCATTGGCAATCTGCTGTCGCTCAACCACCGCGGTTTCGGCGCCTTGCTGGCGGCATTGCTCTTTGCCGCGATTTTCGTGTTCTGGAGTTACTACCCGCACGGTCTGCCGTTGCCGACGTCTCTCGCGCAGAAGACTGCGGTCACAACCACGCCGGCGCCGCAGCCGGCCGCACCCGCGGCCCCGGTCAAGCCGGCCAACCCGGTCACCGATGTGACGCCGCCGAAAAATCCGGTCACTGACGTCACGCCGCCCGCCAATCCGCGCTAGTTTTTTCAAAACCGACGGGCTTCCGCGCGGCGGAAAGTCCATGTAAATCTTGCCCCGCACGGGGGAATAGGTGGAGTTTCATGAAGAAAGTTTATCCCAACGCAAAAGCGGCGCTGGACGGCATCGTCAAGGACGGCATGTTGGTCGCGGCCGGCGGTTTCGGCCTCTGCGGCATGCCGGAGGAACTGATCAAGGCACTACGCGACAGCGGCGTGAAGAATCTCACCTGTATCTCGAACAACGCCGGTATCGACGGCGCCGGACTCGGCCTGCTGCTCGAGACGCGGCAGATCAAGAAGATGATCGCGTCTTACGTGGGCGAGAACAAATTGTTCGCCCAGCAGTTTCTCGCCGGCGAGCTGGAGATCGAGTTCAACCCACAGGGCACCATGGCCGAACGCCTGCGTGCGGGCGGCGCCGGCATCCCGGCCTTCTTCACCAAGACCGGCGTCGGCACCGAGGTCGCCAAGGGCAAAGAAGAACGCGTGTTCGACGGGGAGCGCTACATCATGGAGCGCGGCCTCGTGCCGGATCTCGCGCTGGTGCACGCCTGGATGGGCGACACCGAAGGCAATCTCGTTTACCGCAAGACCGCGCGTAATTTTAACCCGCCGATGGCAACCGCCGCCAAAATCACGGTGGCCGAGGTCGAGCATCTGGTGCGGCCGGGCGAGCTCAATCCGGATGCCATCATCACCCCCGGCGTTTTCGTGCATCGTATCGTGCACGTCGGCGACGCCAACAAACGCATCGAGGTGCGCACCGTGCGCAAGCGTGCGGCAGCCGCCGCAACCGGTGAGGAGGTCTGATCCATGCCCTGGACCCGCGATCAAATGGCCGAACGCGCCGCCAAGGAGTTGCGCGACGGTTTCTACGTCAATCTCGGCATCGGCATTCCGACTTTGGTATCAAACTACATTCCGGAAGGGGTGAACGTGCAGCTGCAAAGCGAGAACGGCATGCTCGGCTTCGGCCCGTTCCCCTATGAAGGCGAAGAAGATCCGGACCTCATCAACGCCGGCAAGCAGACGGTGACGGAAATTCCGACCACCAGCTATTTCTCGTCGGCGGACAGCTTCGCCATGATCCGCGGCGGCCATATCGACATCGCCATGCTCGGCGCCATGCAGGTTGCCGAGAACGGCGACCTTGCCAACTGGATGATCCCCGGCAAGATGGTGAAAGGCATGGGCGGCGCCATGGACCTCGTCGCCGGCGTGAAGAAGGTCGTGGTGATCATGGAGCACACCGCCAAATCGAAGGACGGCAAGGAGGAAACCAAGCTCCTGCACAAGTGCAATCTGCCGCTCACCGGCACCGCCGTCGTCGACATGGTCATCACCGATCTCGGCGTCTTCAACATCGACAAGAAACACGGCGGCATGACGCTGATCGAGCTGGCGCCCGGCGTTTCGCTCGACGAGATCACGAAGAAGACGCAAGCAAGTTTCAAGGTCGCCAATACGCTGAAGCACTAGGCAAAGCGCCTTGTAAGGAGATGACGGGCTCGCCATGTAAAATGGCATGAGCAAGCCCGATCTCGAGCGCGAACTCGACCGCCTGCAGGACCAGCTCCCCGACTGGGCACAGTGGACCGTGGAGATTCCGCGCGGTTCCAACGCTTGGGTGCGCGTGCCTGCAGGCGTCGTCCTCACCGTCGGCGGCTGCCTGAGCTTCCTACCGGTGCTCGGCTCATGGATGCTGCCGATCGGCCTTGCCACGCTCGCCGTCGATATCCCGCCGATGCGGCGGCCGACGGCCAAGGTGCTATCGTTCATCAACGGAAAGCTGGAAGCGCGCCGCCGCAATCGAGACGAGAACGCGGACGAGCCCTGATTTGATTTTGCCGCCGCGCCGTTACAGGATCGCCCCCAACAAGAATTGGGGGAAACGATGCTATCCGCAGCCGAGCGCGCCAAAGCCGCCGACATTTTGATGGAGGCGAACAAGACCAAGAAGCAGGCGGTGCAGCTCACCACCACCTTCCCGAACATCACCATTGAAGATTCCTACGCGATCTCCACAGAGGTCGCGAACCGAAAGATCAAGGCCGGCGCCAAGCTGATCGGCCACAAGGTGGGGCTGACCTCGAAGGCGATGCAGCGCTCATCGATGATCGACGAGCCTGACTTCGGTTTTATTCTCGACGATCAGATGATTGGCGACGGCGCCAAGGTGCCGCACGCCAATTACTGCAAGCCGCGCGTCGAAGTGGAATTATGCTTCGTCATGGGCAAACGTCTGCTTGGACCCGGCGTCGGCTTGGCCGAAGTGCTGCGCGCGACGGAATACGTGATCCCGGCGATCGAAATTGTCGACGCTCGCATCCAGGACCAGCGCAAGATCTGCGACACCGTCGCCGACAACGGCGCCGCCGCCGGCATTGCGCTGGGCGGCCGGCCGGTCGGCCCGATGGACGTCGACCTGCGCTGGGTCGGCGGTATCATGTATCGCAACTCCGAAATCGAAGAGACCGGACTAGCCGCCGGCGTCCTTGGCCACCCCGCGCTCGGCGTTGCCTGGCTCGCCAACAAGCTCGGCCAGGTCGGCACCGCGCTCGAGCCTGGGCATCTGGTGCTGGCCGGCTCGTTTACGCGTGTGGTGTTTGCGCAAAAAGGCGATACGCTGCACGCCGATTTCGGGCCGCTCGGCGGCCTCGCCATTCAATTCATCTGAGGCAACGCCATGGTCGAACTTCAACGCAACGCCTTCAAACACGCGCTTGCCGCCGGCAAACTGCAGATTGGCCTGTGGTCGAGCCTGTGCAGCAATATCGCCGCCGAGATCATTTCCGAGTCCGGTTTCGATTGGCTGCTGCTCGATACCGAGCATTCGCCCAACGAAATTCCCGACCTCGTGCAGCAATTGCAGGCGGTGCAGCGCGCTTCGGCAACGGCCACGCCGATCGTTCGTCCGGCCTGGAATGATGCGGTGCTGATCAAGCGCATTCTCGATATTGGCGCGCAGGCAGTGCTTATCCCTTACGTGCAGAATGCCGACGAGGCGCGCGCGGCGGTGGCCTCAACGCGCTACCCGCCGCAGGGCATACGCGGCGTCTCGGTTGCCGCGCGCGCCAGCCGTTACGGCCGCACGCCCGGCTACCTCACCAAAGCCAACGACGAGGTCTGCGTGCTGGTGCAGGTCGAAACCCGCGCAGCGCTGAGCGAGCTCGATGCCATTGCCCGCGTTGAGGGTGTGGACGGAGTATTTATTGGTCCTTCCGACCTCGCCGCTTCGCTCGGTCATCTCGGCAATCCGCAGCATCCCGATGTGCAGAAGGTCATCGAGGAATGCGTCCGGCGGTTGCGCGCCCTTGGCAAGCCGGCCGGCATCCTCACCGGCAACGAAGAGGAGGTCCGTCGCTATATCGGCTGGGGGTATCTATTTGTGGCGGTCGGCGCCGATGTCGGGCTGCTGCGCGGCGCGGCCGATACGTTGGCCAAGAAATATAAATCGGGCTGACCTCCAGCGCGGTTTCGGTCGGGTCTTTGCCCACCCTTGTCGCCGTGCGAAAATACGCAGACAATACGAAGGCGGGGAAGTGGAAATGCCGAGTGAGTTGATCCTCGAAACCGAGGATCTGAGCAAAGAATTTGCTGGCTTTGTCGCCGTCAATGGCATCAGCCTGCGCGTGCGCCGTGGCACCATCCACGCGCTGATCGGGCCGAACGGAGCCGGCAAAACAACTTGCTTCAACCTGCTGACGAAATTCTTAAGTCCGACCAGCGGCCGCATCCTGTTCAATGGCAAGGACATCACTGGTATGCAACCGGCCGACGTCGCACGGCTCGGCATCGTGCGGTCATTCCAGATTTCGGCGGTCTTTCCGCATCTCACGGTGTTGGAAAATGTACGCATCGCGTTGCAGCGCAAGCGCGGTGCCTCGTTCGATTTCTGGCATTCCTCTTCGGTGCTCAACGTTTTCAATGAACGCGCCATGGAGCTCATCACCGACGTCGGCCTTTCGGCATTTGCCAATTGGTCGGCGGTCGAGTTGCCTTATGGCCGCAAGCGGGCGCTTGAGATCGCGACCACGCTCGCGCTCGATCCCGAGCTGCTGCTGCTCGACGAGCCGACCGCGGGCATGGGCCACGAGGACATCGACCGCATCTCGCAACTCATCAAGCGTGTTGCTGCGGACCGCACGGTCTTGATGGTCGAGCACAACCTGCCTGTGGTCGCCGATATTTCCGATACCATCACGGTGCTCACACGCGGACGCGTGCTCGCTGAAGGCAATTACGAGACGATCTCGGCGAATGCCGAAGTGCGCGAAGCTTACATGGGCACCGGGCATGCTTGATACGCGCGCGCCTTTGCTCGCTATCAAGGGCCTCGAAGCCTGGTACGGCGAATCGCACATCCTGCACGGGGCCGAATTCGACGTGCACCAAGGCGAGGTTGTCACCCTGCTTGGCCGCAATGGCGCTGGCAAGACGACGACGTTGAAATCCATCATGGGCATTGTCGGCCAGCGTACCGGCTCAATCCGCTATGAAGGCCGTGAATTGATCGATTGCACTTCCGACCAAATCGCCCGCGCCGGCATCGCCTTCTGCCCGGAAGAGCGCGGCATATTCGCGAGCCTTGGCGTTGAAGAGAACCTGATGCTGCCGCCGCAGGTACGTCCCGGCGGCCTGCCGCTCGAGCGGATCTTCGAGATGTTTCCGAACCTGAAGGAGCGTCTCGGCTCGAGCCAGGGCACCAAGCTTTCGGGCGGCGAGCAGCAGATGTTGGCGATTGCCCGTATCTTACGCACTGGGGCGCGGCTTTTGCTGCTCGACGAGCCGACCGAGGGTCTCGCGCCGGTCATCATCCAGCAGATCGGCAAGACCATACGTGCCCTGAAGAGTCAGGGGTTCACGATCCTTTTGGTCGAGCAAAACTTCCGCTTCGCTTCGACCGTCGCGGACAGCTACTACGTGATGGAACACGGGCGCATTATCGATCGGTTTGGCAACGAGGAACTCGATGCCAGCGTTGATAAATTGCACGAATACCTGGGCGTTTAGGCTACACTTGCATCATTAAACCAACGACCAAAACGAACGAAGGAGGAATGACAATGAAAAGAACCTTAGGCCTCGCGGCCCTTGCCGCGATGCTCGTTTGCGGAGCGGCCAACGCTCAGCAGATCAACGTCAAGATCGGCGTGCTCACCGACATGGCGAGCCTCTACGCCGACGACACCGGTCAGGGCTCAGTGGCTGCCGCCAAGCTCGCGGCCCAGGACTTCATGAAGGACCACAAGAATTTTAAGGTTGAAGTCATCAGCGCCGATCACCAGAACAAGGCGGATATCGGCGTGGCGACTGTCAATCAGTGGGCCGACGTCGATCACGTCAACATGGTCGCCGATGTGCCGAACTCCGGCGTTGCGCTCGCGATCGCGCCGGTCGTCGCCCAGAAGAACATGGTTTTCGTGGCCTCGGGCCCGGCGTCGTCGGATCTCACCGGTCCGAAATGCCAGCCGACCACCATTCACATGACTTATGACACCTGGATGCTGGCGAATGGCACCGGCAGAGCCATCGTGAAAAACGGCGGCGACACCTGGTTCTTTCTTGTGTCCGACTATGCCTTCGGTCACGCGCTGGAACGAGACACTGCGGCGGTCGTCGAGAAGAATGGCGGCAAGGTGCTGGGACAGGTCGCGCATCCGATAAACACGTCTGACTTCTCCTCGTTTCTGTTGCAAGCGCAGCAGTCGAAGGCGAAGATCATTGGGCTTGCCAATGCCGGCGGCGACACCATCAACGCCATCAAGCAGGGCGCCGAATTCGGCATCGTCGCGGGCGGGCAAAAGTTTGCCGGTCTGCTGGTGTTCGCGCCGGACGTCCAAGCGCTCGGCTTGAAGACCGCCCAAGGCCTCATGTTCACAGAGACCTTCTATTGGGATCTCAATGATCAGACGCGGGCCTGGACCAAGCGTTGGGACAAGGAGCGCAACGCCCCTGGCAAGCTGCCGAGCATGAACCATGCCGGCGTCTACGCGGGCACGATGCATTATCTCAAGGCGGTCGCCGCGCTTGGCAGCCCTGCCGACGGCAAGGCAGTCGCCGCGAAGATGAAGGCAATGCCGACCGACGATCCGGTCTTCGGCAAGGGCTCGATCCGTGCCGATGGTCGTGCCTTGCATCCGGCGTATCTGTTCGAGGTCAAGAAGCCCTCGGAGTCGAAGGGTCCGGGCGATCTCTACAGTCTCCGCGCCACCATCCCGGCCGACCAGGCCTTCCGTCCGCTCAAGGACGGCGGCTGCCCGTTGGTGAGCGGCTGATCGGCTGATCCCGAAAGAGGGGCGGGCCAGCAAGGCCCGCCCCTTTGAGCGGAGCAACGGATGTTCACGATCTTCGGCGTCCCCTCGGGTGCCTTGTTCGGCCAATTGCTGATCGGGCTGATCAACGGCTCGTTCTACGCGCTGTTGAGTTTGGGGCTTGCCGTGATCTTCGGCATGCTGAACATCATCAACTTCACGCACGGCGCCCAATACATGCTCGGCGCGCTGACGGCGTATATTCTGTTGCAGGTCTCCGGACTGGGCTATTGGCCATCCTTGATTATTGCGCCGATCGTGGTCGGCTTGATCGGCATCATCATCGAGCGATTTTTCCTGCAATGGCTCTACAAGCTCGACCACCTGTACGGCCTGCTGCTGACCTTCGGGCTCGCGCTCATCATTGAAGGCGTGAGCCGCCATTATTTCGGCACCGCCGGCCTGCCGTACACGCTGCCGGACTCGCTTCAAGGCGGCCACAATCTCGGCTTCATGTTCCTGCCCAACTATCGCGCCTGGGTGATCGCCGCATCGCTGACCGTCTGCCTCGTCACCTGGTTCCTGATCGAGCGCACGCGCATCGGCGCTTACCTGCGCGCCGCAACGGAAAATCCCACCCTTGTGCGCGCCTTCGGCATCAACGTGCCGCGCATGATCACGCTAACCTACGGCTTCGGCGCGGCGCTTGCTGCCTTCGCCGGCGTCATGGCGGCCCCGATCTACAACGTGTCGCCGAACATGGGATCGGAGCTGATCATCGTGGTCTTCGCCGTGGTGGTGATCGGCGGCATGGGCTCGATTCTCGGCGCCATCATCACCGGCTTCGCGCTCGGTGTCGTCGAGGGGCTGACCAAGGTGTTCTTCCCGGAAGCGTCGAACACCGTGATCTTTGTCATCATGGCGATCGTGCTTCTGGTGCGACCCGCTGGCCTGTTTGGACGGCGCGCATGATGGAACATGTGGTCGACCCTCTCGCGGGGCAGCGCTCGGTTTGGCGGGAGCAGAGCGAGACGATCGGTTTCATCGTCATGGTCGTTGCGCTTGCCGTTTCCCCGTTCCTGACCTATCCGCTGTTTCTGATGCAGGCTTTGTGCTTTGCGCTGTTTGCTTGCGCTTTCAATCTGCTCATCGGCTACGTCGGGTTGTTGTCCTTTGGCCATGCGCTCTATTTCGGCTGGGCGAGTTACATCGCGGCTCACGCTGCCAAGGTCTGGGGCCTCAGCCCCGAACTTGCGATCCTCACCGGCACGCTCGTAGCTACCGTGTGCGGCGTCATTGCCGGCTCGCTGGCGATTCGGCGGCAGGGCATCTATTTCGCGATGATCACTCTCGCGCTCGCGCAGATGATGTATTTCGTCGCCGTGCGCGCCAAATTTACCGGCGGCGAAGACGGCATTCAGGCCGTGCCGCGCGGACATCTGTTTGGCCTCATCGATCTTCGCGACGAGGGCACGATGTATGTCCTGGTGCTCGTGATCTTCCTGGCCGGCTTCCTGCTCATCTACCGCATCATCCATTCGCCCTTCGGCGAGGTGCTCAAGGCGATCCGCGAGAACGAGACTCGCGCGATTTCGCTCGGTTACAAGACCGACCGCTACAAGCTCATGGCCTTTGTGCTGTCGGCGATGCTTGCCGGCGTTGCCGGCTCGACCAAGGCGATCGTGGTGGGAATCGCTTCGTTGACCGACGTCAATTGGCCGATGTCCGGTGAAGTCGTTCTCATGGCGCTGGTCGGCGGCCTCGGCACCATTTTCGGGCCCGTGGTCGGCTCGTTCGTCATCCTGACGCTGCAGTATAAGCTCGCATTCCTCGGCGAATGGGTGCTGGTGATCCAGGGCGTGATTTTCGTCATCTGCGTGCTGCTATTCCGCCGCGGCCTGATCGGCGAACTCGCAAACTGGCTCAAAATAAAGCTTTAGCCGGGCGCGGTTTGCGCTAGATCAAAGCGGCTGCAGGTACCTTCGCGAAATATTGCTTGCGCTTGGGATTCCGAAAAGCGGAGGAAACCGGCATGGCGGCGCAGGCCGAACCGATTCACGACATCGCGCATTTGGGCAGCGTGGAATTGTTCACGCCCTCGCCGGACAAGAGCCTTTGGTATTTCCGTGACCTGCTCGGCATGGAGCCAGTGCACGAAAGCGAAAAGTCGGTCTACCTGCGCGGCTATGGCGACTACGCGACATCGACGCTGAAATTGACTGCGGCGGGCGACGCCGGCGTCGGCTGCATTTCCTGGCGCTGTGCGAGCCCGCAGGCGCTCGAACGCCGCGCCAAAGCCATCGAAAAAGCCGGGCTCGGCGTCGGCTGGAGCAACGGCGATTTCGGCCGTGGCCGCTCCTATCGTTTTCGCGATCCCGACGGCCACCGCATGGAAATCTATTACGAGGAGCAGAAATTTGTCGCGCCGAAGAACCTGCATTCGACGCTAAAGAACCTGCCGCAGAAATATACCGGCCGCGGCGTCTGCGTGCGCCGGGTCGATCATCTGGCGCTGCTGGCCAAGGACGTCGAAGCCAATCGCAGATTCGCCCAGGACATTCTTGGCTTTCAGCTGCGCGAGCAGGTACGGTACGACAAGGGCAAGACCGAAATCGGCTCGTGGATGAGCCCGACCGCGATTCACCACCAGCTTGCCTATGTGGTGGATGTGAAAGGCGCGCACGGCCGCCTGCATCATTTCTCGCTGTGGGTGGACAACCGCGATGACGTGTTGCGCGCCGCCGACATTCTTGCTGAGAACGGAATTTTCCTCGAGGCCGGCCCTTCCAAGCACAACAATTCGCAGGGCTTCTATCTTTACACCTACGAACCAGGCGGCAATCGCGTCGAGATCTACACCGGCAGTTTCCTGGTCGTGGCTCCGGATTGGGAGCCGGTCACCTGGGACGAGGAGGAACGCGGCACCGGTACGTATTGGGGCGCCGCGCTGCCAGACAGTTTTATTGAGTACGCGACACCGAATGTCTCGGCCGAGAATGTCGGCAAGACGCCGGAATTCCCGGTGTTTTTCTAGCGGCGAGGGATTCTGAAAATGAATCTGCCCCCACGAATTGATGCCAAAGCTGTGCGCGAGCGCATCGGTCCTTACGCCGATGAAATCGTGTCGATGCAGGATCGCGGCGCGATCTACCGCGAACTCATCGGCTTCGTCCCGCCGCGCATCGAAGCGCGGCTGGCGGTGACCGGCGCGCTCGACCCGCAGCTGCTGGACTTGCAGGAGAAAATGCGCGAGCACGCCATGTATCCGGCCTGCTTCGACACCAAGACGGCGCAACTTATGCTCTTCGGCATGCTGCTGATGGACGGCAGCGATGCCGCGCAGCTCCATGCCATTGCCGCTCGGCGGGCAGGGGCAAGCTACGAGGAACTGCAGGCGGTGGTGAGCCTTTGCTTCCTGTTCCGTGGCCTGCCGGCTGCCAATCGTGGCGCCGAGGTGCTCGCCAACCTCGCCAAACGCGAGGCTGAGGCAGCCGCCTAGCCGGTTTTCCACGGCGGCCGACGATATCCGGCCTTTACTTAGGCTGTTCAAAACAAT
>Ga0335081_10015259_pt1 | contig 12422 bp, 9 predicted proteins | sample Lox_Sample_35_FD_206713 | JGI IMG/M metagenome (GOLD analysis project Ga0335081, IMG submission 206713) | Soil microbial communities from Loxahatchee National Wildlife Refuge, Florida, United States - Lox_Sample_3.5 | ecosystem: Environmental > Terrestrial > Soil > Wetlands | place: USA: Florida...
ACGCCGAGGTGAAACGAATCTCGCCGGTCGAGGCGGCGGCGCGCATCCTCGGCCACCTGCGCGACGCCTGGAACGCGGCGCACGAGTTCGAAGGCGTCAAGCTCGCCGATCAGGCCGTCAGCCTTACCGTACCGGCCTCCTTCGACGCGGTCGCGCGCGAGCTCACCGTGACCGCCGCCGCGCAGGCCGGCCTCGCGAAGCTGACGCTGCTCGAAGAGCCGCAGGCCGCGCTGTACGCGTGGGTCGAATCGCACGGCGAGACCTGGCGCGGCGAGGTGCACCCGGGCGACGTCATCCTCGTCGTCGACGTCGGCGGCGGCACCAGCGACTTCTCGCTCATCTCGGTGGGCGACGACGCGGGCCGGCTGGCGCTGACGCGCGTGGCGGTGGGCGATCACATCCTGCTCGGCGGCGACAACATCGATCTCGCGCTCGCGCACACCGTGGCGCAGAAGCTGCCGGCGAAGCTCGACGCGTGGCAGCTCAACGCGCTCACCCACGCGTGCCGCAAGGCGAAGGAGACCGGCGAGACGCAGCTGGCGATTCCGGGCCGCGGCAGCGGGCTCATCGCGGGGACCATCCGCGCCGAGCTGACGGCCGGAGAGCGGCGGCGCGCGGTGGACGCGTTCTTCCCTGACGTCGGGCTGTCGGCCGAGCCGCAGTCCGCGCGGCGCACGGGTCTGACCACCCTGGGCCTGCCGTACGCGCAGGATCCCGCGATCACGCGCCACCTCGCGGCGTTCCTGCGGCGCGCGCCGCAGTACAAGCCGTCGGCGATCCTCTTCAACGGCGGTGTGTTCAAGGACGCTTCCCTGCAGGAACGCATCGCCTCGCTGGTGGACAATTGGATGCAGAAGCCGCTGCGCCGGCTGCAATCCACCTCGCTCGACCTGGCCGTCGCGATCGGCGCGTCGTACTCCGGCCTCGCGCGGCGCGAGCGCGGCATCCGCATCCGCGGCGGCACGGCACGCGCGTATTACGTCGGGGTCGAGTCGGCCGCGCCGGCGGTGCCCGGCTTTTCGCCGCCGGTGCGCGCCGTGTGCATCGCGCCGTTCGGCATGGAGGAAGGCAGCGCGGTCGATCTGCCCCAGCTCGAGATCGGCGCCGTCGTCGGCGAGACGGCGAGCTTCCGCTTCTTCGCCTCGAGCGCGCGCCGCGATGACACGGCGGGGACGATGGTCGAAGACGTCGACGAGCTGGAAGAGCTGCCGGCCATCGAAACGAAGCTCACCGGCGAGACCGGCGCGGTCATTCCGGTGCACCTGCGCTCGCACGTCACCGAAGTCGGCACGCTCGAGATGCACCTCGTCGCCACGGAGGAGCCGGCTTCGCCGGCGACGGGCGGAGGGCGGAGCCCGGAGCATCCAACGACCAGCGCGTGGAAGCTCGAGTTCTCGGTGAGGTCGGCCGCGTGATCCGTTACGCGGTCGGCATCGACCTGGGCACCTCGAACAGCGCGCTCGCGTACGCGGACCTGAACGAGCAGGATCCATCGGTACACGTCTTCGACGTGCCGCAGCAGCCGCGGCCGTACAAGCTGCTGCCGTCGCACCTGTACCTGCCCTCGCCGCACGAGGGCCTCGGCGGAGAGCCGCTGGTTGGCCTGTTCGCGCGCGAGCGCGGCGCGCAGGTGCCGGGCCGCCACGTGTCGTCGGCGAAGAGCTGGCTGGTGCACCCTTCGGTCGATCGCACCGCCGCGATCCTGCCGTGGGGCGCGCCGCCGGACGTGCCGCGCATGTCGCCGGTGCAGGCCGAGGCGCGCATCCTCGCGCACTTGCGCAAGGCCTGGGACGAGCAGCACCCCGGCGCGCCGCTGGCGGAGCAGGACGTGGTCGTCACCGTGCCCGCGTCGTTCGACGAAGCGGCGCGCGCGCTGACCTTGCAGGCCGCCGCGGAAGCGGGCCTGCCGAAGCTGCTGCTGCTCGAGGAGCCGCAGGCCGCGTTCTACGACTGGACGCGCGTCCACCGCGCGACGCTGGCGGAAGAGCTGGCCGGCGTGCACCTGATCCTCGTCGTCGACGTGGGCGGCGGCACGACCGATCTCACGCTCATCCGCGCGCAGCCGCTCGAGCGCATCGCCGTCGGCGATCACCTGCTGCTCGGCGGCGACAACATGGATCTGTTGCTCGCGCGAGTGGTCGAGCAGCGGCTCGCGCGCAAGCTCGACGCCTCGCAGTTCGGCGCGCTCGTTTCCGCCGCGCGCGCTGCGAAGGAGCTGCTGCTGTCGCCGGACGCGCCGGAGAAGACCTCGGTGGCCGTCGCGGGGACCGGCTCGCGCATGATCGCCGCGTCCGCGAGCGCCGAGCTGTCGCGCGACGAAGTGCGCGCCATGCTGCTCGATGGTTTTTTTCCGAAGGTCACCGCCGCCGACATGCCGGCGCGCGCGGCGCGCACCACCGGCCTCGCCGAGCTGGGACTGCCGTACGTGTCGGACCCGGCGATCACCCGGCACGCCGCGGCGTTCCTCAAGGCCCACGAGCGCACCGTGGGCGACCTGCGCGTCGACGCGGTGCTCTACAACGGCGGCGCGCTCGCATCGGCGGTCGCGGCCGACCGGCTCACCGAGGTGATCGCCTCGTGGCGCGGCCCGGTGAAGCGCCTGCGCAACGACGCGCCCGATCTCGCCGTCGCGCGCGGCGCCGCCACGTACGCGCTGGTGCGCCGCGGGCTCGGCCTGCGCATCGGCGGCGGCAGCCCGCGCTCGTATTACATCGGCGTCGGCGCGGGCGAGCAGGCCGTTTGCGTCGTGCCGCGCGGCGCGGGCGAAGGCGAGGATCAGCACTTGCAACGCGAGTTCCAGCTCGTGCTCGGCAAGCCGGTGCGCTTCCGCATCTTCGCGGCCACCGGCTTTCGCGCCGACCGCGCCGGCGACGTCATCGACGTCGACAGCGGGCTCGCCGAGCTCCCGCCGCTGCAGACGGTCATCCAAGGCGAAGGCACCGCGAAGGTCACGCTCAAGGCCGCGCTCACCGAAATCGGCACGCTCGAGGTCTTCTGCCAGAGCGCGGCGCAGCGCTGGAAGCTCGAGTTCCAGCTGCGCGGCGGCGAGGCCAGCGGCGGCGAGACGTCGCAGCTGCCGCGCAACATCGAGCAGGCGCGCGAGCAGCTGCAGCGCGTGTTCGGCAAGAAGCCGGTGCAGGACGCGAGCGCGAAGGACCTCTGGCGAAATCTCGAAAAGGTCCTCGGCGATCGCTCCGGCTGGACCGCCGCCGTCTCGCGCGACCTGTGGGGCGTCTTGTGGGCGGGCGCGCAGAAGCGGCGCCGCAGCGCCGATCACGAGCGCATCTTCCTCGCCCTCTGCGGCTTCCTGCTCAGGCCCGGCTTCGGCGCGCCGCTCGATGCGTGGCGCGTCGAGCAGGCATGGACGCTCTTCGATCAGGGCCTCACCAACCACAAGGACGCGCCGGTGTGGGCGGCGTGGTGGATCCTCTGGCGCCGCATCGCCGCCGGCCTCTCACCCGAGGCCCACGAGCAGCTGTTCGATGCGATCGCGCCGCACCTCAAGCCCGCTGCGAAAGGCCGCGTCGCGAACCCCGGCAAGCGCCCGCCGGGGCTCGCGCCCGACGAGATGGTGCGCCTGCTCGGCGCGCTCGAGCGGCTGCCGGTCGACCGCAAGGTCGAAGCGGGCGGCTGGCTGCTGGAAAAGATCCCCGCGCCCGGAACGGTGTGGGCGCTCGGCCGGCTGGGCGCGCGGGTGCCGGTGGCGCGCGCCGCGCACTCGGCGGTGCCGCCGGAGACCGCCGCGGAGTGGGTGCAGCGGCTGCTCGAGCTCGACTTCCGCAAGGTGGACGAGGCGCCGTTCGCGGTGGCGCAGCTCGCGCGGCTCTCGGGTGATCGCGCGCGCGATCTCGACGAGGACCTGCGCGGGAAGGCGGCGCAGCGACTCGAGCAGGCAGGCGCTCCGGGCGAATGGTCCGCGTCGCTGCGCGAAGTGCAGGCGCTCGGCGAGAAGGACGAGCCGCGCGTGTTCGGCGAGGCCCTGCCGCTCGGCCTGCACCTCGCGGGGTGACTATTTTCCCGCGCATGAATCGCATGCGGGTGTTGCGGGAAGCGGTGAGGTCGAAGCGGCCTTCGCCGATGGGCGCGTTGTGGCGCGGCCTGCTCGCGGGCGCAGCGGGCGCGGCGGCGCAGTCGCTCTTGTTCAAGCTGAAGAAAGCGCCCGAGCCGACCAAGGTGCCGCCCGATCTCGGCAAGCCCGAGCCCGAGGCGCGCGGCGAGTCGAGCCTCGAGACGGTGGCGCGCCGCGCGGTGGAAGGACTCGCGCAGCGCGGGCCGCTCGACAAGGAGGCCAAGGGCCGGCTCGCGAGCGCCATTCACTATGCGTTCGGCGCCGCCTGGGGCGGGCTCTATGGCCTCTTGCGCGAGAGCGTGGCCATTCCGCCGCCGGCGTTCGGCGCGCTGGTGTGGCTGGCGAGCGACAACGTCCTGTTGCCCGCGTTTCGCGTCGCGGCCTGGCCGCAGCACTATCGCGCCGACGAGCATCGCTACGCGCTGCAGGCGCACCTCGCCTACGGCGCGGCCACGGCCGGCGCGTACGCGCTGCTGCGCAACCTCGGCCCGGTGCCGCTGCGGCTCATCCCCGCGGTGCTGGCGATGCAGGCCTGGGCGTTCGTGCTGCGCCTGCCTCCCGCGCGCCTGCTCAGGCGCCGCCAGCCGTGGCCGAAACGGATCGTCCAGGGCGTGCTGGTGCAGAGGGTGGCGCAGGCTTGAACTCCGACGGTAGTCCTGCTACCGATCCTTCCCGGCGGGCAGCTCGCCCGCACCCGGAACAAGGGATGGGGAACCGTCCGTAACAAGAGAAGGCTTCAAAATGGCGCAGGGTACGGTGAAGTGGTTCAACGACAGCAAGGGGTTTGGTTTCATCTCGCAGGAAGGCGGCGAGGACGTCTTCGTCCACCACACCGCCATCCAGATGGAGGGCTTCCGCTCGCTGGCCGAAGGCGATCGGGTGGAGTTCGAAATCGTGAAAGGCCCGAAGGGCCTGCAGGCGCAGAACGTTCGCAAGACGTAGTCCGGCTGGCGAGCCGCGCGAGGGCCGCTTCCTTTCGGAGGCGGCCCTTTCGCTTTTCGGCTAGAATCGTTTGAGCTCAAATGAATTCCCCCCTGGCATCGCTGGTCGAGACGCCTTCCGCGGAGCTGCGCCGCTCGCCGCGCTTCCGCGAGGTGCTCCTCTGGACGCTGGTCGTGGGCGTGGTCGGCGGCGTGGTCGCGTGCGCGTACTACTGGCTGCTCGAAGGCTCGATGTGGGCGCTGTGGAAGGCGCTGCCGCTGTGGGTCGAGAAGTGGGCGCCGGCGTGGCTGCAGCGGCACCACTGGCTGTGGGTGGTGACCGGCATCGGCGGCGCGCTGGTCGGCGTCGCGCTGCGCGTGATGGGCACGCCGGGCGAAGTGTCGGCGGTGGTGGACAACATCCACATGGAGGGCGGGCGCATCGACGTCCGGCAGACGCCGTCGATGGTGGTGGCGTCGTTGTTGTCCATCACCTTCGGCGGCAGCGCGGGGCCGGAGGCGCCGCTGGTGCAGATCAACGGCTCGCTCGGGAGCTGGCTCGGCGACCGGCTGCGGCTGACGCCCGAGATCGTGCGGACGCTGACCTTCTGCGGTATGGGCGCGGCGCTGGGCGCGTTCTTCGGGGCGCCGCTGGGGGGCGCGCTGTTCGCGCTGGAGATTCCGCACCGCCGCGGCCTCGAGTACTACGAGGCGGTGGTGCCCGCGACGCTGAGCGCGACGCTGGCGTGGCTCGTGTTTCGCGCGATCACGGGCCTGTCGTTCGGGCGGCTCTATCACGTGCCGACGTTCGAGGTGACTCCGCGCGGCGTGTGGGTGGCGGCGCTGTGCGGCGTCTTCGGCGCGCTGCTGGCGGCCATGTTCGTGGCCATCTTCCGCGCCATCGAGCACGCGGCGAAGCCGCTCGAGCGCTGGCACATCCTGCTCGGAGCCATCGGCGGCATCTGCATCGGCGTGATCGCGGGCGTCTACCCGGAGACGCTCTTCTTCGGCGAGCACCAGGGCGCCGAGCTATTGGAGAACGGCATCCAGCTGGGCGCGCTCGCCCTGCTCGGCATCGCGCTGGCCAAGATGCTCGCGGTCGGCTGCACGCTGCACTCGGGCTTCCGCGGCGGCTTCATCTTCCCCTTGTTCTTCATCGGCGCCGCGGGCGGGCTGGCGCTTTCGGCGATGTTCCCGATGATTCCGGCCCCGCTCGCTGCGCTCTGCACCATGGCGGCGGTGAACGTGGCGGTCACGAAGACGCCGGTGAGCACGACGGTAATATTGGCGACGCTGTCGGGGCTCGGCGTCGTCCCGCTGCTCATCGTGGCGAGCTTCATCAGCTTCCTGCTGACCACGCGCGTCGCGCTGATCCGCACGCAGCGCTCGCGAACCGGCTGACCCCCGGTTCAACTGTGCGAACACCTCCAACACTTGCAACACTTGCAAGTGTGTACACTCCGTACACTGTTCCAACACTTGCAAGTGTTAGAGGACCCCATGCTCAAGGACAAGGTCGCGGTCGTAACCGGGGCGAGCCGCGGAATCGGCGACGCCATCGCGAAAGCGTTCGTCGCGCAAGGCGCGCAGGTGCTGCCCGTCTCGCGGAAGATCGAAAACGGGTTCGCCGCGCACACCGGCAAGGAAGCCGACTGCGTCGCGATCATGGCCGAGGCGGTCAAGCGGTTCGGCAAGGTCGACATCCTCGTGAACAACGCCGGCACGAACCCGTACTACGGGCCGCTGCTGGAGGCGTCCGAGGCCGCGTGGGACAAGACCTTCGAGGTGAACCTCAAGGGCTACTTCTGGTGCACGCGCGAGCTGGTGAAGCACCTGCAGGGCCGGCCCGGCGCGGTGGTGAACATCGCCAGCGTGCAAGGCCTGCGCGGGGCGGCGCTGCAGGGCGTGTACGCGATGACGAAGGCCGCGGTCATCTCGATGACGCGCACGCTCGCGCTGGAGCTGGGCCCGAAGAAGGTCCGCGTGAACGCCATCGCGCCCGGCCTGGTCGACACCCGGCTCGCGAGCGGGCTGGTGAACGACCCGGCCATCTCCGCCGACTGGAAAGCCAGGGCGCCGCTCGGCCGCATCGCCAGGCCCGACGAGATCGCCGGCGCCGCCGTCTATCTCGCCTCCGACGCAGCTTCGTTCACCACCGGCGACGTGCTGGTGGTGGACGGAGGGTTGATGGCGGGATAGCCGCCGAAGACGTATACCTCTCGTCATGGAGCAGCGGCAGGCCACGCTCCTCCAGATCACGGTCGACCTGTTCGTCGTGCTGGGCTGGGTCACCGTCATGGTCTCCGGACTCTTGCTGGTGACCGGTCTGGTGATGATCTCCGCCGCCTCGCCGGGCGCGCCTCCTCCCGAAGTGGACGGGCACGCCATCTTCGGCGTGGGCCTGCTCGGCTGCATCGCCGGCGTCACTTTGCTCATCCTTGCGCGCTGGGCCGACCCGGTGGAGAAGCGCTGACTCCCGCCGCCGGTCAGCGCGGAATCGCCCGCACGAACGCCGCGAGGTCTGCGTTGAACCGGCCGGCGGCCTCGTAGAACGGCGAGTGCCCGACGCCGTCGTAGAACGCGCCGCGGGCGTGCTTCACCAGCGACAGCGTGTGCTCGCTCATGGCCGGCTGGATGATCGCGTCCTCGCGCCCCTGCACCACCAGCACCGGCACGTGGAGCGCGCGCAGCACGTCGTCGTACGCGGTGGGCCGCCCGCCAAGGAACCTGCGCACCGGCACGGGAACCATCATGTTGTACGCGAGCGCGGCGGCCATCTCCTCGGGCGGCGGCCGCACCTTGAAGCACGCTTCGAGGAAGCTGCGCGTGCCGGCGATGTTGGTGGCGAGATCGTCGGAGGTCATGCCGGGCAGCCTCGCGCCGGGCCCGAAGACGCCGTCCTTCGCCGTGCTGACGGCCGCGATGTAGACGATGCCGGAGATGCCGCCGTCGCCAAACTGCGCCAGGTAGTCGTTGACGACGCGGCCGCCGTACGACCAGCCGACCAGCACCGGCTTGCCCAGCCCGAGCTGGCGAATGATCGCGTCGATGTCGCCCGCCCAGCGCTTGGCCTCGCGATACGCCTCGGGAACGAGCGGCTTGTCGGAGTTGCCGTGGCCGCGCAGGTCGAAGGTGACGAGCCGGAACTCCTTCGCCAGCTCGCTGTTCACCTGCCGCGACCAGGAGAGGTGCGACTGGCTGATGCCGTGGATGAAGACGATGGCCGGACCGGCCGGATTTCCCGATTCTTGCACGGAGAGCACGACGCCGTCGGCCGAGCGCACCGCGTGCGGCGTGTACGGCGCGTTTGCAGTGCCTGTCGCGGCGATCATGAGCAGTGCCCCCACGCTCATGGGCCGACAATAGAATAGAGTGGCGGCGAATGCTCGCGCTGCTGCTGCACGTGCAGATCCTCGGGCTCTTGCACCCGCAGCGGGCACTGGTCGATGGCGTCGAGGCCGTTCCCGGCCACCGCTACGGCGGCGAAAAGTTCACCGTGCAGGTGGGCGAGCTGAAGCGGACGTACGCCGGCGCGCTGCAAGTCGAAGACGGCGGCAGCGAGCTCAAACTCATCAACGAGGTGGAGCTGGAAGACTACGTCGCAGCGGTCGTAGCGGCCGAGCTTGCGGAAGGCCCGCCGTCCGCCCGCGAGGCGCTCGCCATCGTCGCGCGGACGTACGCGCTGAGCGAGCCGGCGCTCGACGACACGGCGCATACGCAGTGGTACCGCGGACTTGAAAGGGCGGACATCGAAGCCGCCCGCCGCACGCGCGGCCAGGTGCTCGTAAGGCAAGGCAAAATCGCACCGGTCGCCTACTCGCAGGACTGCGGCGGCTCCGTCCGCGAAACCTGGCGCTCCACCGATCGGTCACCGGACACGCATGCGCCCGGCACGCCGCGCGGCCGCGGCCACGGCGTGGGACTTTGCCAGCGCGGCGCGCTGTTCCTCGCATCGAAAGGCGCGTCGGCGCATCAGATTCTGGCTCGCTACTTTCCGAGCCTGCAAATCGGCCGGCGGTAGCTTGCTTTTTCGGGGCGAAACAGGGTACTTGCACCGCCCTTCAAGACAGGACGGACGGTAGAAACGTGGCGAACGCGAACATCGATCTCATCCGCAACATCGGCATCTCCGCCCACATCGACTCGGGCAAGACGACGCTCTCCGAGCGCATCCTCTTCTACACGGGGCGCATCCACGCCATCCACGAGGTGAAGGGCAAGGACGCGGTCGGCGCCAAGATGGACTCGATGGACCTGGAGCGCGAGAAGGGCATCACCATCCAGTCGGCGGCCACCTACTGCGAGTGGGACGTCACCGACGGCGCGCGCGAGACGCACAACATCAACATCATCGACACCCCCGGGCACGTGGACTTCACCATCGAGGTGGAGCGCGCGCTGCGCGTGCTCGACGGCGCCATCCTGGTGCTCTGCTCGGTGTCGGGCGTGCAGTCGCAGTCGATCACGGTGGACCGCCAGATGCGCCGCTACAAGGTGCCGCGGCTGGCGTTCATCAACAAGATGGACCGCGCCGGCGCGAACGCCTTCCGCGTGGCGCAGCAGTTGCGCGAGAAGCTGAACCACAACGCGGTGATGATGGAATTGCCCATCGGCGCCGAGGAGAAGTTCCAGGGCGTGGTCGATCTGATCACGATGAAGGCGCACTACTACGACGGCGAGAACGGCGAGAACATCCGCACCGAGGAAATCCCCGCCGACCTGCTCGAGCAGGCGAAGACCATGCGGCACGACCTCATCGCCGCGGTGGCCGATTACGACGAGAAGCTGACCGAGATGTTCATCGAGGAGAAGGAACCGAGCGTCGAGGACATCCGCCGCGCCGTCCGCGCCGGCACGCTCGCCCTCAAGATGACGCCGGTGTTCTGCGGCAGCGCCTACAAGAACAAGGGCGTGCAGCACCTGCTCGACGGCGTCGTCTACTACCTGCCGAATCCGAAAGAGGTCGTGAACGAGGCGCACGACCAGGCGAAGAACGAAGAGAAGGTGGTGCTGGAGAGCGACCCGAAGAAGCCGTTCGTCGGCCTCGCGTTCAAGCTCGAGGACGGCCGCTACGGCCAGCTCACCTACATGCGCACGTACCAGGGCACCGTGCGCAAGGGCGACTTCATCGTCAACCAGCGCGACGGCAAGAAGGTGAAGGTGCCGCGGCTGGTGCGCATGCACGCCGACGAGATGCACGACATCGAGCAGGCCTCGGCGGGCGACATCATCGCCATGTTCGGCGTCGACTGCGCTTCAGGCGATACGTTCACCGACGGCGACGCGAAGTACACGATGACGTCGATGCACGTGCCCGACGCGGTCATTTCGCTGGCGATCGCGCCGAAGGAAAAGGCGGGCGCGGCGAACTTCAGCAAGGCGCTGAACCGCTTCACCCGCGAGGACCCGACCTTCCGCGTGCACCGCGATGAAGAGAGCGCGCAGACGATTGCGAGCGGCATGGGCGAGCTGCACCTCGAGATCTACATGGAGCGCATCAAGCGCGAGTACAACTGCGAGGTGGTGGTCGGCCAGCCGCAGGTGGCGTATCGCGAGACCATCCAGCAGCAGGGCGAGTTCGCCTACACGCACAAGAAGCAGACCGGCGGCTCGGGCCAGTTCGCGCGCGTGTGCGGATACATCGAGCCGCTGCCGGACGACGCGGTGGAGCAGTACGAGTTCGTCGACGACGTGGTAGGCGGCTCGATTCCGCGCGAGTTCATTCCGGCGTGCGACAAGGGGTTCAAGGAGGCGGTCAAGAAGGGATCGCTCATCGGCTTCCCGGTGGTGAAGGTGCGCTGCGTGATCAACGACGGCCTGTCGCACGCGGTGGACTCGAGCGAGCAGGCGTTCAAGACCGCCGCGCTGATGGGCTTCCGCGAGGCGTACGAGAAGGCCAAGCCGGTGATCCTCGAGCCGATCATGAACGTCGAGGTTCAGGCGCCGGAGGAGTTCCAGGGCTCGGTGGTCGGCCAGCTGAACCAGCGTCGCGGGATCATTCAGTCGACGGAGACGGTGGAGGGGTACGTGATCGCAAACGCGCACGTGCCGCTGTCGGAGATGTTCGGCTACTCCACGGACTTGCGGAGCGCAACCCAGGGCAAGGGCGAGTTCTCGATGGAGTTCGCAAAGTACCAGCCGGTGCCGCGGGCGACGCAGGAGCAGATGATCAAGGAGTTCCGGGAGAAGCAGGCAGCGGGCAAGAAGTAGCAGTCAGCTTCCGAGCAGTTTCCGGCGGGGCCTGCAGGCTTTCCTGCGGGCCCCGTTGCCTTTCCGGCAGTTCCTCAGGTCTCTCCGCCAGCATCTCAGATGTTACGCGGCACTACCGTGACAGAGTGCTGCGACACCTTTCTAGGAGTCCCAGGCAATGCTCATTGTCGGGGTCCATGCGAAGCGCCTCTTCAGCGCACAGACGAGCTCGCTTGACGAAGCTCATATCGGGATCATGCTGCGGAGAGTATTCTGTCAGATACAACCAGCCGAGCCGCCCCAAGTCCTCCGCATCCAGCCTGCCAGCAGTTCGGTGCTGATTAAGTTGGTGGCGCAAAGCACCGCTGAGGGCGGACCGGCGGTGGGGAGGGAATTGATCCTTCATATTCGTGCTACGCATGATCAGAAGGAGATCGCTGGCAGCTTGACTGCAAAACACGGCACTCGTCTCTCCGTTTTCGATTGCTCGGATACTCTTATAGACGGACTGTACCAAGTCGCCCTGTCGCTTTTCAAAGACGGCCCACTCTCGCCAACATTTCGGCTCAGTTGGGTCAGCTTGCACTGCGTGCTTGTAGTATTCGCGCCGCTGGTCCACCGAGAGCTTGTTTTCGAGTTCGTTGGCTAGGATGAGCCATCTCTCCGGCAGGGCTCGCGCACACGACTCACAAAGCTTCAAGAGTTTTGCGTTATGTGGCGTCGAGAGGTCCTCGTTCTTGATCTGCTGAACGGCAGCGGCAAAAAAGCGATCGATAGCCTCTGATGGCGAGACGGAATGGATCAATTTCCTAAGTTCATCTACTTCTCTCTTGATCTTTATCTCATCCGGATACCCAAGTAGTTCTCGGTCCGCGTGTAGACAGGCGGCGTATGGAAGGGCTAAGGATGCTTGCTCTTGCGCGTCCTCAATTCTGGTCGCAAGCGACAGTCGCAGGACTTCTTCTTCCGCTTCGAAGTAATTCTCGGAAAGAGTGCCCATCAATCCATGGAGGACAACCGTGGGGGTCGGTCGGCCTATGCGGCCGAGGAACAGGTACAGGAACTTACCTGGCTCACTCAGGGCTGCAAACGAGCGGTCGAACAATGCATCAATTACCTCATCCCGTCCGAGCGCACGCGTCAAGACCGATTCGATGTCCGAAGTGCCTGCTGCAAGTTGTCCAACGGCGAGCTTCATCGCGTAAGGAGACCGGCCGGTGGCCTCCATAATGCGGATGACACGC
>Ga0335081_10015260_pt1 | contig 12422 bp, 8 predicted proteins | sample Lox_Sample_35_FD_206713 | JGI IMG/M metagenome (GOLD analysis project Ga0335081, IMG submission 206713) | Soil microbial communities from Loxahatchee National Wildlife Refuge, Florida, United States - Lox_Sample_3.5 | ecosystem: Environmental > Terrestrial > Soil > Wetlands | place: USA: Florida...
GCCCGACCCGGGCTCGGCCGAGCAGTCCCAGCTCGGCGGCAACATCGCCACTAACGCCGGCGGGCCGCACGCGTTCAAGTACGGGGTGACCGGCGCCTGGATCACCGGCCTCGAGTTCGTGCTCGCGCCCGGCGAGCTCGTCCGGGTCGGCGGCCCGATCCGCAAGGACGTCGCCGGCTACGACCTCAAGTCGCTGATGATCGGCTCAGAGGGGACGCTCGGGATCGTCACCGCGGCCTGGGTGAAGATGATCCCCGCGCCCGAGGCGGCGCTGCCGCTGGCCGCGCTCTACCCGGACACTGCCACCGGGTGCGCAGCGATCGAGGCGGCGTTCGCGAGCGGCGTCGTCCCCGCAGCGATCGAGTACCTCGACGAGGGGTCGATCGAGGCGACGCGCGGCGCGTTCCCGGTGGAGCTCCCCGCCAAGGCGAGGTTCATGGTGCTCGTCGACGCCGACGGGACCGCGAACGAAGCGGCCCACATCCACAAGGAGTTGAACGAGGTCCTCAGCGAGGACGCGATGCTCGTCCACGCCCCGAGCGCCGCCAGGGAGATCAACGCGCTGTGGCGCTGGCGTGACGGCGCGTCGATCGCCGTCACCGCGCAGCGCGGAGGCAAGGTCTCGGAAGACATCGTCGTGCCGATCAACCGCCTGCAGGAAGCGATCGACCGAACCCTGGAGATCGGGTGCCGGCACGACCTGCCGGCGTGCAGCTGGGGGCACGCAGGCGACGGCAACCTGCACTCGACGTTCATGATCGATCTCGACGACCCGGCCGAGCTCACGCGAGCCGAGCACGCAGCCGAGGACCTGTTCGCGCTCGCGGTCGAGCTGGGCGGATCGGTCTCGGGCGAGCACGGCATCGGCCTCGTCAAGAACGGTCAGATCGCCGCCCAGTGGGAGCCGGCGGCGGTCGCGATGCACGAGGCGATCAAGCGCACATTCGACCCCAAGGGTCTGCTCAACCCCGGCAAGAAGCTCGCCCGCTCCTAGACCGCGCCCCCGCACGACCCGGCGCACAGCCCAGGTCAGGCCAGGTGATGGCGGTGAGCCACGGCGGCCGCCTGCGTCCGGCTTCGCACCCCGAGCTTGGCCAGGATCCGCGACACGTGCACGCTTGCCGTCTTCTCGGCCATGAACAGCGCGGCGCCGATCTGCCGGTTGGTCGCGCCCTCGGCCACCAGCGCCAGCACCTGGCGCTCGCGCTCGGTCAGGCCAAACGGATCCTCGCCGTCCGACCCCGCGCCGGCTCGCCCGCCGTCCGGAGCCGCGCCGGCGTCCTCGGCGAGCCCGAGGTCGAGTCGCGCCCGCTGCGCCAGCGCGCTGAGCTCGTCGACGAGCCACTTCGCGCCGAGCCGCGAGGCGATCTCGAGCGCGTCCCGCGCCGTGCCGCACGCGGCGTTCCGGTCGCCGGCCTCGACGTACGCCTCGGTCGCCCGCCACAACGCGAGCGAGCGCTGGAACGGCCGCGTAATCGCGTCCCATTCCTTCGCCGCAGCCGTCCACAGCTTCGGATCGCTGCGACCGCGGGCGCGGGCCAGCTCCGCCGCCCCCACTGCTCGCCACGCACGCTCTACCGGCCCGCCCTCCTGGGCGGCCGCGCGCAGACGCTGCATGTGGATCCGCGAGCGCGCGACCGCGTCGCGCTCGTCGCCGCGCTCACGCAGGTCGCGGGCCCGCTGCGCGATGTCGGCTTCGACGCGCATACCCGCGGCGGTCACGCGCGCGATCCGAGCGACGTCGTCGGTGCACAGCTCCATCCGGTCGAGCGCCTGGGCGACGGCGGCGCGCGCGCCGGCCAGGTCGCGCTGGCGGCGGCGCAGCTCGGCCAGCAACGTCCCGAACGCGCCGATCCATTGCGGCTCGGACGACCTCGCCACGAGCGGCTCCGCTTCCTCCAGGCACAGCTCCGCCGTCTCGACGTCACCGACTCCAAGCGCGAACTCGGCTTCGCGCAGGTGGCGGAAGATCAGCTGCCGGCCCGCGATCTGGCCGTTCGCCGGGACGAGATACCTGCGCGCGGCCTCCCAGTCCCCTGCCTCGAACGACAGGTCCGAGACGGTCAGCGACATCCAGTCGTGAGGGCGCGCGACGCGGCGCGACACCGCGGCCAGTCCCTCCTTGGCCGTCTCGAGTCCCTCGGTCGTGCGCCCGGCCAGGCTCAGTGTGTCGGCCAGGTTCCCGTACGCCGTCGACAACCCGTCGATGTCGTCGTCCTCGCGCGCGATCGCGATCGCCCGCCGGAGCGACTCAATGCCCTCGTCGATCGACCCGGTCACGATCCCGGCCATCCCGAGCGTGTTCAGGACTTCGCTCTCAGAGCGCCGGTCCCCGGCGGCCACGGCCGTGTTGAGTGCCTCCCGGCCTTCTCGCAGCGCCTCGCGGTAGCGGCCGCGCAGGTAGCGCACGCGCGCGGCCCAGACCAGGATCGATGCGCGCTCGCGGCTGATCTCGTCCCGAGGCAGCATCGACAGCGCCCGTTCGGCCGTCTCGATCGCCTCGCTTCCGCGATTCAAAGACCACTGACTCCGCGACAGCCGGGCTAGGAGCTCCGAGTAGCGCCGTGGTTCGCTGTCCGGGTCGAGCTCCTTGAGCGCGCGCGTAAGCAGCACCTCGGCGCGGCTGCGATCGCCGGCAATCGCGTGCGCCGCTGCGGCGATCCCAAGCAGCTCGACGTGGTCGAGGGGGATCATCTGGTCGGCATCGGGGACGCGCGGCCAGAGGTCGAGCGCGCGCTCGGCGAGGTCGGCGGCATCGCCGTACGCATGTACCTCGCGCGCGGCGAGCGCGGCCTGCACGGTCGCGCGCAGGGCAGCCGGCTGGTCCCCCGCGGTCGCGTAGTGACGAGCGATCGCCGACGCCAGCTCGACACCGCGGTCATTCTCGTAGTCGGCGCGGTCCTCGAACGCCCGGGCCAGGGACAGGTGGAGCTCGCTCCGCTCGCCGGGGAGCAGGTCGTCGTACAGCGCCTCGCGCAAGAGCGCGTGGCGGAAGCTCAAGCGGGTCGGCTCGCACGCGACCAGCACCTGCTCGGCGACTGCCTCACGCAGCGCCACGCGGAGCGCATCGGGCTCGATGCCGCTGACCTCGGCGATCATCGGCTCGTCCAGCGACCGGCCCGCCGCGATTACGCGAGCCGCTGCCTGGGCGTCCGGCGACAGCCGCTCGATTCGCAGCATGAACGCGTCGCGCAGGCTCTGGGGAGCGGCGCCGCGCCCATCGAGTCCGGCCGCCAGCAGCTCTTCGGTGTAAAGCGGATTGCCCTCGCTGCGTTCGAACAGCCGCTCGACCAGCTTCGCGCTCGGGGGCTCGCCGAGGATGTCCGCGAGCACTTCGGCCAGCTCGTCGCGGTCGAACGGCTCGAGCTCGAGCCGGCGCGCGCGCTCGAGGCGATCGAGCTCGGAAAGCAGCGTCCGCAAGGGGTGCCGGCGATGGATCTCGTCGGTCCGGTAGCTCAGCACCAGCACCACTCGCTCCCGACGCAGGCTGCGGGCCAGGAAGTCGACGAACGTGCGGGTCGAGCGGTCGGCCCAATGCAGGTCCTCGAGGACCAGAACCACCGGCCGCTCCTCGCTGAGCAGATCGAGCAGTTCGAGCAGTCCCTCGAACAGGCGAACCTGGGCCAACGGATCGTTGCCGTCCGACGCGCCGGCCTCCTCGTCAAGGCCCGGGAGCAGTGCGGCCAGCTGGGCGCGGCTGCCCCGTCCGAGCGCGGCAAGCGCCGGGTGGCGGGCCCTGACCAGCGGCCTGAGCGCGCCGATCAACGGCGCGTAGGGAAGTTCACCGTCCGCCTCTTCGACGGCCTCCCCGCGGAGCACGAGCGCGTCTTCCTCGGAGGAACGCCGCTCGAACTCGCGGACCAGTCGTGTCTTGCCGACCCCCGACTCTCCGCCGAGCAGCACCACGACCGGCCACCCGGCTACGGCTTCACGTAAAGCGCGGTCCAGCGCCGCGAGCTCCCCGGTGCGCCCGACGAAGTGACTTGAGGTGACCCTCGCGCGCATGAGAGAAGTATCGCGAGAAGCCGAGACGGCGCCGGCGGCGTGTATCGCCGCTGACCTCGGCCGACCACCGTTGCTCACGGGCGGCCCGGTGTGCGTCCTCGATGTGCTGTGAGGCGACGGCTTGGGAGATGCTGGGATGCATTGCTCGTTCCTCTCGGTCGAATCCTGCTTTTCCACTGCGATGAGGATGAACTGAGAGCCCCGGTCTGACATCGGGAGAACGGAGCCGCTTGAGGCCGTCCACCCCTTACTCGAGCCACCCCGACCCCTTACTCAGTGAGGGGCCGCAAACCCCCGCGGGATGGGCTTTTCTAGGTCACCGGCCGGTCGTCGCCGGCGGTCAGCGGGCTTGCATCTGACCGGACCGCGTTCACGACCTCAGAGGCGGTGACATGCTGCGGATGGTGGCACGCGGCGAGGTGGCCGTTGGCGTATTCGGTCAGCGGCGGCTCGGCCGTCTTGCAGATCTCGGTCGCGAACGGGCAGCGGGTGTGGAAGCGGCAGCCCGTCGGTGGGTTGATCGGGTTCGGCGGCTCACCGGTCACCATCCTCCGTTCCCGCGCCCGGTTCTCGTTGGGGTCGGGAATCGGGATCGCACCGAGCAGGGCGGACGTGTACGGGTGGATGGGCTTGGTGTACAGCTCCTCGGCCGGCGAGATCTCCACAAGCTTGCCGAGGTACATCACGATGATCCGGTCCGAGACGTGACGGACCACGCCGAGGTCGTGCGCCACGAACACGTAGGACAGATGGAGGTCGTCTTGGAGTTCGTCGAGCAGGTTGATCACCTGCGCCTGAATCGACACGTCGAGCGCTGAGACGGGCTCGTCGAGCAGGATCAGCTTGGGCTCGACCGCGAGCGCCCGGGCGATCCCGATGCGCTGCCGCTGCCCGCCCGAGAACTCGTGCGGAAAGCGGTTCAGGTGCTCGGCGTGGAGCCCAACCTTGTCGAGCAGACCCCGCGTCTCGGTCTCGAACCGATCCTTGGGCACGCCGCGGATCCGTAGCGGCGTGGCGATGATCTGGTTGACGCGCTTACGGGGGTTGAGCGACGCCTGCGGATCCTGGAACACCATCTGCATCTCGCGCCGGATCGGCTGCAGGTCCTTGCGGTTGGCATGCGTGATGTCGGTGCCACGGAACTGGATCGTGCCGTCGGTGGCGTCGACCAACCGCACCAGCGCGCGGATCAGGGTCGTCTTGCCGCACCCGGACTCGCCGACGATCCCGAGCGTCTCGCCTTCGCGCAGCGCGAACGACACGTCGTCGACGGCGTGGACGTAGCCGACCTTGCGGTTCACGACCGTGCCCGCCTTGATCGGAAACAGCACGCGCAGGTGGTCGACCGCGAGCAGCGGCGTGCCTTCGGGCGCGTCCGACCCGTCGGTCGACGCGCCCGCCGCGACGCTCACGAGATCGCCGTTTCCCTCGCTCACGAGACCACCGCCTGCTCACTGGCGAGCCCGATCTGATCGCCGACGACGCGAAGCGATCGCTTGCGCTCCGGCTCGATCCAGCAGCGATCAAGGTGGTCCGGCGCGTCCGCCAGCCGCGCCTTCAGCTCCGGCACCTGTGTGCAGCGATCGAACGCGTGCGGGCACCGGGGCCGGAAGTGACAACCCTCCGGGGGGCGCAACAGCGACGGCGGCAGCCCCGGGATCGCCGGTAGGCGCTGTGAGCGGTCGCGATCGATCCGTGTGATCGAGCCGAGCAACCCCCACGTGTAGGGATGCTGTGGGTCGTAGAAGATCTCGTCGAGCGTGCCCTGCTCGACCACGCGTCCCGCGTACATCACGACGATGCGGTCCGCGATGTCCGCGACGACCCCGAGGTCGTGGGTTACGAGGATGATCGCGGCGCCCGTCTCGCCACGCAGCTGGCGCAGCTCGTCAAGGATCTGTGCCTGGATCGTCACGTCGAGCGCGGTCGTGGGTTCGTCGGCGATCAGCAGCTTGGGCTGGTTGGAGAGGGCCATCGCGATCATCACGCGCTGGCGCATGCCGCCCGAGAACTCGTGGGGGTAGGAGCGCAGGCGCTCGCGCGCGCGTGGTATCCCGACCCGCTCCATCAGCTCCGCGGCTCGGTCGAGCGCCTGTGCCTTCGACACGGACTTGTCGTGGACGCGGATCTGCTCGACGATCTGCTTTCCGATGCGGTGAACGGGGTCGAGCGAGCTCATCGGATCTTGGAACACCATCGCGATTCCGGCGCCACGAACCTTGCGCAGCTGGTCGTCGGTGGCGCTGACGAGGTCGCGCCCGTCGAACATCGCTCGTCCTTCGAAGCTCGCGTTGGGGCTGCGCGTGAGCCCCATCAGCGTCATCGCGGTCACCGACTTCCCCGAGCCTGACTCGCCGACGATCGCCACCACCTCCCCGGGCTCGATCGCGAACGAGACGCCGTCGACGGCGCGCACGACGCCGTCCTCGGTCCGGAACGAGACCTTCAGACCCTCGACCTCGAGTAGGTGCCCGCCGTCGGTCGGCGGTGTGCGCGCGTCGACGCTCACAACCGGATCCGCGGATCGAGGTACGCGTAGAGGATGTCGGTGACGGCGCCGAGGATCACGACCACGAACGCGGCGAACAGAGTGATCACGAGCACGGGGGGAATATCCAGTGCCTGGACGGACTGAGCGGCGTACTGCCCGACGCCATGCAGGTTGAACACCGTCTCGGTCAGGATCGCGCCGCCGCCGATCACCGCCGCGAAGTCGAGCCCGAACAGCGTGACGATCGGGATCAGGCTGTTGCGCAGGATGTGGCGCCCCATCACCTGGCGCTCGGTCAGCCCCTTGGCCCGCGCCGTCCGCACGTAATCGTCGTTGGTCGTGTCGAGGATCGTCGAGCGAAGAACGCGCGAGTACACCCCGATGAACAGCACCGACAGCGCGATCCACGGCATGATCAAATGCCTGAACCATTCCCAGGGGCTCTGGGTGAATGGGACGTAGTCCGACGGAGGCAGCCACCCGAGCTTGAAGCCGATGTAGTACGACATCACCGCTCCGAGGAAGAACACGGGCATCGAGACACCGATGAGCGCGAGCACGGTCAGCCCGCGGTCGAGCCACCGTCCGGCCCGCCACGCGCTCAGCACGCCGAACAGGATTCCCATCGTCAGCCAGATGATTCCGGCCCCGATCGCCAGCGACGCCGTCACCGGCAGGTACACCCAGATCTGGTGCACGACGTTCACCTGCTGGCTGTAGGAGATGATCTGACCCGTGAAGATCAGCTTCATGATCAGCACGTAGCGGACGTACACCGGGCGGTCGAATCCCCACTGGTGGTTGATGTGCGCGAGCGTCGCGGGCGTCGGGAACCGACCGGCGAGCCGGAGCGCCGGATTCGGGATCGCGGTGAAGATCAGGAACGTCAGGATCGAGATCGCGAGCAGCACCGCGATCATCGACAGGAGCCGGCGCAAGACGAAGCGGGACATCAGCGGTCGATCCGGATCTTCGCGCGCGGGTCGAGCGCGTCGCGGACGCCGTCACCGAACACGTTGATCCCGAGCACGCACAGCACCAGCATGATCCCCGGCACGAGCATCGTGTGCACCGCCGCGGGAAGCAGCCCAACCCCCTCGCTGATCATCGTCCCCCATGACGGGTTCGGGGGGCGCACGCCGGCGCCGAGGTAGGAGAGCCCGGCCTCGGTCAGGATCGCGTTCGCCAGCGTCAGTGGAATGAACACGATGATCGTCGAAGCGACGTTGGGGAGCAGCTCCTCGTACATGATCCGGAAGTTCCCGAGCCCCTGCTGGCGGGCGGCGTCGATGAACTCCCGTTCTCGCAGACCGAGCACCTGGCCGCGGATCGCCTTGCCCACATAGGGCGTGTAGATCAGCCCGATGATCAGCGCGGTGATCAGCAACGAGCTGCCGCTGATCTTGAACAGGCCGAGGTCGAGGCCGCTGACCGCGAGCACGACCCCGAGCGCGATCCCCAGCAGATAAACGGGGTAGGCCCAGATCACCTCGAACGCTCTCGATATCAGCCCGTCGAGGGGGCCGCGATAGAAGCCGGCGAGAACGCCGAGGATCGTGGCCAGCACGATCGTGATCAGGGTCGCCTCGAAGCCGACCTGGAGCGAGTTGCGACCGCCGTAGAGCAGCCGCACGGCGACGTCGCGGCCGGTGTTGTCGGCGCCGAGGAAGTACTTCGCGTGCCACGTCGGCCCGACCGGCACCCCGAACTGGTTGAGCGCGGTGTCGACGTTCTCCGTGTTCGGGCCGGTGTGCGCGACGTGTTTCGCGTATACCGGCGCCAGCAGGCACAGGATCACGATCGCCACGAACAGCCCGCCGAACGCGAGCGCGACCTTGTTCCGTCTCAGCCGGCGCCAGGCGAGCTTGTAGGGACCGATGCCGGGCGGCACGTCCTCGCCGGCCGCGGGCCATCCTTCGTGCGGCAGCGACTCCTCTATGACCGACGCGGGTGTGGACCCTGTTGCACTCATACCGCGCTAAAGCCTAAGTCTTATGCCTCTACTGCGCGCGGGCCGGGGCGCGTGATCGCGCCCCGGCCCACCGCTCCTCCTACTTGAACTGCAACGAGCTGAAGTCGTTGCCCTCGAGCGGGCTGAACACCAGCGCGTTGAAGTTGATCCGATTCGACACGAACTCCGGCGAGGAAAGGTAGCCGTACGGCACCACGTACGCCTTCTGCGACACGTAGGTGTCGAGCGCCTGCCACGTCGACGCCACAGTGGCGATCTGCGAGGCCGGCACCGGGTACAGCTGCTTCAGCGTCGCCTGGATGTGCGGGTCGTTTACCTCCTCGTAGTTGGAGTTACCGACCGGGACGATCGCATTCCCGTCGACCAGGTTCTGGTAGAAGTCGGTCGGGTTCGGGAAGTCCTGCTGCCAGTCGGCGAAGCCGGTCTGCGGATGGTTCTTGAGCGTCTCGATCGTCGAGAAGTAATCCGCGTCGGCGATCGTCTTGAGCGTCGCCTTGAACCCGATCGCGTTGAGCGTGGCGGCGTAGTTTTCCGCCCACTCGAGGCGCGGCTGCCGGTTCTCCGCCCACACCGTCACGGGCTGGCCGGCCATCCCCGACTGCTGGACGAGTTGCTTGGCCTTGGCCACGTCCGGCGACGAGTTCGGATCGATGCCGAACGGGCACGGCCCGGTCGGATGCCCCGTCATCTGCGGCGGGAGCAGGAAGCAGCCCGGAACCAGGGCGCCGCTGCCGAGCCTGGCCAGCGCCGGCCGGTCGGTCGCGATCATCACTGCCTCGCGGGCGAGCTGGTTCGAGAACGGCTTCTCGGTGACGTTCAGGAACCAGTAGAACGTCTTGTTGGTCTGGACGGCCTTGAACCGGTCGGTGAGCTTGCTCACCTGCTGGATCAGCGCCGGCGGGATCGTGTCGCCCCAGTCGAACACGTCAGCCGAGTTGTTGAGCACCTCCGAGGCCTCGGTGGTGGTGTTGGACTCGATCTTCACGTTGACGTTCAGGTGGCCGGCGGGAATTCCCGGAATCGCCTGCGCCGCGTAGTTCGGGTTCTTGGCGAGCTCGAACGAGACGTTCGGGACAACGTTCTTGATCACGTATGGGCCGAACCCGACGGGCGGGTTGTTGGGCTCCGGCTTCATCGGCGTCGTCGCCGGCATGTAGCTGACGCCCGGCACCGCGAGCACGTCGAGGAACGCGCCGTACGGCGAGACCAAATGGATCGTGGTCTCCCCGGTCGCGTCGTTCGTCGTAATGCCCGAAACGGTCTTCGCCGTGCCCTTGGAGTACTCGGTGGCGCCCTGGATCGTCGAGGTCAGGAAGCTCGCCGCGCTCCAGCCGAGCTTGAGCGCGCGTTCGACCCCGAACGTCAGGTCGGACGCCTTCACCGGCGCGCCGTTCGAGTACGTCAGGCCCTTGCGGATCGTGAACGTGTAGGTCTTGCCGCCATCGCTGACGGTCGGCAGCGCCGCGGCGACCGACGGAATGATCTGGGTGCCAGCCGTCCCGGACGCGTGCGCGAACGAGTACGGGCCGAGATACGTCAGCCAGTGCACCTCGCCGCCTTGGGTGGTGAAGTCGATCGACGGATCGAGCGACTGCGGGAACGTTCCCGCTACCTGTCGAAGACGAGCTCGTCTTCGATGACGATGCCGCCGAAGACGACGTCGAGCTCGAATTCGAGCTGCCACAGGCCGCCAGCGCGATCACGACGGCGAGCGCGAGCGCGCCCGCCATGATCGGTCTGGTGAGCTTTTGCATACTGCCTCCTCCTCAGAAGGTCGTTTCTACGTGCGGAAATCTATTGGGAGATGGAACTTCGCGCGGGGTTCCTAATCAATCCACAACACGCTGACCGCTCGTTGCTATCCGCATTTGCCTCCCGATGACGGATTAGGCGGCGGCGGCGACCTGCGCGGGCCGGACCTGATCGCCTGGTACACGACGGCGTGGTTCGACGAGTACCTGAAGCACTCGCCGGGGGCGGACGCGATGCTTCTGGCGCAGCGGTGGCGTGACGATCCGATTGAGACGTCGATCGACCCCAACCACGACGGCAACGCGTTCTCGTTCTACCACTACTCGCGGCTCGACATCCGCCTGTTCGGGGGCCGGCGGTGGGATTGCGAGGACCTCCGCGACGGGTGCCCGGGCATGGTCCCCGAGAGCGACGACGGGTTCCCGGGTACGTACTCGTATCTGGCGGTCGACCCCAGCCCCGACCGCGGCTAATCGATCTTGAGAACCGCCTTGCCGTTCACGCGCCGGTCGAGCAGCGCCTCGATCGCCTGGCCCGCGTCGCTCCACGAGAGCGTGACGTCGAGCTGGGGGTCGAGCTTGCCGGCGGCGATCAGGTCGGCGAGCCGGCGCAGGTCGGAGCTGCCGGTCTGGGTGTGCTGGAGCTCGGCGAAGATGTAGAGGCCGTAGAGCTTGGCGCGCGGAGCGCGCGCGAACAGCTCGCGGGCCGGGTAGGACACGGGATCGGTTACGGTTGAGGCGAAGCTGACGACGGTGCCGCCGGGTGCGACGCGCTGGATCGCCGCGCCGAGCACCCCACCGCCGATCGCATCGACGATCAGGTCGTACGTGGGTCCTTCGAGGTCGATCTCGGTGATGACCTCGTCCGCCCCGAGCTCTCGCAGACCCTCGGTCCGGCGCGCGAGTCCGGCCACGTGGGCGCCGGCGAGCTTGGCGAGCTGGATCGCGAACCGCCCGACGCCGCCGCTCGCGCCGGTCACGAGCACGCGCTTTTCGACGAGGAAGCCGCCGACCTCGAGCGCCCTCAGCGCGGTCAACCCGGCCACCGGCAGCGCGGCCGCCTGCTCGAACGAAACCGCGTCGGGCAGCTCGGCAAGCCAGTCGGTCCCGACCGTCGCCAGCTCCGCCCACGCGCCGGCGGGGACCAAGCCGACGACACGGGCGCCCTTGGGCGGCCCGCTCCCGTCCCCCGCGGCCTCCTTCACGGTGCCCGCGAGGTCCCAGCCCGTGACGGTGCCGGGCTCGAGCGACTCGAGCCGGCGGGTCTCGCCGCGGTTGAGGCTGAACGCCTTTACCTCGACGAGCGCCTGATTGTGTTGGGGCGTCGGGTCGGGGACCTCGGCCAGCTCACCGAACGGCGGCGACTGCTTGGAGACGAGCGCGCGCATTCGGCGAGAGGCTACCGGCGACGGGGTTAGGATTGCACCGACGAGGCCGAAGGGTCAGAGACGTGATTTCGGCGAAGGGGCTATGTCTGATCGGAGTCGCGCTCGGCGCGCCACTCGCGCTTGCCGCGCCGGCGGCTGCATCCGCGCGAGTCCCGGCGCCGACGCAGATCGCGCGGGTCGCGCTGTACTCGCTTCCGCAAGAGTTTTCGAACGACGTCCGGGAGCAGCTGACGTTCGTCGGGTGCGGCGGGCCGGGCCGGCTGCGCGTTCGCATAAGCAAGCGGGCCGAGCTCTCGCTCCCGCAGACGCGCCGGTGTCGGCAGCGCATGGTGGTGTGGGACGCGCCGGCGAGCGCCGCCACCGCCTACCGAGTGTCGGTGCGGATCAAGATCGGCAACCGGCCGTGGAGCCGGATCGTGTCGCTCGCCGTCGGCCCCACCGCCGGGCGTGTGGCGGTGTGGGTGACGAGCGCTGACCTACGCGAGGCCCTGTCGCCGATGCCCGCGATCTCGTTCGGGCCGGTCAAGCCGGCCATACCGGTGATCGAGGTCTCGGACGCCAACCGCTACCAGCAGATCACCGGCTTCGGCGCGGCCATGACCGACACGTCGGCCTGGCTGCTCTACGACGAGCTGCGGCCCACCGCGCGCGCGGAGGCGATCAGCGCGCTGTTCGGACCGGACGGCATCGGGCTCAACTACGTTCGCGTGGCGATCGGCGCCTCCGACTTCACCGCCACCGGCGTTCCCTACACGTACGACGACATGCCCGCGGGCCAGAGCGACCCGTCGCTCGCGCACTTCTCGATCGCGCAC
>Ga0335081_10015261_pt1 | contig 12421 bp, 10 predicted proteins | sample Lox_Sample_35_FD_206713 | JGI IMG/M metagenome (GOLD analysis project Ga0335081, IMG submission 206713) | Soil microbial communities from Loxahatchee National Wildlife Refuge, Florida, United States - Lox_Sample_3.5 | ecosystem: Environmental > Terrestrial > Soil > Wetlands | place: USA...
TTTCCCAGTAGAGCCGGGCTCCAGAAAGCGCCGTGTTCGTCAGCCAGGTGATCGTAATGTTATCGAGGACATCGTCTCGTGAGAGACCTTCGGTCTGCCCGTCAAAGACGCGCGCGATCAGCGCATAACTCCATGCATCGTGGTCCAGAAAATAGGCGGCCAGGCCGACGGGGGAATCCGCGATTCCATACAACGTCTGCGGTCGCAACCCCATCTGGTAGCCGTAGGCGACGCCTTTGCTGTACACGAATTGGAGCCGCTCGAACGCGAGTTTCTCTTCGGGTGAGAGACCATCGGGCATTGGCGCACCGGTGAATGCCGCCTTGTCAATGTCGGCCGGAACCGCGCCAGGCATGTTGGTATGAATGCCGAGCAATTCCGGAGCCGCCTGCACACCCATTTGTTCGGTAATGATCGCGCCCCAATCACCGCCTTGCGCCACAAATTGCGTGTATCCCAGGCGCTTCATTAGCACGACCCAGGCACTCGCGATCCGTCTAGGGCCCCAGGCGGTCGTCGTCGGCTTGCCTGAAAACCCGTAGCCCGCTATCGATGGAATCACAAGATCGAAGGCGTCTGACGCGCTTCCGCCGTGTGCGGTGGGATTGGTTAGCGGATCGATGATCTTCAACTGTTCGGTGATCGAACCGGGCCATCCGTGGGTAACGATCAGCGGCAACGCATTTTCGTGTTTTGAACGGACGTGAATGAAATGAATGTCCAGTCCATCGATCTCGGTGATGAATTGCGGCAGGGCGTTGAGTTTTGCCTCGATCTTGCGCCAGTCATACCCTGTCGCCCAATAGCGAGCGAGCGCTTGAGTCGTCGCGAGCTGTACGCCTTGGGTTGCATCGGTGACCGTTTCTCGTTCCGGCCATTTTGTGTTGTTGATGCGCCTGCGCAATTCGGTGAGTTCCGCTTCTGGAATATTTACTTTCTGAAACGGACGAATCGCACTGTTGGCAGTTGTTGCGGAGCTGCTTTCTCGTACAGCAATAGTTGTGGTCATGGATTCCTCCTCTGGGGTAACGTTGGAATTTGCAAACAATGAACAACGCATCTTGATCATTTGCGCGACTCGTGATCTGATGCCACGAAACCTTCTTAAATGAGAACGTGGGCTAACGTACGTCCCGCTTTCACGGTGCGTAATGCGTGAAGACAAAGTCCCCGGCTTTGCCAGGCTGGTGGCAGGGGAAGCAGGTTTTGAGATCTGCGTCCGGGACATTAGGTTTGCCGTCCTTATCGAATTGCGCGAAACCCCAGCCACCCGTTGCGGCCCATTTTGTTGAGTCCTTGATCATCACCTGAATGTTGATGGGAGGGCCGGCAACGAAAGACTGGGCACGGCCAAAGACTTTGTTGTTTTCAGCCGACGGGACGTATTTCCAGGCTAGCCGGGCGATGATTGTGCCGTCCGGGAACGGCAGCTTCTCTTCCCGATACGCCGTGATCGCTGTGTCATTACCCAGAATGGCGCGAATATCGTTGTTGTTCCCCGCCTCGTGGGCCACTGAGATCAACTTCCAGTCGCGGTAACCGGGAGGAATCGTGATTCCAAAGATCGGGGCAGTCTCTCTATCAGCGTGTCCAGATGCGGGAGCGGTGGAAGAGATAAAGCCTGCCACCGCCGCAGCTGCAATCACCAAAAAAGCGATTCGTTTCACCGACGTCTTCCTTGCCAGGCCCTTGAGCAGCCGGGCACGTTGCTTCCGCGCCAACAGCTCTCGCGTTGCACCACTGCGCCTGCCACCGGTACCTGCCAGAGGGCATGCTATTCAGAGCGGCGAGGAGAAGTCTGTTCCATTTGGAACATCGGGTTTAAGGCAGAGGGGGGATTACCGAGCCTCGTAGCAACCAACATTTTCAGGAACGTGGCCGTACTACGGATTGTGCCGCAGATGATCAGCTTGAGGAGGGTTTCTTCCGCTCCTCTTTCAGGTCGCGCAAGGTATCACATTCGGATGGTAATCACTCGTGTAAAACCACAGTGAGAAGCGAACTGCGAACCTCGATTCCGCCGTCATAGTCGATAAAGCCCAACCTCCGGAATTTATTCATGAAGGAACTCACCCGCGACCGGGATGCGCCTACCATTTCAGCGAGCGTTTCTTGACTCACGTTAGGAATTTCAGTTTTGTCTCTTATTCCGTCTTTGCCGAAGCCCGCAAACAACAGAAGAATGCGCGCCAGGCGCTTCTCGCTGGAATTGAAAAGTTGATCGACCAGATCTTCCCGGTATCGATGATTCTTCGCCAAGAGATGTTCGACAAACACTTCCGAGAATCCACGCTCCGAGTGAATCGCGCTCAACATCGCATTCTTATCAACTCGTATGATCTTGCACTGGGTCAAAGCGGTTGCAGTACCCAGCTGCAGATGTTGCGTGAGCAGAGCATCCTCGCCAAAGAAATCGCCCGAGCCAAGGATTCCTATCGTGGCCTCCTTGCCGGTTGGCGAGACAACAGATAGTTTCACCTTTCCCGAGTGAATATAGTAGACGGCATCACATTGATCCCCCTGGGAAAAAATCGTATTGCGCTCCGGAACAGACAGAATCTTTCTGCCAGTTCCTATTTGAGACAGGAAAGCCTTGGGGTTGAAACGTGCGGTCTTGCTTTTGGGGGGCATTACTGTCGATACCTCGCGAACATACCTTGGACGGCAGAACGCTGTCCGAATACTAAACCACCCGAATCGGTGTTTGCACCTCTGGCGGGGAGGGGGGGCCATTTTGCCGTCGGTATATACCTACCCGTCAACGAATAACGGTTCTCTGCGCGAGCCGATCGGGCCCGGAGCCGGGCCTCCCAACTGAATAGTCCAGCCGATAGCTCCCGGTTTGTCGGCTAGACGGAAACCGGTCTCTAAGCTCAGTTGTCCCTCTGGACTCACGCAAAAGAATGGATGAGCTCGCTGCGGAGCGGTATGCTCAAAATTTGTCTATTCGGTACGTATCGGGCCCCCGCAACCAAAAAATTCTTTCCTTTCAGCAAGTTCTGCGAACCCCGCAACCATCCGAATTGACAATTTTCCAGTCAAGCATGCGGCGAAGGCCGCGGAACGATAAGAAATAACAATAATATGGGGAAAGTAAGTTTCCGGATTGCCCATTATTCGGCCATTTGGTTCGACAAACGGGCTGGGTGTTTGGGATCGGTGAATTCGAGGAGTTCGATGGGCGCGCCGTTTTCGACGATGAATGCGACGCGGACACCGTCGGATGGGCTGTTCGGAGGAATCAGGATTTCGCGGCCAGCTAGCTCGGAAGAGAGGTCGGTTACTTCAAAGGCGACGTGCGGCACTCGCCGGACGAGATCGGGAACCGCCGCATCGGCTTCGAAGCGCATCCATTCCACGCCGAATTCGCTTTTCCGGTGACTGACGACAAAAGTTTTCAGGTGCTTCAAGTGGGTCTCCCCAGGCTTTGATTCGTTAGTGGGAATCCCGATGTGGTGATAACGGCGCATTGTTTTTCTCCGAGAGAGAACTGGCGCAGAATTCTACTTTATTCCTTACCCGTACTACACGCCGCTGCTTTCACAGCCGGAAGCAATCGGGGCACTAGCAGATTGACGTCAGTTCCTCCATTCAGAACGTCCCAACCAGTAAAGACTACGATCAGTTCTTGGCGAGGAAAGACCATCAGTTCCTGGCCGCCGAATCCAGTTGCCATCCAGGCATATTGGCCGTTCAACGGAATCAACCACCAACTGAACCCGTAATAGAGCCTTCCGCCTTCAACGGTATATGGCATGGGGACGTGGGGCGCGACCGACTGTTTCAACCAATTCTCCGATACGATCTGTTTGCCTTCCCACAATCCTTTGTTTAAGTAGAGGAATCCAAGTTTGGCTAAGTCCTCGTCGTTGAGATACAAACCTCCTTCGGTATCCACGTTGCCAGCGTAGTCGCGCTTCCAGTAGTGCTTGATGCCAAGTGGAGCGAAAAGATATTTTTCCGCGTAGGTGTCAATGTCCTGTCCCGTTTCCTTCCGAAAAACGTGGGCGAGTAGTTCGGTGTCTGCGCTGCTGTATGTGAAATTCCGTCCCGGTTCTTCGACTATCGGTTCGTCAATCGCGTATTGCACCCAATCGTCGCTGGCCTCCATGTGAACGAAATCGTTCTCAGGTGCGTCGGACGATTCGGGATAAAACAGTTCCTCCGAGTTCATGCCGGAGGTCATGGTCAGAAGGTTTTCGACCGTGATGTGGCGTTTGCGGTCGTCCACATTTTTCACCTTCGCCACATCGAAATACTTCAGCACAGGCGTCTCCAGGCTCGCCTTGAAATCGCCGCGTGTGATGGCGACACCAAAGATGATGGAGGTGACAGTCTTACTGACGGACTGCATCGTGTGCAGGTCCGTACCGTGATAAAAGGGGTGCCACTCGGTGTCGAAATAGTCGTAGCGCCCGGTGAGCCGCGCGTTGAGCGGCCCTTTTGTCTTGGTCTCTTTTGCGTAGACTCGACCGTAATCGTGCTGATACTGCCGTGCGAAGACCTCCGTGCCGCAGCGGAATACCCGGAAGCTGTCTGTCAGGGCGTACTTTCCGCTGGCGATGTCCGCGTCGAGATTCTTCAACGTTTCTTCGTCGAGCCCAACACTCGCTGGCGTTCCCTTTGGCCAGTCCTTCGTTGGCCAGGTTATGGCCGAAGTGGGTGAGGTCGCTTGTCCGGCCGCGAGCAAGCTCGCGGCTGCAAGCAGGAAAAGAGAGGCAACAAGAACGACGCAACCGCATGTCTTTTTCATGATTTCGCTCCAGAGCGGGCGGGAGCCGAGCCAGCCCGAAACCCCGTTAGGTAGGCTGGCCGAATCTGCGGGATTATAGCGCGACCAGCGGGGCTTGGCTCCGACCGACCTCGGAACCAGCAAACGAAGTCAGTTAGTGGACGGTCAGCTAGACGGAAACCGGCTCTAAGGTCGGTTGGTCCCGCACGAACTCACGCAAAGTAATCAATGAGCTCGCTGCGGAACGGTATGCTCAAAATTTGTCTATTCGGTACGTATCGGGCCCCCGCAACCAAACTTAAGTTATTGACTCCCCTCGCCCTTTCCTGAAAACGCAATGTACAGGAAATCCCGAGCCTGTCCAGGCTCTTTTCGCCTGTTCTGCCGGCCATTTGTAGCGGCGGACACTCAAAGTGTCAATCCGGGTGGCGCACTCCGTTCTGCTGTGTGTCAAACTCCATTCGCCAGGTGGTAATACATGTCATTCCACCTAAGTTCTTTGACAAAATCTGCGACCTTTGTCTCGCGGTCGATTAATAGATATTCGATACCTGCGATATCAGCGAAGTTCTCCAGGTGTTCCGGCGTTAAGGCTCGACTCAAGGCGGTGTGGTGCGCCCCGCCGGCAGAAATCCAGGCTGTCGCCGCCACTTTCAGGTTAGGCTCCGGAATCCAGACTCCGCGCGCCACCGGCAACTTGGGGAGAGGATGCTCGGGTTCAATCAGGGTAACCTGATTGACGATCAGACGAAAGCGGTTCCCCATATCGACCACCGAGGCATTTACTGCCTTTCCGGGCGAAGCGGTGAACACCAGGCGGACCGGATCTGCTTTGCCGCCGATCGAAAGCGGATGGATTTCGGCCGACGGCTTCTCGTCGGTGATGGAGGGGCAGACCTCCAACATATGCGCTCCCAGCACCTGACCTCCGCCTGGCAGGTGATAGGTGTAGTCTTCCATGAACGAAGTTCCGCCCTTCCGGCCCCGGCTCATGACCTTCATGGCGCGCACAAGCGCTGCGGTTTTCCAGTCTCCCTCCGCGCCAAAGCCGTATCCATCGGACATCAGCCGTTGCACTGCGATACCGGGGAGTTGTGCCAGCCCATGCAAGTCCTCAAAGGTGTCTGTAAAAGCGTGCGAGCCGGTTTCCTCAAGAAAATGTCGCAGGCCGACTTCAATTCTGGCGGCATCGCGCAGGGACTGACGCCGGCTCCCTCTCTCCTGCAGCGCCTCCACGACTACATAGGCATCATCGTACTCGGCGGTGAGGTGGTTGATTTCTGCCTCTGTGACTTGCTCTACGCGGTCCACCAAATCCCCAACGCCATAGCCGTTCACGGCATAACCCAGTTTGATCTCCGCATTCACCTTGTTACCTTCGGTTACGGCAACTTTTCGCATGTTGTCGCCGAAGCGCGCGATTTTCAGGTGCTGCGCGTCATGCCAGGCGCAGGCAGCGCGTATCCAGGAACCCAGCTCCCCCTGTATCCTGGCGTCCTGCCAAAAACCAACGATGATCTTGCGCCTGAGCCGCATGCGGGCTCCGATGAATCCGAACTCGCGGTCGCCATGGGCCGACTGGTTCAGGTTCATAAAATCCATGTCTATGGTTGACCAGGGCAACTCCTCACTAAACTGGGTATGCAGATGCGCGAGCGGTTTGGTGAGCGATCGCAGGCCAGCAATCCACATCCGAGCCGGCGAGAAAGTGTGCATCCACGCAATCAGGCCCACACAACTTCTCGAGCTGTTGGCTTCCTGGCAAATCTGGTGAAGCGCCTGGCCGTTGGTCATGACTGGCTTGCAGACGACCTTCACCGGGATTTCCGGAGATGCAGCCAATGCCCGCACGATCGTGCCGGCATGTTCCGCTACCTTCTTCAGCGTCTCCGGACCGTAGAGATCCTGGCTTCCGGCAACAAACCAAACCTCCAGATCAGCAAAATCAATCATTCTGTCCTCGCGAAGGACCTGGGCCCCTGGCGGATTTTGCACCATCTCCGTGGCCTGCACCTTTTCCCGCGTTTTCTCGGTAATCTCCGGCCGCAAACATTGAACCCCAGCTGGAGATGCTCTGTACTCCAGCTACGGCAAGGTGTTCCGACTTCTACTTTCCCTCCGTCGTGCCGAACTCAAAGACGGTGATCGAGTGATACCGCTCTCCCGGCCTCAGTACGGTCGACGGAAAGTTCGCATGATGGGGGGAATCGGGAAAATGCTGGGTTTCAAGACAAAATCCGGACCGATGAGCATAAACGTGTCCCCCTTTCCCGACGATGGAACCATCCAGAAAATTGCCGGAATAGAACTGCAAACCGGGCTGTGTCGTCAGCACCCGCAGAGTGCGTCCAGAGGCGGGGTCCTGAACTCTTGCCGCCTCAACCAGCCCACTGGCAGATTTACGATCGAGCACCCAATTGTGATCGTAGCCTTTGCCTCTAACCAATTGCTCATCCTTGTCGTTAATCCGTTCGCCAATGGCGTGGAAGGTTCTGAAATCAAATGGCGTTCCGGCAACAGCCTCCAGTGCCCCCGTCGGAATCAGGGTTGAATCCACGGGGGTGAATCGGGATGCGTGGATTTCGAGCCGTTCCTGCAAGATATCGCCGCTACCTTCTCCGGCAAGATTGAAATAGGAATGGTTACTGAGATTTACTACCGTGTCCTTGTCGGTGGTTGCAGAATATTCAATTCGCAAAGCGTTTCCCACCAGCGTGTACCGGACGGTGACTTTCAGATTGCCCGGATACCCTTGATCTCCGTCCTTACTCAGGCACGTAAATTCCACACCGTTCTCGATGGCATGGGCGGACCAGAGCACTTTGTCGAAGCCACGAGTCCCGCCGTGCAAGGAGTTTTCCCCATCATTCTTGGGAAGGGAATACGTGCGGCCATCCAGCTGGAATTGCCCGTGGGCGATCCGGTTCGCATAACGTCCAACGATCGCTCCGAAGTAAGGGCTGTTGGCGATATAGTTTTCAGCGGAGTCATAGCCGAGCACGATATCGCCAGGTTTTCCCGTGCGGTCAGGCACCTTCAGCGAGACCAGAGTGGCTCCGTAAGTCATGATCCTGGCTTCGACAGTTCCGTCGGCCAGCTCGTAGAGGTCGATGGCCGTTCCTTCTGGAGTCTTGCCGAAGGGCTGTTTTGAAACGCGCGTTGCCGCTATCAGAGGGGTGGACAGCAGCAGCCCCGCCAGAATGACCACCGCGCCAAGGCTTCCCGGTCGAACCATTCAGGTTTCTCTGCCCCCAGATTCAGTAAACGTTTGCTAAATGTCGGCTACATTGTACGACAATCGCAGCCGGATTCGTTGCAAAGTTTGCAGAAATCGCTTCCTTCCCTATTCGCAATCAGGCGCTCCAGGCGCGTTCGCCATCTCTGATAATATGTAGGACCCGTTTCGGGAGCGGTTGAATTTATGTCCTATGGATATTCGTGAAATCGCGCGCAGAGCAAAGGTTTCTACAGCCACGGTTTCCCGGGCCATCAACCACGTGCCCACCGTGGACCATCAGCTTTCCAAGCGCGTTTGGAAGGTGGTGCATGAGCTTGGCTATTACCCGAACACCCAGGCTCGAGCTTTGGTCTCGGGTAGAAGCCGGATCTTTGGTCTGATCGTTTCCGAAATTACCAACCCTTTCTTCCCCGAGATTGTCCAGACTTTCGAAAATCTTGCCGTAGAAAACAATTACGAGATTCTCCTGACCTCCACGGTGCACGATCCCAAGAGAATGGAGTTGTCAGTGCGGCGGATGATCGAACGGCGCGTCGACGGTGTTGCCATCCTGACCTTCGGCATGGAAGATTCTCTGCTCGAGCATCTCAGATTCCGCAAAGTGCCACTGGTGTTTGTCGATGTGGGCCCCGACACTCCGCATATCGCCAACATCCGTATCGACTACCAGAGCGGGATTCGCCAGGCGGTGCAGCACCTGGCGGCGCTGCGGCATACGCGCATCGCCTTTGTCAGCGGACCACTTCACTTGAAATCAGCCCTTGCCCGCAAAAGCGCATTCCAGCAATCCATGGCGGAAATCGGCCTTCCCACCAACTTCATTGTCGAAGGAGACCACACGCTGGAAGGCGGCATGGGGGCTCTGACCAAACTGATTAGCACTCCACCCCGCCCGACCGCTATCGTATGCTCCAACGACATGACCGCGATCGGAGTCATCCGGGAAGCCTTCGATCATGACATCAAAATACCCGGAGACCTTTCTGTCATCGGCTTCGACGATATCCGGCTCGCTCAATTCACGACTCCCCCTCTCACGACTGTGCAAATGTCCCAAACGGAACTAGCCAGGCTGGCATTCCGCGCACTGATGAACGAAGTGGCGCAAGTGTCTCCAAACCATCGCATGGGCGAATATCGGCTCATTACAAACCTGATTTTGCGACGGTCCACGGCCCTGGCCTCTTCCGCAGTCGAGCGTAAGAAGAACCGCGCAAAGTGACGGGGTGCCCGCACCTCAAGCCTCGTTTTGATCGGCCGGAGAAGGCTGGCAAAGCGGCGATGCGTTGGGCATACCCGGTTTCGGGTAAACGCTTGCTACAATTGATGCTGCGGAATCAGAAAATTCCGCAGGAAGGGTGACAACGTGCGATCCAGAGCCTGCGTTGTTCTCACGTTTTTCTTCGCGACCGCGGTACTTGCTCTACAGGGTGGTTCCGGCAACGTCCCCCAAGCCCTGAAGGTTGAAGGGGACATCGAGTATACGCACGATCCGTCGATCGCCAAAGACGGAGATACCTGGTACTTGTTCGGAACCGCCAACGGGCCCGTACGCAAGGGAGAGTTGCCGGTCCGGTGCTCACAGGACCTGCACGAATGGAAACTTTGCGGTTACGTCTTCGACAAAATTCCTGACTGGATCGTGAAACAGAGTCCGAAGACCAAGGAGCTCTGGGCTCCAGACATTTCACACTTTAACGGCGAATACCACCTGTATTACGCGTTCTCTGTGTTCGGCAAGAACACTTCTGGTATCGCCCTTTTAACGAACAAGACGCTAAACCCCAGCAGTCCGGATTTTCACTGGGTGGATAGAGGACTAGTTCTGCGATCGCGACTGGAGGACGACTTCAATGCCATCGATCCGAATCTGGTGATCGACGAAAAGGGGCAACCATGGCTGGCCTTCGGGAGTTTCTGGACCGGCATTAAAATGCGGCAGATCGACGCAAAGACTGGTTTGCTTTCCTCCAAGGACACTAAGCTTTATTCTCTGGCCAGGCGTAGACGCCCAGACAATCCTCCTCCGAATCCGCCAGGTCTACCCGGGGATTGGCAAGCGATTGAGGCACCGTTCATCGTACGGCACGGGGATTACTATTATCTTTTTGTGTCGTTCGATTTGTGTTGCCGGGGCACTAAGAGCAATTACAAGACAATGGTGGGCCGGTCACGGAATGTCACAGGGCCGTATGTCGACGCAAAAGGAACTCCGATGCTGAAGGGTGGAGGCACGCCCTTACTACTCGGGAACAGCCGGTGGGTAGGACCTGGCGGAGAATCTGTGCTGCAGCAGAAGAGCGGAGACATCATCGTTTTCCACGCATACGACGCGAAAACCGGCGATGCGTATCTGCAGATTTCGACGTTGGCGTGGGTAAACGGATGGCCGAAAGCGGCGCTGGAAGGCGGAAACCCGGCGAACTAGCGCAAAAAGGCAGATGAGTCTCGGCGGGTTCTACGAGTCGGGCTTGTGCTCGGGCGCCTCCAACTGATCCAGGTTGAGAATCCGAAGAACGTTCTGCTGCTTTTCCACCTCCTCGTGTTCGATCTGGGTGGCGATCGCCAGTTCCTTTTGCGATGCTTCTTTGCGCCCAAGGCGAGCATCGGTCAAGCCAAGGTAATAGTGTGCCTCCCGCAGCCGTGGGTTGGCGGCGACCGCTTTGGTGAGGAGAGATGCGGCCTCGGCATAGCTCTTCTCCTGGAATCGAACACGCGCCATGCCCGTCAATGCGCCGGCGTGTTGTGGGGCGCGGTTCAGTACTCGCTCAAACCGTCCTGCGGCAGCCCGCAGATCTCCGGCATCGAGGTCCATGATTCCCAGCTGATAGTAAGATTCGGTTTGTTGCGCCTGGATCGCGATCGACTTTTCGTACTCGGCGCGAGCCTCAGAGGTGCGCTGCAGAGCTTGCAGTGCGAAGCCAAGCGCATAGTGGCCGGAGGCGTCATCCGGGCGGAGTTGCAAATACCGAGCGAAACTCTGCTGGGCCTCATCGAATCGGGCGAGCGCAACGTAGGCCCGGCCCAGCCCGTATAGAGCCGAGGCATCGCCGGCGCGAAGCCTCAGGGTCCGCTTGAATGCGTCGACCGCATCGGGGAACAGAGACATCCTCAAAGCCACCATGCCGAAGTCGAATTGCAGGTCGGCATCATCCGAATCCAGCTTCCGCGCCGAAATCAGCAGGGCCAGCGCTTTCTCCGGGTCGCCGGACTGAGCGGCAAGATGGGCTTGCGCACGCCAGACGCCGACTAGAGCGGCTTGCGCGTCTCTCCTTCCGGGATCAAGCTCTAGAACCTGCTGGAGCACCGGAATCGCAAGATCATCCTTGCCCATCTGCACGTAAAGGAGACCGAGCCCAGCCCGGGCAGCGGTGAAGTCTGGCTGGATCGCGATCGCTTTCTTGAACAGTGCTTCTGCTTCCTGGTTGTGATGCTGCTGTGCGCGAAGGATGCCGAGGAGATTCAGGGCGTGAATGTCGTTGGGCGAGGAGCGCAATATCTCAGACAATTCTGCCTCAGCCCGCTTCGAATCGCCGGACGCCAAGACCGCGGCAGCGGTTTGGACCGTGGGTGCATTCGAAAGAGAGCCGGGTGAAGGCGTTTGGGCGGGCGCGGAAAACGCGGTCAGGAGAATCCAAGCAGGCAACATCGTATGTGCGACCATCCGTATTGACCGAGCCTTGAGCGGGACGAGATGGAAGAGCGCAGGCAGCATGGATGCGGAAGTTAGCGAGAATTCAGGCCGGAGGCCATTCCTTTCTGCGAGGCCTCCTGGTCGTGAATAAGCTCCGCCGTCAGGCGGAACTGTTCTCTGGCGAGATCCTTCCGGTTCAAACGCTGATAAATTCGACCGAGAAGATAATGGCCCGAGCTATCGGCGGGAGCAAGTTTGACAGCTTGTTCGGCTTGCCGGCAGGCAGAATCGAGACGTTGAGAGTCGAAATATGCCTTCGCAAGCTGGTAATGAACTTCGAACTCGCCGGGAGCGATTTCGGAGGCACGAGTGAGCAAAGGAATTGCCTCGGGAAGCCGATTTGAACGTGCAAGCAGTGATCCTAAGTTCAGGTAAGGCTGTTCAGAGTGAGATGGGACGGCCTGATCGAGCGCTATAGCTTTCCGATATGCCGCGACGGCCGCCTCGACCTGATTTTTTGCCTCCAAACTCAGGCCAAGATTGTCATACGCCTTAACGTTGGCCGGATCGCGCTTGATAACTTCCTGAAAGGCGGCGATTGCCAAATCGAATTCGTTCTGCTGATAGCGAACCCGACCCAGATGGTAGCGCGCTTCAATGTCATCCGGATCCATTTTCAAGGACATTTCGAGATAATGGGCGGCGCCGGAGTAATCCTTCAGCAGAACGTAGTTCAAGGCAACGATCATCAAATCATTGGCCTCGGGGGGCTTGATCCTCGCTGCGTCCGTAAAGAGTTTCAGCGATTCTCTTGGCT
>Ga0335081_10015262_pt1 | contig 12420 bp, 9 predicted proteins | sample Lox_Sample_35_FD_206713 | JGI IMG/M metagenome (GOLD analysis project Ga0335081, IMG submission 206713) | Soil microbial communities from Loxahatchee National Wildlife Refuge, Florida, United States - Lox_Sample_3.5 | ecosystem: Environmental > Terrestrial > Soil > Wetlands | place: USA: Florida...
TTTTTGTCCAGCTCAAGCCGATATCTCAACGGAAGCTGACCGCCGATCAGGTAATTGGACGCTTGCGGCGGAAGCTGGCGGTGGTGCCGGGAGCGACGCTCTACCTGCAATCGGTGCAGGACGTCCGGGTGGGCGGGCGTCTGGCCAACGCGCTCTATCAGTACACCCTCATGGACGAGAACCTGGACGAGCTCAACGCCTGGGGGCCGCGCCTGCTGCAAACCATGCGCAAGATGCCGCAACTGCGCGATGTTTCCAGCGACCAGCAAACCAAAGGCTTGCAGCTCGACTTGGCCATTGACCGCGATACCGCATCCCGGCTCGGCATCCTGCCCGCACAGATCGACGACGCCCTCTATAGCGCCTACGGACAGCGCCAGGTCTCCACCATGTACCGCCAGATGAACCAGTACCACGTGGTGCTGGAGGTCGAGCCCGGGTTCCAGGAAAATCCGGACGCGCTCAAACAGCTCTACGTCCACTCCTCCAACGGCCAGTTGGTGCCGCTCAGCGCCTTTACCCACTACGTGCGCGACAATACCTCGCTGGCCGTGCCTCACCAGGGACAGTTCCCGGCGATCACGATCTCCTTCAACCTGGCGCCGGGCGTGTCGCTGGGCGACGCTGTGAGAGTGATTCAGAAGGCGGAGCTCGACATGCGCTTTCCCGCCGGCATCCACGCCAGCTTCTCCGGCACCGCGGCGGCCTTCCAGGACTCACTCAAGAACGAGCCGGTGCTCATCCTGGCGGCGCTGGTGGCGGTGTACATCGTGCTTGGGATGTTGTACGAGAGCTACATCCACCCCATCACCATTCTCTCCACGCTGCCTTCGGCGGGCGTGGGCGCGCTGCTGGCGCTGCTGCTGTTCAATACCGATCTGACCATCATCGCGCTCATCGGCATCATCCTGCTGATCGGCATCGTAAAGAAGAACGCCATCATGATGATTGACTTCGCGCTCGACGCCGAGCGCAAGCACGGCATGGGACCGGCGGAGGCCATCTATCAGGCCTCCATGCTGCGCTTCCGCCCCATCATGATGACCACCCTGGCCGCCATGTTCGGCGCTCTGCCGCTGGCGATCGGCTTCGGCACCGGCGCCGAACTGCGCCGTCCCCTGGGCTTGACTATCGTCGGCGGACTCATCGTCAGCCAGATGCTCACCCTGTTCACCACTCCCGTGGTCTACCTCTATATGGACCGCATCCGCTGGCGTGTGGGCCACATCAAGGAACGGCTGCGGCAAGGGATCGACGGCAGCCCGCAGCGCGAAACACTATAGAAGGAGTGCAGTGCTCCCCGTCTGCGTGGTGCAGACGGCCGGGTAACTTGCCGCCACTGCATCGGTTACAACCATGCTGGCCGCCCTTTGTTCTGATTTCAGAACAACATCACAAACTTCCTTGACCCATCCCGAGCACACTCTATCCTTGGCGCGCGCTTTCCCGGTCTCGGCCCCAGCTGCGGCTGTTGGGGTCGCCGGAACCAGCCGCCCGTCGCGGATAAAGTATTCCTGATCGCGCCAGCGGATGCTCTTGCGTCCGAAGCTGATCGGCCAAATGCAGAATGCCAACGCGTCCCAAATCGGCAGCAGCGGCAGCTTCCGCCAAAGCCCTCGCTGTTTCAGGCCCCGGATGCCGATGAGGCAGGGGAAAACCGGGGACAGACGCACCGGCGGTGCAGATCGGCCGCGTGCTGCAGAATTCGCCCACGCCAGTGCTGGTTGCGGGAACGGGCGCGGATATAATCGCTCGGCGTGTGCATCCAACAAGCGCACGCGCTCCGCCCCGGAGGGAGTCATGCCACACCGCCCCGGCCGTCATTTCCTTCAGATTCCCGGCCCCACCAATGTGCCCGACCGCGTTCTGCATGCCATTGCCCGCCCGACCATCGATCATCGCGGGCCGGAGTTCGCGCAACTCGGAAGGGAAGTCCTCGAAGGGACTCGCTCGATCTTCAAGACCTCGGGACCGGTGATCATTTTTGCCTCGTCCGGCACCGGCGCCTGGGAAGCCGCCCTTGTGAATACGCTTTCACCCGGCGACAGGGTGCTGATGTTCGAAACCGGGCACTTCGCCGTGTTGTGGCAGAGCATGGCCAAGAAGCTGGGGCTGGACGTGGAGTTGCTGCCCGGGGACTGGCGCCACGGAGTGGACACCGCCCAGGTGGAAGCGCGGCTGGCCGCCGACCGCGAGCATGCCATCAAGGCGGTGGCCGCCGTCCACAACGAGACCTCGACCGGCGTGACCAGCCGCATCGCGGAGATTCGCCGGGCCATCGACAATGCCCGCCATCCCGCGCTGTTCCTGGTGGACACGGTTTCTTCGCTCGCCTGCATGGAATACAAGCAGGACGAGTGGGGAGTGGACGTGACCGTCGCGGGCTCGCAAAAAGGTCTGATGCTGCCGCCGGGCTTGGGCTTCAATGCGGTGTCGGAAAAAGCGCTGGCCGCTTCGAAGAGCAACCGCATGAAACGGTCTTACTGGGACTGGGAAGAGATGCTGAAGGCGAATCCCGCCGGCTTCTTTCCCTACACGCCGGCCACCAACCTGCTTTACGGATTGCGCGAGGCCATCGCCATGTTGCACGAAGAAGGGCTGGAAAATGTTTTCGCCCGCCACCGGCGCCTGGCCGCAGCCACGCGAGCGGCCGTCAAAGCCTGGGGGCTGGAGGTGCTGGCGCTCGACCCCGCGGAATACTCCAGTTCGCTGACTGCCGTCGTGATGCCGCAAGGCCACGACGCCGACCACTTCCGTGAGACCACCCTGGAGAGGTATGATCTCTCGCTCGGCACGGGGCTGGGCAAGCTCAAGGGCAAGATCTTCCGCATTGGCCATCTGGGCGACTTTAACGACCTGATGCTGATGGGCACGCTGGCGGGGGTCGAGATGGGCCTGCGCGCCGCCGAAGTGCCCTACCGGCCGGGAGGGGTTCAAGCTGCCGTGGATGCGCTCAGCCAGCCAGGGGTGGAGTCCCGTCACAACACGGCTGTGCTGGTTCCCTGAGGAGATTCTGGCAGGAAAAGTGAACTCGCAGCTCTCCTGCCGCATCTAAGTACTCACTTGCCCGCCCGGAGAAGTGGGATAGCGTGAGGGTGCGACTGCTCCTGAGAATACCTAAGTCCGCGATGTTGACGCCGTTGCTGGCGTGCCTGCTTGCTCTGGCGGCAAAACCCGCTGCGGGCGCGGATTCCGCTGTATCCTCCCCGGGCCTCGAGACGGGCTACCGCGAGATGTACAACCTGGACTTCGAGGGTGCCCACGCGTTCTTTCGGTCCTGGGAGGCGAGCCATCCCGACGACGCGCTGGGCCCGGTGTCGAATGCCGCCGCCTATCTTTTCGCGGAATTTAATCGTCTGCACATCCTGGAAACCGATCTGTTCACCGACGACGAGCGCTTCGCCAAGCGCAAGAAGCAGGTTCCGGACCCGCAGACGCGGGAAGCCTTCGATCGTGAACTGGACAGGGGAGAGGAGATCGCCAACCGCGTTCTCGCCACTTCGCCGCAGGATTCCAATGCGCTTTTCGCCAAGAGCATGGCCAGCGGGCTTCGCGGCAACTATGCCGCCATGATCGAGAAACGCAACCTTGCGGGCCTGAGCTACATGAAGGCCGGGCGCATCGTGGCCCAGAAGCTGCTCGCGCTCGATCCCTCCTACTATGATGCCTATCTCGCGGTCGGACTGGAGAATTACCTGCTGGGCTCGAGTTCCGCGCCGGTGCGCTGGTTCCTGCGCATCGGCGGAGCCGAGACCAACAAGGATGATGGCATCGCTAAGCTGCGCCTGACCGCGGAGAAGGGCCACTACCTTGCTCCCTATGCTCGCCTGTTGCTGGCGGTGGCCGCGCTGCGCGACCACGATCGCTCCACCGCCCGCCGCTTGCTCTCCGGTTTGGCTGACGAGTTCCCGCACAACCAGCTCTATCGCAACGAACTGGCCCGGTTGCAGCCCTAGCGGAGCGCAGCTCCTTGCTTCGCCGCTTGCCTTTCAACGTGCTGTCTACCTATACTTGTTGCTCCCCAAGCGGAACCAGGGCACGTCCCGTGGCCCTTTTTTTATGCCGCAATCGCCGGAGCTGCTATGAACACCATCGCCCTGGAAAGGGAGTCCAACACCTGGGAGTCGCAAGCCGCGCGCTTTGATCTGGCGGCCCGCAAGCTGAACCTCGACGACGGGCTGTGGAAGATCCTGCGCTATCCCAACCGCGAGATCATCGTGCACATTCCCGTGGCCATGGACGACGGCCGCCTGGAGGTGTTCACCGGCTACCGCGTGCAGCACTCGATCGCGCGCGGGCCAGGGAAAGGGGGTATTCGCTACGCGCCCGATGTCACCCTGGACGAGGTGCGCGCCTTGGCAAGTTGGATGACGTGGAAATGCGCCGTGGTCAATATTCCCTTCGGCGGCGCCAAAGGGGGAGTGATCTGCGATCCACGCAAGCTCTCTATGGGCGAACTGGAGCGCATCACGCGGCGTTACACGGCGGAGCTCATCGAGTTTATCGGCCCGGAGAAGGATGTCCCCGCGCCCGACGTGAACACCAACGAGCAGATCATGGCGTGGATGATGGACACCTACTCCATGCACATGCGGCAGACGGTCACCGCCGTCGTTACCGGCAAGCCGCTCAACATGGGCGGTTCCCGCGGCCGGCGCGAGGCCACTGGTCGTGGCCTGATGGTGGTTTGCGATGAAGCGCTGAAGAAGCTGGGCCTGAACCGCGACGAAACCCGCGTCGTCATTCAGGGATTCGGGAATGTCGGGTCCAATGCCGCGCACCTGATGTACGAGCAGGGATACAAGATTGTCGGCATCGCCGAGGTTGACGGCGGACTCTTCAACAAGAATGGCATCGACGTTGATGCCCTTTTGGAACACCGGCAGCGCCAGGGCACCATCCACGGCTTCCCCGGAGCAGAGGCGCACGATCCCTCCGAGCTGCTGATCACCGATTGCGAAGTGCTGATTCCGGCCGCGACTGAGAATGTCATCACCACTCACAACGCCTACAAGGTGCAGGCCAAGATTCTGTGCGAGGGCGCCAACGGGCCGACTACCGCGCCGGCAGACGAGATCCTGGCCGAAAAGAAAGTATTTGTCATCCCCGACATTCTGGCCAACGCCGGCGGCGTCACCGCCAGCTACTTCGAGTGGGTCCAGGACCGCCAGGGCTACTTCTGGAAGGAATCGGTGGTGATCGAGCAGCTCGAGCACATCATGCGCTCCTCATTCGAGGACGTGGGACGCTACGCGGAGGCCCACAGCGTGAACAACCGCATTGCCGCCTACATGCTGGCCATTGATCGCGTGGCGTTCACCATCCGGCAGAGAGGGATTTACGCGTAGGGAAAGCTAGCAGGGGGCAGGGAGATGCAGCAGAAGGTGCTTCCTGCCTGCTGCCTGCTTCCCTCATTGCCTTCCCCCTCGCCCTGCGTGATAATCAGGGCGTCCCGATGCCCGTCGGAGGGTACAGCTTACGTGTGCCCGGCGGATGCCCGTGAATCTGCCCAACTACATAACGCTGAGCCGCATCGCCAGCATCCCTCTGCTGATCTGGATGCTGACCACGCGGCATTTGTCTAGCGTCCACGGGCAGAGGGAACTGCTGACCTCGCTGCTGTTCGTCGCCGCCTCGCTCACCGACACCTTCGACGGCTACCTGGCGCGGCGCCGCGGCCAGATCACCACCCTGGGCATGCTGCTGGACCCGCTGGCCGACAAGCTGATGATCGCCGCCGCCTTCATCACTCTGGTGCAGTTCAACCCGCGAGTAGTGCCGGCCTGGATCGCGGTGGTGATTGTGGGGCGCGAGTTCCTGGTAAGCGGGCTGCGTTCCATCGCCGCCAATGAGGGCTTCACCATCGAGGCCAGCGACTTGGGGAAATTTAAGACGTGCGTGCAGATGGTGAGCGTGGTGGCGGTGATTCTCGATCACCGCTGGATGTACTGGAACATCACCGCCAATTTCATTCTGCCCATTCACGTGTTCGCCTACCTGTCGATATGGTTCATGGTGGCGGTGTCGGTGGTTTCGGCGGTCGATTACTTCGCCGCCTTTTGGTCGCGGATCGACCGCAGTGCGGTCAAGCGACGCCGGCGCGCCTTCGTTCTCAGCCGGCGCAGGAAAAACAATGTCGCCGCAACCTGAGAACTCGTCGGCCATCGAGGCGGCAGAGCCCCCGCCCTATTCCCCTGAAGAGCGGGCGGAGCTGCTGCGTCTGGCCCATGAGGCCATCGATGCGGCGCTGTCGGATCGCAAGCTGGAAATGAACCCTGCTTCTCCGCGACTGCTCCAGCCGCGTGGCGCCTTTACGACCTTGCATCTGGAGGGCAGCCTGCGGGGGTGCGTCGGCTATGTCTATCCCGTGAAGCCGCTCTATCGAACCGTGGCGGAGACCGCGGTGGCTGCGGCCTTCAACGACACTCGCTTCCCGCCGGTCACGGCGGAAGAAGCCGCGCGGCTGAAGGTGGAAATCAGCGTCCTCTCCGCGATCGTGCCCATCGCAGCGGAGGATATCGAGGCGGGACGCCATGGCCTGGTTGTTACCCTAGGTTCGCGGCGCGGACTGCTGCTGCCCCAGGTAGCCGCAGAATTTCGCTTGGATGCCCATGGCTTCCTGGAAGAGACTTGCCACAAGGCGGGACTCCCGCCTGATGCCTGGCAGCGCGGGGCTGTCATCGAAGCCTTCACCGCCGAGGTATTTCACGAGGAAGGCTTCGTGCCGGCAGGGAAATGAGAGCCGCTGAATGGCGCTGTGCTGTGTCCGCAGGCTCGCTCTCCGCGAGCTTTAGCTCCGTTTTCCGGATCATTTGCGACCACACGGAATCCGGGTCCGAATTAAAAACCGTTGCGGAATCCGCGGGAAAAATGAACCACGCGCCCAGTTTCACTTCCGTGCGCAGTTGATCGTTAGTCCATCCGGCGTAGCCCAGATAAACATGGAAGACGCCAGGGTCGGGTCGAGCCGCGATGGTCTGTTCGAAGAGGCTCTTTGAGGAAATCAGGTAGACCTTGCCGAAAATGTGCTCAGCCCCTTCGAGCTTGGCCGGCGACTGCAGCAAGGCAAACGCCGCCGGAGTCCCGACCGGACCCCCGAGATAGACCGGGTCGGAACGATCCTTTGCCGCTTTGAGACCCTCAAATACGCGTGAGAGCGGGACATCCGTGCGCCGGTTGAGAATCAGTCCGACCGCACCTTCGGCATCGTAGTGAACCAGCAACACCACGGTCTCGGCGAAATTCGGATCGCCGAGGCTCCGGCTTGCCACCAGCAGCTTTCCGGCACCCAGATCCTTGGCGTTCTTGGATTGGACCGGAAGTGCAACGGGCGGCGGGATCTTGTTTTTCGCGCGGACCTCGACCCCGGGCGACGCCGGCAGTGCGGTTCCCAGCAGCAGGAGGGCAAGCGCCGCTGCGCGCAACCGCCTCTTTCTCCTCGCCGTGGGTTTGTGGCACATCACCTTGTTCCGGAGCGGAATTAATTTTGGCCGTGCGGCGGTTGAAAGTGTACATCGGGAACTCCGGCTTCTGCCATCAAGCCAACACCTGGCTTGACGGTGACCCCGGGGACTGGGGATTATTTGTGCAAATGCGATTTATCTTGCCAGGATCGAGCGCAAAAAAAGGCCAGCGGTCATGCCGCTGGCCTGAGGGTTAATCCGGAATCTTAGTGCCTCAGGTCTGCGTCCTGAAGCTTGGTTCCCGGCGGAACCATCCACAACTCGGCCTTATCGCCGTATTCCCCGCCATTCTGAAGTTGCAGGCGCTTCTGGTCGATGCCTTTTTCCTTGGTGAGATAATCCGCGGCACTCGCGGCTCGCTTGTCGGCGAGCTCCTTGTTTTCGCCCGACTCCACCAGCCCGAGCACCACCAACGAGCTGTCGGTATCGCGTTCCAGGCGCAAAGCTACGCCGTCGAGAACGGCTTTGGCGGCATTGTCGACACGGGCGCTATTGCGCTTGAACGAAACGTAGTTCAGCTTTGCCGGCCCCAGCGCGGGCCGGGGCGCGTCCACGTTGACGGTGGTTCTAGCGCTGGCGGCCAGGTCACGGTCGTCGCTAACTGTGGCCAGTACCTGTACCGGACCGGCGGCCAGGTCACGGGTGTCGAGCACGGCGGTGTTGTCACGTTGCACCAGCCGTCCACTGGCGGCGCTGAAGGAGAATGACAACGGGCGGTGGTCGGCGCTGGAGGCTTCACAAGATATGGTCGAGGTCTCGCCGGCTCGGACCGCCGCGGGCTCGGCCGTGCACGCAATCACCGGAGCTTGCGGTGCCGCCGCCGGTTCTGGTACAGCCTCCCTGGCGGCCACGGGCAGGGGGGGCATCACCGGTTCGGCCGCTCCCGTCTCGGGCTGAGGTTCTTCCAGTTCCGCGCTATCGCCCAGATGGATATCCTCTAATGACAGCGTGACCATAGCCGTCGAGCTGGTCGGGCTTACGCTCAGCACCACCATCTCTCCCAGGCTGATGCGGGGAAGATCGCGGAGCCGGCTGTAGGGAAACAGGCCTGCCGGAATTTGCATGTCGTCATAAAACGAAGCTTTGAACGAGAGATTATCGGCCTCGTCATCCCGGTAGCTGCTGTAGGAGCGCACGGCTCGAAAGTAGTCGCCGACCTTCACTCCCTGGTTGGCTCCGACATTCAGATAGACTTTCCGTCCCGTCCCAGCCATGGTGTCGAAGTCCTTCTCCATGACGATCCTGCCCACGAGTTTCCCGTTGGGCGGCGCGAAACGATCGAAAGAGATCTTGGGGTGCAGGCTAGGTGTCTGTTTTTCGACGAAGGGGATGGCTGCGTCACCTTCCATGACGTCCGTGCAGTTGTACTCCACCTGGGTGATGGCCATGTTGTTGCGGACGGCGATTACGCGTACCCGGCCGACATCGGAATAAGCGCGCCCCAAGTGCCGTAACAGGGCTCTCTGTCCGCGGAAGCTTTCATAGAGGTTGGGGTCGCGCTCCTGGCGGATGATCGAGTACTGGGTGCCGACCGCGAAGGTGCTGCCCTCAAGGTAGACATAGTCGCGTTCCGAAAAGCGCACCATGTGGGGCGTTCCCCAGCCGCCGGCGACGAACCCCTCTCTCTGCAATGGCTGATTGGTGATGAACCCGGCGCAGTACACGTCCGAGTAGGTTGGGGCTTGCTGCCGAGCGACGATATTGGTGAGTGTAGTTTGTGGAGCCTGCCCCTGCTGCCCAACTGCGGCTGTGGCCATCGCCAGCATCAGCAGAACAACGCTTGCTTTCATGATTCCTCCCCGACTTCCCCAACCGCAGCCAGGACGCCGGTCGTCGCTAAAGCCATGACGCCGAGGCGCACCTGCCTACAGCGAAAACTAGCAACAGCTCCCAGTAGGGTCAAGGTAACCTCTGTTACCGCACGGAAGCGACTTTCGAACATGACCTTTCGATCACTAGAAATCGGCGCTGAATCGCCTGTTGCATCATTTGTTGTGCGCTTGTAATATGGCGCGCTCTCCGCTATGGCAGGTAACTCCAAGTATATGCCGCGCTTGCTTCCGCTGCGCCTTCCCCGCATTTGCGTGGCCCTCCAGGCCACGACGGGTGTGGAACTGTTCGAGAAGGCAGAGGCTGTGGTGCGGGATAACCCATTCATAGAATTAAGGTTAGACTACATTCGGAAACCCGCCTCGGCATTTCAGAAGCTGCGCCGGTTCATCGAATACCACCCCGAGGCGCTGGTAATTGCCACCTGCCGCCGTTCGATTGGCGGGGGTAAGTTTCGCGGATCCGTTGCCGCCGAGGTGGAGATTCTGGTTAAGGCGGCGGCCAACGGATGTCATTTTGTGGACTTGGAGCTCCAAAGCGCCGCCGGCTTGAAATCGAAAGACTTGGACCGTTTGCGAGCCGCCGCCGCCCTCATTCTCTCCTTCCACGATTTCCGCGCTACCCGCAAGCTGGAGGAGACATTCCAAAAAATGGCCGCCTTCCCCGCCGACTTCTACAAGGTGGTCAGCACTGCCGGCGCGCTCTATGACAACGTGGTGATGATGAAGTTCCTGGAACGGGAGAGCGATAAATCTTCCTTGATCGGGCTGTGCATGGGGGAGCAAGGCGTCATCAGCCGAGTGCTGTGCCTGCGCGCCGGCAGCGTCTTTACGTTTGGCTCGGCCGGCGCGGGCCAGGAGACAGCTCCAGGGCAGGTCGCGGCCCGCACCCTACGCGACACTTACCGCCTTGATCAGGTAGATGCCGCCACCAAGGTCTATGGCGTGGCCGGTGACCCAGTGGCGCACTCCCTCTCGCCGCTCATGATGAACAGCGCCTTCCGCCGCGAGAACGTGAACGGCGTGTATCTTGCCCTGCACGCCACTACGCTGACTGACCTGCTGGCCTGCGTCCGCGACATTCCCCTGCACGGGCTCAGCATCACCATGCCCTACAAGCAGGCAATCCTCGCCCATCTGGATAACACCGACGCCGTCACGGAAAAAATCGGCGCCTGCAATACCGTGATCCGGGCCCAGGATGGAAAGCTGTACGGCTACAACACCGATGTCGCCGGCGTGGTGCGCCCGCTGGAACAGCGCTTGCATCTGACTGGTGCCAAGGTGCTGGTGGTGGGTGCGGGAGGCGGAGCACGCGCCGCCGTCTTCGGCTTGAAGGAACGTGGGGCCGAGGTCTTCATCATCAACCGCACCACCGCGGTGGGACAGAAGCTGGCCCGGCAGGCGCACGCCAAATTCCTCAGTCGGGCGCAAATGCGAGGCCTCGAGTTCGACGTGATCGTCAATGCCACGCCCGTGGGCATGAATGGCGGCAAGGTGTCCCCGCTCAATGAAAAGGAACTGAACGCCCGCATCCTGTTCGAGATGGTCTATACCCCGGCGGAAACCAAGCTGGTAAAGATGGCGCGCGCCAAGAGCATGCAGGTGATTACCGGAGCCGAGATGTTCGTCCAGCAGGGGGCGCGGCAGTTTGAGATCTGGACCGGCAAGCCCGCTCCCGCCGACGATATGTACCGAGTAGTGACCACGGCCTTGCAGGCGCGCGCCGCCAGCGGTGGCAAGAACTCCGCGCCGGAGCTGGCGGCCTCTTGAAAATTCCTGCTTCCTGCCCGGCTTGCGGATGGGGGTGCCAAGTTAGGTTCGCGTCCCTGCCCCAAAAGGGTTGCTATTGCCCGGCAAGCTGAGCTAGGATAGGTAGGGAACTCGGACGAACCCAGGCCCCGGGTTTCTCTTCGACCAGCTAGCCCGTTTCTTTCTACAAGTCGGCCCGTTATGTACTTTAGACGCCCGGTGCGGTGTCGTTCCGTATCGGTCCCCTTCGGAGCTACTGACATGGCGTGGTACGCGTACTGCATCACTGAGCAGCAGGCCTTTCAGAATGGAACGCGGGCGCGCCGCCCGTTTCCCATCGAGAATCTAAGCGGTGTCACAGGCAAGCCGGTGTTCGGCTACCCCAGTGGCGACTTCGCGGTTATCGTCAGCGAATACGAGCGGGGCGGTCCGCTGGACCAGCGCGCCATTCTCGACCATGCGCGCGTGGTCAGCGAATGTTTCCGCAATACCACCGTGCTGCCTTTCCGCTTCGGCACGGTGTTCGACAACGATGAGGCGCTGCGCCGCGCGGTGCGCGCCAACCGCCGTGCCTTCCTGGCTACGGTGTCGCGTCTGCGGGGCAAGGCGGAAATGCATCTCAAAGTTCTGGTCAAGGACGGCTCTCTGCGTGAGGCCCTGCTGGACGTGGAACTGCCGCTCACGGCCGGCAGCGAGTACCTGACCAAGCTGCGCGAGAAAGCCGCCAAGCAGCGCGAGCGCCAGACACGCGCGCGTGCGCTTTCCGTGCAGGTGCACAAGCTCTTCAATCCTCTCGAAGAGGACATTTGCTGCAAGAAGGTGGATTCCGGCGGCATGCTCATCGACATCGCCCATCTCATCGATGGCAACTCGGTGCAGAAATACCAGAGCCGCTACAGCACCGCCGCGCGGCAGTTGAAGGACTGCGAGTTGGCGATCAGCGGGCCCTGGCCGCCGTACCATTTCATGCCTGGGAAGCTGCGCAGCGCCTGATACAAAACGAGCGCTAGATGAATTCGGAGGGGGGAGGAGCGGGAGGCTGTTCCTTCCGCCTTTGCCATTACTTAGCGGCCCGGAAAACGTAAAACTCCAAGCTTGCATCCAAAAGACTGCACTTGGAACCCAGATTGATATCCACTCCCCCTGGGGCACGCCTACCTGATGCAGACGCAGAGACCCAAGATCCTCGTCGTGGATGACGAGCCCAACGTATTGTTGACTACGAGCACGATTCTTCGCCACGAAGGCTATGACGTGGATGCGGTCGCGGACGGAGCCTCCGCTCTGGAAGCCATTCGCGCACAGTATTACGACCTGGTTCTGACCGATCTCAATATGCCCGGCGTGGACGGGTTGGCGGTGCTGGCGGAGGTGCG
>Ga0335081_10015263_pt1 | contig 12420 bp, 10 predicted proteins | sample Lox_Sample_35_FD_206713 | JGI IMG/M metagenome (GOLD analysis project Ga0335081, IMG submission 206713) | Soil microbial communities from Loxahatchee National Wildlife Refuge, Florida, United States - Lox_Sample_3.5 | ecosystem: Environmental > Terrestrial > Soil > Wetlands | place: USA...
AGCGCATGCTTACCTGGTTTCATCGCATTCACGGGCTGCGGTATGCGAGCCTGCGTTACTTCAATGCGGCCGGCGCCGCGGGCGAACTGGGCGAAGACCATGATCCGGAATCTCATCTCATTCCCATTGCGCTGCAGGTGGCGCTGGGTCAGCGCAAGAATATTTCGATCTACGGAACGGATTACCCTACTCCAGATGGAACCTGCGTGCGGGATTATATTCACGTCAGTGACCTGGCCAGCGCGCACTTGTTGGCGCTGGAGCGGTTGGGGAAAGATGAGAAGCCCGAGCGATTGATTTATAACCTGGGCAATGGACGAGGCTTCAGCGTCCGCGAAGTGATCGAAGTGGCACGGCGGGTCACCGGGCATTCCATCCCCGCGGTGGAAGCGCCGCGGCGTGCCGGAGATCCTCCCGTGCTGGTCGCCAGCTCGGAGAGAATCAAGCGCGAGCTTGGCTGGCAGCCTCGGCACGCGGAACTGGAAACGATTGTGCAAAGTGCGTGGAGCTGGCGGCAACGCAACCGAGACGGCTATCCGCCCCACTCCCAATGAAACTCGAAGCGCTCAAAGACATTCCTCATCGCCGCCTGAATCCCCTGACAGGCGATTGGGTGCTAGTATCGCCGCACCGCACGGAGCGGCCATGGCACGGCCAAGTCGAGAAGGTCGCCGAGCCCGAGGCGTTGCGCTACGACCCAACTTGCTATTTGTGTCCGGGGAATGAACGGGCCGGGGGAGCGCGCAATCCCAATTACACGAGCACATTCGTCTTCACCAATGATTTTGCGGCGCTGAAGCTGGAGGTGCCCCAAGTCCGCCTGGATGAAGGCCAACGCCATCTTCTGCTCGCAGAGAGCGAGCCTGGTACCTGCAGAGTCGTCTGCTTTTCTCCACGCCACGATTTGACTCTGGCGCGCATGAGGGTCGCGGAGATCGCTGCGGTGGTAAATCTGTGGGCCGAAGAATACGCCAAACTAGGCTCGCAGCCGGCGATCCATCACGTACAGATTTTTGAGAATCGCGGCGAAATCATGGGCTGCAGCAATCCTCATCCCCATTGCCAGATATGGGCGAATGAAACCATTCCCAACGAGCCGCGCAAAGAACAGAATGCGCAAGCGGACTACCTGCGGAAGAATGGCACGTGCCTGCTCTGCGACTATCTGGCGCTGGAGCGGCGCGACGGAAGCCGCCTGGTCACGGAAAACGCACAGTTCATTGCGCTTGTGCCCTTCTGGGCGGTGTGGCCATTCGAAGTTCTGGTGCTCGCGAAAGAACACGCGCGCGATCTTGCTTCTCTGGAGACAGAAATCCGCCGCGGGCTGGCGGACATTCTGAAAAAGCTCACAACGCGCTACGACAATCTCTTTGAGATCTCTTTTCCCTACTCCATGGGGTTTCATCAATCGCCTACCGATGGCGAAGCCCACGAAGAATGGCACCTGCACGCGCATTTTTATCCGCCATTGTTGCGCTCGGCCAGTGTGCGGAAGTTTATGGTGGGTTATGAGATGCTGGCCGGGCCGCAGCGCGACATCACGCCCGAAATCGCGGCGCAGAGACTGCGCGAACTTAGAGAAATCCGCTACGCAGAATAACTTCGAGAGCATCCGAAGTTTCGTTGTTTAACCGCATCAGGTAAATCCTGTAGTTAGCTCAAAGTAATTCGAGTATGCGCGAATCTGCGCACGCAAGTTTTATATGGTGCTTTGTTAAAAATTTCTGAGATCGTCGGCGTGGCCTCGTGCATCGCTTTTTGCTGCTAGTCGAAATTCTTCAATGGTTTGCTGGATGACAAATCAATTGGCACGTAACATGCACAATCGCTATCCGTTCTTGATATGGCTTGCGCGCCGCAAACCCCCGGGCCCTGCACGCATGGCGGACCAGCCATAGATCACTAATTCAGTCAAAAAGACTGTGGAGGAAAGCATGAAAAGCATGCGCAGCAGTGTGCCTTTTTCCCGACCCTGTGTATTGCTGGCAAGTTTCGTGTTGATCTTGTTCACATCAGCCCTGACCGCCGCACAGACCTGGGTCTCAACCGCAACGCAAGCCGTTGGACCGGCGCTCCTGAACGCTGTCTCGCAAGGATCGCTGCCCGATTCAACTCCCATTCACGTCAACGTGGCACTGCAGATTCAGAACCGCAATGCTCTGGTTTCTTATGTGCAGCAGATTGGCACACCGGGCAGCCCGCTGTTCGAGCAGGAATTGCAGCCCTCCGACTTCGTCGCGGGTTACGCTCCATCCAGTTCGCAGGTGCAGTCCGTCGTTAGCTATCTCAGCGGCGCTGGTTTTCAGAACATTCAGGTGGAACCGAACAATCTGATGATCGCCGCTGATGGCACGGCCGCAACGGTCCGTCAAGCCTTCAATACGCAACTCGGCGCGTTCGTGGTCAATGGCCAGTCGGTGTATGCGAACCTCAGCGTAGCGCAGGTGCCCGCAGAGCTCGGCGGAATCGTCGGCTCAGTGCTGGGCCTGAACAACGCCGCCAAGATGAGTATCCCGAGCGCCAAGCCCGCCGCGGCCAGCGTGCCAGTTTATCCCGGCGAATATCGCGCCAAGGATCTGTGGGTCGCCTACAACGTTGGCAACACTCCGACGGGCTCCAAGACGGCGATCGCCATCTTCGCCGAAGGCAATGTGTCCGGCGTGATCAGCGATCTGCGTCTGGCGGAAAAGGCCAATAGCCTGCCCCAGGTTCCGGTGAAGGTCGTGCAGGTTGGACTGGCCAGCCCGGATACTTCGGGCGCTGACGAATTCGATATGGACACGCAATATTCGACCGGCATGGCGGATAACGTTTCCACTCTCTACATCTACGCTACTACTTCCATGAGCGATTCCGACATCGCTCTGATGTTCAACCACTTCGCCGCGCAGAAGATCGCCCGCGCCGGCAGCGCTTCGTTCGGATTGTGCGAAGTCTTCGCTTATCTGGATGGCTCCATGCTGGCGGACGACAACTCGTTCCTGGAAGCGGCAGCCCAGGGACAGACAGTGTTTGCTTCCACCGGCGACACCGGCTCTTCCTGCGCGCTTGAAGGCACGAACGGCGTCCCCGGCTCCGGTCCGCCGATGGTCGAGTATCCTGCCTCTTCGCCTTACGTGATCGGTGTTGGCGGCACGACGCTGCTCACCAATAGCGATGACACGTACAACACGGAGATCGCGTGGAACGCGGGCGGCGGCGGCTTAAGCCAGTTCGAGCTCTCGCCCTATTGGCAGACTTCAGTGAATACCGCTTCCGACGTGGGCCGCAGCCTTCCCGATATCGCGATGGACGCGGACCCGTACAGCGGCGTGTACATCTGGCTAGATGGAACGGAACAGTGCTGCTACGGCGGAACGAGCCTCTCCTCCCCTCTTTCCTTGGGTGTGTGGGCCCGTCTGCAGAGTGGGCACCTCAATCAATTGGGGAATGCCGGCCCGGTCCTCTACAACGGCGCCACGCCTCTTCCCAGCCCCGCGTCGCCTCCCGGAATCAATGACATCATCGTGGGTGTCAACGGGATGTACAGCGCGACCCCCGGCTACGACTACACCACGGGCTTGGGTTCGTTTGATGTCTCGGAATACAACGGCACCCTACCGAAGCCGAAGTCGCAGACGCTGCGCAAGCCGTAATTGCTCATTGCCAGACGGGAAGCTCGCGAAACGGGCTTTCCGTCTAGCTTTCGTCACGATGCATTATTCCTTCGGGGTATCTTTGGGAACGCCCGCGCTCGGCTTCGGCGCAGGCGCGGGCTTTTCCTTTTCAGTGGGAGACACAGGCGATTCATCTGCGCCGTTTTTTGTTTCGAGATAGTGAACGATCACGGAGATGCGCCGGTTCGAAGGATCGAACGGATCGGAAGGGTTACGCAGGCTCTGATCGGCAAAGCCGCGCACCTGTGAAACCTGGTTCGCGCCCAGGCCGTTCTCCTGCATCAGGCGGCGGGCGGCGTTAGCGCGATCGGTGGAAAGCTCCCAGTTCGTGTAACTGCCAGTCCCGGCGTAGGGCTTCGAATCGGTGTGGCCTTCAATGCTGATCTTGTTGGGGACCTGGCCGAGCTGCGTCGCTAAGCGGACCAGCAGGTCGCGGCCATTTTCATTGGGCTGGGCACTGCCCAGATCGAAGAACGTGCCGGTGGCGGCCTCAAGCAGCTCGATGCGCAGGCCTTCTGGCGTAATGCTGATTTCAACCTGATTTTTTAGCTTATCGAAATTGGCCATCTTCTCGATGGCCTTCTGCAGCTTCTCTTTCAGGCCATTGATGTTGTCTTTGGTCACGACCAGGCTCTCGCCGGTGCCGGTTTGGCTGGTGCCGGTCTTAGTACCGGTGCCGGAAGGATCTTTGAAATAGCCGGCGATCGCTTCGCGAACCGGCTTATTGGTGTTGAGCAGCCAGAGCACGATAAAAAGTGCCATCATGGCGGTGACGAAATCGGCGTAGGCAACTTTCCATGCGCCGCCGTGATGGCCGCCATGCCCGGTTTTTTTCTTTACGATAATGATAGGGCGCGGATTGTCCATGGCGACTCCCGCTTCAGGCTGAGGCAGCGGCGGCGGCCGCGGGCGGTTCACTGCTGCCGCCGGAGCTGGCGCTATCGGCTGTTCGTCCCCGGCAGAGATTTTCCACTTCCTGGAACGAGGGCCGCACGTGGCCGGGGATGGCGCGCCGGCCAACCTCCACGGCCATAATGGGCGCTGTGCCTTTGAGGAAAGAAATCATCAGCACGCGCATTACGTAGAGATAAGCGTGCTCTTCATCCGCCAGCTTGCCCATGTTGGAGGCGATCGGGCCAATCAATCCATAGCAAAGCAGAATGCCGAGAAATGTTCCCACGAGCGCGGCGGCGACTTTATGCCCGATTTCCTCCGGTGGCCCGCCCAGCGCGCCCATGGTGATGACCACTCCCAGCACCGCCGCCACAATTCCCAGGCCGGGCAGCGAATCTGCCGTCGTGGAAAGCGATGCGACCGGCTGACCTGAGTCGTGGTGGTGGACTTCCATGTCGAGATCGAGCAACTGGTCCAGATCGAACGCCTCCGCCCCGGTCACGGCCATGCGCAGCGTGTCGCAGACAAAATCTCGCACGTGATGGTCTTGCAGGAACGTGGGATATTTGGAAAAGACCGGGCTCTTGTCCGGCGTTTCCACGTCATTCTCCAGCGACATCAGGCCTTCCCGGCGGGCTTTGTTGAGCAGGTCGTACATCATCTTCAGAGAATCGAGATAGCGTTGCTTGGTGAACTTGGATCCAGTGAAGACACTGGTGATGCCCCCGGCAATCTGCTTGAGAATGTGCAGAGGATTGGCGATCAGCACGGTGCCACCGGCCGCGCCGCCAATGATGAGCAATTCGGCCGGCTGCAGCAGCACTTTCACGTTGCCGTGCTCCATCAGGTAGCCGCCGACCACGGCCCCGAAGACCACGACGATTCCAATCACGGCAAACATGGGATCAGCCTTCCGCCTGGCTTCCGGAGTTGTTGTGGGCTATGGCGTCCTCCAACGATTTCGCCGCCCGCTCCATCAAGCTCTCCATTTTGTCTCCGGGAATAACCATGGTGTAACCCACCGCGATGGTCGGGGAGAGCAGGTCGTCCCACCAGTGGATGCCCGAGCAACTGACCATCTTTTCCAGATTGCGGGCGGCGCGGGAAAGTTCGGCCGGGCCGCAGTTGGTCATGATGGCGAGGAACTGGAATTGCGACCAGCGACCGAGCACGCCGTCGGGAAGCAGAGCATGCTTCATGGTCTGCGCCACAACGTGGAGCAGAACGTCCACCGCCTCGCGGCCGTGCGTGGTGAGAAACTGCTCCAGTTGATTCACGCTGATCAGCATTACGCCGAACGGCAAGTTGTACTCGGCGAAGAAAGCCAGGTTCTCCCGCAGATGGGATTGCATGAAGGCATGATTAGGAACGCCGGTGGGCACGTCGAGACAGCCGTGGGCCGCCAGATCACCACGGGAAAGAAGGTCAGAAGCGCGGCTCTGTTCCTCGAAACTTTCCGCCGCTCCCACGATTGAGCCGTGTGCATCGCGCATCGGTGCGACGTACAGATGAACCGGCACGCGGTGTCCGGCTTTGTGGCGAATGTAAACCTGGGCGTCGCAGGGCCGTCCTTCATGCAACGCAACGCTGAGCGGGCAAACGGAACCGCACAGAGCACAACTCAGGTTGTTGCACTGAAAAAGGATATTTTCGCGGCTCAAGCGTCCAACGACGTCATGGCGCATGTAACCGGTGATTTTTTCCGCGGCGCTGTTCCACAGCACGATCTGGCGATCGCGGTTGACCAGATAGACGCCGAGAGGCAGGCTATCCAGCAAACCACGCAGCGTTTCCGCCTCCTGCAGGGAAAGCGTATCGGCGGTCCGGTCCATACATGCGCCCTGGCGGCCGAAACGCTAGGAGGGGGCCGTACCCGGCCAGGCGATGCGCAGGGTGGAGCGAATGGCGCTCATCAGTTCGCCATTGTCCACAGGTTTCTGGAAGAATGCCATGGCCCCCGCCTTCAGCGTGCGTTCCCGGCTGGACTGGGGATCGCGCGCGGTCAGCACGATAACTGGAATCGTGGCCAGATTGGCGCTCTGCTGCAGCCGTTCGAGCACGACAAAACCGTCCCCCGCCGGCAGCCCGAGATCCAGAATGATCAGATCGGGATGCTCCTTCTGGGCCATAGCGATGGCTGAAAAACCGTCTGTGGCGTAGGCGGTTTCATAATGATTGGCCCGCAGCCGAAGGTTCAGCCCGCGCCGAAGATCGGGATCGTCATCCACAATCAGAATTTTTGGCTTCTCCATTTCCACTCCTCGCTTTCCCCTTGCCAACGAATCAAGAACTCCGAACGCTACGAAGATCCCACTTCCATGGTCATATCGTTTTCGCGATGAAAGGCCGCCAAAAGCATTTCGTTGATCCTATCGGCAGTTTGCTGGACTAACTTTTCCAGGGGCTCGGTGCTGTCCCGAAATGGAAGATCCACGGCGGCGGCGGAAATTCGAAATCCGCCGGCGGCCTTCAGTTCGCGGCTGGCCTCAAGTTTTTCGCGAATGCGTTTCATGAGGACGACGGCTCCGGCGGCATCCGCCGAAGCCACCACGGCGATGACTTCTTCGTTTTCCGCAGTGCTCATCGCGGGCAGGATGATGTCTTTGGCAGGAAGGATGCAGGGCTGCAGCAGTTCAAGACAGCGCTGCTGCAGTTCGCTCATGTTGCTCATGCCGGGGCCGCGCCGGGTTCGCAGCTCGATCTGGAGCAGGGTGACGGCCTCGCGCAGCTGGCCCTGATCGGTAATGATGGGGACAAGTAATTTGGCCAGTGAGAACAACGGAAGCGTGAAGCTGAAGATGCTGCCCTGGCCGGACTCGCTTTCCACCCAGATGCGGCCGCCATGCAGGCGCACCAGTTCTTTGGCGATATAGAGTCCCAGACCCAGGCCGGTGCGGCTGCCGTCGGTAGCGTTGGGGTCCTGATAGAGGCGCTCGAAGATCAATGCCCGATGTTCGGGGCTGATACCGCGGCCGGTATCGGTGACCGACAGATAGACAAATTCCGGATCGGTTTCGGCCAGGCACGCTCTGACGACCACGGAGCCCTCCGCAGGCGTGAACTTGATGGCATTGTCAATCAGGTTGGTGAGCACCTGCAGCACGCGATCAGGATCGGCATAGACCAGCGGAACGCGGGCATCCACGGCCATTTCCAGTCCTACGCCTTTGGCCGCGGCGCTGGCCTGCATCATGGAGACGGCGTGGTGCACTAGGGCGCCCGCCGATATGCAGCGGCGCTCGACGCGCACTTTGCCGGAATCTGTGCGGCTGGCCTCGAGCAGATCGCCGATCATGGTGCGGAGCTGGCGGGCGCTGCGCAGAATGGTTTCAAGATGCTCGCGGTGCTCCGGCGAAACCGGCCCTGCCAACCCATCGAGCAGAATGGTGACAAACTGATGGATGGAGGTGAGAGGCGTCCGCAGTTCGTGCGAGACGTGAGAGAGAAACTGGTCTTTGAACTGCAACTGCTGTTTGCGGCTCATGTCGAGCGAGGTCAGCAGCGCCTGGCGCTCCATGGCGTAACGCATGGCGCGCGCCAGCTGCTTGCTGTCGAATGCGCCCTTCACCAGGTAATCCTGCACCCCCTGATGCACCGCCTTGAGCGCCAGTTCCTCGTCATCCTGGCCGGAAAGCACGACCACCGGCACTCCTGGGGCTTTACTCAGCAGGTTGCGGAAAGTTTCTGCGCCGCGGCTATCGGGAAGGTTCAAATCCAGCAGTACCACGGAGGGAGGATCGTGGGAAATAGAATCCAGACCGTCGGCAAGGCGGTCCACGCAGGCAACGTCGGCGCCCGACTTGCCTTCGACCAGGCGCAAGCGGATCAGGTCAGCGTCTCCGGGATTGTCTTCAATCAGCAGTACGCGCTTCGATGAGCTGGTCATGATTCCTCCGAATGCGGTAAGCGGGCGCAACCAAACCAGAAGCGGGCGATGAGCTGCATGGCGGCGAAAAAGTCTTTCAGGTTGCCCGGCTTGCTGACATAGCTATTGGCGCCCAGTTCATAACTTCGGCCAATGTCCTGCGCGGCCTGCGAGGTGCTGAAAATGACCACCGGAGTGGCCCGCAGCCGCGGGTCGCTTTTGAGTTCGGCGAGCACGGCGCGGCCATCTTTGCGGGGAAGATTCAGGTCGAGAATCACCAAATCGGCGCGGCAGGCGCCGGCATATTTCTGCTTGCGCCAGAGAAACAGGACGGCCTCGCGCCCGTCGGCCACGGTGCTGATATGGTGGGGGTAGCCCGAGCGCTCGAGGGCGTCGCAGGTCAGCTCCAGGTCAGCGGGATTGTCATCAACCAACAAGACTTCGGCTGGGTTGCTCATAGTTTTCAGACCGCACCGCCTGCGCAACGGCAGGTTTTGCGGAAGGCAAGGCCGGCAAAATAAATTTGAAGGTGGAACCTTCGCCTTCCCGCGATTCCACCCAGATTCTTCCGCCGTGGCGCTCGATGATCTTCTTGCAAATCGCCAGACCAATTCCGTTGCCGGGATATTCCATGCGGGTGTGCAGGCGCTGGAAGACAACGAAAATCGAATTCACATCTTCGAGGGCAATGCCGATGCCATTGTCCTGCACAGAGAACTGCCAGCCTTCATCGCTGGGCCGGCTGGAAATCCTGACCACCGGCGATTGCGGGCCATGAAATTTGATTGCATTGGCGATCAGGTTCTGAAAAACCTGGCGCAGCTGCGGGGCGTTACCCAGGACGACGGGCAGCGGCTCGTAGTTCACCACCGCGCCGGACTCGTGCAACGTAAGCTGAAGGTTGGCCAGTGCCTCTCCGATGACCAGATTGCAATCGGCCGGCTCCATTTCCATGCCCTGGCGCCCGGCGCGGGAAAAGGCCAGAAGATCCTGGATGAGGGCCTGCATGCGCAATGCGCCGTCCACCGCATAGTGGATGTACTTATCGGCCTGCTCATCGAGCTTGCCGTGATAGCGCTCGGCCAACAACTGAGTGTAGGCGGCCACCATGCGCAAGGGCTCCTGCAGATCGTGCGACGCCGCATAGGCAAACTGCTCCAGTTCGCGATTGGAGCGCGCCAGTTCCTCTACCTTTTTGCCCAGTTCTTTCTCCGCTTGCAGACGTTCCCTGCATAACAGTTTTTCCTGCAAAGCGCGGCGGACCGAGACCGATAAGCGCGCCAGGGACCCTTTCAGCACGTAATCCGTCGCACCCTGCTTGATGCACTCCACGGCCAGCACATCTCCGAGCGCGCCGGAAACCAGAATCAGCGGGATATCCAGGTTTTCCTCGTGCAAAATCTGCACCGCCTCCATGCCGCGCCATTGGCCCAGGTTGTAGTCGGCGAGAACGATATCCGGCGGATTGGCGCGCAGCGCGCTCCGGAACTGCTCGGCGGACCCAACAACTTCGCCCGTCACTTCAAAGCCGCCGCGGCGCAGTTCGCGCAGCACCAGCTCGCTGTCAGCCGCACTGTCCTCCACCAGCAACACCTGCAGACGTTCCAGGTTGTGGGCCAAGGCCACAGCTTCCTCCTCCGCCTATTGCTTCTGTCCTGCAACCGGCCCCGGCTTCACATTCACGGGCGCCTGGTTGACCACCAGCCAGTACAGGCCGAGTTGTTTAATAGCGTCGCAAAAGTCATTGAAATTCACCGGCTTCTGGATATAGCTGTTGGCGCCCCCGTTGTAGCTGTCCATCAGGTCGCGCTCTTCCTTCGAAGAGGTCAAAATGACCACGGGAATGGTTTTGGTCCGCGGATCCCCTTTGACCTGCTGCAGCACTTCAATCCCGTCCAACTTGGGCAGCTTGAGATCGAGTAAGACGAGCCGCGGCGGATAGTGGAAGGAGCGGTCATCATACTTTTCCCGGCAAAAAAGAAAATCCAGTGCTTCCTCGCCGTCGCGGACAACCATGATCTTGTTGGCGAGATTGTGGCGCTTGAGCACATGCAGCGCGAGGTCAAGGTCGTCCTGGTTGTCTTCCACGATCAAAATGTCGCCGTTGCAAAATTGCATTTCAGGCTCCCGCTGCTGCCGCAGCTTGTTCTTGTTGTTCCTGGGCGCGGGCGCCGAGGGTGAAGTAGAACGTAGCACCCTTGTCCAGTTCGGCTTCGGCCCAGATTCTGCCCCCGTGTTTCTGAATAATTCGGTGCACGGTGGCGAGTCCCACTCCCGTGCCTTCGAAATCCTCGGCGCGATGCAAACGCTGGAAGACGCCAAATAATTTATCGGCGTACTTCATGCTGAAGCCCACCCCGTTGTCGCGGACGAAAACGGCGCGTTCCCCGTTGGTTTCGACTTGCCCCAGCTCGATGACGGCCGTGGCACGTGGCCGCGAGTACTTGAGCGCGTTCGACAGCAGGTTTTGAAAGACCTGCTTGATCAAAGCAGGATCGCAATCGAAGAACGGCAGCTCGCTAATCTTCCACTCCACTTGGCGGCCCTCGGCTTCCGGCCCCAGCAGGGCGATGACCTCTTGCACAATCGAGTTCAATCCGCACATCCGGCAATCGAGTGCCTGCCGGCCCACCCGCGCCAGGCTCAGCAGCTCGTCCACCAGAAGACCCATGCGATGGCTGCCGTCCTCGATGCGCTGCAAATGACGCTGGGCTTCCTCGGGAAGGTTGGGGGCGAAATCCTCCATCAGAATTCGTGAGAATCCGGAAATGTGGCGCAAGGGAGCACGCAGATCGTGGGAAACGGAATAGGTGAACGCTTCCAGTTCTTTATTGGCGGCCTCGAGCTCCGCCGTGCGATGACGCACCCTCTCCTCCAGGCTCTCGTTTAGCTTGTGAATCTCTTCCTGCGACGCGGCCAGGTCGCGAGCGTGCGCCGCCAGTGATTCGGTTTGCTTGCGCAGCGCGCTTTCCGCTTCCTTCAGCTCTGTGAGGTCGTGCGCGATGGTTGAAGCGCCGATGATTTTGCCGCTCGAGTCTCTCAGCGGCGAAAGGATCAGGGAGACATGAACCAGCTTCCCGTCTTTCCTCCGCCGCAGCGTGTCGTCGCGGTGAACCGTCTTTCCCTCTGCAACCTGTCGCAGAAATTCGATCTCCTCTGTTTGCAGTTCTGCCGGAACGACGAGGTTGATGTGCTCGCCCAGCACTTCATTTTCGCGGTAGCCGTAGAGCCGTTCCGCCCCTTTGTTCCAACTGCTGACGATGCCGCTGAGGTCTTTACTGAGGATCGCGTTGTCGGAGTACTCCACAATCGCCGCCAGCCGCGACCGGCTGGCCTCCGCCCGTACGCGCTCGGTGACATCCCGCATAATGACGGTGAACAGTTTGTTTCCGCCCGCCTCGACCTGCGAGATGGATGCCTCAATCTGGAATTCCTCGCCATCGGCGCGGACGGCCCAGAGCGCGCCCAGAGCGCCCATGGCTCGGGCGGTGACTCCGGTTTCGCCGAATTGCCTGATATGCCGGGCATGGGCGGCGCGAAGGCGCTGCGGAACGAAGCGCCCCAGGGGCTGCCCCAGCGCCTCCGCCGCCCGACAGCGGAACATTTTCTCGGCCGCCGAGTTGAACATCAGGATATTTTGCCGCTCGTCCACGGTAATGATCGAATCCATAGCCGACTGGATGACGCCCGCCAGACGGAGCTCGCTTTTGCCCAAAGCCTCCGTTCGCTGGGCCACGCGGCGCTCCAGATCGGCGTTGAGGGCTTCGACTTGAGCACGGGCCCGTGCGCTGATGCCGATCTCCCGGCTCAGCGTGAACCCCGCGATAGAGAGGAAGACCACACCGAAGAGCCACCCCAACGCGATGACAGAGCCGGTGAAATGCTGCGCGACGCGGGCGAGATGACTGCGCTCCTCCAGCAGCCGTGTTTCCTCGGCCTCCATCTGTTCTACAGTGGTGCGGGTCGCATCCATGATCTGTTCCTCGCGTTCGACCGGGGCTTCTG
>Ga0335081_10015264_pt1 | contig 12419 bp, 10 predicted proteins | sample Lox_Sample_35_FD_206713 | JGI IMG/M metagenome (GOLD analysis project Ga0335081, IMG submission 206713) | Soil microbial communities from Loxahatchee National Wildlife Refuge, Florida, United States - Lox_Sample_3.5 | ecosystem: Environmental > Terrestrial > Soil > Wetlands | place: USA...
AACTATAGTTTAAAATATTTATGAATTGGAAATTAGAAAGAAGATCAATTTAACTATTTATTAAGATTAAATACTAAAAGAACTACTTTAAAAGTTTTAGAAAGAATCATTTAAAAATATAAAATCCAGTTGCTATAAAAGATAATGTTTATTTTTATAAAATAGTATATATTTTTATTAACCAAGAGTTTGAAATAAAATTTTATTAATATCTTTCAATACTCCTGATCTCAATCTAATCAAAAGTATTTAAATATATATGAAGTATATAATTTCCAAAGAATAAATCTATATTACATTTTAAAACCTTATGAAAGTGATAAGTATCAATTTTATAAAATGACTTTAAAAAATATAATACAGACTATCTGATTAAGAGTATGTCAGATTGTATTCAAGGGGTAATAAAGGCAAAGAATGAATTAACTACTTTTCAGATATAGTTTGAGTAGAATATACTCTGTATTATATCCTTGCAAAGTTTGAAGACATGAAGGCTTACTGTGGTGGAGCAATCCAAGGAGTTGTAGTTGCGGAACTTTCCGCCGATCACTGTACTGCTGCACTGTTTAGATTTCCTGAGTGAACCTTCCTTGAAAATTCCAAAGAAATCATCTAAAACCCCTGGGTCTGGCTCGTTGATGCTCTATTGCGTTAATTTTCAGGGGCAGATGACCTCAGGTTATGAAACTTGATATGAACGCGATTTCATATGTCGTCATGCATCATGTCCACGGACAGGAGGACCTCGAGCAGAGTTTCACGTTCCTAGCGTAATTATAATAAGACTAAGCACTTGCCCCCATGACCCCAGTTTCCTTCAATCAGGGGTGATGTCGGGCTCCCAAGCTACAGGCTATGCGCCATTCCCAGAGCTGTTTCGGGGCGGGATGACCGTACAAGCGTAAGCGATGCGGCTAACTCAAGGCTATCATGATATGTTCGGCGATATCGTGTACAGCGAGTTTTTCCCTCTTATGTTTCCTCTCGTATCGAACAATCCGAGCCAGATTTTTAGGCGAATCACGGCGAAGGTCCGGGATTCGAAACAGTACTCCTCAAGGGTATTTCTGGTTGGTCCAGTTGTTCATTGCCGGTACTGTTCCTCCAGGTTTCAATTGAAGTTCTCACCAGAGCAGATTTTATCCAAAGTTTTACGGGTTTGTTTGCTATCCGGTATATGACGACGAATCAGCTTATCACTGGACCCTATTGCAGGTTCCAAGCGGTGGGGTTGATTAGCGGTGACATCGGGTCTGCGGTTTGGACGTTTGTTATTACGTTAAATACTTTCCTGCTTTTGGCCTGTGGTCGAAATACCCGGGCTTGGGTAACTGAGAAGAATACTTCGGGTTGGGGAAGATGGGTCCTTTGCTTTGTCATCTGGCTTTTTATCCTAATCAGCGGGTCGTTTGGCTTGATTTTCATTGAACCTTTCGGGAATGCAAAAGGTGCTTATTGTATGAGCCCTCCACATGGAGCCTCGACTTACAAAATTAGATGATCAATCTGGAGCAGGATGGTGCTACATTGGACCCAATTATTTCTGGGAACGTATCTTCTTCACATATGGTATTATCGCTTTTACTTTTCGTGCCTATCTCACCACTATAGCATTCCTGTTCCTTGACATGACAACCCTTACGATCTTATACATTATTCTCTTCTTCTTCCTCCGAGCACAGACGAAGCGTCTCCTCCAAACGAATACTACAACAGATCGAATAGCAGACGACTCATTTGCAAGCCAACCACAGCATCGATGGGAAGTCCAACTAGGAACCTCCAACGGCGACCTCCAAGCCCCTTCTCCCGCTAGTCCGTCTGGCCCCGTTATCGTCACCAAATCCGTCGCCATCTACACGGAAGCTTCACAACCACCCAACTGTCCCAATGCAGCTGCGCGGCAGACGTGCCAACGAATAAATAAAGTCTCCGTCACGCTACTCATTTACCCCGTTATCTACATAATTCTGACCATGCCTCTGTCCATCTCACGCATCGCCGAATTTGCAGGGCAAAAATGGGGATTGAAGGTCGTTTACTTTGGGGCGGCCCTTTTCGATTGCACCGGATTCATTAATGTTTTGTTGTATACCACTACACGGAAAGGTCTGGTGTCGTGGGATCGCCTGAAAGCTTGCAAGAAGGGAGAAAGCGAGTTGAGACCTTCAAGCAGGCGGAATGGGAGGTGGATTGCACGGGACACGTCGCCGGCTGGCGAGATGGAAATTTTTGAACCTGTTCATATGACTCACTTTCCTTCTAAGGCTTCCATGAGTTCGATTGCTGGGCTGAAGGAAGATACATCGAAGCGTTCTCATTCTATGGAAACCAGGCAGTCAGATGGCGATTCGAGACTGGAATCTTAGGTATTCCTATCGATACACCTTTTCCATTAGTGAATTAACGGCCCGTGAGATTTTCTGTATTTCACCACAAACTTTTTCGTCTTCGACACGCCAAGTTTCGGTAGACGCCTTGTTACAAAAGTAGGTTTCTCATGTAGAAATTTTCACCTCCTGCTCTCGACATGGCGAGATCCCGTTGCATTTTTCTCGTCATTCCGACTCTTCCTTTTTTGAGATCGACGGATCAAGTAATCAAGTCGAGCACTCATTGGTCGGAGAACAGCAAATCGTTAGTCGTGTTCGAAATCTTTCGGATGATCGCCCGGATCGCCCCGGATCCGGCGATTTAGCCTCACAAGCAGGATTGGTGCGCGCGCAGCAGCAAGTCGACGTGTGACAAATTGACTCTTCCGGATGGGCCTGGTCTGCAATGCTCTGCCCATATTTCCCTCTGCTTCCCCACCGAGCCCGCCTGAAACTAAGACAACCACATTCCCTACCTTGCATCTTTGCTTTGAAGGGATCAGAGTGAAACTGAGACGCTCGATCGCTTTAAGCTTAATGCTTGTTGTGGATATCATTACTTCTTCCTCTTTGACGGCAGTGCCGATTATCCGAGTACGAGGGTGTGGTAGTCAATACTTTACGTTGTGAGAGTCGATGTCCCTCGATCCAAGTGCATTTACCGGTAAGTGCGTTCCCGAGGTTTTGTTTGGGTGAGAGCTAATCCTTGCAACTGCAGGAGGATTCCATCGTCATGCGGTGACTCCTGTTCACATGGGAGATGGATACCTAAGTCCCATCGAGCCAACATCATTCCCGGTCTACGGCCCATCGATTCCTCGAATGGTACAACCCATTCAACCGCGGAGCACTGGTCACTCCCCTCGTCGGCCACATCACATGCACAATCCGACCGTCGAAGGGCCGGAGCCACTGTCCGACTTGGTGTACGGATTTCGTCCAGAAGCAGGTTGGCCGGGAATTCTCTTCCAGGTCATCTTGCGTGGTGCATTTCTAGGTGACGGTTTGAAATACACTCAATTGGCATTCTGGATTTCATTTGGTGGCAATGAGGTCCCGGCGATTCGACATGAAATGGAATCTCAGTATACCCTTCCTGATTTGGGGAGGAAAAGATGCGTCCTTCAATGTCTTGTTCCCGAAGGTCAGTATTACGAGAATATCATAGCTGTCTCGATGACCGCTTACGGCGTCGGAGGGAAGACCGTAATAAAGGATGTCTTCATTGGATTCTTTCAACTTGTTCCAAATGGTTCTATCCTTCCGCTAAATGAAAACGGCTGACGTTTAGATGGATCCATACAAACCCATTCCTTTCCAAAGCATGACAATATGCTAATAAAGTGGCTGCGAGAAACATGTCCTAAGGACGTAGACTTTCTGCCTAATATCGTACCGAGCGAACATCTCCAACGCCCTGGAAGCAGTGATGGCGTTACTGGACCTGGAAAGCAAGACCCAGTGACGATGATAAAACAAAAAGACGAAGAGCTGTTTCCATTCGCGTCGTCTCAAGGTCTCACAACTCAAACTCACACACCTCAAATACATCCAGACGAAATATTCTTCTCCCAATTCTCTCCCCAATGGCTAGCCGGCCACCCCCCTCAGCCAGTAATGAACCAAGCCAAGCAAGAAAACGAAATGATGCAATACATTCACATTCCAGAAGAAAAGTCGTTGGCAAATCTCGAGTCAAGACCTAATCTCACGGGCTACAATACAAATTTACTCCCGCTCAACCGAGAGCCCCATCTATACATCGAAGGTGACATGTCTCAATCTCGGCTCTCTCAACCCCTTATCCCCCGTCGACGCGCCAATACATCTCGAATTGGACGTTCAAGAAATGGCTACGGAAAAATCACCTTTATCAATAAACCCGATACGCTGGGCAACTTTAATGCCTGGACGCCCCAAGAACGTCAAGAGAACAGGCGAATCGTCGTATTCACAAAGGTTGTACGAGGCGACACCATCCATCTCGATTGCAGCTACGTTCTTCCGAAAGACTACAAAAGCCACATGATAACGATATCCTGCATTCACTGGGCCCCCGGTCCACCCAACGAAAAACAACACAAATTCGCTGGTCAATGCTTCTATACCTCCGTCGACATTATTCTCCTCATCGAGAAACTCGTAGACCATAACTTCCATGTCCAAGAAAAGAACCGTATTCGTCGGAATTTAGAGGGATATTCACCCGAGACGGTGAAAAAGGAGGGATTGACACATCACTTTTTCAATCAAATCATGTTATATACTAATCCTAAAACGCGAAACATCGAAAAGGATATCAAAGTGTTTTCGTGGGATACAATTGCCAAGGCTATGAGGAAGATTGTTCAAAAGTACAATGCGAACGGTGGTATTTCGATCGGGAGGCCGATTCCGGCAACAAGGGGAATGGAACCTGTACAATTCAGCGGGCCTGCGTCACAGCCTTCGTCATCGGAATCGCTTCCTACCCAAAACTCGTTTGTTGTGGATGGACAGAACGCTCACCACGCACCGTTACCGACGGAACGGAGTGTTCCTCCACCGCAGCCACGACCCGATTATCCCTACCCGTACGCGTTTGAGATGGGCAGGACCAGTGCAATATTTGGAACACACGAGGAGACCGGTGAAAGCCCGAATAATTCGATATCCCCGCAAAGTCAGGTGTCTCGGGTCATCCTACCGATGGGATTTCCAGAGGAAGAAGATTCAGTTGGAAACGGACGGGGTCAGCAACAAGCGTTCGAGATGTATTTAGCGGAAGATTCTAGTAATGTTCTGAATTGAAAATTTTTGGGGATTGCGGTCATTTACTCGCAAGGCATAAACATAGATTAATGCCTGATATGTATAAACAGTATATCGAATATAGGGTGGTGTGGTACGTCGGCAATATGATCTCAGCTGGGGGTTCTTAATCGGCTGATTTTCGCCGTCCGCCCAAAATTTGAGATTTCAAAGTCGCGCCTTTTTTTGCTTACCAGCGCTCTCACCAGTTACGCCCCTTTCGAGCATCCCCAAAAATGCATCTCTCTCTTCCCTCCATCTCTCTATTCTTGGTTTCATCATTAATCTCTCTTGTCAACGCTCACAATATTCACATCAAGCCACATCAACGGGGTACAATTCTTCCATCGCGACTTTAGGAGAAGCGGAATTTTTGACCACGTGTAGAATGTTTCTTTGAGAACCTCCATCGAGATGACCGAATGACAGTCTCTTTCGTCTCTGGACCCGGTGAAGAAGGGAACAACGACATTGACTTTTGGGTAACACCTGAAATGAGGGTGAGCGACGTTGACATGAGGCTAGATTCACGGACCTGAGGGAAAGTCAATCGTGCGAAAAGAACGGCTGCAAAATGGAGATTTCTCCTTCACCGCAGCGGATGACGGGACCTTCCGTTATTGTTTCTCGAACGTATGTCCCCCGGATATTTATGTTGGAGACGCAGACTAACGTTTGAACAGGAATTCGATCATTCGGGGACCAAGGAAATTTCGTTTAATGTCCATGGCATAGTGTACGTCCCGTACGCGGAAGAGGACACGGATCCGCTTGAAAGGGAAGTGAGGACCTTGGCCGAGTTACTCCAACAAGTCAAAGACGAGCAAGAATACATCAAAATTCGAGAACGAGTGCATCGAAATAGTACCCTCTCAACGATCCACATTTTGTTTTTTGAAACTCGGGCTGACAGTTTCTTTTTAGCGGCGGAAAGTACGAACTCACGGGTAAAATGGTGGAGTATCTTTCAGACAGGCGTGTTGGTCGGTGTCTGCGTTTTTCAGGTGGCATATCTCAAAAGGTACGGTGGCTAGTTTCTCGCTCCGAGAGCTTACGGCGACAGATTTTTCGAGGTAAAACGAACCGTTTGAAAACAGAAGCGGCTTTGATAGACCAGAAGTAAAGCACAAATGGGGAGACGGGATGCGGTTCACAATTGAATCGATACGAGTTATAATTTCACGCTACTGAATCTATCATTACAATTGCTTGAATACGATGATCGGGATTGCTTGGTTCTGATGAAGCAGTCCAAATCTTCTTACTGAACAAACCAATGGCATGATAATATCCATGGTTTCTTGGAATCCACCAATTCACACTTGAATCTTGTGAATAGCATGGGAATGAGTTTTTGCATCTCGATCAGAGAGATGTTCGCCTACCGTCGCTTTGACAAGGTTACTTTTCCGACACCGAATGGCATAATGCCAGGTTGTATCGATCCATATTCTTGGCTTGCTCGGTCGACTCCAGCTAACGTTCAGCACAGAATTTGTCTCCCTCCGGTCCCAAGCAAACTCGCTTGGATGAATTGTCCAAGCACGGACACCGACTTTCGACTGCAAAGGTGGCCCGTGACCTCTAGGTCCGAAAACAATGCCCCCTCTGAGATGAAACGTGAGGCAATCCTTCTTCCACCGTTTGCAATATGGCGAGGAAGAATGTAGCATACCACACTGTGTATGTTCAAAGCCTCCTTCACGTATGCCCAAAAGTATCTCGGACTTTCCGCAAAAGTGATCGGATTGAGGTTTGTCGGTTCTTGGCAGGCAGTCCGTCTGTTATGAATCTCGTTGGGTTTGCAAAGGCGGGATACGTTGCTAAAACGCTGTACCGCGGCCGGAGATAACTTTGATCGCCACGGGGTCCCCGATAGACGGTTTATCTGGCACTATTGGAGAGATGGGCCCGTACTTCCTATGTGTCTCGGTTACGTCTTCATACACCCTCCAATTTGCAACTCCTTTAAGACGCCAAAGGGGAGAGATTGTCCGGAGAAAGTGTTCTGGCAGCCGGGCCAAGGCTGAGGCTAACGATAACGAGGATATAATCGTCCTGAAAGGGTTGTTTTCCCCGATGAGGGCGGCCAGGATGGCAGACGACGTGGAGGTAGATATTGGAGCCATTGTTCCTTTGCAAAAGGGAACTGAGACTGTCGGCCACGGCCTTTTTGCTTAACCGGGGAGTTTCCCCGGCCGCGGGGCTGAACTGCGCAATTATAGGACCGGACCAGCCTGTGGGCGACGAGTATTGGGTTCTCAATCACTCATGCCGCGTAATTGGCAAATAGATGGATTGAAACTCGTATCTCGTTCACGCAATTCATTTCGACATTTCTGTTCGGAGATATAGTTCTCGAGAATCCGCTGATCTTGAAAGTTATTGATGATCGTGCTCTCTGGCTCCGCAAAAACATCCGGAGGTATGACCTGATAGGGACAAGACGAGATGCTGAAAATATCCCGCGGCTCAGAAGAATCAATGCCGCAGATGGCGAAGCCCGGAGCTAGCGCTCCAAATCGAGTGATCTAACCGAATCCAGCCACGCCCATATTCCCCTAGCGGTAAAAACCTTAAAGTGTCTTGCCCATTTGTAAATCTCGAGCTCCGCCTCAATTCCACGGATGAAATTGCAGATTTCGGTATAACCGGCGGGAGGTGGTGGTGTGACAAAAAGTCCCCCCTTTCTGTCGAGTGCATAATTAAAAGCACTGTGAGGCGGAGCTTGCCGTAGCCCATTTTAAAAATAAAGAAAGAAGAAAGGTTATTTTTTTTACGTCAAATAGGCGATTTGAAATGGACTGTGGCGGACGGGGACACGATGTGATTGGCTGAGCAACCGGAGACGGTATGTGTTCACTGCTGGCACAGGCCGGTTCAGCATAAGTGTGCGGGAACGGCGCTCAGTTCACTCAAATTTATACTTTTATATTCGGCGTAGTGGGATTTTACTCTTTGCTTCAACGACCCCTGCGGCATCCCCCTCCCTTCTCCTTTCGGTCGATCGACTTGCGTCGTGTTCACTGCGTGCAGTCTGCACAAGCAGCCCCGCTCCCTGCGTCATGGCAAGCCCTTATCACCGTCCCGGTTCTCAGGATGGAGAATCGGACGACGAACGCGATCCGTTCACCGGAGGATACGATCCGTCTGCCTCCACCGACCGCGTCCCCCTGACCCAAGCAATCCCTGATCAACGAGTTGCTGCTCCCGCCTATTCCGCGTCCCCTCCAGCAACGTACAGTGAACGTCCCGTTTCGCGCTATACGCTGTCTGAGAACTATGTTCCCTCTGCGCAACCTGCCCAACGCCCTCCTTCGGGGGCATTCCCCTCAGCCAATTTCCCCGCTCAAAGGGTCCGATTCCCTGATGCTCCTGGCCAGCGACCTGTAAGTGTCATGTCCAACATGACCGAAGACTGGATTGCAAGACAGCAGCCTGTCGAGGCGTCTCAGGCAGATTTGCGGCGATACCAGACCCGACGTGTCAAGTTGACCCGCGGCAGCATTTTTAGTGCCGATTACCCGTACGTTGCGAGGCCCTTTTTGTCTCTAACCATTGTGCAGTGTTCCCAGTCCCATCAAGAATGCTGTCGAAGCAAAGTGGAGGGACCCTGAATCTGGCAGTTTGGAGTTTTCTCATATGCGATGTATCTCTTTGCTGTCTGACTGTCGCTGATGCCGTCCAGACACCGCTGCCACCTGTGACCCTGATGACTTCACCATGGAAAACGGGTATACCCTTCGTCCAGCCATGTACCGACGTCAAACCGAGTTGCTCATCGCAATCACCTACTATAATGTGGCCATCATTGTTTACTTGCCCAACTAACTTTGCGATAGGAAGACAAGGTATTGACGTCTCGTACACTTCACGGAGTCATGAAGAATATCCGACACATCTGCAATCTGACAAATTCAAGTTTTTGGAATCGTGATACGCCCGCGTGGAAAAAAATTGTTGTTGCTCTAATTTTCGACGGCATTGATCCTTGCGATCCCGGAACTTTGGACGTCTTGCAAACTATGGGCGTTTTCCAGGATGGTATCATGAAGAAAGACATTGATGGCAAGGAGACGGTATACAATCCTCTTTTCGTCGCTTACGCGTAGACCATGCACATTTTTGAAGTTACTTCACAGGTCGTAGTCACGCCAGAACAACAATTGATCACGCCTGAAGCCAATGCACCACCTGGTAAGGGCAACTTCCCGCCTGTCCAGCTTCTATTTGGCCTCAAGCAAAAGAACAGCAAGAAGATTAACTCCCACAGGTAGATAATCCAACAAAATTATTTTAATCGAGATAGATGGCTATTTACGGCCTTCGGTAGAATTCTGCAACCGGAAATCTGCGTTCTCTTGGATGCTGGGACACGGCCTGGATCAGACAGTATCTACGAGCTATGGCTCGCGTTCTACAATAAAAAGAACCTCGGTGGAGCTTGTGGCGAAATCCATGCCATGCTCGGCAAAAATGGTCGAAAACTCCTGAACCCCCTCGTCGCAACCCAAAACTTTGAATACAAAATGTCCAATATCCTTGATAAGCCCCTGGAATCCGCATTTGGCTACGTCTCTGTCCTCCCCGGTGCTTTCTCCGCCTACCGCTACAAAGCCATCCTCGGTCGTCCTCTCGATCAATATTTTCATGGTGACCATACCCTCGCTGCACGTCTCGGGAAAAAGGGTATCGAGGGCATGAATATCTTCAAGAAGAACATGTTCCTTGCCGAGGATCGAATTCTCTGTTTCGAACTCGTCGCCAAGGCTGGCGCGAATTGGACTTTGACCTATGTCAAAGCGTCCAAGGCAGAAACCGATGTCCCTGAGGGTGTTCCGGAATTCGTTTCTCAACGTCGACGATGGTTGAACGGGTCCTTTGCAGCTAGCGTGTACGCTCTCATTCACTTTTTCCGACTTTGGAAGAGTAAACATAATCCGATTCGGATGCTATTCTTCCATATACAGGCTCTTTACAATATTTTTATCTTGATTTTCACCTGGTTCAATATCGCGAACGCCTACTTGACTTTTATTGTGGTGGTACAATTGCTTGCCATTGAGAAACCCATCTTTGGCGGTGCGACCGCAGATATCAATATCAGTAAGGCTCGCCACCTCAGACCCGATCTAACTTTACAGTCATTGAGTACATTTATATCGCCTTTGTCGTCCTTCAGTTTATCCTCGCGCTGGGTAATCGTCCAAAGGGATCAAAATGGCTTTATATCATATCGTTCGTCGTTTTCGCCATCGTCCAGTATATGCCCTCTGCTGGACAGTGGTATTAATAATAGACTCTACACCCTCGTCAGTTCATTCATCCTCGTCGGCGTCGGGTTCACATCCTTCCCACACGCGAATGGCGTGTTGGACTTCCTTGGAAAATTCTTTAATTCAATTGACGGGATCATCTTGCTTGCTCTTGCCTCGACTTTCGGTGCCTACATTGTCGCATCCCTCCTCTATCTCGACCCCTGGCATCTACTCACTTCATTTATCCAATACTTGCTCATGGCAACATCGTACATCAACATTCTTAACGTCTATGCGTTCTGTAATTGGCACGATGTCTCTTGGGGAACCAAAGGTGCCGACAAGGCGGATGCTCTTCCCTCGGCTCAAACCACAAAGAAATCCGAAACGGACGGCGGTGCCTCCGTTGAAGTGCTTGAATACGAGCTCCCTCAAGCCGACATTGATGGGAAGTTTGAGAAGATCGTCAAGAAGGCTTTGCAGCCTTACAAGGAACCCAAGAAGGAGGAGAAGCCATCCATGGACGATGCATACAAGAATTTCCGTACGAAATTGATCATTTTGTGGATCTTTACGTACATCCATTTCTGTTCTTGTAGCTAACAAAACAGCAATTGGTTGCTTGTTCTTTTGATTTCAAGTGATTCCCTTACGGGTCGATTCTTCTTTGATTCGAATCAACAAGCGGAAACCGCCAATGGACAAACGGACGTGCAGAAGCGTACCGCAGAGTACTTCAAGTATCTCCTTTATGCGACGGCCATCTTATCCGTGATTCGGTGCACTCCAATCTTCCCGAACAGCTTTCTGATGGTATTAGATTCACGGGTTGTGTGGTGTATCTCAGTAAGACTGGCCTCTTGATTTGTTGCCGGCGCAAGTAAGGAAAGGAGGTTGGAGGGATAGCTGCATTGAAATTTCCCGTTTATTTGGGTTTCAGAATATCTTTTTCTTTATTCTTTATTCTTCAATACATTTGGCGTGTCGAGTGGTCTTTATATACTTAGGTATCTCAATATGGTCGTTTCGAGATGTTTCAGAGTGATAGATAATGCGCCATTTCTTGATTTTCGTCATTCCTCTCGCGGATCGACGTAGTTCGTCAATGGCTTCTCTGACAACGAAATCGGGACGAGTTCTCCCGCCACTGTTCTACGGCACGGCATGGAAGAAAACAGAAACGACGGCTCTTGTTGGCCTCGCTCTGCAATGTGGCTTCAGAGCGTTCGACACTGCTTGTCAGCCCAAGCATTACCGGGAAGACCTGGTTGGCGATGCCATTGCACAAGCCAGACATATCCCCCGCGAAGACCTCTTCTTTCAGACAAAGTTTACACCAGTCAATGGACAAGACCGCGCCACCATTCCCTATGACCCTGAAGCATCAATCGAAGACCAAGTGCGTCAGAGCTTCGCTGTTAGCCTCAAGAATCTTCGAACAAATTACATCGACGCAGTGCTCTTGCATTCCCCGGCGCCGATCGACGAAACAGTGACCATCTTCAATGTCCTCAACGAATTCAAACAAATGGGCCAAGTCCGGCATCTTGGCATATCGAACATTTATTCACTGTCCGCGTTACAGGACATCATGTCCCGACTTCCGCCCTCCACTGTTCAAATTGTCCAAAATCGTTTACACAACCAGACCATGTATGACGTGGGGATCCGGATGCTCTGCCAGAGTGCTGGGATGGTATATCAATCGTTTTGGACATTGACAGCGAATCCACAAATTTGGAGCGCGGGCGAGGTAGGTGCGGCGGCGAAGAGAATTGGGGCCAGTCGGGAATGCACCTTCTACCGATATTGTATGCAAGACGGGATCACGGTTTTGGATGGAACGACAAAAGAGAAGCATATGAAGGAAGATCTTGCCGTTGCTACGGAGGATAGGTTTGAGCTGACAAACGAAGAGATGAAGCAAATACAGGCAGTCCTAATGCGGCCTGCTTTCTAGATCAGTCGTCACCATTTATGTAGTCTCCGAACAACG
>Ga0335081_10015265_pt1 | contig 12419 bp, 8 predicted proteins | sample Lox_Sample_35_FD_206713 | JGI IMG/M metagenome (GOLD analysis project Ga0335081, IMG submission 206713) | Soil microbial communities from Loxahatchee National Wildlife Refuge, Florida, United States - Lox_Sample_3.5 | ecosystem: Environmental > Terrestrial > Soil > Wetlands | place: USA: Florida...
GTGGGTCGCCGCGGTTGTCGCCAGTTCCAGGAGTCCCGCGCGCCAGTGTTCGCCCAGTATTTTCAGGACGTCCCCCCGGCAGCGATCGTCGAAGCACTCGCCGGTCTCGCGGAAGAACTGCGCGTGCCACTCCGCGAGCTCGCGCTGCCGCCCGCTGGAGTCCCGGGCGTCCCGCGCGGCCAGCTCCGCCGTCGCCGCCAGCCGCCGGCGGTAGCGCTCGCGCAGCGCCGGGTCGGCGAGCATGCCGAGCAGCGTCGGCGACAGGCTGAGCGTGAGGCGCGCCGCGATCCCGTCGCGCGCCAGCCGGTCCAGCATCCGGATCAACGGCAGGTAGCTCTCGGTCAGGGCCTCGAAGAACCACGTCTCCTCCAGGCTCGCCGGATCGTCCGGCCGCCGGCAGTCGGGCAGATGCGCATGCAGGAGGATCGCCAGCCGGCGCGGCGCCGCCGGCCTGATGCGCCCGGGCGTCCGGCGGGTCGCGGCCATGGACGATCGGCCGGGGCGGCGCGCCTACGCGCCCGCGCCGACCAGCACGAGGTGGGGCAGGAACAGCGCGCCGGGCGGCAGCGCGCGCACCAGCCGGAAGCGCCCGGCGGCGTCCACGTTGACCCCGGCGGGCAGGAATGCGCGATAGGCCGGATCGACCACGCGACCCTCGATCTCCACGCAGGAGTCCATCGTCAGCAGCGCGCCGGCGTCCGGGAGGCGCGCGAGCAGTTCCAGGGACGGCGTGGCGCCGGACTCCGGCCGCGCCGCCGCCTGCAGCAGCAGGGACCACGCGGCGGGAAAATATTCCACCCGGTGCTGACAGGCGAAACTGCCGTCGGGCCGCACCGCGACCTCCTGCGCCCCGAGGCGAAGGCGATGCCCGGGCTTCACCCGTCCGCTGATGACCAACACGGCTTGCAGCTCGACCGGCGCCCCGGACGGAGGCGACTCCACCTGGCTCGCGAGGCGCGAGGCTGTCGCCGCCGGGGTGGCGCCGGCCGCGACCATTGGCGGAGCCGAACGCGCAGCAGGGACCGCGGTGAGATCCGCAGCGAGGGCCGCCAGCAACACGCGGCGCTCGTTCAGGGCCGGCGTCTCGGGCGGGGCCGCGGGCGGCGCGGCCGGGCGTTCGTCGCGCACCGTTTCGGGCGCCGCGGCCGGCGGGTCGGGCAGGCGGGACAGCTCCGGCGGCAGGCCCTCGAGGCGCGTGGCGCGCGCCAGAATCGCCTGCTCGTCGAGCACCGGTGCCGCGGGCGGCGGTGTGACAGGCGCAGCCGGGCGCACCTCCGCGGGCTTCGGCGGCGCGGCGTGCCCGTTGCTCCGGCCGTTGACCGCCGGCGCCTGCGGCAGCGTCACCGGGAGCGTGGTCAGCATCGCCGTGAACTGCCCGGCGGCGTCCTTGATTCCCAAGGCGCCCGCCACCCGCCCGCCGGGTGCGCGCAGCGAGAAAAAGCGTTCATGCCAGCCGGCCCCGAGCGGAAATTCCTCCACCGCCGGCGCGCCGGCGCCATTCGCCGGCTCGTCGAGCCGCAGGATGCGCAGGGTCAGCGTCGCCCCGTCGGCCGGGCCGGCCGCCTCCCGGCGGGCGCGCGCGAGCGTCTCCGGGGCCACCCACCAATGCACGAAGAGCCGGTGCGGATCCACCGGGATGATGTTCAGGTGCGTGTCCGCCGCGCGGGCAGCCGGCGACTCCGAAGCCCCGGCGGGCTCGGGCCCGACCTGCGGCGCGGGCACCGGCGGCTTTTGCTGGCGTGGGCGTCGCGAAGGCACCGTTACAGCACTAGGTGGCTTCGGCGGAAACACAAGAAATGTTGGCCCTCCCGGCGTGACGGCGGCTCACTTGTCGCGGATGAAGTCGTAGACGTTCAGGTAGTGCTGCGCGGGCACGTTCCACGAATAGTCGCAGCGCATCGCGTTGCGCATCAGCTGCCGGAAATGGTCCGGAAACTGGTAATAACAGGCGATGGCGCGGGAGAGCGCCGACTCCAGGCCGCCGATGTCGCCGTGGTGGAACACGTAGCCGTTGCGCTCGTGCAGGGGTTTTTCGGAGTAGTCCTTGTCGAAGACCGTGTCGGCGAGGCCGCCCACCGCGCGCACGACCGGGATGGTGCCGTAGCGCATGGCGATCAGCTGGGTGAGGCCGCAGGGCTCGAAGCGGCTGGGCACGATGAGCAGGTCGGCGCCGGCGTAGATCAGCGGGGCGAGGGTCTCGTCGTAGCCGATCTCGAGGTGGGAGTCGGGATTCTCGTTGATCTGCTGCTTGATGGCGCGGAAGTGGCGGTCGATGCCCGGCTCGGCCCCGCTGCCGAGGAGCACGAACTGCGCGCCGTGGTTGATGCAGTAGAAGATGGCGTGGCGCACCAGATCGAGACCCTTCTGGGGATCGAGCCGGCCGACGTAGGCCACGATCGGCTTGGCGTTGTCGGCCAGCAGCAGCCGCTGGCGAAGCGCGCGCTTGTTGTCGTACTTCCGTTCGAGGGTCGCGATCGTGTAGCGCGCGGCCAGGTCCGGGTCGGTCTCGGGATTGAACACCTCGTGGTCGAGTCCATTGAGGATGCCGCCATACTTGCGCTCGTGGGCGCGCAGCGTCCCCTCCAGGCCGAACGCCCCGCCGCGGTCCTTGGCCTCACCGGCGTAGGTGGGCGAGACGGTGTTGACGAAGTTGCTGTAGACGATGCCGCCCTTCATCAGGTTGAGAACCCCGGGCGCGCCGGCGCCGAGCCGGTCGCGCGAGAAGAAATGCTCCGGCCGGTTCAGGCCGGTGGCGCGCAGCACCCCGTCGCCGCCGGTGCCCTGGTGCTTGAAATTGTGGATGGTGAAGCAGACGCGCGGATGCCGCAGGCCGAGCGGCTCGTAGACCTCGTACAGCAGGACCGGGGCCAGGGCGGTCTGCCAGTCGTGGCAGTGGATGATGTCGGGCTGGCGGCCGGTCTTGAAGAGGAACTCCAGGGCCGCCCGGCAGAAGAAGGCGAAGCGCAGGAGGTCGTCGGATTCGCCGTAGACCCGGCCCCGGTCGAAGTAGCGGTCGTTGGAATGGGGCTCGAAGAAAAAGCAGCGCCGGCCGTGGACAGTGCCCTGGTAGACCGTCGTGTGAATCGCGCCGCCGTACCACGGCACCCAGAGATCGTGGTACGAAGGGGTCAGACCCTGGATGTGGTGCCAGCGCAGGCAGTCGTACTTCGGCAGCAGAATCTCCACCCCGTGACCGCGGAGCTCCAGCTCGCGGCTGAGGCCGGCGACCACGTCCGCCAAGCCGCCAATCTTCGCGACCGGGGCGAGCTCGGGCGAGAGCATCACCACGCTCATCCTTGGAATACCGGGGCGCAGAAACTGGTCGTGCGGCACCGGCGGCGCCGACCGGACGGACTCGGGCGCCGGGGCGGCGGCGGCAACCGGCTCACCGGTGGAGACACCGGCGGCGATCGGCGCCGCCTGCTCCTGCCGTGCGGCCGCCTCAGCCCCGGCATTGGCGGTGGCGGCGCGCTCCAGCTCCGCGAGCTCCCCCGCCGGCAGCGGCGCGGCCTTCGGCATCGGCGGCGCGGACGCGGCCTCGCGGGGCGGACCGGGCGGAGCGGCGGGGGCGGCCAGCAGCAAGGAGTGGGCGGGCGCGGCGGGCGGCGCTTCCGGCGGCATGACCGGGGCGGCGGCGGCCTCCCCCGCCCCGGCAGGCTTCGCCGACGGAACCGGCGGCGGCGGCCCGCCGGTCGAATCCGCGGCCTCCTCCTTCGCCGGGCGGCGGCGTGGGGTGTGCTTCGCCATGGGACCCTGTCATCAAATCCACGGCGCCGGACCTGTAAAGCGCATTGCCCCTTTCCGGCCGGGCCCGGCGACGCTGTCTACGGGTGGGGCCGCGGGAAACCCAGGGGCCGGCGGCCCAGATCCTTCAGCGTTGCCTCGTACACCCAATGGCTGTCGGTGTGGTCGTAGAAACGGTAGAAGGCGTACTCCGAGAGCCGCCCCGGGTTGTTCAGGATGGGACCGAAGACGATCAACGCGTTGCCCGCCGCCGTCGCCGCCAGCAGCCCGGCCACAATGGTGCGGTGCAGCCGGTCCAGCGGCGCCAGGGCCTGCCACCAGCGCGCGACGAAGACGACGAGCACGGGGAAGATCGGTTGGTAAAGCCGCGCAATCCAAGTCCCACGCATGGGCCACGCATGATACGACGGTGCCAAGTTGTTGAACAGGAACAGCGCCAGCGCCACCACGAGCAAAGCACCTTCGCCCGGCTGAAGGCGAATACGTGCTGTGCTTGGATTTAGCGCGACTACCGCGAAGAATAGCGCCGGCAGAAAAATGAAATTCGCGCCAAAAAAAACATCGAAGCCCACTTCGGCGAAGTTCGAAACCTGCGCCCACCACACTCCCAACGATGGGGCATCGAAGTATGAGGCCAGGACTGCCCAATACACACGGGAATTCGAGTTCTTTAGAGGTTGGTGCAGGCCGTAGACAAGAAACGCCAGCCAGAAGGTCAGCGGGACCAACTGCCACACCGCCGACACGAGTGCCGCCGACGGCCGACGGCACCACACCAGCGTCAGCACGCTCGCCGGCAGGAACAAAACCGCAAAATCGTAACCCAAGTATGCGACCCCCATGGCAAGAGAAATGGCCGCCAAACGCCTGTCCCGGGCTTCCGGCAGGTCCAGCAGGGCGACCACCAGCAACAAGCTGCCGGGCACGATCAGCGCGTAGGGATAAGGGAGCCCACCCCAATAGGCGGCACCCGGATACAACGCCAAGATCCAAGCGGCGAAGACGGCTCCTCTCTCGCCGATGCGCCGCCGCAGCAAATGCACGGCGACAAGAAAGCCGACGGTGTTGAAGAGCAGCGCTGCGAACGCGCCGCCCACCTCGAAGCCGGCGAGCTTCATCAGTGGCCAAGCCAGCACCGGAAACAGGATCCGCCGCAGGAAAAGCGCCTTGTCCCACACCGCCGGACCCTTCCCATCAACGAAATCGAAGAGGACGCGGAAGTGGACGTGGTCGGTGTTGTAGATGTAACCAGTGGTCGGGTCGACGACCCCGAAATTTGTGTTCGCGTATGGCGCCAGCGTGCCCGTGTTGCAGTACAAGCCGGCCACAAACAACAGGCCGGCACCGCCGACATGCCAGCGCCAGCGGCTTCCAGCCGCAAGCGGTGGTGCGCTGCCCTGAGGCACCGACGGCCGCCCTCGCGACCACAGTCCAATAACCGAGATGGCGAAGATCGCGAACGCCCACATGCCGATCGCCGGTCGGTACAGGACGGGGGACACCACCGTATAGGTTCGCCCATCGCGGCGGGGGTCACTGTTATCGGTCGCGGAAAACACGATCCGCCCGGGCTCATGCGTCCAGCGTCCGCCACCCGCAAGACGCACCTCGTCCTCCCGCTGCGTCTTCATATCCAGTCGCCGTCCCGCCTCGAACAGTTTCGTCCGGCTCCGAGGGCTGTAAGGCCGGTCCCCCTCGCTCTGATCAAAGGCGTAGACATAGGCGAAGGACGGGGTCGAGGACAGCGGCTGAATGCGGTCACGTGGAATCACAAAATGTCGGTCTGGCAGCAGGCTGGCGCCATAGACGTGAACCAGGAGCAGGAATGAGAGCGTGGCCGCGCCACCTAGTCCCCAGTCCAGCACCCGCCGCCCGGCGTTCCCGCGGGCCGCGATGGCGGCATCGGCGTCGTTCGCTTCCATGGGCTCGCGTCACAAGACAGGACGCCGCCACGCCGGGCAAGCGTCTTTCGCCGCCCCGCGACCCGCCGCTCAGGACGGATCCGCGCGCGCGGCGGGCTGCAGCCAGCCGGGCTCGCGCTCGTGCTCCTCCGCCAGCACCTGCCGCCGCACGTCGAGGATGGCCGCGCGCCCGAGATAGCCGACGATCTGCCGCGGCTGCTCCCGGCTCACCACCGGCAGACGGCCGACGTCCTGCTCCAGCATCCGCACGATCGCCTCGTGCAGCGTCTCGTCGGGGAACGCCACCACCGGGTCCCGGGTCCCCGCCTCCAGCACCGTCAGATGGCCGGTCGGGTCGCGCTCCAGGGCGCGCACGAGGTCGCCGCGGGTGACGATGCCGGCGAGGTCGCCGTGCCCGTCGACGAGCAGCAGCGCCTGGTGCTGGGTCACGGCGGGATCGCGGCGGGCGATGCGCGCCGCCAGCTCCGCGGCCGCCAGGTCCGCCGGCACCACCGCCGGCGCCGCGCTCATCGTCTGGCCGACGGTCCGGCGCTGGAAGGGATCGACCTCGTATTCCTGCGGCACGAGCAGGCCGCGGCGGGCCAGCTTCTCGGTCATGATCGAATGCTTCGCCAGCCGCAGGGCCACGGCGTAGGCCACCACGCCGACGAGCATGAGGGGCAGGACGGCGTTGTAGTCGCGGGTGATCTCGAAGGCGAAGATGATGAAGGTGAACGGGGCGCGGGCCGCGGCGCCGAACATCGCCGCCATCGCCACCAGCGCGCAGGCCGGGGGCGAGAGCGCGAGCGAGGGCAGCAGGGCGTTGACCGCGTCGGCGTACAGTCCGCCCAGCGCCGCGCCGACCATGAACAGGGGCGCGAGCAGGCCCCCGGACGTGCCCGAGCCGAGCGACACCAGCAGGGCGGCGGCCTTCGCCACCAGCAGCACCGCCAGCACCCCGATGGTCAGGCGCGCGGCGAGGATGTCGGAGATCGAGCCGTAGCCGATGCCGAGCACCCGCGGCACGAAGCAGCCGATCACGCCCAGCCCCAGCCCGCCGAACACCGGCCACCACACGGGGTCGACGGGCAGGCGCTCGAAGCCGTCCTCGATCCAGTAAAGGGCCTTGCTGAAGCCCACCGCCGCGAGGCCGCACACGATCCCGAGGACGAGGTAGGCGGGCAGCGCCGCGGGCACGCCGAAGTCGGCCGGCGGCATCGAGAACATCGCGCTGCGGCCCATGAGGGCGAAGCGCACGGTGGTGGCGAGCGTACTGGCGATCACCAGGGGCACGAACGAGCGGGCCTTGTACTCGAAGAGCAGCAGCTCGATGGCGAGGATCACGGCGGCGATCGGCGTGTTGAAGGTGGCGGCCATGCCGGCGGCCGCGCCGCTCGCCAGCAGCACCTTGCGCTCCGCCGCGGTGAGATGCAGCGCCTGGCCCAGAATCGACCCGAGCGCGCCGCCGGTCTGGATGATCGGCCCCTCCGCGCCGAACGGTCCGCCCGTGCCGATGGCGACGGCCACGGAGAGCGGTTTGAGCACGGCCACCCGCGGCGCGATCCGGCTCCGGTTGAACAGCACCGCCTCCATCGCCTCCGGAATGCCGTGGCCGCGGATCTTCGGCGTCCCGTATTTCGCCATCAGGCCCACGACCAGGCCGCCGAGCGCCGGCACGACCAGCACCCAGGCGCCCAGGAGGTGGTGGGTGACGTCGCGGTAGGCCCACGACCAGCGGTGCAGGAAGATCAGGTTCGAGGCGAACGCGATCATCGAATACAGCACCCACGCGCCGAGCCCGGCGGCGGCGCCGACCCCGGCGGCCAGCAGGGCGAGGCGGATCAGGCCGGCGGAGGAGGGACTCCCGGCGGCGCGCGCGGAGGGCGCCCCCGGAGTGGCGGAGGAGGACGAGGACATGCGGAACGGGCATTAAATATCGTGTCGCGATAGATATCAAGCGGCGGGATTGACGCGGGCCGGCCGCGGGGCAGACTCGGGCCATGCCCGCCCGCCGCGGCCCCCTCACCCGCAACGAGTACGAGACCCTCGCCGCCTTCCGCCACGCCCTGCGGCGCTTCCTCGCCTTCAGCGCGCGGGCGGCGCGGACGGCGGGGCTGTCGCCCCAGCAGCACCAGGCGTTGCTGGCGGTCAAGGGCGCCGGGGGCCGGCCGACGGTCGGCGCCCTCGCGGCGCAGCTGCAGCGGCGCCACCACAGCGTCGTGGGCCTCGTGGACCGGCTGGCGCGGCGCGGGCTGGCGCGGCGCGAACGCTCGGCAGCGGACCGCCGGCTGGTGCGGGTGGTCCTGACCGCGCGCGGGGAGCGGCTGCTCGCCGGCCTGTCGGCCGCGCACCGCGACGAATTGCGCCGGGTCGGCCCCGGGCTGCGCACCCTGCTCGCGCGCCTCGGCCGGCGCTGACGCGCCGCGCCGGCGTCATTGCAGCCGGTCGGGCAGGGCCTGGAGACGGGCGCTCATCGCGGCCTGCACCGCCCCGGTGTGCTCGTCGCGGGTGTCGTCGCCGGTCCGGATCGTCCGCGCGGCGAGGAAATTGTCGATCACGGCGCAGTAGTCGCTGTTCACCATGATGCCGAGGATCTCACCCGTCTGGCTGAACACCAGGTCGCCGGCCGCGGGGGTGAAATCCCCGAACAGGTGCTTGATCAGGCGGTTGTCCATCCGCACGTACTGGGGCGTCCGGGCGTCGAGTTTGAACTCGACCGAGCCGTAGCCGGTGCCGCCGCGGGCCACGAGCATGGCCTCGGGAAACTTGAAGGGTTCGAGCGCCGTCGGGTAGATTTTCACGCCGAGCCGGGCGGCCAGATCGGCGTCCACCGGGAGCACGATCACGCGCGGGTCGAGGGAGAGGAAATCCAGCTCCGGGGCGGGCGCGGAGATATTCGAGCGGCTGAACTGCGCGGTCACGCGCTCCCAGTCCGACGGCGTCTGCTGCACCTGGTCCGGCCCGAGCGCAAACGGCGTCTCGCCGGCGTGCAGCACGGCGTACACGGCCTTCCCGTCCGTCACCAGCACGGTCTGGATCTCCTTCGTGCGGGTGCTCAGGCCGAAGAGGCCCTTGCGCGCCGCCGTCAGCGTGACGGTGACCCGGTTGGCGAGGTAGTCGTTAAACAGCACGTTGGCGTTGATCGGCCGGTTGTCCCGGATCTCCCTGACGATCTCGCCGGACTTCTGCGCGAGCTGGCCCACGCCCGCGGTCAGCTGGTCGTTCTGGGCCAGGATCTTCTGGCGCTCCTGCCGCTCGACGGTGATCTGCTGCTTGGCCTCCTGCAGGTTGTCGGAGAGCAGCGCCTTCTCCTGCTGGGCCACCTTCACGGCGACGCTGAGGCCCTCGATGCGCTGCTGGGACTCGGCCTGGGACTGGTTGAGCGCGGCGATCTCCTTCTGCTGCCGCGCCGCCTCCGCCTGCTTGGCCTCCAAGTCGCGCTGCAGCTGGGCGAGGCGGTCGCGCGTGATGGTCGCGTCCTGCGCCGCGGCGGCGACCCGCTGGTTGAGGGCCTGGATGTCCTGCCGGCTGGCGGCGAGGGCGGACTCGGCCGAGGCCTTGGAGGCCTGGACCGTGGCGAGATTCTGTTCGCGCGCCTGGAGCTCGGCCTGGGTGGCCTGGAGCTGCGAGGTCACCTTCTCCCGCGAGGTCTGTTCGTCCGCCAGGGCGAGGCGCATGAGCGCGACCATGTCCTGGTCGCGCGGGGTCGCCGCGTTGGCCCCGACCTGGGTCACGGGATTGACCCGGGGCTGCACTGGCTCCGCCCGCTCCCATCGCGTGAGGGCGATGAGGTTCAGGAAGAGGAAGTCGACGATGATCAGCAGCAGCGTCTTGTTCATGACGCGCGGGTCAGGCGGGGGTCGGGGTGGCGCGCGCGGCGGCGCCCTGGGCGGAGAGGATCAGCCGGCGCTTGTAGCCGCGAACGTGGCGGATCTTGACGAACGCCACGCAGACGATGCCGAACAGGTTGGAGGAGTAGGCGGCGAGCAGGTTCTGGTCGATCACCCCGAGCACCTGCAGGACGAGCGCGGTGGCCGTGCCCATCATGCCGATGTAGAGGCCGCTGTCGAAAAGGTTCTCCTCATTCTCCATGAGGCGCAGCTTGAGTTGCGCGGGGAGATCCTGGCGGTCGATCTCCCCGATCTTGAAGAGGCAGAGCAGGTAGGTGGCCACCTGCAGCAGGGCGAAGATGGCGATGGAAACAACGGTGGAGGTACCCATGGCGGAGGAGGTTGCAGTTGCGGGGGCGGGGGATGGCGAGGCCGCATTGGCCAGCACCGGGATGACGAGGTGGAAACGGTACTCGGAAACGGGGGCGGCGCGGAGCAGGAAGGGCTCGGTCGCGATGATCACGACGAAGGCGAGCAGCAGCGCCATGGCCCCGCTCTGGACGCGGGGCAGCACGCCCGCGTCGAGGACGGACAGGGCGGCGCGCCGGAACGGCAGGAGGAGCCAGCGGTCGAGGCCCCGCAGGACGAGGAACATGCCGAGGAAATAGCCGAGGTATTTCGCGACCAGGGTGATCCGGGGATGCAGCAGCGCGAATGCGCCCGCGAGATCCATGGGCGCCGCGATCCCGTGGTTGACCGGCACCTGGCGCAGGAGCAGCTGGCGCACGGCGCCCGTGCCGAGGCCGAGCGCCTCGCGCAGGTCGGCCGCCCCCGGCTTGCCGTAGCGCAGGAGGTAAGCCGCGGCGCTGTCGGCCGACTCGCTGATCAGCGCGGCGCCGTAAAGGAACGGCAGCTGGTCGGAGGCGACCTGGGCGAGCTGGGCAAACTCGTGGACCGTGCGGGTGCCGTCGGTGTGGCGCAGCAGTTCGCCGAGCTGGATCCAGTCGAGCCGCCGGCCGAGCGCCAGCAGGTCGAGGTAGAAATATTCCAGGTCACCCAGCTGGCGCGTCTGCACCGCATCGTCGGCCAGGCGCTTGACCTCGCGCTGGAGCGAGGGCGACAGGTGCTCGCCCTGGTAGAGCAGCGCGGTGCAGAGGATGCAGGCGTCGAGCGGCTGGCCGCCGGGCTGGGTCGCGGGGATGAAGCTCGCGGTGCCGGTGACGCCGCGGGTCTGCAGCACGGCCTGCACGCCGGGCGAGCGCGAATTGGCGAGGTAGCGCCGCAGCGCGTCGCGCGCCTCCTCCGGGATGAAACACTGGAGCACCGGCGTGCTGGCGCCGCCGCCCGCGGGCTCGTGGAGTTTGAACAGGGGGTCGAGCAGCGGATCCCATCCGCCCCAGACCACGAATTCCCGCTGGCGGGCGCTGAACGCGGCGAGCGCCGCGGCCAGCTGGGGCGCGCGCGGGTCCCCCACCCCCTGCGCCGCCGCGAGCACCAGCGCGGCCGGACCCGGCCTCTCGGAGTCAACCAGCTGCCGGCCGAACTCGGCGACCGAGGGCGTGCCGCGGCCGGCTTCGCGCAGCAGCGCGGGACTGATCGACTTGAGGTTGACGGGCAGCGACCAGGCGAACACCACCAGCACCACCCCGCCGAAGATCACGGCCAGCGCCGTGGCCGCCGGGGGACGGGCGGACCGGGGGGCGGCGGCATTCATGGTGGGTCCAGACATGGCGGAACTTGACGGGGGAAACAATTTAATTGCCGAGGCAGATCGTAAAAAACACGCTTCCTCGCACCCATCGACCCATGTTGCTCCCAATTGTTCAATACGGCGCGCCGGTGCTGCGAAAAAAGGGCGAAACCATCGCCGTTTTTGACGCGGCGCTGAACCGCCTGGCGGAGGACATGGTCGAGACGATGCATGCCGCCCGCGGCATCGGCCTGGCCGCCCAGCAGATCGGCCGGGCCCTCCAGATCTGCGTGGTCGACCTGCGCCAGGCGGACGCCGAGTACACCTGGCAGCTGGACGGCAAACGCCCGCCCAAGGAGCTGATCATGCCGCTGGTCCTGGTGAACCCGCGCGTGACGGCCGTGCCCCGGCCGCGGGACACCGCGGAGGAGGGCTGCCTCTCGTTCCCCGAGATCCGCGGCGAGGTTGAGCGTCCGGACCGGATCACCGTCGAATTCAAGGACGCGCACGGCCATCCCCACACGCTCGCGGCCACCGGCATGCTGGCCCGCTGCATCCAACACGAGGTCGATCATCTCGACGGCGTGCTGTTCATCGACCGGATGGACAAGCAGACCCTGGCCGCGCTGGATCCCCGGCTGCGGGCGCTCAAGAAACGCACCCGCGAGGCCGCCCGGAAAGGGGGCTGACCGACCGGCGCCCGCCGGTGGCGGCGCCCATGTTTACCGCCATGAGCGAAAAATCCGACGGCATGAACTACGCCCCGCGGGGGCAATCCCGGCCGGTCGTCGCGCCCGGGGAATTCATCTTCGCCGCCGCGCACCTGGAGCACGGCCACATCTACGGCCAGTGCAACGGCCTGCTCGAGGCCGGCGCCACCCTCAAATGGGTCTACGATCCGGATCCGAAAAAGGTCGAGGCCTTCCGGGCCAAGTACCCGCAGGCCCGCGCCGCGCGCGCCCTCGACGAGGTGCTCGACGACCCCGCGGTGCGCCTGGTGGCGGCAGCGGCCGTGCCCAGCGAGCGCGGCCCGCTCGGCTGCCGGGTGATGGAGTCCGGCCGCGATTACTTTACCGACAAGACGCCCTTCACCACGCTCGACCAGCTCGCGCAGGCCCGCACCGTCGCGACCCGCACCGGGCGGAAATACGCCGTCTATTTCAGCGAGCGCCTCCACGTGGAGTGCGCGGTGCACGCCGGCGAACTCGTGCACGGCGGGGCGATCGGCCGCGTGATCCAGGTGATCGGCCTCGG
>Ga0335081_10015267_pt1 | contig 12419 bp, 13 predicted proteins | sample Lox_Sample_35_FD_206713 | JGI IMG/M metagenome (GOLD analysis project Ga0335081, IMG submission 206713) | Soil microbial communities from Loxahatchee National Wildlife Refuge, Florida, United States - Lox_Sample_3.5 | ecosystem: Environmental > Terrestrial > Soil > Wetlands | place: USA...
CCTTCAGATTTAACAGGGGGACGTGAGCGGTCGTCAGGTCTTCCGTCACCAGCCAGTTAAACTGGCCGCCTTGGAAGCTCACTGGGAAACCAACACCGGAGAAGGAGCCCCCCTTGCAGTGATCGCCCTGCCGGACATGAAAGCCGAGAAGAATCTTTTTGCATTCAACATCCCTAACGGCCTTAGCCTGCTGGTGACCCATTCCTTCGGTGGTCGAGTGCAGGGGCTTAAGGAATTTCCAAAGCAAGATCGGCCAAATGTTTTCATCCTTTTCTGGAGCTTCAGGCTGATGGTTGCCATCGGGTTCATCCTCTTCTTTGTGATGGTGTGGGCTGCCATTCTTTGGCAACGGAGACGCCTTTTTACCGACCGTCCGTTCTTACGAGCCCTGCTGGTTCTCCATCCCCTGGGTTTTGTCGCAACAGAGTTGGGGTGGGTGACCAATGAAGTGGGCCGACAGCCGTGGCTAGTTTACCGTTTGATGCGAACGATGGAAGGCGTTTCTCCCATCCCTGCCGGGAACGTCATCTGGTCTCTAAGCCTTTTTCTAATCATCTTCGTTGTCGTTGGCACAAGCTATTTTTATTATGTTCTGAAGACATTAAGGATCGGTCCGGACATGTCGAGCCCGATCCCGCCGATTCAGCTGCCGGCGGGAATGGAAGCCCTTCAAGAGACTAAGAGCAGAATGGAAGGAGGGCTAAGTGAAGCACCAAATCGCAAGCACCAAAGAACAAATAAATCCCAATGACCGAAATTTCAAATCTCAAACAAAGCGTTTCAGTTATTTGACATTGAGGATTGGAATTTAATTGGAATTTGAAATTTGGGATTTGTGATTTTGAATCAGCGGGTCTTTTTTAGAGGTAAGGTATGGATCTCATCCTCATATGGGCGTGCTTGCTCGGCCTAGCCATCCTTCTCTATGTCGTCCTTGACGGCTTCGGCCTGGGGATAGCCCTGCTATTTCCCAGCACCCGAGACGAGGAAGAACGGAATGTGTTAATGAACAGCATTGCTCCGGTTTGGGATGCAAATCAGACCTGGCTGGTATTTGGCGGAGGAGCGCTTTTTGTTGCCTTTCCCATGATCTATGGGATCCTTTTCAGCGGACTTTATATTCCTCTTCTCACCTTCATCTTTGGCCTGATCTTCCGCGGCGTGACATTCGAGTTCCGGGCAAATGCAACTCGAAAGGGACCCTGGAACAAAGCTTTCTTCTTCGGGAGTTTGGTCGCGGTCATCGCTCAGGGGATGACTCTGGGCGGCGTTCTTTCTGGAACGAAGGTGGTCAATGGCTCCTTTGCAGGAGGCCCTTTTGACTGGCTAACCCCTTTTTCGCTGACCGTGAGCCTTGCCTTAATTGCAGGCTATTTGCTCCTGGGATCGACCTATCTTCTCATCAAGACGGAGGGAGCAGTACAGGAGCAGGCTTATCCTAGAGCCTACCGGACGGCTTGGGTTGTTTTGCTATTTCAAATCGTCGTCACCGTCTGGACGCCTATTCATTACCCTTCGGCCCTAGCAAATTGGATCCACCCACCCAGAATCTATTTTATTTGGGCCTTTCCTCTGTTGGGCCTGCTGGCCTTCTATGGATTGATCAAGGGTCTAAAAGCAAAGCGCGAGGTTCTACCCTTTGTTTTCAGCGTCATTTTTTTCTTTGCCGGATATCTCGGTCTCATTGCATCCATCTATCCCTATGCTGTTCCGCCCAGCATCACCTTTCAGGAAGCCTCGGCACAAGAGGAAACCCTACGCTTCACCCTCTGGGGAGCGATCGTTGTCCTACCCGTGGTCCTGGCGTATACCGTCTATAGCTACGCGGTTTTTAGAGGAAAGGTTAGAAAAGAGAGTTATTATCATCATTAAAAGGAGGGACGATGTTCTTCATTTTTCGTTTAATCATCAATATGGTAGCGATCTTGATCGTCTCTTATCTTTTCCCAAAGATGATCCGGGTGGATGGTCTCCTTACCGCCTTAGTAGCTGCCTTTCTCTTGGGGATCGTCAACACCATTCTCAGGCCGATCCTGGTCTTTCTGACCTTCCCCATAACGTTAGTGACCCTGGGGCTCTTCTTACTGGTCATCAACGGGTTGATGCTCTGGTTGGTTTCAGCGCTGGTAAGAGGATTTCATGTCAGTGGTTTTTGGGGCGCGGTCTTTGGGGCGATCTTAATCAGCCTGGTAAGCTGGGTTTTTACCTGGTTTCTGCCCCGATAGTCGCTCACTCTCCATCCAGAGTATGGCGCTCCTTCATCCGATACCAGGAGGCAGGATCGATAAAGTATTCTTCCGTGTCCTTCAGAGAGAGATAGTGCTCGTTCTCCATCTTCGACAGGAGATCAAAGAACTCCTTCTCTTTCGGGTTAGAAACGCTATCCCGCAGTTCGGCATAGAATTTTGTTCCCTTGGCCTCAAAATCGATCGCAGTCCGGACAGCCTCTAGATCATCCGAATCTCCCTTTGTTGCCTTATTGACTTTTTTGAGAAATTCAAGAAGGACATCCTTGACGATCGTATCGTTTACTTTAAGTGGAACCGTCTCAGGCCATTTTTCCTGTTTCAGCCACTTCTGATGGAGCTGCTTTAACCGTTGATAGTGTTCCAGCTCATCATCGCCGATTTGCTGGAACATTTTCTTGCCGAGAGCGTTCTTGGTTCTTTTGGCATTCTTGATATAGAACTCTCGCTCCCTCGTCTCGTTATTGAGAGCCACCTCCAAAGCATTCAAACGATCTTTGTCGTTCATCCTCCTCCTCCCTTCCGAATATCCGTTAACCTATCCCCAGCTCCGAGTATACATCCTTTCTACTATATTATCTTAGTCCCTTCTATCTATCAAGAAGCCTATGGGCGGATTCTGCACAAGTGGGCAGAGGCCAATTTTGAGAAAGAAATCATTCCATACCCGCTTCTTTCAGATTGGCGACGATGACAAGGACACACTCTTTGGGATGGAGGTATTTCTTCGCAACGCGAAGAACGTCCTCCCGCGTGGCCGACTGAATGAGAGAAGGGTACTTTTCAGGATAGTCGAGACCTAACCCGTAGTACTCCACCTGGGTGAGAAAATTGGCCAGTTTCGCCTGGGTATCGAGGCGCATCGGGAAGCTTCCAATGAGGTATTTTTTTGCTCCTTCCAGTTCTTTCTCTGAAACGAGTTCCTGTTGAATCCGCTCCATCTGTTGGAGCGATAGTGAAATGGCCTCCTTTGCCGAGGGATTTTTCGTCTGGAGAACGATCTGAAAAGAGCCCGGGTATTTTCCCGGATCAAAAAAGCTTGTCACAGAATAGGCCAATCCCCTGCTGTTCCGAATCTCCGCCATCAATCGAGAGGCAAAGCCTCCCCCGCCGAGGATGTAGTTCATCACTGTAAGGGCGTAGAAATCAGGATTCTCACGCCTTACTCCAGCATGGCCGAGAATAATGTTCGCTTGGGTGATCGGTCGGTTGATCTTAACCGTCTTTTGTCCCTTCTCGAACTCAGATAGGAACGGCAGCTTTGGAATTTCACCCATAGGCCACTTTTCGAGATGGGGGACGAGTTTTCCCTTTATTTCTACATTCGTCATATCCCCGATTACCGTTAAGATGGCATTATTGGGATGGTAAAAAGACAGATAAAAACGAACAATCTCTTGCCGAGTCAATTTGGGAACGGACTCTCTGGTTCCTTCCACAGGGTGAGCGTAGGGGCTGTTCAGGAAAAGGGTCTTCAAAAATGTTTTTTCCGCCACCTCTTCGGGCTGATCTTCTTCCGATTGAATAGCCGCCAAAGTCTTCTCAACTTCTCTCTTGATTTCCTCTTCAGGAAAGATAGGCTGAGTCAGTACTTCCATGAAGAGGTCGAATCCCTTGTCGAGATCCTTCTTCAAAACCCGGAGGGTCAGCGTCGCATAGTCCCTCCCGGATGAAGAATTGAGAGTTGCACCCATGAAATCGAGCTCCTCATTGATCTGGTTGACGGTCCGCTTGGACGTACCGTGAAGGAGCCCCTTTGCCGTCAGAGAGGACAAACCTCCGGATCCCGGAGGATCCCTCCGAGACCCTGAATCGATCAGGAGCTGCAGGGTGACAAACGGAAGGGAGTGTTCTTCGGAAGCGAGAAGGACGAGATGGTTTTGAAGAACAGTCCTCTGGACGGGAGGCATCGCCCGGAGGCTTCCATCCGGCCTACCCACACATAGTATGAAGAAACCGAGCATAATAAGGAATTTCCATTTCAAAATGCGGAATGCGGAATGCGGAACAAAGGACATTTTCTTTCCTCCGGTCTTCAATAGCCCTCCCTCTTCCCAAGGGGAGAAAGCGAGGGGGAAAAGACAAATTTCTATCTCACCAGATGCTCTTTGAGAGGACCCCCGGCTGGAACGGGCTTGCCTTCTTTTGGTGGAAGCGGGGAAAGGATACCCACCGTTCGATTGTCAGGGGTCAGATATTTCCGTGCTACTCGCTGAATGTCTTCCGGGGACACTTTTCGGATGGAGGGGAGGTAATCATCAATCGCTTTCCAGCTCAAAGCAATCTCATGCTGGGCCAGGAGCATGGCCTGATAAAAAAGGGAATCCTGTGCGAAGATAAAGGAGGCCTCAATTTGGTTCTTGGCTTTTTCTAATTCCCGGTCCCCTACCCGTTCTTTTTGGAGTCGGTCCACTTCCTGATCGAATGCCTTCACCGTTTGTGCCACCTCTTTCCCGGGAAGGAGTTCGGCGGAGAGCGTAAAGAGGTTCGGGTCTCGGGAGAGCAGGGAATGGTCCGCATCCGAACTCAAGACAAGGCGTTTCTCCCGGACAAGGCTCTGGTAAAGTCTGGAGCTTTTGCCTCCGGAGAGAAGAGTGGCGATGACTTCCAGCACATAGCTATCCTGCTCCCGAAGGTTCGGGACGTGATACCCCATCACCAAAGACGGAAGTTGGGCCTCTTTCTTCACAAGGACTCGTCGCTCCCCAATTTGTGGAGGGTCCGTATCCCTCTCTTGAACTGGGGCGATTCCTTTGGGGTAGGAGCCAAAGGCTTTTTCAATTCTGGGAAGAAGCTCTTCTCTCTTGAAATCCCCGACGACGACCAGAACGGCATTGATTGGGTTATAGTAGGTCTTGTAGTACGCCTTCAAGTCCTCAAGGGTGAAACGGGCAATGTCCTCCATCCAGCCGATGATGGGCCAGTGGTAAGGTTGCATCTCAAATGCAGTGGCCATGAGTTGTTCTGTCAGGACAGCTTGCGGATTATCGTCGGTGCGAAGCCTCCGCTCCTCCATCACCACCATTCGTTCGGTTTGGAAATCCTTTTCCCGGAGGAGCAGATTCTGCATTCTATCCGATTCGAGATCGATCGAAACCTGGACACGATCCGCGCTGAGATTCTCGAAGTAAGCGGTGTAGTCATGTGAGGTGAAAGCATTATCATTTCCGCCATTTTCCTGGATGATGTTGGAAAACTCCTCGGGACCGACCTTTTCCGTCCCCTTAAACATCATGTGTTCAAGCATGTGAGAGAGTCCTGTCTTTCCCCATGCTTCGTTCCGAGACCCTACACGATACCAAACCTGAAATGTGACCAGAGGGGCCTTATGGTCTTCGAGAAGGATCACCTTTAGACCGTTGGGCAGACTGGTTTCGAAGACGTTCTCCTTCAATCCTGCTTCTGAAACTTCGACAAAAAGAGTGAGGGAGAGCAACAGCAATGCCATTCTTCCCGCAACTTTTAATGAAGAATTCAATTCCAGCTCCTTTCTAACCTGCTCGTCATCCCTCTTCCTAAAACAGGCTGGCAAATAATGGGAAAACGCCATTCTCAGTGTGAGAGAGAATCATTTCTCTTCGGTCAACGTGACAAAGAAGGTTGAACCTTCTCGATCGATCAGGAACAGGATACCCTGGTCCAATTTTGCTTTATCCATGACATTTCGGTAGTCCTCCTCGTTGGAAACTTTCTGCCGGTTCACCTGCAGGATCAGATCTCCAGCCTTCAAACCCGCATTCTGCGCAACGGAATTGGGTTCCACTCCGACAATGACGACTCCCTCTGTTCTTGTAAGACCCATCTCTTTGGCAACATCGGGGGTGATATTCGATACTCGAAGGCCAAACCACTCTCTTGCAGGCTTAACGGGTCCCCGGGCACCTATTTTCTCCGGCATCTGAGCCGTGGTTAGAGAGACTTCCGTTCGCTTTCCTTCCCGAAGAATCGAGAAATTGACTTTTTGGCCTACCCGTTTTTTCAAAACTTCACGGACCACGTCCTGGCTATTTGTGACCTTTACTCCATCGACTTCGATTACCACGTCCCCTACCTTCAGGCCGGCTTTTTCTGCAGGGCTTCCTTCGTACACCTGGCTGATCAGCGCTCCTTCTTTCTCCTTAAGATTGAAGAATTTCATGAGCTCCGGGGTAATATCTTGAAGACCAATTCCCACCCACGGCCGGATGACCTTCCCGGTTTTGATCAGCTCCAGCATGATCGCCTTGGCCAGGTTGATGGGAATCGCAAATCCGATTCCCTGGCCCGGCTGGATGATCATGGCATTGATCCCGACCACCTCGCCCTCGATGTTCACAAGGGGACCACCGCTGTTCCCAGGGTTGATGGAGGCATCCGTTTGAATAAAATCTTCGTAATTACCCGTCCCGAATCCCGAACGACCCTTCGCACTGATCACACCTACGGTTACCGTTTCTTCGAGACCGAAAGGTGACCCAATGGCGATTGCCCATTCTCCAACTTGTATTTTGTCCGAGTCGCCCAGGGCGGCTGCGGGCAGATCTGCAGTCTCTACATGAACGACGGCGAGGTCGGTTCTGGGATCGGTTCCTCGGACCGTTCCCTTCAGTTCCCGTCCGTCAAAGAGGTGAACGGAAAGCTTTTCCGCTCCTGCAACCACGTGATAGTTTGTGAGGATATACCCCTTTGCATCCACAATGACTCCTGAACCTTCACCCATTTGTTTTCGTTTTACGGGAGGTCCCCCATGCTGTTTGAAAAAGTCTTCAAAGGGCGTTCCCTTGAAGAAGTCTTCTCCGTAACCCGGTCCGGTCGTCACTGTCCGTTCAGACCGAATGGCAACCACAGATGGCTTCACCTTCTTGGCCACCTCCACAAAACCAATTTTCCAGTCCTTTGCCGTCTTGCTTTCTGCGGCATTCAGCTTCCACGCCGGAAACGCGAGGACCAGAATCATCAGAGACACCGGCAAAACCCTCCGTCGAGAATCCTCTCTTCTTCTCATCTTGGACACCTCCATTTCTTAACAGCGGTCCCTTTTGGAGCTTTCGTTTCTTATATTCTTATATCAAAATCACCAAAAAGATGCGAAATATAAATGGGTTGAATCCTGTATTTTGAAAACAAAAGGACTTTATTTTGGGGATCCCTATCGTGAGGCGGCCATATGGGATTTCTTTGTCACTCGGCCTTCTCTTTTCCCGGACGATGTTTACGAAAGCGCCTATAAAAGATCCAGGCTGCCGCCAAGACCATCAAGGCGACAATTCCAATATGTTCGACTCTTTTTACATTTCCTCTTAATACCCCAACACTACTTCCCCCGGCATAACCAATTCCTCCCATCAATGCGATGGTCAGTAGGGACGTCGCTCCGTCCGCTACGAGGAACTTGACCGGTGACATCCTCATCACCCCTGCCACCAGAAATATCTGTGCCCTCAGCCCTAAGAAATGTCTTCCGATGATGACCACCCACACGCCCCACCTCTTGAATTTCTCTTCAAGCTTTAAAATTTGATCTGGGGCGATAATCTTCTGGAATCTCTTATGCATCACGACCATTCTTCCATATTTCTTACCGACCCAGTAGAGAAAAAAATCGCTTATCAGCAGGCCAGGATAAACAGCCAAAAACGCTTGAACCGGCTTAACTAAATTCTGGGAAGTCAAAAAGCCGGCCAACATGAGCGTAGCATCCTCTGGAAACGGGAATCCAATTCCTCCGAGAATCAGTAGGACAAAGATCCCAATGTACGGGGAGTGGGCGACAAGGGTGGCCGTATTCAGCATCCCATAGATTATACTAAGCCTTTTTCAAAAAGGCATCATTTAACTTTCGTCATGCCCAAATGATAATAAGAAAAGGGGCACCTTCTACGAAGGTGCCCCTTTTGTTCGTACTAAGATTGATACCGATTACCACTTCTTTTCGGTCTTGGAAGCTTGACTTACCTTCATCGGACCGACGGTGATAGACTCGGCAACCAGCTTGGTTCCTTCCTTGGTATATTCAACGGAAACATTCATGCCTTGCTTCAGATCATTAAGAGACAGTTCTTTCTTCCCCTCCATGATCTTTGCTTTTTCGCCCAGAAAGAAGGTCATCTCTTCCTTGCCCTGTTTCAAAGAAACTTCCTTATTGGCCGAGTCGACTTTCTCAACCGTGCCGCTGAACTTTTCCAACTTGGTGGGCTGTGCGGCGGGTGCGGGCGTGGCAGCTGGTTTCTGCTGAGCCATCACTCCGGACACGAAAGCTACCGAAATCATCATGACAAACAGACTCATAAGATGACCTTTGTTTTCCAGGTCACCCTTTGCCGAGGAGAGGAACGAGGATGATGCCAATGAAGTCTTGCAGAAAGTGCATCAACACGACGGCGGTCAAACTTTTGCGCCACAGGTAAATAGCAGCAAAGACGAGCCCCATCACACCCACGGTGACCACTCCGGCCGAGCCCTCATAACCATGCCCGAGGGAAAAGATGGCCGCCGAGAGCAGAACCGCCACGGTCCGATTTGCAGTGACAGCCCTGAACCGAAGGAGGAGGTAACCCCGGAAGATCGTTTCCTCAGCCAGCGCGACAATGACCACAAGCACGAAAGCCAACAGAAATTCTACCCTTCCTCTGGCGGCCAAAAAAGAGGGGAGCGGTGTCGATGGAACGGAGAGACCGATTGCCTGCAAACCCCTTTCGAGCAAGCCGGTGCCAAAGAAGAAGGGAACATAGAGAAGGATTCCTATCGAAGCCTCTCTGCTGCTGTTCTTGAATGTCCATCCGATCGAAGTGACAGCCTCCATGTTACGCCAGATGAAAAAAAGGATCAGGCTGACCAGGGCAAGGTCGCGAAGAATGGCTGAAATTGCCACAAGCACAAAACTCAAGGTTCCCTGGTGAATGGCCAGAAAGGAAAGGGCCATCGAGGGGATGATGAGAAAAAGAAAAACAGAGACCTCGGCTACCTGCTCTTTGCAGTTATCCCTACTGATGGCTGTGCTGTCCACCGAAGATTCCTTTCTTGGTTCGTACCTGATTTTTGGCTTTTTTTAGCACTTGCCGGCGTTCCGGTTTAAATTCATTCTGTGTATTGCTCTGGCGGCGAACGTCCCTGGAGATCTTATTTAGTCATTCTTGTATCTTCCCTATTCATCATCTGGCCTTCTTTGATCATCATATCGCCCACGTTCTTGAGCGTATCCCCTTCCTTTATCATTAATCACACACATTGGTCCGAATGAGCTGGATTCTAGAAGTAGGTTGGATATCGCAATTCTAAACGTCAAAACGGACTATGGACATCGATCCAGCATAAAGGATCACCGTATTAAAAACCTTCCAAGTCAAAAGTGAAGGGTCTATCCGGTAACAGAGAGGATGCCGTTTCGGGAACCGTCAGACTACGCGCTGGCATCCCCTCCGGGCTTTAACGGAGCCACTTTCAAAACCAATCCGTCCACTCCCTTGATGATTACCCGTTGGCCCTTCTGCAACGGCCCGGTAGAAACGACGCGCCAGATTTCCCCCTCATATTCCGCTTCCACAACGTCTCCCTCGACCCGGAAAACCACCGCTTGATCCCCGATCATCTTTCTCTTGCCAATCATCGGCGCATTGCGCTGTGCCTGCATGATCTTCCAGTAGATCACCAGAGAGATGATCACAGCAATCACATAAAGGGGCAAGGCCAATTGCCAAGAGAGAAAGAGAAACAGAATCCATCCGAATAATACCACAAGCAAAAGGAGATGATGCATATACACATCCTTTCAAGAAAAGCGGGCTGCCGGAAGTAATGCTACAAACATCTTTTCATGTTGCTCGGGTGGCCCAATCGATTCCAACAGATTTCCCGCCTTCTTTATGATCAATTCGCACTTGGGCCCTCGGCCACCTCCACGAAGTCTTTGGAATCGCCTCGATATGCAAGGCAAGATCGAGATCTTCCGAGGGGGCAACGAGAAAATATTGGGTGACGGTCTGCTGGGTGTCGGCGTCGAAGATCCCACCCATTGTAGCGATTATGTCGACTAGTTGATCTGCTGACAGGCCCGGGCTTCCTCGAAACATCATATGCTCCTGGGCATGCGCCATGCCAGGAAAGCCTTCAGGAGCTTCATTTGACCCCACAAGGTAATTGACCATGGTTGTGACCACAGGGGATAAACTATTTCGGACAATGACGACCCTGAGCCCATTCTCCAAGCTGGCTCGTAGCACGTCTTCTTCTTTTTCTTTCGCAACTTCTGTTTTCCCTGTGCCGAAAGCTCCCGCCAGAACAAAGATGGCAACCAGGCCCGATACGATCCTCCGTCGCCATAACCTGAACGTCAGTATCGTTCTCCTACCTTCTTTTCGTTTTTTCATCGGGCTTCCCTCTTTTTCTTCGATCCGGTCCCCGACGCCTGACACCGAGCTCTGTGACACCAAACTGATCCTTCGGTTCGGTTCAGGGTAATTTCGAGGGCCCTATCAAGCTCCGTCGTATGCGTTACGTTCCAATTGCATAACGGCCATGGGCGAATCCCGTAAATTTTGGTCTAAAGCGCAGCATTTCGAGTTGGAGCTAGGGACTCAGGCAGCAAGATCTGACCGGATAATCATCCTTTGGGCGTCACTTGGTAGGATTAGTTTTGGCGCGCAGAGGATACCACCTGGGCGGCATGGGGAATCATCCACCCTGGGGGCCAATCTTCGCCGGAGAAAATGTGCTCCCTAATGAATCAACTTGCCAATTCTTGACCATCTGACCATGTGAAGAAGACTTTCAGCATTGCCGTTCCATGAAAAATACATGATAAACGCTTTTCCCAAGACCGCATTGACATTGAGGAATCCCCAGAAGCGACTGTCCTCGCTGTTATCGCGGTTATCTCCCATAACGAACAGGGAATCCTTTGGAACAACGACAGGACCAAAATTCTCCATCCTCTGGAGATAGCCCCTCGGAAAATCATCCGTGGCAAAGTGTCCCCATGGATCCTCGATCAACCTGTCATTGATATATATTTTATTGTGGATGACCTCGACCTTTTCGCCTTCTGTTCCAATTACTCTCTTGATGAAATCTTTCGACGGGTCGACTGGAAAAATGAACACAATCACTTCTCCTCGTTGGGGCTTTTTGAATTGGAGGAATTTGACATTGGTATAAGGGATTCTTATCCCGTAAATAAATTTGTTAACCAACAGATAGTCTCCCACGAGAAGCGTTGGTTCCATGGAGCCAGAGGGGATTTTGAATGCCTGCACAACAAAGGCTCTGATGAAAAGAGCGATCAGAATAGCAATAAGGATGGGTTCCAGATAATCTTTAACAAATTTTCTCTTTGGCTTTTTTTCCATTATCATCCTTCACGTCACCCTGGTTTCATTTTGGCTTTGAAATTATCTTGATTCCAAGCTTCCAAGCGAAACTTCTGTCAGCTAATTCAACTCATTTCCTTCCTGACTGGCCCCCTTCTTTATCTTCGTTCTCTTTTTGGACTCGGCCTTTTCCTTCAGATCAAAGGGATGGCATTCTGCACAGAACGTCGGACTATGATGGTCTTTTCTGTCCTCGTGGCAGCCAAGACATGTGTCACGGGAAACGACCTTCCATCGATGGGGCACATGACAGGTAGTGCAAGCCGCACTCGCGTGGTCACGTTGTTTGTGCAGCCCGGGACGATTGTCGTGGCAGGATTTGCAGCTGATCATGGGCTTGATTTCCGCCTCCCGAAGATGGCACGTTTTGCAAGCCGAAGACATCATCGGAGCCGAAGCATCAATTTTGTGACAGGAAATGCAGTCGAGGGGAGGCCGGTAACCAGCCCGGTGGCAAAGGTTGCAGAGGATCCTCTCGTGGGTTCCCCTCAATGGCCACGGGTGCCAAGGTTCAGTACTTGCAGGTGCCGTTGCGCCGAGAGGGAGTCGTGGTCCACGCTGCGGTGTTGTATGGCACACCGGGCACGCGCTGGTGAGCGCTTTGCCGGTAGGGCTTACATGACGGTCGTTGTGGCATCTGAAGCAACCAGGCCAGTTGCGGTGGCCAATGTTATTGGGATAAGTCGTCCAATTTACTTTCATCGTTGGGAAGACATTGCGTTGATAAATTCCGAAAATGGCACCTACCGCCCGGGTTAAATCAGCCCTCTGGTTCGTAAGGACCTTCGGAAAATTCTTTGCATAATACCCTTCGATAAATCGACGCATT
>Ga0335081_10015268_pt1 | contig 12419 bp, 10 predicted proteins | sample Lox_Sample_35_FD_206713 | JGI IMG/M metagenome (GOLD analysis project Ga0335081, IMG submission 206713) | Soil microbial communities from Loxahatchee National Wildlife Refuge, Florida, United States - Lox_Sample_3.5 | ecosystem: Environmental > Terrestrial > Soil > Wetlands | place: USA...
GATCTGTACAATACCGGCGCCGCCCTCCAGCAGGGCCGCCGCGGCGGTTTCGATGGCGATGGCGCGCGCCGCGAGCGAAGCGGTGTCGAGGATCGGGTAGACGCGTGGGATCTTCATCGGCTTCACTCCGCCAACACTTCAGCCGGCGACGGGTAGCCGCGCCGCGAAAATCGGATGACGCCATCCGGACCGATGCGATAGACCGTCCGCTTCACGATCAGGCCTTTCGTGCGATAGAGCGCGCCCACTTTCTGGCCGCGGTCCACGAGCAGGGGAAAGGGGAACGAGAACTTGTCGCGGAATTTGCGGTGCTTCCCGGCATTCTGCGGATTGACGCCGAAGACCAGGACGCCGCGGGCTCGCGCTTCACTCCACGAATCGCGGAACTCGCAGAGTTGGCGGGTGCAACCGGGCGTATCGTCGCCGGGATAGAACACCAGTACCACAGTGCGTCCGCGCAATTCCGAAAGCGTCACCACGCGACCCGATTCGTCCGGCAGCGAGAATTCCGGGGCCGTGGTGCCCGGAGGTAACGGCGATGAGAACAGCCAGGAGAACATCAGGCACCATGATGGCACGCGGGGAGCGCATCGGCACGAGTGCCGATGCGGCAGGCAGGAGTGCCCGCGACACGGCCAGGTCAGACCGGGTTTACGAAGCTTTAAGTAACCTTTTCCGCAGAACACCGTCTTATAGGACAGAAAGCGAAGTCAAGCTTCCGGACAGAAGAACAGGCGCTGACGGCGCCGCTTCTCCCAAACATGAGAACTCCAGCCGGCCGGCTGGAGGCGGAATTCAACTCAGTTCTCGAACAGAAAGGTGTGACCTATGCTCGATCGGTTTGTGTCTTATTTCAGCCTGGCGGTTATCGTGACCTCGGTGATCCTCTTCGGATGCTATGCCTGGTCGACGGCCAGCGGTTCCATGAGTGAGGGGGATGGGCTCTTCGCCATGAGCGCCTGCATGCTCGCCGGAATGATCTTCACCTATCGCTTTGCCGACCCCAAGGACGTCGAAGCCCTGTCAGTCGTCAAGTCCGCGTAGTTCGCTCACACCGGGCTGGTTCGCGATGCACGCGAACCGGCCCACAGACTTATTTCCCGCCGCCTGGAAGTTTCAAGACCATGGTGTCGCCGTTGGGCGCTTTGAAGATCACCGGCTTGTTGGATGGCTTGACCGGGACGGCCGGTTTGGGCGCGGGCGGAGTTTCCGGCTCCGGCACGACGGGAGCGGGCGGGACTGCCTGGATCGGCGATTCCAGCGCGAGCGGCGCCAGTGGATCGGCCGCAACCGGCGGTGCGGTCGCGGCATCTACCAGCGGCTGCGGCGAAGGCGTGCCTTCACCCTTCATGTCGCCTGAGAAAAGGCCGGCCAATGCCGAGTGCTGCGCTTCCAGCGCCTCCTGCGGGACGCTCACCGCGATCTGAAACGTGCCATTGTCGGAATGAACTTCGAATTTCGTGCCGTCGCCGTTTTTCGGCGCCGCTTTGATTGCCGTTTCCAGAAGGGAAAGCGCGGCCGCGATCTTGGAAGCGTCTTCCGGCGACTTCGCGTGCGCTTCGAGGTTCAGCTCCAAACCCTGGCGCAGGCTGGCGCCGAACGAGAACCGGTCGATGGAGCGAAACATGCTCTCGGCTTCGCCAGGCACGGCGATTCCGTCCGGGAATTCGCCCAAGCCCCAGGCGTCGTACTTCTGGCGCGCCGCGTCGATGCGCGCAGCCAAGTCCGCTCCCAATTGCGTGCCCGAACCGCGCCGGTCGATGGCTTGCTGCACGAGTTCCTGCTCACCGTAGATTCCGGTCGCCCCATCGAGGACGGCGAGCACCTGGCCCTGAGACGCCTCCAGCAGCGGGACGTCGTGATACTTTTTCGCGCCGGCGCCCATCTTCTCCACATCGAATCGCCCTGTGAGAACCAGCAGTGTGGAGGGCTTTCCGCTCCCCGATTGGACGAAGACCACCAACTGGTCGAGATCCTTGAAGGGATCGAAACCGTCAATCTTAGGAGCGCCGGGGAGACCGGAGAAGCCCTTGTGGCCCGCGGCAGCGGTCTTGATTTCTTTCGCCATGGGCGAATCGAGCAGACCGCGCACGTTGATGCCGATAGCCGCGTTGGTCCCGGCCGGCGCCAATTCCAGCACCGATACGTCCGAGGCCATGACGGCCGTGGCCGCCAGCCCGGATAACAACACTACTGGCCAGAGTTTCATACTTCGAGAGTGCCTGCAGCGCTTGTGGAAAAGCCAGATTGGCATGGGTTAGCAAACTGTTACTAACCCGAAGCCATGGTCACCTATAATATGGCGATGATGCGGAAAATCTTCTGGGTACTCGCATTTTCCACGCTGGCATGGAGTGTCGGAGCGTGGGGCGCCAGCCCGCGTCCGAAGGTGCGCGCGATCACAGCTTTCGTACGCGTCGATCCGGCGCATCCCGATGCGCCCTTTGACGCCGCCATGAAATTCCTGGATGCCGCGCGGCAGGCGTTCCGCGCGTCGGGCTTCGAGGTGGAGGGCGTACGCATCTCCACCCAGCCGTTTCCCGATTACACCCGATCGCTTGCCCGGGCGGACGCTCTGTCGCTACTGAACCGCATCGACGACCTGGCGCGCACGCGTGGCTTCATGCTCAACATCGGCCCGGCCATGCTGCACGATTCCGACGGCACGGCATCGGTCGACCTGCTGGCGGAATTTCTGAGCAAAGTGCCGCGCGCCAATGCTTCGCTGGTGGTGGCGGCGGAGGACGGCATTCACTGGGGCTCGCTGCGGCAGGCGGCGCGGCTGATCAAAACGGTCAGCGAGCGGAGCCCGCACGGCCAGGGCAATCTCAATTTCGGCGCCATCGCCATGCTCAAGGAATACTGCCCGTTCTTCCCCGCTTCCTGGCACACGGGGAGCAAACAGGCGTTCGCCGTCGGTTTGGAGGGCGCCAACGTGGTCGCGGATGTGTTCGCGCGCGAGCATTCGCCGGTGGCGGCGCAGGAGCTTCTCACCAGCGAACTCTCCGTTCATCTGCGCGACGCCGAAGCCATCGCGCAGCGGGTGGCGGCGTCGAGCGGCTGGGAATATGAGGGCATCGATCCGACGCCGGCTCCGTTGGGCGATGTTTCGATCGCGCGGGCTTTCGAATCGTTCCTGGGGGCGCCGTTCGGTTCCAGCGGTACGATGACCGCCGCGGCCATTGTCACGCGCGCGGTGCAGTCCGTTCCCGTGAAACGCGTCGGATACTCCGGGCTGATGCTCCCGGTGCTCGAGGACAGCGTGCTCGCCAAACGCTGGTCGGAAGGCACGTTCAACATGGACTCTCTGCTGGCCTATTCGGCGGTCTGCGCCGGCGGACTCGACACCGTTCCCCTGCCCGGCGATATCTCCGAGGAGCGCATCGCCCGTATCGTGGGCGATGTGGCCACGCTGGCTTACAAGTGGAACAAGCCGCTCTGCGCGCGCCTGCTGCCCATTCCCGGGCGAAAAGCCGGCGAACAGACGGAATTTAACGATTCCCGCATGGGGAATGTCACCATCCAACCTATCAGATGATTTTCTACCTAATGGTCTGGTGTATTTTCATCCTCTCGTGGGCGGTCTGGGCCTACGTGCCGATTTTTCGCGCGCCGCACAATCAGAAGCGCGCATCGATCACGGCGAAACGGCCGACGTGGATCGGCATCGCGCTCGAATTAGCCAGCTACTCGGTAGCCACGAGCTTCATTCAGCCAAGTAAGCCGGGACTGCCGCGATTGCTTGCGGCAGCGGTCGCGGCGCCGTTGGGAGCGGCCGTGATGTGGACGGCGGTAGCGCATCTCGGACGGCAGTTCCGCATCAATGCCGGCCTGTATTCCGACCACGAACTCGTGCGCACAGGACCGTACGCCGTCATCCGCCATCCCATTTATGCATCGATGCTGCTGCTTCTGGTGGCTACGACGATGCTCGTCACGCAGCCGATGTGGATGCCGGTGGCGTTCGCGCTCTTTTTCGCCGGGACCGAGGTTCGCGTGCGGACGGAGGACAGGCTGCTTGCCTCGCGATTCGGCGACCAGTTCGCGGCGTACCGGCGGGCAGTCTCGGCGTATATCCCGCTGGTGCGGTAGTGGAGCGTGGCGCCAGGCACTCACGCCTGCCGCATCGACACTCGTGTCGATGCGCTGTTCCGTGCCGGGCGCGGCCAAAGCGCCGAGATGAGTCTGGGTGCGGCAAGCAAGAGTGCTTGCGCCGCGTGCCGTCGGAACTTCCGGCATGCATCCGGTGTCCAAGACGCCAATGGGCACTCTCCTCCAAGACCTGCGCTTCGCCATCCGTGCGCTGTCCCGAAATCGCGGATTCACCATCGTCGCGGTGGCGGCGCTGGCGCTTGGGATCGGCGCCAACAGCGCTATTTTCAGCGTCCTCTATTCGGTTCTGCTCAAGCCACTGCCCTACCGTGACCCGGACCGACTGGTGCGCGTGTATCAGAACAATCCAGTCGAGCGTTTCGATAAAGTCCCGCTCGACCCGGCCGATTTTCGCGACTACCGCCAGCAGAGCACGGTGTTCGAAGACTTCGCCACCTACGTCCGCCAGGACCAGCAGTATGGCGGCGAACATCCCCAGCGGCTCACCGGCGTCCGCGTATCGTACGGATTCTTCCATCTCTTCGGCGTCCAGCCGGTGATGGGCCGCGCATTCACCCGGGAAGAAGAACAGACGTGCTGCGCCACGGACGTCGCCATCGTCAGCTACGGCGTCTGGCAGCGGCTTCTGGGGGGCGACCTCCACGCAATCGGAAAAAATATCGAGCTGAGCGGAGATCGCTTTCGGGTGGTAGGTGTGATGCCGCGCAACTTCGAGCACGTCAGCGGAGGGTACCGGCTGCCGCATGGCGAATCGGTCGACGTGTGGCTGGTCTACAATCTGCTGTCCAATACGCGGGTCTCACGGGCGAATCATTACTGCAATACCATCGCGCGGCTCAAGCCCGGAGCCACAATCGAGCGGGCGCAAGCCGAAATGAACGTCATCGCGAGCCGGCTGGAAGCGGAGCATCCCGACGACCGGAACTGGCGCGTCCAACTCAAACCTCTGCAGGATGACCTGGTCGGCGCCGCGAGGCCGACGCTTCTGCTGCTGGCCGGCGCGGTCGGATTCGTGCTGCTCATCGCATGCGTCAACGTGGCCAATCTGCTGCTCGCCCGCGCCACCGTTCGCGAGCGCGAAATGGCTATCCGCACCGCCGTGGGCGCAAGCCGATCGAGGCTGATTCGCCAGATGCTCACCGAAAGCGCGACCTTGGCGGCCATCGGCGGAGCGCTGGGGTTGCTGCTGGCATTCTGCGGCGTTCGCGAGCTGGTGAATCTGGCGCCGGAATTCGTGCCTCGGCTGCATCACATATCCCTCGACCCGTGCGTGATTCTGGTCACCGCCCTGGCATCGGTCGCGGCCGGGCTGGTCTTCGGACTGCCTCCGGCCCTGAGCGCTTCCACCACTCATCTGCGCCGCAACCGGCCCCGCGGCGTCTTCGTGGTCGCGGAGATCGCGCTCACCTTCGTGCTACTGATCGGCGCGGGGCTGCTGCTGCGCAGTTTCCTGGCGCTGGGCCACGTCGACCCGGGATTCGATCCGCGCGGCGTCGTCACCATGAGCACTTCGCTTTCCTATGGCAAACTGATCGGCGCGCGCAAGTACACGGCGTTTTTCGAAGCCTTCATGGAACGTCTGGAGCACCTGCCCGGAGTCGACGGGGCCGGTGGGACATCCAATCTCCCCTGGACCGGCGCCCACGATAGCGCTCCGTTCGGCATCGAGAAACGTCCGCGGCCGGCGAATTCCAGCATGAACGCGCACTACGAATACGTGTCGCCCGATTATTTCCGCGCCATCGGCGTGCCCCTGCTGGCGGGCCGGTGGTTCACCCCGGCCGACGATTTCGACGCACCAAAGATCACGCTGGTCAATCGCACTCTGGCGCTGCGTTATTGGCCCAGCGTGACCGCCTGCCTGGGCGAGCGGATCTACACCACGCCCGATACCAACACGCCCGGGACCGCGATGACGATTGTCGGAGTGACCGGCGACGTGAAAGATGGCCCCACGGATCTCGAGGCGCCGCCCGCGTTCTATCCGCCGATCCGGCAGAACCCGACGTTCCTTACGTATATCGCGCTGCATACCACCGCGGACCCGGCGAAAGTTATTCCGGCTGTACAGCAGGCGGCCCGGCGAATGGGCGCGGACCTCAGTGTGCAGGAGATTCGGTCCATGGAGGAAGTCATCGGAGAATCGGTGGCGAGCCAGCGGTTCGCGCTCCAGGTGATCGGCATTTTCGCGGCGATCGCCCTGGTGCTGGCGCTGATCGGAATCTACGGCGTGATGTCCTATGCCGCCCGCCGCCGCGCACGCGAAATTGCCATCCGCATGGCGCTCGGCTCACAACCCGCCGACACCTTGCGCCTCATGCTGGTCCAGGGCGCGAAGCTGATCGTGGCAGGCCTGGGGATCGGCGCCCTTTCCGCGATCGGGCTGACCCGCGTTCTCAGGGGTTTGCTCTTTCATGTGACTACGACCGATCCGATGACGTTCACACTGGTGGCGGCTGTTTTAGCAACGGCCGCGCTGGGAGCGTGCCTCATTCCGGCGCTCCGGTTGCTGGCGATTGATCCGATCGAGTCTCTGCGGCACGAGTAAAGGCTGGAGACCCGGCCTCGCCCCTGCGTAGCCTTCCGGCGCCGTGCGATAGTGTTCTTTATGCCTCGGTGCCTGTCTGTCCTCCTTATCAGCTTTTTCGCGGCCATCCCCGCATCCGCCCAGAATCTCGCCGGTCAGTACAAGTCCGCCGCCGACAAACTGATCGATGCCGCTCTCGCCGACCACGAAGGCTACGACCGGCTCACGTATCTCTGCTATCGGATCGGCAATCGCCTGAGCGGATCGCCCTCGCTCGAACGCGCCATCGCGTGGTCGGTCGAACAGATGAAGGCCTCGGGGTTGAGCAACGTCCGCGTCATCCCCGCCAAGGTTCCGCATTGGGTGCGCGGCGCCGAATCGGGGCGCATTCTCACACCGCTCGACCGGCCCTTGCATATGCTCGGCCTTGGAATGAGCGTCGGAACGCCGGCCGGAGGCATCACCGCCGACGCCATTTCCGTGCCCGATTTCGAAACGCTCGAAAAGCTGGGCCGCTCCCAGGTGGAAGGCAAAATCGTGGTTTACGACTACGTATTCCGCGGCTATGGACCGGCGCGGAATTTCCGGTCGATGGGCGCGTCGCGCGCCGCCGCGTTGGGCGCGGTCGCGGCGCTGGTCCGGTCGGCAACGCCGCTCGCCATGCAGACTCCGCACACCGGAGCCATGGAGTACGCTGCCGGCGCTCCGCAAATCCCCGCCGCCGCGATTTCACCGGAAGACGCGGCCATGATCACCCGGCTGCTGGCCGACGGCGTCCCCGTCAAGATCCACTTGGAAATGGGCGCGCACATGCTCCCCGACGCCGATTCCGGCGACGTGATCGGTGAAATCCCCGGCAAGGAGCATCCCGAGGAGGTGGTTGTGATCGGCGGCCACATCGATTCCTGGGACGTCGGCCAGGGAGCGCAGGACGACGGCGCTTCCATCATCGCCTGCCTGCAGGCGCTGACCCTCATCCATAAGCTCGGTTTGCAGCCGCGCCGCACCTTGCGCGTGGCTTTCTGGGTGAACGAGGAGAACGGCGGACGCGGCGGCGAAGCCTACCGCGCGTTCGTCGGCGAGGCTGTCAAGGACCAGGTGGTGGCGCTCGAAATGGATGGCGGCGCGGAAACTCCCCGTGGGTTCGGCGCCAGCGTCGATGGGCAATCCCTGGATCTGCTACGCCAGGTGGGGAAGCTGCTTGACCGTATCGGCGCCGGCGAAATCTCGGGCGGCGGCGGCGGTGAAGATATCCGCCCGCTCGGAGCAGCCGGCATTCCACTGATGAGCGAGCGCGCCGCCGGCACGCACTACTTCGACTGGCACCACAGCGAAGCCGACACGCTGGATAAGGTCGACCCCACCGATTTCCGCAAGAGCGTGGCCGCGCTCGCCGTCATGAGCTACGTGCTGGCCGATATGCCGGCGCGCCTTAAGGCCAACCCCGTCACGACCGGGGGACGCGGCCAGTAACCTATACTTGTTAGTAAATGAGGCGCTTCGTCCTCCTGAGCTTCGCGGTAGCTTCGGGATTGCTGTGTACGCTGTTTGCCCAACGCCCCTTCCGCGAGTATCCGGCCTGGGAATACAACGACTTTCCGCTGCCCAAGGACTACAATGTCCCGGCCGAGTGGACGTTCGCGCGGCTCATGTACCCGTCGTACCACATACAGACCGACTGGCAGTTCAAACCGTGGCTGGATTGGCGCGAGGGCCGCACCAACTGGACCATCGATTATCCGCGCTCCGACCGCCATCTCTCCATGGCTATCCGCCGCCTGACGCGAATCGATGCTCGCAGCGCCGAGCAGCCCGTCAACCTCGACGACGAGCAGGAAGACGTCTTCAATTACCCATGGCTGTACGCTGTCGAGGTCGGCCACTGGGAGCTGACCGACGCGCAGATCGCCAAGTTCCGCGAATTCCTGCTGCGCGGCGGCTTCTTCATGTGCGACGACTTCCATGGCACGGTGGAGTGGGATGTCTTTTACAAGACGATGAGTAAAGTGTTCCCCGGCCGCCCGCTGATCGAGATCGCGTCGAACGACCCCATCTTCCATACGGTTTACGATCTCGATGAGCGCTACCAGGTGCCGGGCATGCAGTACGTCTTCACGCATCAGATCTGGGAGAAGGACGGCCGCATTCCCGAGTGGCGCGCGATTTATGACGACAGAGGCCGCATCATGATTGCCGTCTGCCACAACATGGATCTGGGCGATTCCTGGGAAAACGCCGACGACCCGCGGTACGACGCCCGTTTCTCGGCGCTGGGAATTCGACTGGGAGTCGACTACATCACGTACGCGATGTCGCACTGAGGAGGGCGGGATGGCCTCAAGGCCCACGCGGGATGAATCCTGCCCTGCTAGCGCCGCAGAATCCAAATCAGAAGAGCCGCCAGGAGCAGAATCGCCAGCGCGATCCACCAGAGGCGGCGCCGCTTCGGAGGTGGCTGCGGCGGTGGCGGCGGAATGAATGCGGACACGACCGGCGCCGGCGCGGCCATCTGCATCGGCACCGCAGCACGGGCCATCAGCCTCGTATGCTCACCTGGCAATTCCGGACGCGGTGGCTCCGATCTCGTCAGTTCCGCGCATCGCTCCAACATGCGAAGCTGCCCGGCGCAGCTTTCGCACCACTCCGCGTGGCTCTCGACCAACTCCCGCTCCCCGGCGCTTGCGCGGCCATCCACGTACGCTTCCAGTTCCTCGAAGGTCAGGTGCGACGGCCGCACTTCCGCCAGACCCGCGATCAGGGCGCCGGCACGCCGGCGCAGCAGCGTCTCCCGGCATTCCGCGCAGCCGGCGAGATGCTCCGCCGCCGCCGCCATTTCGGCGTCCGGCGCCCGCCGCAGCCGGTAGTTTTCGAGTTGCGTCTCCGACAAGTGTTCCGTCATGAAGACCTGCCCTTGGAAGGCGTACGCCGCGCCGTCTTATTCCCACCGCAGTAGCCCATGCGCCGCGCCAGCCGCTCCCGCGCCTTGCGCCGCAGCCCGATCACCTGGTCGCGCGTGGCCCCCAACAGCCGCGCGATCGCCAGGTCGGCCAGCGGAATCATTCGCAGCAGCGCCGCGCAGCGATTGCCGTCGCCGGTGGGAGCCTCGCTCAGCACCACAGCCCACTGCTCGCCCGTCAGCCCGAGCACGCGGCAGATATCGGCCTCGGTGACAATCTCGGATTCCGAAAAGACGAGCGGGTCGCCATCGTCGCCCATGTTCAGCAGCAGGGCGATCCGCTGCCGCGGCAGCAGTTCCACGATTTCGCTCCAGACGCCGCGCAGGATCTCGCGCGTTTCCAGGTCGGGCAGCGCCGGCCGTGGATCCGGCAGATCGATCGCAGTTTCTCCATCCGGCCCGCTTCTCAGCGGCTCCGCGCGCACTTCCTCGATGCGCAGCACGGCGCACACCATGGCCGCGAGATCGTTCAGCAGGACGGGCTTGCCCAGATGCCGGAACAAGGCGTCCAGCAATTGTTCCCAATCGGCGCGGCTCAGGCAATCGGGGTCGCCGCCGGGAGGATTGTGCCGCAGTTGGGAAGGCCGGTGAACCAGTACAGCCACGTCGATGGCGTCGGCCGGCGCGCGGCCTTCGCGAATCCATTCCGCTGGACCGGCCATCCTTCCGCCCGTGGCGGAAATCTCCGCAAACGCCGCCGTATGCCTCACGAAATAGCGCAGCCGGTTGCGCATGCTGAAATGGCGCGGCCGGACGGCCCGCAGATAGTCGGCAATGCGGTTTTCCGTGATGGTTACCGCCCAAGCCTCGAGGTTCAGTACCGGCGTGTCGCTCTCCCGGCCCGCGTCGAACAGGATCTCCTGCAGCACCTCCAGTGCGTCCTGATTTTTCGCGGAACCATCCGATTGCAGAAGCGACACGCCGAGTTCGCCGCGCAGCATCGAACGAATGCGCTCGATTACGCCCGCTGGAAGCATCCGCAAATAATGTAGAGCCAACCAAGGCCGCATGGCAAGCCGAAAGTTCTTGCGAAAATTTTCCGCCGATGGTCACATAGCCGGCGCTTCTTCGCCTGTGCTTGTCGAGGAGCGAACTTATGACCCAATCCGGATTCACCCCGCTGGCCGCGGCTACCGGCCAACCGCCGCGCCTTGCCATGCAGCAGCTTCAGCTCACCGGCAGCGTGCTGCCCTGCGGCGCGCGGCTTTCCGTGGAACACACGTTTCAATCCGCCGAGGCCCAGACACTCGAAGTCATCTATTCCTTTCCCCTGCCCAGGGACGCGGCTCTGCGCCAATTCCGAATCGCGGGAGAGGGATGGGAAGTCACCTCCGACCTGCGGCCCACCGAAGAAGCCCGCAAGGCGTACGAGGCCGGAATCCGCCAGGGGGCGCTCTCCGCCATGGCCCGGCAGTTTGGCGATGGGGTGGTCAATCTCGCGGTCGGAAATCTGCGTCCGGGTGAACGGGTGTTGGTCCGTCTGGACATTCTGGCGGGTGTGGAACTGCGCGACGACGGCTGCCGCTTCCGGTTTCCCTTCACGCTCGCGCCAACCTACCACCGCGAGGCGCGCGGCATCGTCGGGCCCGGCGGCGCGGGCGAGATGCAGGTGCCGCGCGACATTTTTGGCGATGTGATTCTGCCTCCGGTCCATCGCGATGCTTCCGCGTTGCACCGCATCGGCTTCGACTTGAACGTGGAAAATCTCCCGGCAAATGGCGGCATTGGCTCGCCTTCGCATTCGATACGGACCTCCGCGGCCGGGGGCGGTCTGCGCGTGTCGCTCGCCACGGAACGCGACGTGCCCGACCGTGACCTGGTGCTCGATGTGCGCTATCCGGCCGCGGCAACGCGCGTGCTTGCCGGCCGCGGAACCGATGGCAGGCGCCAATTCGCCGCCGTGGTTCCGTCTACGGCGTTCGGCGCCGATCTGCGCGGCCCACGCCGCGTGGTCATCCTGCTCGATCGCTCCGGATCGATGGCCGGCATTCCGATCGAGCAGGCCCGCCGCGCCATCGAAGCCTGCCTGGGCGCGCTCGGACAGGACGACAGCTTCGACCTGTTGGCCTTCGACGATCGCGTGGAATCTTTTCGCGGATCGCTTTGCGCGGCCACACACGAAAATCGCGACGCGGCGCGGCGGTTTTTGGCCGGCATCGACGCGCGCGGCGGAACGGAGCTGGCGAGAGCGATTCAGGAAGCTGCCCGGCTCGTGCTGGGCGGCGGCGATGTCGTGGTATTGACCGATGGCCAGGTTTCAGCCACAGAGACCATCCTTTCCATCGCTCGCTCTAGCGGCCTCCGCCTTCACTGTCTGGGGATCGGAAGCGCCAGCCAGGACCGTTTCCTCACGCTGCTGGCGCGCGAAACCGGCGGCGTCAGCCGCTTTGTCACAGCGGAGGAGCGGGTCGATCTCTCCGCCGTCGAACTCTTCGCTTCCATCGGACGGCCCGTGGCATCCGGCCTCAAGACGTCACAAAATGTGGAGATCTGCGGTCTGCCATCCGCGGCCTTCAGCGGCACACCGGTTCTTCTTTTCGGTGAGCTCGCCGACTCCGCGCACGATGCCATCGAAATCGCCTGGGATGGCGGCGGATCGCTCAAGATTCCCATCGACAGCGATCGCGATGATCTGTCGGACACGCTGCGGTTATTGCGCGGCTCGCGGCTGATCACCGATTGCGAATGCCGCTACCCGGCCGGCGGCGCCGCCAGCAGCGAGCGCCAAAGGACGCGTGTCGCGGAGATGCTGGCCGATCTCGGCCGCGTCTACGGATTGGCCAATCGCGAAATGTCGCTGGTCGCCGTGGTGAAGCGCGATGC
>Ga0335081_10015272_pt1 | contig 12418 bp, 9 predicted proteins | sample Lox_Sample_35_FD_206713 | JGI IMG/M metagenome (GOLD analysis project Ga0335081, IMG submission 206713) | Soil microbial communities from Loxahatchee National Wildlife Refuge, Florida, United States - Lox_Sample_3.5 | ecosystem: Environmental > Terrestrial > Soil > Wetlands | place: USA: Florida...
CTCGGTCAGGTACACCATATGCCCGGAGTTGTAAGTCGCAAACGAGATGTTCTTTCGGTACTCGGGACTAAGATCAAGGTGGTTCATGGTGTAGTTAGCGGCGTAGTAGGGAGTTGCCAGGTCGTAGTAGCCTTCCATGACTAAAATTCTCAAGTACGGATTCTTGACCATGGCGGCGCGCAATGCCGTCGCCGTGTCCGGGAATCCCTCGATGGCGGAACCCCACTCCCATTTCCGCCAGAAGTAGTCTGGTTCGCTAGCGCTCACCTGCCCCGCGGAAACGTAGTACGGCAGATCGGTCTTGTAGCCGAGTTCTCGCCGCACATAATCGTTGAAAACGGAGGTGAACGGCGGGCTGGTAACGGCGCTGGTGGGATCGTAGAAAGGCGTGTCCAGGAAGCCATTGGGATCGGGGCCGGTGTAGCGGCCGTCCAGCCGTCCCACGCGCAGCTTCTGGTCGGCGAGCAGGTTGTGAGTGAATTCCCTTACGTCCACGCGAAGGTTGGCCTGGTCAATCAGCTCCGGTTTCAGCCCGGTGTAGCGCGCCAGCCCATCAATGATGGACTGCCGCTCCTGCGGGGTCAGAGCATCGCCCCTGGCCAGCGCGGCTGCGTACTCGGTTGACGCCCAGTGTTCCGCCTCCTGTCGCGTTTTCTGCATGTCCTCCATCAGTTCAGGCGCCAGCCGCTTGTGATATGCGGCGACCATGGCGTAGCTGGGCAGGGTGAGCACGCAGGCCAGGTCGTTTTTCTTGGTGATCTCCAGCGTCTCGAAATCAATCACCGTCGAGAGCAAGACGATGCCGTTGAACGCGATGCCACGATTGCTGAGGAACCCGGCGATGCCGGCGGCGCGCGTGGTGCCGTAGCTCTCGCCCAGAATGTACAGAGGCGAACTCCAGCGCTCGTTGCGGGTGATGTACATGCGAACGAATTCGCTGAAGGCCTCGGTGTCCCCTTTCACGCCCCAGAACTTCTTCCCTTTATCCATGTTGGCAGGACGGCTGTAGCCGGTGCCGATAGCATCCACGAGCACCAGGTCGGTCTTATCGAGCGGCGTGCCGGGATTGTCGATGAAGCGGTAGGGCGACGCCGGCATCATGCCGTTCTTCGCCAGTACGACCTTGCGCGGACCCAAGGCGCCCATGTGCAGCCAGATCGAGGCCGAGCCCGGACCGCCGTTGAAGGCGAAGGTGAGTGGACGCCGGCTGGGATCGGCGCCATCGAGGGTGTAGGCGACGAAAAACATTTCCGCCTCGATGCCGCCGGCAGGGTCTTTGATCGGCAAGCGGCCGGCCGTAGCCGTATAACGCAGCGTCTTGCCGTCCAGCTGGATCTGATGATGAGTAACCACGGGCGGGACTTCTCTCATGTCCCACTTCAGCGCCCGCATCGCCGCCTGCTCTCGGGCCTCCGGGCTGGCCGGCGTCTCCGGCCGCTGCGGTTCTTCTCGCTGCGCTTCCGCGGGTCGCGGTGCTTCTTCGGGCTCGCTCTCACTGGGCGCAACTTTTTCGCTCGGGGTGGCCTTCTTTGCCCTCGGCTCCGGCGGGTTGGTTTGCTGCGCGGGCGCGACTGATAGCAAGCTGAGACACACCACGGTCAACGCTAAGACGGACATCCTCATGTCGGCTCCTGTTGGCTTCATTATTTTCATTGTGAATTCGGATCACCTGAGAAGAAACTGATTGTAACGCCGCGGCGGTGAATTCGACATCCTGCCTGAGTGTTATTCCGCCACATTCACGTTGAATGTCGTCTTCCCATTCTTTCCCTCGGCGCTCGCGGTGACGATAACTTCCCACTCCCCGGCCATGGTGAACTCACCTGCGCCTTCGTACTCGCCGTTGCCGGAAGGCTTGAGCGGGAATTGGTTCTTGCCCATGTCCATGAGCGGCATGACCAGCGAGGCCTCGGCCTGAGCGCCGTCCACCGGCCGGCCCAGCGTCTGTTTCAAGGTGACACGGAATTTCGTCTTGCGGCCGAACTTGGGCTGGGCAGGATCCATGGCTAGCGCCATGATGAAAGCCGATCCGGGCGCGTCCTGCGTCGCGATGATGGCGCTCTTCTCGTGCGGCTTCGGTGGCGAGGATTCTTTCTTCCTGCAGCCGGTGGCGAATGGAAGTGCGCAGGCGAGCAGGCAGGCCAGGCAGAGGTTTCTCAGGGGCTGAAGCCCTCCAGATTTGCGCACCGTTTCGGCACGACTAAAGTCGTGCCCTGATGCGAATCCTTGAGTGCGGCGACTCAGCATGGGCCTAGTGCGGGTGCGAGTGGCTGTCTTCGACGACGGCAACGCAACCATGTGCCACTTCGCAGACTACGTGCTCGAATTGGATAGTGGTGTGGGTGATCTGGAACGTTGTGTGCAGCCGGTCCTTAACCTGGCGCAGAATCTGTTCGCTTTCCGAAGGTGGTATATCGGGAATGGAGATATGGCAGGAAAGCGCGTGGCTCTCCGAACCCAGGCTCCAGACGTGCAGGTCGTGGACGCCGTTCACGCCCTGGATGGAAGCGATCACGGCGGCGATCCGTTCCAGTTCCATGCCGCGCGGCGTGCCCTCCAGTAGGATGTTCAGGGTCTCGCGGATGATCTGCCAAGATGACCATAGGATCAGCGCGCCGATGGCCATCGAGAGCGCCGGGTCGATCCAAGTCTGGCCGGTCAGCAGAATGCCGAACCCGCCGCCAATCACAGCCGCGGTGGAGAGGGTGTCGCCCAGCATGTGGATGAAGGCGCTGCGGATGTTGACATCGCGGCTGGAGGCCCACAGCATCGCCGCGATCACACCGTTCATTACCACGCCCGCGGCGGCCACGCCGATCATCAACCGCGGAGCCACTTGTGCCGGCGCGTACAACCGGTGTCCCGCTTCCCAAAAGATGAAAAATGCGACCACCACCAGCGCCAACGCGTTGACAAACGCCGCCAAAACCCCGGCGCGCTGATATCCGTACGTCTTGGTTGAACTGGGCGGCAAGCCCTGCATGTACACGGCAAACCAGGAGAGCAGCAACGCGAGGAAGTCCGAGAGGTTGTGCCCGGCTTCGGAAAACAACGCCAGGCTGTGCGCGCGCAGCCCCGCCGCCACCAGCAGGACGATGTAGATCAGGGTCGCCAGCAGCGAAAGGCGGAGCACTTTCGAGGTCCGCTGCTCAGCGTGCGTATGCATCGCCTCAGTTTAACTCCGACATGTGCTTGTCGGAAATGTCGCGGCTTCGGGCGATACGAGAAAAAGCCCCCGTCTGCCGGGGGCCTTCGTCGGTGTTTTTGGACCGCTTCAGTTGCCTTGAGTTGCTGCCGCTCGGGAAGCTGCTGACGTACGTGCAGATGCTGGTACCAGCTTCAGGTCCAGAGCGACAGTGGCTCGGCTGCCATCGGGAATCACGGTTGGCTCAAATCCGTAATAGCCTTCGCCCACGACGGCAGTCGCGGGGGCTGTGCTGTTGGTCGGAGTTGCAACCGGCGTACCCGTGCAGTTCGCGCCGAAGTAGCCCTCACCGGTGACTGACGGAACGGTGCAGCTCTCGTCCTCAACCACGGTGCTTGGCCAATTGCCGGGCGCCAGCGCGGCCAGCAATTCAGGGAAATACTCGCGGCCAACGCTGGTGGAAGCCGAGAGTTGCATGCCGCCGTTCTGCGCTGCGGGGATGGTCGCTGCCGGCAGCACGAGCGTGACTTCGCGCGTGTCGGTGTGCACCACAGGCTCACCGTACACGGCGCCATAGTAGCCTTCGTTGGCGTCCATGGTCACGCTGCGCTCGATGCGCGTGACCGACAGGTCGCCGACAACTGCCGTTTTCCCGTCGCTCGTAACCATAGACCGCTTTGACTTGAAGCTGATCTTTGGGTCATCCGACGCCGGGCTCTGCTCCGGCTCAATATTCAGGTCAACCACCGGATCGGCAGCATGGCCTGTAGCGAAAGCCACGCTCCCGCTGACGCGCGCTATGCCGACCTCGGTCGCCGTCGGACCGGATCCTAGTGACAGCCGAGCTATCGAGTGTTGCGCGTCCACTTGCCATGTGTCCTGAGCATGGGCCTTGACGGAAGCTAGACTGACTGCGAACGCCAGCAACAGAAAGATCAGACCAACTTCGCTCGTGATCAAGTGAAGTATGTTTTGTACGTGCAATCTCATTTTCCTTCTCCTCTCGTTTTGGAAATTTCGCTTTTGCAAAAAGCAAACCCAGTGCCAATCCGATGCGAACTTTTCCCCAGGCTGCTACGTGCTTGCAGGAATGCTCGTTATCTCAGTAACGAGCATCGAGTGGCACAACCGATGGTTTGTGTTTGTCGGTCGGCAGTTCGACACAGTGACAAAACACCGTCACGTACTCGCTCTAATGTTGCAGATTGAAGAAAACCTGTGTGAGCGGTTGCGGATTCAAGAAATCTATGTGAAGAAACAGATTTTCCTGCGCATATGTTGAAGCGTCGCCGCGCTGCGACGCATCGATTGATAAGAGCGGATCGCGTCTCGTGAGAGTTCCAGTGCGCGACAGGGGCGGGTGTAGTTGTGGGCCAGTCATTTGCCTTTATTGCTGCTGAAGAACGCAGGCATACTCATTCTCCGGGGGAGAAGTACCGCACCCTGCTGGCAGTTTCGCGGAGCATCGCGTCGCACGAAAACCTGACAGAACTTTTTCATGACCTTGCTGGACAACTACGTGGGCTGCTGAATTTCTGCTATCTCAGCGTCGTGCTCCACGACCCGGTACGCAGCGTGATGCGACTGCACACGCTCGAGACCAGCGCACCGAAGCTGGAGCCGGGCGCGGAATTCTCCATGGACGACTCGCCCTCGGCCTGGGTCTGGCAGCATCAGCAAGCTCTCATCATCGGCGACACGGAACTAGACGCGCGTTTCCCCTGGTCGATGAAGCGTTTTCTTTCGCACGGCGTCCGCTCGGTCTGCAGCGTTCCGCTCACCTCGGCGCGCCGCCGGCTCGGCGCTCTGAATTTCGGCGCGGCGAAGGTGGATGCCTACAGCCCGACGGAGCTGGAAATTCCTCTGCTGGTGGCCGGCCAGGTGGCTACCTCCATCGACAACACGCTGAACTACGAGAATGCCCGCGGTTTGCAGCAGCAGATGGCGCACGAGCGTGACCGGCTGCGGCTGCTGCTGGAAATGAACAACAGCATCGTCCCCAATCTGGAATTCGAAGAACTTTTCCATGCCGTTTCCAGCACGTTGCGGCACGTGATGCAATGCGATTCCGTCAACGTTTCGCTCCCCGATCCGGAGGGAAACGAATTCCACGTGCACATGGTGGACTTTCCCGACGGCAACGGAGTTATGCGCGAACAGCTCCGCATTCCCATGCGGGGCTCAGGTTCCGGACTAGTCTGGGAGAGCGGCAAACCGCTGATCTGGACGGAGCCGTTTCCCAACTGGCTCAGCCCGCAGGCGCGGCGCATCGTAGACGTCGAAGGCATCAAGGCAATTTGCTTTCTGCCGCTGATCAGCCGGGAGCGGGTCCGGGGCATCCTGCAGTTGAACCGGCGCACGCCCACTCCATTCACCGACGCAGACCTGGAGTTGCTGGGCCCGATCGCAAGCCAGGTTGCAATCGCGGTGGAGAACGCGCTAGAGCACCACAAGGCCATGGAGGCCACGAAGCGGCTGTCGGAGGAACGCTTGTACCTCCGCGACGAGATCCGGACCGAGCATGACTTTGAAGAGATCATCGGCGGCAGCGTCGGTCTGCGGTCCGTGCTCAAGCAGGTGGAGACCGTGGCACCTACCGACTCCACGGTGCTGATCATCGGGGAAACCGGCACCGGAAAAGAGCTGATTGCGCGCGCCATTCACAATCTTAGCGGGCGGCGCGATCACATCCTCGTCAAGCTTAACTGTGCCGCTATCCCCACCGGCCTGTTGGAAAGCGAGTTGTTCGGGCACGAGAAGGGCGCGTTCACCGGCGCCATCGCGCAGAAGGCCGGGCGCTTCGAACTGGCGCATAGGGGAACGCTATTTCTCGACGAGGTGGGCGATATCCCCCTGGAGCTGCAGCCTAAGCTGCTGCGCGTACTGCAGGAGCGGGAATTCGAGCGGCTGGGCAGCACGCGCACCCAGCGGGTCGATGTGCGCCTGATTGCCGCCACGCATCACGACCTCGCACAAACTGTAGCCGACAAGCAATTCCGCAGCGACCTTTATTACCGGCTGAACATCTTCCCCATAAATCTCCCGCCCTTGCGAGAACGCCGGGAGGACATTCCCGTGCTCGTGCGGCATTTCGTGGCTAAGTATGCACGCGAGATGGACAAGAACATCGACGAGATCCAGAGCGAGGCCATGGAGGCGATGAGTCGCTATTCCTGGCCCGGCAATGTCCGGGAGTTGCAGAACCTTATCGAACGGGCCGTGATCCTGTCGCCGGGAAGGGTTTTGCGGATGCCGTTAGGAGAACTGGAGCGAATGGCGGCGGCCGCGCCCGCGAGCGTGAATACCCTGGAGGACGCCGAGCGCAGCCACATTCGCAAGGCGCTTGAGGAAGCCAACTGGGTGGTAGGAGGCCAAAATGGCGCGGCCAAGCGGCTCGGCCTCAAGCGGACCACGCTGATCTACAAAATGCAGAAGCTCGGTATTGCGCGGTAAGGCTCTGGGTGCAAAGTTGCCATGACCTTTGGCCATCAACATGAGCAGTGCGAGCTTTGCAGCGTCGGCACTCGCGGCGCTGGCAGGCTGTGCGCGAGTTGCTCGGAGATGATTGTGCGGCTGAAGCGCATTTCCCAGGAAGTCAAAGTCCAGGTTGCGCCGCAGACTCAGGCGGCCGGTAAAAGGGCGCATGCTGCGCGGCTTTACGAAAGAGCTCCAAACATTAACATCTTCACGTTTCAGCAAAACAAGCACTTGCAGTAGCCTGCACGACGAACTCCGACTTATTGTCAAACTGCGATCGTGCTCGGCTGCGGCATTGTCGCGATCTGGTCACTGGCCAGGTAACGGTAGTTATGTGCACCGCTCTCGATGGTAAGCGCACCCTTCGGCAGGGTATTCCCGGGGCTCGCATACCTGCTGCAGAACCCATGCGCACACCGAGTATTGCATATAAGCTGCAGGTTCCTTGCCTGAAACGCCCGGCCCATGCGGAGGATGTGCTTGATTTTCCGAGGGCTATGGATGGCCGCTGAATTGCCAACTAGTTTTCGTATCCCATAAACCTAGGCGGCTCTTCACATGAAAAGTATCCAGGACGTAATTCGTCAGAAGGAACTCGAACTGCAGCAAGCGTTGGAATCTGCGGTCCGCGCCAAGGAGCTGGAGCTGGTACGGCTGCGGCAGAAACTTCAGGAAGCATTGAGTGCCGTCGACAGCCTGCTCGAGGAAGATACGGACGTGGACGGGGGCGGTCGCATGGCCAGTCCCAAGGCGCTTGCCGGGGCCAGCCAGTCCACACGTGCCTCCAAGTCGGGTGGCAACGGCGGCGGTGAACTTCCTTAATTAGGGTCTTCTGTTTGAAGCGCGGCTGGAAGCGGGCAGGGAGATCGGGTCGAACCCGGGCGGAGCACGCACTTTGCAGTCAGCAAATGCTTGGCGGGAACGTCGTCGCCGGAAGCGCAAGAGTGTGCTTTCGGAACTCGGCGAGTTGGTCGTGGTCACGCTGGGTGCGGAGCGCGGTTTGCTCTTGGACCTCTCCTCCGGCGGGATCGCGGTCCAGACCCAAAACCCACTGATGCCTGGCGCCAATCTGGCTGCCCAATTTCCTTTGCCTCTTACCGAAGCCAGCATCAATCCCACTTGCGAGACTGTGTGGACGAACCAGGATTGCCAGGTGGGGCTGAAGTTCCGACATTTGGGCGAGGGCGAGAAGCTGGCGCTAGAGAACTGGTTAACTCTGCATGGGGCAGAACCAGGGGACCTGCTGACGGATGCGCTGCCCGCGGATGCCGGCTGGACTCCAGCGTGCCGCCTGATGGACGACCGCGAGGAGTCTCATGCGCCGCCGGATCCGATCGCTGGCGATGAGATGCCCGCATCTTTGGAATCGGCAGCTCCGGAAGATCTACTGCAACAAATCGTCACTCAAGCGTGCTCGCTGACCAATGCAGACGGCGCCGCCCTGGTGCTGCGCAGCGAGGAAGGTGTCGTTTGCCGGGCCAGCACGGGAAGCGCTCCCGCGGTGGGGTCCCGGTTGCGCCCCGGTTCTGGTCTTTCCGGAGAATGCTTCCGCCTGGGCCAGGTCGTGCGCTGCGACGATACCCAGAACGATCCGCTCGTGAATGCAGCCGTGGCGCAACGGTTGCAGTTGCGCTCCATCCTGATCGTACCCGTTCAGGTGGAAGGATCGATACGCGGGGTCCTGCAGGTTTTGTCGCTCAGGCCCTTCGCGTTCGACGCCGGAATTACGCCTACCCTGGAGAACCTTGCCGTGCTGGTGGGCTCGTTCCTTGCAGCCGAGGAAAACGTAGAGGTCGCGGCTCCTGCAGAATCGGAAGTAGTGGAGACGCCCGCGGAGCAACCCACGCAGGGAAATTGTGACAACGAGGTTGCCGAGGACGCTCACTCCGCCGAAGCCGAACAGCATCCGGATAATCCGCCGATCATCGATGAGAAAACGGAATCGGGAAGCAAGCTCCGCCGTAACGCCGCCCTTGTCGGGCTCCTCGGGCTGGTGGCTGCTGCATCATTGTTCTCGTTGGTGGTCCGCACGTCGCAGCCGATTAGGCCAGCGGAAACACTCGCTAGCCCGCAGCAACAACAACAATCGATCTTGCCCCCTGCCCAGGAGAGAGCAGATAAGAGTCAGCGCCCCATAAGGGAGAGCGTGCCATTGAGGGCTGTTCCAGCGCGGCACCATCAGGACGCTGGCAAACACTCTCCGCGGACCGAGCAGCGCGTCCATACATCTGCCGTCGCCATTCGTACGCCGGCAGGGAAATCAGATTCAGAACCCGCGACGGCTGCAGCCGCTGTTTCCCCATCGAGCTCCGAAGCTGCCTCCGACGCGGTCATTCGCGGACAGCCAATCAGCCAGCCTAAGCCGGTCTATCCCCTGGAGGCTCTAAATGCCGGGGTCGAGGGGCTGGTAGTGCTTGAGGCCACCATCGGCACGGACGGCGCGATCAAGAAGCTTGCAATAGTCAAAGGTGATCCCCTTCTGGCCGGCGCAGCGCAGGACGCCGTCAAGAAATGGCGCTACCAGCCCTCTTACTTGAATGGGGCGCCCGTGGAGGTCGAGAGCACAATCACGGTAAGCTTTAAGCTCCCCTGATTCCCGGTCTCGCTGCCGGTCAGGCCTTTTTCCGCCGCTCTGCCCATCTCTTTTTCATCATCTCCGAGAGCCGTCGGCGGCCCTCGGGGGTGATCCGGTGCTTGCGCCGCTTGCCAGCCTGGGGTCCGTGAGGTCTGCCTCTTCTGCGTGGTGAACCGATGTTGTCGATGGAAGCTATGGCCCGGTCAATACGATCCCGTTCTGCCCTAAGTTCAGCAACTATGCGGTTGACGTCCAAGATCGTGCTCCGATTTGTTAATGAAATACAGGGAGCGCAGCGTATCAGAGAGAAGCGAGGCTCCAACCAGCACCCAGGCCAGGGGCCGGCTCGAACCACGCTGGTCACTGCAAATCACCCGCCCGGCAGGGCTTTTGGCGGGGCTCGGGTCTAGCACGCCTGGGGTATACTCTTCAGGCAACAAACGACAGCCGGCAAGCGGGTTGTTGGGGAGCTTTCGGCTCCTGAAGCATTAGTGTCCACGTATTCCAGGGCACCATGGCCACGCCATTTTCACGGACCTTTCGCGCTCTCGAGACCGATAGCTTCCGCGGTTCCGTGCTGGCGCTCGTCGGCGTCATCGCCCTTCTGGGAGGCTGGCTTGCCTGGTTCTTCTTTGCGAAAGTGGCGCGCTATGAGGTAACCGATACGGCACGTCTCGAAGTGGACCAGGAAAGCCATCCGGTGCAGTCGCCGGTGCTGGCCCGCGTGGTCTCCAGCAACCTTGCGCTGGGGAAAGATGTGCAAGCCGGAGACGTGCTGGTGGAGCTCGATGCCAATGCGGAACGGCTCCAGGTAGAGGAACAGCGCACGCAACTGGCGGCGCTGGCTTCGCAGGTCGATTCACTGAAGACGCAGGTCCTCCAGTTGGAGGAGGCACGGGCGCGCGAGCAGCAAACAGCGCACGTGGCCATTGAGCAGGCGGAGGACAAATACCGCGAATCCGACGCGCTGGCCCGCTCCGCCGACCACGAGGCACATCGCCTGGAGAAACTGGCCGCCGAAGGCCTAGTGCCGCGGCGTGAGTATGACATTGGCAAGATGGAAGCCGAGCGATTGCGCGACGCCGCCGATAGCCTGCAGCTCGAACCCGACCGTATCCAGCGCGACCTGCGCACCCGCGAAAGCGACCGCCGCGCTCAACTGGAAAATCTCCAGAGCCAGATCCGCAAGTTGGAAGGCGACCGGACCACGGTTACCGCCAGCGTCGATCGTTTAAGTTACGAGGTCGAGCGCCGCGTCATCCGCGCGCCGATTTCCGGGCAGGTGGGCGAGATAGCTGCCACATTGCGCACGGGTGCCGTGGTCAACGAGGGCGACCGGCTCTGCGCGATTCTGCCTCCCGGGCGCCTGCGTGCCATTGCCGAGTTCCCGCCGCCGGCGGCCCTCGGGCGCATACGGCCGGGACAGCCTGCGCGCCTCCGTCTGGAAGGATTCCCCTGGGCGCAGTACGGCAGCATCGGCGCCACGGTTTCGACGGTCGCGAGCGAGATCCGCGATGGACGGGTGCGCGTCGAACTAAGCATCGTCCGCAGCCCCGCGTTTGCCATCCCGTTGCAGCATGGGCTTCCGGGCGCGGTGGAAATAGAAGTCGAGCGGGCTTCTCCGGCGGCGCTGACCCTGCGTACCGCTGGGCAGTTGATCACGCGCCCGCGCAGCGTTTTTGCTCCAACCCCTTAAGCGCACATGAAGACGAAGCGCCATTATCTGGTGCCGGAAGCCGTGCAGGCGTCGGCCATGGACTGCGGTCCAGCCGCGCTCAAGAGCCTGCTCGAGGGCTTCGGCATACATGCCAGCTACGGTCGCTTGCGTGAGGCCTGTCAGACCGACGTTGATGGTACTTCCATCGACACCATGGAGACAGTTGCGCGGCAACTCGGGCTCGACGCCGAGCAGATCATGTTGCCGCTCGACCATCTTCTGCTGCCCGAGGCAGCCGCGCTCCCCGCCGTTGTTGTAGTGGTGTTGCCCAGCGGGATTACGCACTTCGTCGTAGTCTGGAGCCGCCACGGCGGTCTTCTGCAATTGATGGATCCCGCCACAGGGCGGCGCTGGGTCACGTGTGGCAGGTTTCTGCAGGACGTCTATACCGGCAAGACCGCGGTCCCGGCTGCTGGATGGCGCGAATGGGCGGGCTCGGAGCCGTCGCTAGGCGCCCTGCGGCATCGGCTCAAAGAAATCGGTATCAGCCGACGTTCGTTGTTGGACACGGCGCTCGCGGATTCAACCTGGCGTAAGCTGGCAGCTCTTGATGCCGGCATCCGGCTGGTGAATTCGATGGTGGAATCCGGCGGCGCGCGGGCCGGCCGCCAGGCGCGGAAGCTCCTCGAGAAATTCCTGGAAGACGACAGACTGATTCCCGTCGAGTACTGGTCGGTGCGCCCACGCACAGAAGACGAACTGGTGCTGCGCGGCGCGGTGCTGGTACGCGTGCGCGGGCGATTGGAGAAGACAGCCGAGGAGACGGCGCAGCTTCCCCCGGAACTGGTAGCGGCGCTGCACGAAAAGCCAGCCAGGCCCGGCCGAGAATTGCTCGAACTATTGCGCGAGGATGGCGTGTTCACGCCTTCCTTGCTCCTGTTCACTCTGCTCACGGCCAGTGCGGGAGTGATTATCGAGGCCATCCTGTTCCGCGGCCTCTTCGACCTGGGACGCGACCTCGGACTCTCAGGACAGCGCATGGGCGCCGTCGCCGCGCTGATCATTTTTCTTGCCGGACTTCTGTTCCTCGAGTTCCCGGTCGCAACCAGCTTGCTGCGCCTGGGGCGGCATCTGGAGACGCGGCTCCGGCTGGCTTTCCTGGAGAAGATTCCTCGCCTCGGTGACCGCTACTTCCAAAGCCGGCTGAAGTCGGACATGACCGAGCGCAGCCACATGATCCACCGCCTCCGGCGCCTACCCGATCTCGGCGGCCAGCTCCTGCGCAGCACGTTCGAGCTGGCGCTAACGGCGGCGGGCATCGCCTGGCTCGATCCGCGCAGCGTTCCGCTGGCAGCGGCGGCAGCGGTGGTCGGTATCGCGTTGCCCTTGGCAGTGCAGCCGGCGGTGATGGAGCGCGACTTGCGCGTTCGCACCCACACCGGCGCTTTGTGCCGCTATTATCTGGACGCGCTGCTTGGGCTGGTTCCCATCCGCGTCCACGGAGCGCAGCGAGCGGTGCGCCACGAGCACGGCAAACTGCTGCTCGACTGGGCGCAAGCCGGTA